>JACLAA010004091.1_pt1 | contig 17897 bp, 14 predicted proteins | sample 8027891 | NCBI WGS metagenome assembly JACLAA01 (sample SAMN15724900, study PRJNA655200) | protist metagenome | isolation source: fluorescence activated cell sorting (FACS) single amplified genomes of... | place: Spain: Blaines Bay Microbial Observatory, Mediterranean Sea | collected 2016-01-19 | reverse complement strand
AGGGGCAAAACTGCTATCCCCTTAGCCCCTGCTTCTTTGAAGCTGCTGAATTATCAGCACGAGATGAAACATATACACTCGATTGACCATCGTACTGTCCTACGAGTGCATTCACGATCAACAGATGCTCTGATATAGTGCAGTTGTTTGTGGTGAGAGCAATGTGCATCAAGTCAACGTTGTAGCGAACAGGTTCGAAGACATATGTATCGAATCCTAGGGCAGCGCTTGGAAAGGAAGAGTCTCCAATCCAACCTCCTACGTCGATAAATACACCATCACTGGGCTCGCCCTTGCTCGCACGGTTGATGATGTCCTTACTGTTCCCAGCCTCAGAAAACTTCCCAGTCGTCTCATCTATCCTTTTTGAAAAGAAACGCGGTAGAGCTAGGAAGACGGGGGGTTCCATATCAAGAATACCTAACACAAAGTTAGCCGAAGTACCCCGATTGAACGTGTACGCGTGAGCAGGCAGTGGTATATTTTCCTGCGGAAGGCCCAACCTATCACAGCTCAAGGCAGGTTGCGGAAGACACGTGCTATCACGGCATTTACTGACCCTGTGTGTTTTCCAACAATACAAGAGTAAAATTGAGCAGGAGACTAAGAATATCCTTGTACCTTTAAGAACACTGCTGGGTGCAACCTTACAACTGGGGTTATCTCTTGCGCTGATCATCAAATTATAGACCTATGCAAAACAATTATGCGAGTAGACCTTGGTCAACAGGACGGGTTGCTACTCGTTCGTCATGCCATGGAAAGGACACCTCGTGCAGGATCCAAGCAGGGCGGTGGATGAGTCAACGCAGAGTTACTCGTGATCAGCTCGCTATAGTAGTGAAATTGAGTAACGAATCGAAGAAAGAAAAATCGATTTTTTCTTATTTATTTATTAGAACTAAAATAATATTAACGCATATCGCAGCCCAGCCAGCCAGCCGCAGCATGCATGGATGCATGCATGAATAATAATATACAACTAATAACGACTAACGTTAGTTTTTACCAAATTCGATACGTACGAATTTGGTGATACCCGGCTGATCCTCGAATATTTCGAAAAATGGCCGGCTAATAACCTTCAACTTTCCGACCGCCGCTTTTGCAGACGCGCCAGTGCGATGATGCGTATCAGGAGTACAACACCGAGTCGATTGCTGCTTTGCAAAGTACTGGCAGTCGTCTCGATTCTGTGCATATCTGTGGGCATTTTCCTGACTTTCAGCGGGAGAGCACTCTGCACATGGTCTGTGGAGGAGGATAAGCCTCAGAATCAGCCACAGAGGAACTTGACACAGCATTCGAGTCGAGTTTGCGAAAAGGCACCAGGAGCACAGTCCAAGGAACTACGGGCTGAAATACGAAGCTACGAGCGTTCGAAGAGGTTCATGCAAAAGATAGAAGAAGCGAAAGGCACAGCCCCCTTGTCCACTACTCACGCAAGCATAATCAGGTACTTGAAAACTGTCCTGGAGCCGAACTGGTCAGTGATAGAGCTCGGGTGTGCAGCAGGAGTGATGCTTCGACTCGTGAAAGAATTGTACGAAGAGCGCGAGATGTCGCTAAAGTACATCGCCGGTGTTGAGCTGGTGCCAGGCTGGGTCAGAGAGTCAAGAACCTATCTCGATGACATAGACGTATTCGAAGGGGATATCACATCTTTTCAGTTACCTGACTCTAGGACTTTCGACTTTGTCATGATGAACGACGTCGCGGAGCACGTCCAGAAAGAGCGATACGAGTGCATGTTTCTCCAACTGGACGCCGTATCACATCTTGGAACAATTGTTTACATGCACACTCCTACTCCAGAAGCACAACTCGAGGACTCAAAACAATATTATGAAAACGTCCTTCCACATCACTTTCTCGTGAACGGGATGGCGAGAGTCGGATTTCGCCTCATCAAGTTCGAACACGACTTGGATACAGACTGTCAAACACAGAAGGGGAGCCTGCCATCGCAGCTCAGTGAAGCTAAGTGTTTGCGAAACGGCTGGCCGAAATATTACCACGTCGTCTTCCAGAAGACAGATATGAACGTATTCGCTATCTAGCTATCTAGCTAGCTAGCTAGCTAGCTAGCTAGCTAGTACTTGTAGCTCTCAATCATTTTTGCCTGTAGCTCATCATCGAACAATCAACGCATCGCGTTGGTTTTTGGTACGCGTCTACAGGCCTGTTGGTACGCTTCTCGGTCGGAACAAACCGTCGTCACCGAAGCGCTCGAGGAAAGAGCGCACGAACAGTACACATAGACCGACGCCCGTCACGACCGCACCAGTTTGACGTAGAGGAGAACCAGCCAGGCGCGAGTAGCCGCACGTGCACGTGCGGCCGAACGTCACATGCTGCAACTGCACCGGACACAACGCCGAACCTGTGCTCGGGACTTCCGCGCGCATCACCGTGTCTGCGCAGCTCTCACATACTCGTCCTGTCGCATGCCTTTCTGAAGTAGGTCTGGTATGTCCGCCGCTTTGCGGTGCACGTGCTACCGGACGGTGTAAGCGCACTAGACCAACATCGTCTTCCCGATGATGATGACCGGCTTTGTCGGTCGGCGGTCTGCTCATGTAAAAGTAGTTCTCAGTGCCGGACCGCTGGATGAATCGCCGAGACCGAAGTCTCGACACTAAAGATCATCGCACTTGCCGATGAAAACGGCGCACGTACTGATTGTGTTGCACAAAGAATGGTCGAGTCAAGGGTATCTGTGTGCCTTTCTAAGACCTCAGAGTATACTATTGCACCGCTTCTTGATCGACGCACGCTTCAAATAAAAAAATAACATTTTCACCAAAGTTCATCGCTTACTCGCGCATCCTCCTCTCAATCGCCAGCAAAGCTTCCGTGGTCACACGGTGAGACTTGTTTGCTGCATTCTTCTCATCACAGCCAAAGCCTGGGAGATGATTTTCGTCACCAAAATTGTACGTACTACCCCGTACTCCCTGCTTTCCACGTGGAAATGATGCACTGGTATTTGTCCTCGTGCTGAAACGTCTTTATCTCGTGCTCCGTCTGAAACAGCAACGCGTTCACGGTGTTGTCACGGTCAAGTCGTTTCGTGCTGCTCTCGCTGCGAAGATCGCCTCGCACCACGATGCCAGAATTTACAGGAGGCTTGGGTAGGCGTCTGCGGAAATCGATATCGTCGTATCCGTAATTTCCTGAGAACGATTCGTCGAAGCCTTTAGCCTCCCAGTAAGTTGTTTTGGTGAGGAGAAGCGTGTTGGGATGCGGCTTGAGAAACGGCCATACCCTAGATCGCCACCACGACGAGGAAGAAGGCGTTAGCAAACTGCCAAAGCGACGGCTAAAGGTGAATACATCAGCGCTCTCCGGACCTTTGTCTTCGATTAGCAATAGCATCCTCGCTACTTGAGACGGATCAAAGTAATGATCGATATCAGTCCTGCAGATCCATTCCGTGCGGCTCTTCAAGAACGCCAGATTATTTGCTTCCGGTTGATTCCAAGGCACGTCAATACCGATCATCCACACGTCCAAAGCGAGTCGTTGACGCAACATGACCCAACGTTCAGTGAATACTTCGCTTCTACCGTCGCTTTCGAAAGCCCCGAGAGCAGCTCCCGCTGTCGCGTTCGGAGATCCGTCGTCTACAACCATCACCGCCATGAGATCCCGCAATAGGCGGGGAAAAGAGGCATACCATTCGAGCTGCTGTAGAAGTGCGGCTGGCTGGTCGTAGTACAAAATAACGATCGTGAGTCGTTGGGTTGGTTGATTGCCGCTGAATGCAGGGGAAGGAAAGGCATTTCTTAGTCGAACTTCTTCACGCGCGCTGAGGCTTACCAGGCTGCAGCCTATCCCGCCTGCATCACTCGAAGCCCTGCATGGATGCCTGTGCACATGTTCGAAGACGTCATAACAGCAAAGCAGAAGCACAGAGAAGAAGAGACACACAGATGCGGAACGATGTAACCCTCGTCGACCCAACAGCGTCTTCGACGGTCTTGTTGCTATCAGTTTGGTTGCCATTCTTTCGGCACAGGATTAAGACGTCACAAATAGCACGGAACAAGAATCACGCACTCGCGTGTCGTCTACATCGAAGTCTCTGGGAGAAAAGCCACAACGGTGAGAATGCGAAGATGACATTCGGCATGAGTTGAGTTGTGCTGGAACGTCCCGAGTTTCGTGGGATAGCAAAAACCCGGCTTTTTACATGCATATTGCTGATTGATTTCTGCAAGCAAGTTGTTGGCGTAGTTTTTGAGAAAATTTTTACAAGATGCGGGTTTATTTTTTGCCTATCTACTAATAAGTTTCTGTGGTACGTAGCTAGTTTTCAAAACTGTGCAGCAGGAATAAAATTATCCATGACTAATAAGTTAGTTTTGGAGAAAATGGGGTTATTTTTTTACCCATGACTGGCTGGCTGCTGGATGGCTGGGGCGTTTCAGAATTTATTAAACATTTTTCCCGAAAACGGTACCGTACCAACCAAAGAAACTTGAAATCTCCATTTGCATCGTTATGGCTCACCTCGAAGCAGAGGCAAGACCACATCGATCTTCCGCAAGTTGCTAATGGGGTAAAATTTGAATCAAACGGGTATCGTCTACCGGACAAACTACCTCCAAAACTACCGCAACAACAACATGCTTGCGAAAAACCCCTAATAATAATAGTCTACTATCGGGAGCGAGATAACTCGTTCCACGTTGTTTCTCACTCGGTCAACATCGTGCTATAATCGTGCTATAACAAAACAACACCACAACCCTAACCTTGCCACGTGGAATTTCTCGGTGACGGTGGCACCAGTGGGCAACCCGGTTGCTTATCTTCTCGCGTTTCCACGGCCCAGAGCTTTTAAGTCTCGGAATTTGCACAATGGGCGCTTCACGATGCGAAACGTTGTTTCTAAGAGCCTCATACCCGCGCGCGACGCGAACTCGATGGAGACGCGTAATCTCTCCGAGACGAGCTTTCGTCGCCGCGTGTCTTCTGCTGTTTCTCACGCCCATCGCGCACCTTCTCGGGCTCGGGACACATCCGGTGATCGGTTGGAATCTGTACGTCATCGGGGACGTCACGAACGGGAACCGAGCGAAGAAGATAGCTCGGATATTGGGCGGTTGCGTCCCGCTGGATACGATGTTTGAGCATCATAAAAAGCGGTGCGACGCCGCGGTGGCGCCGGGAAAACCGCTATATGGACTGGGTTGGTTCGCTCTGCGCGTCATAAATGATGTGTTCTTCCCGGGGACGATCGCTTCGGAGTACCTGCACAAGACACGGGTGACGTATGATTGGGATGTTTTGTGCAAGGACATCGTTCGTCGACGCAGCGGAGTGAGAGCGCGTTTGCCTCCACCCGACGCTATCGTCGTACACCTGCGTCTCGGCGACGACATCGAATGGCAGTGGCGTCACACCGATTTATGGGAAGGTGAGGACCATCGTAAAGTGAAGAACAAGGCGTACTTTGAGGCGGCCATCGAGAAATTCCCGGCGGATGTGAAAACGATCGTCATCGTTGGTTCGACGGTGCACAGGGCCTACTTCACCGACAGCAAAGGGAGTGAGTGGTACAGGAAAAAGGTGGTTGATTTGTTCACGCGACGCGGCTACGACGTCGTGCAGCGTTTGAGCGCACTCCCGGACGATGATTTCGTGTACTTGGTAAACGCGAGATACTTTCTTCCAACCGGTGGGGGATACGGAGGACAGGCGAGCCTGTGCGGGGAGAGCCTCGGCGGAACTCCGATTCGAATCCCAGGCGGCGCCGGTTACAACGCCACCGGGTCTAGTTAGTTAGTCGTCGAAAATATGATAATATTTATACTTTCGTAATAATACGTACGTATCTTCATATGTACGCACGTGCGTGCGTGCGTGTGCTTCGTTCGTCCATCCGCTGCATCCGTCCGGCGTGTGTGCGTGGTCGTCGTCGTTAGTTCTTTATTTCTTTGATATGATTATTTATTAATTAATATGTATTTATTTATTTATTATTATTATTTAATAATAATAATACTAATAATATTAATTATTACCAATATCATTAACTAACGACGTGTCAAGGTGTCGCTCCACCCGTACACACAGGTCAAGCACGACTGATCGTGAATGAAAAACACTGCGGCTCGCACGCGCGTTCCATTGTGGTGTTCGCAGGCTGTGATATTCATTTTGTTCGGGTACATTCTTGGAGCGCACACGAACATCGGTTATAATGCTGGTCCCCGCACGACTCCGCGCACTCCTTTCCCACGAACGAACGGCTCTGTTGAAACGCTATACCAAGAATACATGTCTGATACACGTTTGAATCGACTCCTCCATGAGTACGGTCCAAGCTTTCGAAGCGCGCGACCGTTTCCTCACGTCTTCATAGACGATTTTCTTGACGCAGACTTCGTCACTGCGGTGAGCGCTGAGTTCGCGGGTGCGGAGTTTGGGAACTTGTGTAGATCACAGCAGCACACTTTTTGGGGTGGTAAGCGCGAAGGAGTCCAATGTTTTCACAAAAGCAGCGACGAAAACGAGAGCAAAAAGACGGCGATCCACGGAGAAAGCGCCATGGGACCTGCGACGAGAGCGTTGTTTGGACTATTGAAGAGCTCGATATTCGTAGAGTTTCTGGAAAAGCTCACTGGGATCGACGACATCATACCGGATCCTCACTTCCGAGGGAGTGGATTGCATCAGACAGATCCGGGAGGTTTTCTACGCGTGCATGCCGATTTCAATCGATACGAACGCTACGGTCTCGATCGCCGCGTGAACGTATTCCTGTTCCTCAACGAGCACTGGTTACCGGCGTGGGGTGGCGCTCTCGAGCTTTGGCCTCGAGACGTGTCGCGTTGCGAAACGAAAATCCAGCCTCTGTTTAACCGGCTCGTGGTTTTCAGGACGACTGACTTTTCGTATCACGGATATACCGACCCGATTCGCTCGCCATATCCAAGACGAAGCGCTGCGTTGTATTACTACACGAACGGCCGCCCTATGGAAGAGAAAATCGATCCCACGAGCGATGCCCACAGCACCCTATGGCAGAAGGTCAAGTGTGCGATGCAATCCGACGACGCGTTGGCGCCGAAATGTGTCGAGACAGAAGTAGTGTGATGAATGGAGAAAAAGCATAGCTTATTTACATAGCACATATTAGTACGTATGTAATATCGTGAGTGCGTACTACATACATACGCACGTAACAAAGCTATCTACAAGTAGAGCATGCTACTACTTGTACTCCTAAGGTTGCTTAGACCCGCTGTCCCGTGTCTAAACTTCGCTGACTTAAGGGAACTTAAGGGAACTCGCACGGGAGTTCGTTGCCTGAAACGACGGGAGGGCAAAGTGCACTTTTGGGTTGTCGGGGGTGTCTGGATACCCCTGACTTAAGGGAAAGTGGCGAAAAATGCGTCTCGTTTTGGTAAGGGTTCGTGCTTGGTGTGTTTTGCGATTTTCGGGCGTGTTCGGCGTTCTTGGGGAAAACGGTTTTCACGGGAGAATGTGCCTGAAATGACGGAACTTGAGGGATAACCTACTTGTATTCGTGAGAGTGGAAAAAATGGCGAAAAATGGGGCACTGCCCACCAACCTCGCCGACGCGGGCAACCCGCAGGACAGCCTCCAGGCGGAGACCGGCTCGGCACCCGGCAAAAACGGCGACACGTCCCCGGCGACCGCGATGATCGCCCGGGTGACCGCGGGGACCTCCTCACACCTGTTCCCCCTCATCTCCAGGGACCTCGACCCGCGGCGAGCCTTCGCAATCAGGCCCTCCACGGACGGGTCCCAGAGGAGGACGATAGAACAGTGCACCCCCGACGAGGTGAACGCCGCGAGAGCGGCGGAGTACCGTAACCTGGTCGAAAACGGTGTCTTCGAGCCAGCGCGGCGCCTGAGCTCCAACCGCGGGGTGTCCCCGCCGCTCCCTGGATACCAAGGAAGTGCTCAAAGTCCGCAACGACAACAGCGTGAAGTGCCGCTTGACCGCACGCGGCTTCATGCAGCGCGAGAACATCGACTTCTTCGGGACCTATTCCCCCGTCGCGGCGCCGGCGACGATTCGGATCGTCGCCTCTATCGCAGCGTCTTTCGGCGTCAAGCTAAAGACCGCCGACTGCGCCAGCGCGTATCTCCAGGCAGACTGCCTCGAGGAGATCTACGTGGCATTGCCGAAGGACCTCAACATCCAGGGACTCGACCTCGGGGACGCCGACTGCTTCCGTCTCCGCAAAGGGCTTTACGGCACCAAACAGGCGGGTCGTGGGTGATACTATCTGCTCCGCCAGTCGCTTCTCGACTGTGGCTTGCTCGAGGCGCCGGAGGATCCGACGCTCTTCTACAAGCTCGACGACGCCGGACGCCTCGTCACCGTCCTCTGCACAGTGGTCGACGACCTCCTGGGCGCCTCGACCGACGAGGCCTGGTCGGCCCTGATGACGGACCTCCAAGCTCGCGGCATCAAGCTCGACCTTCAGTCCGTCGGAGACGCGACCGATTTCAACGGCTGCCGCATCACCCGCACCGCCGAGCACGTGTACACGTTCGACCAGGAGGCGTTCGTCGACGAGATGGCGCGAAACTACACCGAGGAGCACGGAGGGGGCTGGAGACCCAAGAAGGACCTCCCCACTCCGCTCGGACCGACCCACGACAGGGCCCTGATGAAGATCGTACACGACGACGACAAGGGACCACGCGAACTCGAGGCTGACAGAGTACTCGAGAGCGACCCGGCGACGCGCCCAAAGTTCAACAAGCAGTACGCCAACCTGCTGGGAAGCCTCTTGTGGCTGGCCGTGAGTACGCGGCCGGACCTGAGCTACGCCGCGTCCGCGGCCGGGCAGGTCGCGAGCAACCCCATGTCTCGCCACCTGAAAGTCCTGGAGCACGTCCTCGCGTACGCCATCCAGACGAAGGAGAAAGGGCTCGTGTTCGACCACACCGCCCACGCTGGGCGCTTCGACCTCGCAGCGTTTTCGGACGCTGACTTCGCCTCCTGCGAAGAGACGCGGAAGTCGCGTTCGGGCGTTTGGGTCGGCGTGAACGGCGCACCGGTCCTCTGGCTCTCCAAGAAGCAGAAGATGATCAGCGACAGCACCACCGCGGCGGAGACCATCGCCGCGCACACGGCGCTGCGGCAGATCAGAGCCATCGCCGGCAACCTCAACAAGATGGGTCTGCGGCAGACCTACACGCCGCTCTTCGTGGATAATACCGTCACCTTGCTCCGGATCGTGAACGACAAAAAGACCGACGTTGGAGGTGCCAAGCACCTCTCGGTCTTGACAAAATCCCTGCAAGAGGCCGCGACTCCGTCGGACTTCTTCTCGGACATCTGGCCTACGTATGTGTCGACCAACGAGAACGTCGCCGACATCTTCACCAAGGGATACCTCTCCGGCAGCGACGTGCCGGAGCGCTGGGGAGTCCTCGAAGCTCGCACCCGCGGAGCCGCGAATGACCCCCACTGGGTGGAGCGGCTCCTCCGAGAGCGCCGCCCGCTCCCGGGAAACAAGCACCGGCTCACCGAGGCCATCGAGCTGAAGCAGCCCATGACCTCGCTGAAGGAGTACCTGCGCCTGTCGGGGAGGGGGACCGTGCACGAGAACCATTTCTCTCACGACCCCCGGCAAGTGGGAGGTGCCAACGCCGTCGCGCGTCTCGCGCGGCGATCGCCGCCGACGCCAGCCGCCGCGGTACCGCGACGACTGCGTGGGCCTCGACATTTCAGAGCACTGGAGGTGTTCTGCGGCCCGAACAAGTCCATGGAGCGCGCTCTTCAAGAACTCGCGTCCGCCCCCGAGATGTCCAACCTCATGACCATCACCACCGGAACTTGTATTTTCTACAGGAGCTTCTACGCTACCAACATATCTTGGCCAAGTGTGCTCAGCAGACTGCTTTCTTGACGTTGTCATCCTCGTTCACGAGCGTCGGCCACAAGTATTCCCAGGGTATTTTCCAATTAGGCGATTCCATCGACGACAAAGCGCGATCCCAAAACATACGCGGCTTATTTCTTAAAGTTTCGCGCGTGGTGATAAACTGCGCGCAACACTCCCAAGTTACTCGAACAGGAGGCTCGGAGCCAAACCAGACTGTCCAATTTCCGTATATATTATCCCTCAGTTTCGTAGAAGCATGTACACCCACGACGTTGTTTCGAGAAACGCATCGGCGCGGGTACGGGTTGTTCAGGTTGACATACGACGACTTGCCAGTCATTGAGACAGTACTTCGAACGCCTCTGCTGATGATGTCGCACAACCTGCCGCTATGCCATGATGAGACGTGAGCATGCACGAAAGCGACTTGCGCGGCGTAATTGTCGTACTCGCGCGCGATGTGTGACATAAAGCCAGTGGCTTCCGTCCCAGTCCACGAGTTATTCACGTGCGTACCAATTTTTTGATAACTCGTCTCCGTGTTCATCCAATCCTCCAGATCGTGTTTCTCGTGTGTTTTGTGTTCGAGATCATGAGATCGGCTAGTACCTTCCGCCATGGACGAGTACACGAAAACCCTACATGAAGTAGCGTTGCAGCAGCTCTCCAGGTGGTTCAAAACTTGACCAGGGTTTTCGTCGTACACAGAGAGGACGATATCAAGCTCGAACTGGTTTGGGCGATATTCGTTTGGTGTGACCATGTTTATCTCGTTTGTCAAGTTCGCCGCACGTTTGGTGACGTTCGTGAGGTTCACCAAGCCAAGTGTGTCACTTCTATCGAAAAAACACACACCCCTCGAGCACAAGGTTTGTGTCAAGAACGCTAGATTCACGATGGCGAGGACTAGGTTAACGAGGAAGAACGAGTTTTGCGACACGAGCGTTTGGATCGACGACATGCGTGCACCAAACACGAGAAGCGGAGCAAGAGCAGCTTGCCTGACCGTAACACGGTAGCACACTTAAATCACCCTTCGGGCTTTTCTGCCCTCACAAACGACGTGCATCACGATGTGTATCCATCCCGTTTCACACTTTCCGGAAGACGCTGTGTACGCATACGTAAGTGAACGGAACGAACTGAGTACCTCGCCCCCTTGCCTGTGTGCATTGACATTATGGTAGTCTGATATTCTGGATTTCAATCGGGTTTAAAAATTGGCGACGAAAACTTTCGTCGCCATTCTCGAGTGCACCGAAAATTTCAATGGGATTATTGGGATGCTTCACGACGCGACGCGTCGATGAGCTGGGGACGTCATCTTCGGGTGCTCCATCCGGCCAAAGATGGGATGCGTCGCCGCGTACCTCCAAGGGAGACCATTGGGTGGTGGCGCAATGCCCGCACGCGTCGCGCGGTGCTTCAAAATTCAAACATTTTCAAACATTTTTGAACTGTTTGCCAATAGGGAACGCGTTTATGAGCATTTAGCACTTGCATGGAGAGTTGTTTTGGCGCTTTGCACTCGGAAGTTTAAAAAAACTTCGATTTTGTTAATATTAAAGTACCTGAGAACGGAACGTCTTGGGCGCTCAAGGGCGACCAAACTCGAGACATTCGGATGGACGACGTCGAAATGCGCCCGTGATATGTCCTGTGCGAGTTTTTAGAGTTTTCGAAAACGCCCCCTTTCGGAAAGGAGTTGGCCAACCCCTTGTCGGGCGGGGATGCGAGTCGTGAAAAAGTGCGGTTCGGAAATGCAATGCATCGGTGATGGACGACGGGGTTGCTTAGGGGTCGGAAAAAGCATTTTCCCGGGGGTAGTAGAACGAATGGTCGCTCGCTTCGGACTCGCTAGATGTCCACATCGATGATCCGCCGCCTCCTCTCACCCGTCTGTCGCGTCGTGGAGACACGCCGGGGTACGGCGTCACGGCGGGACCGGTGGGAAACCGTTCACTAAAAAAGAAAGTGGTGGTGAAGATATTATTACATTACAATCACGACGATTTTTCGATTTTTTTACGAAATAGTCGTTTGGCTGGCTGGCTGGTGGTAGTGCGCGCGCGCGCGCGTGCATGACCTTAAATCAATAAACGTACACGTCAGAACGCATAAACCAGCGTGTTCAAAGCTAAGACTCCATCTCACTTCGCTACGGCTCGACCTGCAGAATCTGTCCTATGACACGGTATAATGCCGAATCAGGGTTGGTTCACGAGTCGAGTCACGGGTCACGAGTACGTGAGAGGCATACTCTTTCAGGTCTTTGGGGACAGGATGATGCACCCTCGTAAACCCCGACACCGGGCCAACATTAAGGTCGCGGGAACATTTCTACTATTAAGCATATTCTTCGTCTTGTCCAATCCTCATGCTCGCACACATCAGCGAACAATTTTCTATCCGAACCGAGCGTGCGGTATGGCTGAACGCTTTGTTTCGCGAGCAGACTGGACGAGCGCTTCTTCAAACTCCTCTGCTCAGAGAACAAAAGTTCTTAGAACTGAGACCCGAGTTTCGGCTGTTTCTCACCGTGAGCTCTACGCTTCATGGCGAGAAGTCATACATGCGAGCTCCCAGTTCTCAAAATTATATTGCGAGTCTTTCATCTTGTATTCTGCTTTGGTTCAACACGCGAACGCGGAGGATAGACTCACAAAGGCACCCCTCGCCAGACCGCGGATTTCGGCGAAACGCTGTGCGGTGATTCTCGCCCTTCGCGTCTTACCAGACACTTCCGCGTCCGGAACCGATTCAGCGTATTGGTTGCAGAAGTTCGAAAACACTGAGCGTCGCCTGGAAGGTCTTGGCTGGAAAGTGTTCTCAGCGAACTGCACGTTACCTCGTTCCCTCTCGAGACGCGCGAGTCGAGTCCCGAAACTTTCGCCGGGAGTATTTTTTCCGAACACCGAGCGGGTTCTTTACAGTGACGTGAAGTATTTGTCAACCATATCCAAAGTGGAAGCGTCCGCGTTAGCTCGTGTTCTCTTACAGGGAACGCAGTTTGGAATCGTGCAACACGCGGTTCGTGATGAGATGGCATCGGAAGGTGCTCACATAGCGTCGCAAGTCAGGCAGAAGCGACCAACGATGGTGGACGACGTGGACGTCATGCGCGAACAAATATTTTCTTTGCAAGCCGCGCTATCGTTCGAAGAACAAAGAAACTTCGCCATCGAAGGGGGACTACACGCGCGCGTCCTGCGAGGTAACGGCAATTCGAGCTTTCTTGATGCGTTATGGCTCGATGAGTACGCGCGCGGTTGCGATCGGGACCAAATAGCTTTCTTTGGGGCCGCCGCGCGAGCGGGATTACGGCGGGTGTACCCATTTTCTTGCCAGGATAGGTTCGACCGAGCCGGCGTGTATCGCTCTGTCTTCGATGGACGCTTCACCGTGACGATACATTGCACGCTTTCACACGTTTTGGCGTGTGCGCGCTCGTGGGCCTGAGTGGTTCAATTTATTTCTACACGAGTCACCTACCACCTGACACGCCACCACGTTATTAATCACCCACCGGAGAACAAAAATTCCGCGGGTGAAGGTAGCTACTATCTACGCACATACATACTACCCCGTACGTAGTCTAACTATTATTATTACAATAATGACGCTAGTTGCTTGAGATAGCAAGTGTTGTGCTGCGATCTATCGTGATGAGCGAAAAGCCTCTGTAAGTCATCATGCATCGCTTCCTTGCATGCAAACAACACGCATGAAATCAAACAATAATGCCGACTTGTCGACGTCGCGTCTTCGTTCGCGCTCCGTCATATTCTGTCGCTCCCCGTGATGACTTCTTTTCGTCGTCGGGCGCGTGGGGCGATCATCTTTCTTTCTTTCTACTATGATATTTACTATTATTGCTTCCGGACGGATATCTTCATCGGGTTACAAGCCGCGTCCCGGCACGGCGAGAAGCTTCGGGGTCCGTGGCGGTGTACTAAGCGCGCGCTCGGCGGTGATCTGTTGGCTGACAGCCGTCGAAGACGTCAAATAAAGACGTCGTTGACCCAGTAATTCATTCCATTATCGTTCCGCGCGAGCGCGTCGCGCCGCTTTCTCCCACGGGCGCAACTGCAGTGATCCATCGTGGTTTCGACCTCCTTCGATGTCCGAACCCCGACGTTTTCGCTTTCGGCTTCGTGAGACGGCCATCGCGTCGAATAACGCTTTCGCGACGAGTGGAGAAAACGCGTTCCCCGCCATCGCGTGACCGACACTCAACTTCGCGTCAGGCAGCCTTTCGTACGCGAATCCCATCGCGCATAGATTCTCTGCCGGCGTGCACACTCGACTCTCCGTCGGATGCATCACGCATCCTTGCATTCCTTCGGGACTAGACTTTTTCGTAGGCGACCTGGCCGGGCTATTCGACTGCAGTCGACGATATCCGAGCTTGCCCGTGGTTGTCAAATTCTTCTCGTACCGCGGGACCGCGTTCGCGGCTCGGATGGACTTTGGAATCGTGGCGTAACACGCGTTCAAAGTGGTCGGCACACCGTCCATGAGGGACTGAACTCTCACACTCTCGATACGGGCGGAGTGCAGGTTGCCTGCGACGTGTGCCTTCCTGGGTGGAACATCTGGTGGCCCGAGGGTTTCCAACACATCTGCTAGCGTGACACAACGAGGAAGACGTGCCTTCTCGCGGCTGTCTGCGCCGGTCCACGCTCGTTTCGACGCAAACGCCCATCGCACGCCCCTGTCGTGCTGATGAACGTTTTTTTTGGCGTGGAAAGGTTGCAGATTCGGAGGAAGAGGGGTTCCGAGGCGCGTGGCGAGCAGCACGAAACGTTCTCGGTCGCTTCCCGCTCCGAAAGCCCAGCTCGAGAGCACGTAACACTGTAACTGATACCCGCAACCGGCGAGTTGCAAAAGAAGCGTGGATAAGTTTTGTTTGTACTTCGGCGACATCACCTCGGGAACATTCTCCATCACGGCGTACTCAGGCTGTAACTTCATGACAGCTTGTCCCCAATATTTTAAATGGTTCCGTTTCAACCTCGCTGCGTCCCCGGATGAATGTGCGTTCAGGCTGGAGAACCCTTCGCAAAGCGGAGATCCGGCCAACACGTCCACCGGCTTCGTCTTCAGAGCATCGAGAAATCTTTGGGCGTCACCGCCGTGTTCCACGACGTGTCCGGGCAGCCCGAGTATTGATTCAACTTTCGCGACGAACGTGTCGATGTTTCCGTTCCCGCGCGCGTAACTCGCGAAGGCTTTCGCTATTTCCGGATCTGACTCGACGCCGGCACCCCATCCGAGACACCCGCTTCGCCCCGCGCCGTCGATGAAACATCCGAGTCCGCAATAGAACTCGACGACGTTGAACATGTCAGTGATGTATTCTTCTATGGTACTTTGTCTCTGACACCGATCGAATCCGACATGTCGGATGAGGTCCTCTGGAAGTGAAAATATACACCACGTGTTCAAGTCGATGGACATCGGCACGAGCACAGAGTAACCGCTCGGAACGATCCACTCGTCTGTATGACCGATGTGCGCTCGCGAGGGAGAAAATGAGCGACAGAACGCGTTCGCTCGGGGCATGTCGAACCTTTTCCCAGTCAGCAAGTACACACACCTAGGCGCAAACTTTGACGCGCAAGAATCGAACAATTTCGTCGAAGACGCTTGCACAACCTCGAACGCCGTTCTTTTACAGTGCTGTGGCACGTGCAAGGCGAAGCGCAGGTCTTGCGACCCGTTCGCGATCACGGCGAACACGGATGGCTCGGTGCTCGAAAGGAACCGCGCGGCCGAGTCTGATGACCGATCGACATCTGTACCGTCTATTGAACAGACGTTCCCGTCTACCCCATCCCATAGCGCGTTCGAGCGAACGTACAAACGCGCATCCTCGCCTGCGACTTCTCTGCATTGGTCGCAAAAAAATGGTTTCGCAGACGACGAGGCGGCGGGCCAGTGGTGCGCGTGCCAATTTCTCCCGCATCGGTCGCACCGGACATCACGGCAGGTTCCATCCAGTAAACCGCAGGCGACGCAAGGTGCGTCACGCTTGCACGCTGGAAGCGTTCGACACTCTTCGCAGTACCAGTCGCCTTCGGGGCAATCATTCATCGGACATATGGACATACACTTAAGGTGCTGGACCCTATCGCAAGTTTCGCACACGAGTCCAGACTCGTCATCGACCTGTGCGCACGAGAGACACGGTATCGACGCGTACGTGTCGATCTCGTGTTCTTGGTCATGCCCATGATCGAACGGAGCGCCAGATCGTGTTTCTTCGAGTCGCTGTGGTATTTTGCGAAGATGATGAGGCTCTTGGAAGCTCGAGCATGGTGCGGGTATCTCCTTCCTTTTCTTCTTCTTCGGTCTAGCAGTAGTAGTTGTTCTCAAGCCGTTTATTTGTCTGGACAATTCCCGTATGAAAGCGTGCGAGTTAACGCTGCCGTCAGCATCGTCGGCGACCATGATAATAATAATGACGATGTTGTTTAATGGACGTGTCCCGAATTTACACCCGATTTTGCCACAAAAACCCCCTAATGATATGTACGTAATAAGTGTCACACGAGCAGCACGCGTGCAAGCAAAGTGAATATGCAAGCAAGAAGTTTGAAGGTGCTTGAAATTGAATCCTGATAATGTACACGCATCAAGCCAACGGTTGTCCTTGAAGCGCCGTTGCCAGTTATTCACGAAGAAAATGTCCCAGTGTCCAGGTCCGATAGTTTGTTCCCTCTATCTTTTACTAGTAGGTTGCTACGTGCTGTTTTTAAGTGCTCGAAGTGTCGTTGTGTCCAGCGGCGCACTCCGCACAACGCCACGCTTGTTCGAGACGATGTTCGGTTGGCACCATCCCGTCCGTAGGGTTTCACTTCAGCATCCTCAAACAACATGGAGTTACGAGTTTGATAAAAGCGTCTTGTCACATGCGCGGTTTGGAGGTTTCTTACAGGTGAACGAGACTTTGACACTAGATGGCTACATCTTCTTAGATGTGGAACAGTGTCTAGAGACCAATTGGCCTACATATGGTGCAAGGGATAACTGGAATTCTCGTGGTGGGCGAAAAACAGGCAGAGCAGACCTGACTGATTACTGTGACTTGTTACCAAAGGTTTTCCCGCGCCTTACAGAAAATTCAATGGTTCTCATATTCAATTGTCGAGGGACATATTTACCATCGGCCGCTTGTCCCATTGATGGTAACGGTACCAGGGATCCCAGGGTCGTTGTTCTCGCAATATCAGCGCATGAAAGCGACATTCAACCTGGCCATGACATCGGTCTACCTGCGCTTCCAAATCGGCCGGTTTTCCTCAGTGAGCACGAGCGAAGGATGCGTGCTACGTGTCGACATAAGCATCGGTATCTTTTCGGATTTTCTGGCAGCCTACGTAAGGAGACTGTGTCCCGCTCAATGCTGATCGACTTGCATGATGGAAAACGTGTTTGGACTCGCAAGCTGGGGGACTTCATCAAGGCAAAAAGGAGCACTGATTTCACACGAGGAACCGATGAACCGACTTACTTGGAACTCCTGAAAGACAGTGAATTCGCGGGAGTCCCCCGAGGTGATAGTCTATTTAGTTACCGTTTGCTTGAGGTCATGTCTGCTGGCGCCATTCCTGTCATTTATTCAGATGGATGGGTGTTACCATTCGCTGAAATTATTTCGTGGCAAGACTGTGCAATCATGGTCTCCGAAAGTGACGCAAACCGCACAATTGAAATAATTGAGTCAATCAGTCTTGAGAGACGTTGTGAAATGCGGACGTACGTCATTCATGTATATGAGAAGTATCTCTCCAGTATGGATAAAGTGTTGAACACCATCCTATCCATCCTTGATAAAAGAGCGAAGTCGATGAAGTCATATGTAAATCAGCAAAGAATAATGTGAAGTTAAATGTGTACGTATTTGGAAGCAGACAGTTTTGCAGTGCGTTCGGCCGGGTGGATGGGGCCAGCCAGCACATGTCTGTGCACTGGGAGCGGCAGCATTTCCCGGAAGAAGGCGAGCGACGAAAG
>JACLAA010006791.1_pt1 | contig 17901 bp, 12 predicted proteins | sample 8027891 | NCBI WGS metagenome assembly JACLAA01 (sample SAMN15724900, study PRJNA655200) | protist metagenome | isolation source: fluorescence activated cell sorting (FACS) single amplified genomes of... | place: Spain: Blaines Bay Microbial Observatory, Mediterranean Sea | collected 2016-01-19 | reverse complement strand
TATGTCGTCCTTGCCCCACCCACAATCCTTAAGGTGGTCGTCGGCTTCATTCTTTAGAGACCCGAGGGCATCACCACAACCATCCCACATGAACTCCTCCATCAGGTCGGGATAGTCATTCAACTTCGCATCGGTGATGACGGAATCAGTATCACACATGAACACCCTCTTACCCTTTGACTCGATGCCGTCGATGAGAGACCACAGCCGACATCTCGAATACGACGAGATGGCTGAAGCGACGCCAACATTAAAGTCCTTGATCGGGAGGTCTTTCAAGACACGAGCGACGCCATACTTACCAATTTCGGTATAGTTCAAAATCTTACCCCTGTTGATGTAGTCGTGGATATCACACGCACCCTTTTCCTGAATGAGCACACAATCCTTGTCCTCCACCCTGATACCCCAGAACCCGTAGGCTGAGTTGATGATGATTTTCCACACCTGCGCCAAAGCCTTGTTCCCAGCCTTTTTAGCTTCAGCCTTGCGTTTGAACGCTTCCTCGAAAAAGCTTTTCATCCAGGGCGCCGACTGAAACGACCAACCACCGCATATCTTATACTCATACATACCGCTCTGGATACCCAGCTTCAGCTCCTCGCTAAACAGATTCATAGGAGTGAACTCCTTGTAGTGACCGAACTGAAACTTACCATCCACCATCAAGCCATGAAGGGGCTTCTTACCAACCATGCTCGGACGACTTTTGACTTCGACAGAAACGAAACCGTAAAAGTTTTTTGGATCAACCTTTTCGACCCACACGGGTTCGCCGTACGGCAAAGACTTGGTCCCAGCCCAAGGATACAAACTGGTGAAGTCGAGATAGTACAGCTTATCACGAGGCACGCGACCCATATGAAATATCTCGACACGACCGCCACGATAGAAGTCGCGAATGAACTTATCGATCGAGGGGGCGAGTGTGTAAATTGGATACTTCAACTGTTTATAATGTTTCGCAAAGATGGTCTTCTTCGCTAAACTCGCACCCGTGTAGCAGGAGGTCATGTTTATACCGAGCCTACGACCAGGGTCGAAGGGTGCTGAAACAGCTATTCCCACCGCTTCACTCACAAACTCGGGAAGCGCCCCGAACTTGACCCAGTATGGAACACGATAAAGCTTGATCCCGTGCTCTTCGCACAAAAGCGTTTTTTTCGCATCGTCAGCTTGAAGCTTTTGAAACGCTTCTTGCGACTTGTGGAACCAATTCGGGAACTTGAAATGTTGTTCGCCGTCGTATTCGAACGCAATCTTCAACTCCTCGCAATACCCGTCCAACTCCAAGCCCTCGAGAAACTTTGGACGAACCTTGACGAAGGGACGACCGAACGCACTCGCAAAAAGTTGGCGCACATAGGCTTCACTACCCTTGAACTCGTCTTCAGCGGTGCTAGTGAACACCTCCTTACTGAAACACACCAAGCACTCGAGGAGACCTTTACAATCATTTTCCAGATACTCATGAAGCTGAGGAAACGTGTTCCAATTCTCGACGGTGATGTCGTCGTGTGAAACAGTCTCGGTGAGCTTTTTATGCTCGACGTCAAACTCTGTACACAACTTTTCTAAACCCTGAGGCAACAGACGAAGATTGTCCCTAAACGTGATGATCGTATCGCCGCCGACGATGACCTTGAAGTGGATGTATTTACCATCCTGATCGACGGGAGGCTCGGGGATATCAAACCTGTCGTCTTCCAGCAGCCCTTCTTTGAAGAGGAACATCACATCATACGAACCACCATTATGGGCGTAAAACGTGTGACCATCAAATTGTCTGCGATTTTCGTAGATGAAGTCCAAGCCTTGATTGATCGAGGAACCCAGACCCCAAAATGAAGCATACTGATCCGCCCAAGCAAGACCCATGGCGTAACACACGTGGACACCATCCTCCCTACCATTACCCGTACACTCGAGGTCCCACGCGACGAACTTTTCATCGAGAGGTTTAAAATATTTTTTTCGTTTTACTTGAATAACTCTACTTTCACTTTCAGGTTCAGCCACGATGACCTCAGCTTCCCAAGGCTCGTTAATCTCAGCACGGCGCAGGAGCGCAACGAAGTGGTTCTCACGAAGCTGGATTTCGATTGGGCGTCGGTTCAGCTTTCGACTCGCCTTCTTCCCAACCTCACCCGAAGGCACGAACCTCCTGATTTTATGGAACACGTTATTGTACAAAACGATTTCAGTTTTCTTGTAGTCGGCGATGTCCTGAAGATCATCCATGTGAGTGCGCTTCTTGTTGGAGGGATTCACCCGATGCTTTAAGTCGGCGGATCTCTGGACAAGGCGCTTTTCACCCTTTTCCAACAACCACTTATACTTATCCCTGTTGATGGATATTTCACACGCCGAAAACGCACAGTTCGTCGTAGTATTCGGCGAAACGATCACCCAGATCTTACTCGCCTGAATGAAACTCCGCCCTCCTTTACCTACAGAAACATCTGGCTTGATCACCCGTATGGCGACATCGTTAATACCCCACTCCAAATAATTTAGCGTGAGATTCCTAGTATTTGTATCTTCTGGAATAGCCTCCACAGCCTTTCCCCATTCTTCTATCAGTGGACAACTCGAACCGAGGCCCATTGCGACGCAGAGCGTCCAGGAATGCCACGGATCTCGTGCAAAGTCTTCAACCCGAACCCTCCAAGAAGCATATTGATGCACAAACGAATTTCGGCGGACCCAGTGTTTCAATGCCCAAGCAGAAACATCCTCAAAAGAAATTTCCTCAGAACCAATGTCGAGTTCACTGGCGTCCTCCCAGTCAGAGATCACGGACTTCATAAAATTAACTCTAGATGGGAAGGTTCGGCTTGCACGAGAATGGATTGCCTTTAAGGGGTCGCGCACTATGTGAACAACTCTCTTGAAGCTCACTTTCTCATACTTTGACCCGGAAAGCGGACCACGAAAAGCGTGGTACCAAGAGGAAGATCCGTATATATACCTGGAAAGGTCCCACAGTCCACGTCGTTATCATGGCTAATATTAAGCTTTAGCGAAGAGAATAGCTTGCACACGTAGGTCGTACCGCTCCTGCCTGTGCCAGTCACGAGTGCTTTGCTCAAAAAATGGTCAGGGAAATCGTTTGTAGCTAGGCTCGATGCATTGAGTATCTCATGAGGAATTTGGCGAGAAAAATAAGGTTCCACCGTGGGCAGATAAGCTGGTAGATCAAGCTCCAACTTTGAAAGCGCAATTCCGCCTTCTCCTTTGACTGCATACAGCAGCCAGCCACGCAATGTGGACACCGAAGTGTCTATTGCAAAGAAAAAGGGGTCCCTTAATTCATGTTTTGGTTTACAACCTGCCGAGCCTGCCTTACTAGGAAATTTATCAACCCCTCCATGTTCGTATTGTAGCTCTGGTTGTCGAATGATTGGTCCAGGAAGTATCTCCCATTCTAGCCATAATTTCGTCAAATCCAGTGTACCCATCATGATTCTTTCAGGGTTGTCTGAGATAAGAGTAAAGAAGATAAGCAGGACATCTGCTACTCGGTGTATGGAAAAGTGCCTGACACCTTTCAATAACTGCACCCGTTGTGAGTTTAAAACATTCAAAGTTTTGCCGCTAGACACAGTCAAATATCCCTCAGGGTTTTCTTGAGATTTTCCAAAGACGAAGACATCATCCTTCATGAAAAATAGTCTGGTGTAGAACAACCCCTCCATCATGAAAGGTAGCGAGGAATGGTTTTGTGTTTTGTCACGGTGAACCTGTCGAAAAGGCTGCCAAACCAGGCCATCTACAGATTCAAGTTTGAACGTGGGTTGGTTCCTAATGCGCGTGCCATTGGCCCTTAGGCACCCATGTCCATGCACGTACATGACTAGTTGCCTGTGAATTGAATCTACGTGAACATCTGGTGCATGAAGAGAGTCGCACGCGACGCTTTTCGCGTCCACTTTGAGTAAGTGTGAAATATCAAGCCAAGGACAAATTCTAAGTTTTCCGCAACAAACAAGCCCAAAGTCGGATGAGCAGCTCCCCTTTCACCATGACTCGTTGACTCGGTATGTCGCGAGTAAAACCCAAGGTAACTTTGATTCTTAAACATACCGCTGCTATGCCTCAGCCACAGAGGAATGGAAATCAAACTCGGAGTCATGATGTTTCCGTGAGTGATCACTTCCTGATTCAGGCGAAGAAAAAGGCAAGACACGGGAGACGCGAGCCCCATACATAGGGATTTTGGACACATCCGGGTTACTGTTCCCAACTTCCTTCCCAGTACCTCGATTTCTTGCGGTGTGACGACGCACTCATCACAACCGAATATAGCCGAAACTTTGCCTACAGGAGTAGAGGTGACAAGGTGTTGATAACCTGAAACGACCACTTGTACGACAGCTGTAGCGAACAATAGTATCAAAACTACACGTTTCGTCGTTCGTTTGTAACGAGACCACATATCCGTGCGCCGGGCTGTGAGTCCCGGAACTTTTGCCCGTAAACATTGGGAGCCAATAACAAAGCGAGAAAGTATTTGTAAGACTGTAACCCGCCAGCCACCACCGCCAAGACGAAAATATTCCCTTCTTCCGCTCCCCCAACTAATTACCACTACGAAAACGAATTTTCTAAAAAACGTTCTAAAAACGTTATAAAAAAAGTAGAACGTTTTAAGTCATTCTCGCAATTGATTACAAAGTTTTAAACCGCGATTACGTTATCGCTAGCTCTATTATTATTATTATTATTATTATTATTACATACTTGCTTGCTTAAATTAATTACTTGCTGCTTATTATTAATAATAATAATAATTACTTATTTATTTAGCTTTATTTATTAAAATAAATAAAGTTGACCCGTTCGTTAGTTTATTCATTTTCCACGCACTTCAGAATACCAAGAGCTTCATCAAGTTCTACAGCCGGGAGCGGGATCGGGTTTACGATGCCCTCGAGCCACACGTTGAAGTCAAAGTGTGGATACAAGAGAGTTTTCCATCTCAAATACACCCTACACTGGCCACATACACTGCAGAGGCGCTACTCTTACAGGTGCAAGAGGAAAGCAGTTACCCACCAACGCGGTTCACACCATCTTCTTTGTACCCGTGGGACTCTGGAGGCTTTCTCGACCCGTCGACATGTCTAGTGTGCGGACTTCTCTTGCAGCCCGGCATAGGCGTAACCTTTACCAATTTTGGTTTGTCCTTGTGACGGCTATGTTCGTGAGTGTACGTCTAAACGTGATCCTTGTCAGGAGTCTTGAAGATGCGACACGTGTGCCTGCTGTTCAGTATAAACCAGTGCCCGTTGATGATTTTCCACGACCACTGAAAATCCCACGTATAATCCATCACACCTTCCGTGGCCGCGGATTTTTGACACGAGCTCAGAAGGCTATCATGTCCACTTGGGCAAATTTGAATCCCAATTGGGAGATTATGTACCATGAAGACGTAGACTGCCTGAGACTCGTGGAGACACATTACTCATCGTTCTTGCACTTGTTTAAGTCGTTTCCAAAGAATGTAGAACAAGCGGATTTCTTCAGATATCTCATCCTATATCATTACGGTGGAGTGTATGTTGACATAGACGTGGAGTGCGTAGTTCCACTAGATCAGTGGCTTGGAAGTGAAGTTCGCTTGGTGATAGGAATGGAAAACGAGTTTAGAGACAACTGGGAAGCAATGGTGCGTGATTATCCCCGGCGTCGACAGTATCAGCAGTGGGCAATCATGTCGAGCAAGGGCCATCCCCTGTTTGACTTGGTGCTCCGTCGCATCGAACAACATTTCCAAAGCGAAACCGCTGCGAGCTTTGGCAGCGTGAAGCTTGACCTTTCCAATAGAGCGACGCTGGAACGCACAGGACCTGCTCTGTGGACTGACGTTCTGTTGTCGTATTTAGACACGACGCTTCGAAGTTGGGAATCCGCAGACAAGTCGCTTCATCCTGGAAGCGACACGCACTCTACGCCTTTCTCTGATGAGGTGTGGATCTTGCCGCGCGTGTCGACAGCAGCTTTTCCAAACGGTGGCGACTCAGTGGATCCAAGAAATAGCAGGGTGAAGTTGCTGCACCATTTCATTGGCGGCTGGAAAACAAGTGTGCGCACTCCAGGAACAAAAACAGCACCCTTGCACAGATTTGATTTCTCCAAGGATGTTGCGCAGCCATCAGCTCACGGTTTTCCGGTGACAGTTTTGTTGTCAGATGTCGCAAACGATCAGCAAGAGTATGTTGGACACAAAAGCATCACAGTCTTCGCGAGCCCTATGCAGACATCCTTAGGATTTGATGGATATGAGGAGGGAGCCTCGCTGTCTACCTGGGGTACCTGGCAGGGGAGCTTCTCCCCGGGGGATCCGCAAGGCCTGAGCAGTCTTCACATGATATACAGAAAAAGTCTTGACCAGGCCGGACTTCAAATGCTGCGCTTTGCCGAGATCGGATCAGCAACTGGACTGAGAGCTTTGGAGTCAGCAAAGCTTGGAGTGAGTTCTTTAAGCATACCCAGTAGTTCCACTGATGTCGCACGCATCGAGTTTTCCAGTAAGTTGTGTGGTGTTGAGAAATATGTTTCGGTGGTTGACGCTACAAGTGACTTTGAAAACGCTGTGAGCATCCTTGGTCAATTTACTCGACGCGAGGATGTGGAAATGAAGGTCGCCATCCATTTCGAAGGACTTTTCGGGATCGATGTGCTCGGAGCTTTATCACTCTCAGAACTTGCTGACACGGTGGACTTCCTAACCGGTATAATTTTTTTTGAGACGAGGCCAGATTTAATCGCACAACTCCTATCAGGCGTGTTAAAGAAGTATAAGGTATTTCACGGTGGAAATATATGTGACCAGCTCAATCAACAGCGCAAAAGAAGCACTAATGATGGATTTATTTACCGAAAACTAATCAAACCTTTCATTTGGAGATCCTACATCGGACCAGAACCGAATGTGAAGAAGAGTTCATTCTTCACAGAACCTTGGTGTGAGATGGGAAGTTCCGACGAGCACGTATCGGAGTTCTCAAAGGCGTACTTCAGCGACTCCAAAGTGTCACAACATGCAATGTCTGATGGGGAGGCTTTTGTTTTTGTTTCAGACAAAGCGAAATTGTCTTTTGATAAGAAGAGAGAAACCTTTCTCCTCAGCACTCGACGAGAAGAGAAACCTTCGAGAAACCTTTGAAGGTGTGCATTTTTTTGAAGGAATAGGCGTGCAAAACAGCGCACATGTGAAGGAACAGGCGACCTGCTGCGGCGGCAGTGGCGCGCTGCGAACGTGCCAAAGCTTCAAAAGGCCATGAAAAGCAAATGCTGGAAACGGTGTGTAGCGGGCGGAAAGATCCACACGCGTACGAGGAAGCTCGCCTGGAGAAGGCAAGAGCCCACAAGTCGCGAAAGCTTGCCCTTGAGGCTCGCAACTTTGAACGTGAAGCACGTGACGCAGTGGCGAGCGGGTCGAGCGAAGCGTTGCGACGTCTGCGGAGAGTGAAGATGCGGTTCAACAAGCTTGAAGATGAATTTTACAAGCATTAGCGCGACCTTGACCCGAAGTTGGAAAGCTTGAAATCTTTGTACGGGGTGAAGATGGCCGAGGGGTGTTGGCAGGGGGAAGGCCCTATGACTGTAGGTCCTTCAGTGCCCGCGAGCGTGATAGCCGGGAGGCTCAAAGAGTGGCAGCAGGGTAAACAGGTTGTGTAGAAAGAGCAGCAAAAGCCAGCGTGAAGGGGCCGTCGTGAATTTAGGTCACAGAAGCAGCGCTAAGGAAGCGCTAAGGTGGTATTCGTGAGGAAGGTGGAGCAGTCGCGTTGCGGCCGCGTCCAGCTGTGGCTTCCGAAGACCGAGGGCGAGGGAGTGCGAGTTGTCGTGTGCGCTGTCGGCGGCATGACTGTAAATCAGCAATCCGGGGGAACGATATGTGTGGCGGATTCGTATCAAAAGCTTGAGATCAAGGCATAGGAACCGCCCCCACAACTCTTTCTTATTCGTCGACTTAACTCCCAAGAAGCACCATCCCAGTCCATACAGGATGAACTACACAGACTGGATCATTCACTCGTGATCATAAAAGTCGGCGTGAGGACCACGAGGGTTGGCCACTTCCACCAGTTCTCCACATATTCATTGGGATCTGCCTCTATTGTAAAGATAGTTGCATCAGGGAAGATACTCACGGAAAAGATAGCAGAAAAGCCAACGCTTCCACCAGCATCAAGTATATAACATTTTCTGGCTGCACAGCGTAACGCAAGTTGGGTGGTAACCAGCCAGATGCATTCACCAGAAAACGAAATTCCAGATGAGTAAAGATCTGACTAGCGACGAGGAAGTCTGTAGACTGAAGGGCGAAGGTCAAATCAACGGCACACATGCTCACTCGTCACTGCATTTATTTACCTTCAGGAATTGGATTCAGTTTCTCTCCAGGCATACCCTTCAATTCGTTCTTGTATACACCCTGTGTCACAGGAACATGGTTCTTTGACCAGTTTTCCATGACAGATTTCTGCAGTAGCGTCTCTTTGGTGATAAGCCAGCTTGTAACAGCACTTGGAAAATCCCGCCTGACAGGGGTTGATACCACCGCCTTGCACTGAGCTGCGGCCATGTTGGTATCTGTCGCAGTGGGCCATTTAAGGAGCATTCTTATTCCTCTCCTGCACTGATATTCTTCGCCAGCATCGTACAACCAAGGAATTGAAGCTCCCCTGTACTTGTATACATCCCTCCCTCGGGCATCAAAAAAACGTGCTCGAAGATGGTGATCTAACTGAAAAATGTTGTAACCCAGCTGTTAGTTGCAGTTCAAAGAAAGTTTCAGGTTCGCAAGCTGCTTCGATAAGTATATGGTCAACGGTAATATCTCCCATCTTTACAGAATTTACGATGAACTTCAATATTTGAATATCAATTGAGTCGACGTCAATTTTCACAAGATCTATGCATATCCATGTATGTATGTATGCTATGTGTTTCGATCCAAGCTGCTTAAATTAATATGCAGCGCGCAGCAGGACGGACGGAGTAATAAATAAATTTCTGAACTCTTGTTCTTCTCCACAAACTTTTGCCATTTTCGCATCGCCGACCCCCTCCCGCTAGCAAAAACGGTTGTTGCACGTCAACTTTTGCTGCTGTTACCCACTGTACGTATCGTTTCAAGGTGCCCATCGCCCAGATGTCTATACGTCAGAGACTGCTCACCTTGCCGCTGATGAGAATTACTGTCGTGCTGCTGTTTTGTCTCGTCATTTTCTTCATATCTCCGTACTTGCAGGGTATCGGTTCCCATGATTCTGAGGTGCAGACCCTTAACACGGATATCAACGGACTAACTCGTGAAGGGAGTACATACTTGTTACCAACTTTTAAGACGAGGAACGATATTGCTGGATATTGCGAAGACAGTAAGTTCAAAGTGGGAGCTGAACTAGGAGTTAGGTATGGACAATTTCGCACATCACACACTTTCCCAGTGGACGTCTTGCACCACATACGTGCTGGTAGACCTATGGGCACATCAAGAAAATTATTTCGATATCGCAAATGCAGATGACCAAGAACAAGAGAACACGATGACGACAGCACTTTCCACCCTTGCACCATTCCGAGATAAACTAGAAGTTTGCCGAAACTACACGACTGTGTGTGCAACTCAATATCCTGACAATTTTTTTGATTACGTTTACGTTGACGCACGGCATGATTATAAAGGTGTCGCTGAAGATCTGGACGCCTGGTGGCCAAAACTCAAGGCTGGCGGTATACTCAGCGGTCATGACTACGTCACAAACGATGACGGCCCGGTGCAATCAGGCCAGGACTGGTCTATCAATTATGATGGCTCTGTCGAGAAACGGGCTGTGAAAGGAGCAGTTGATGATTTTGCCAGCAGGACCAACCGTCAAGTTGTGGTTACGTATCGAGAATCGGCATGGAACTCCTGGTTGATCAGGAAGTAAATCAGGTCTTTGCCTTCCTTGAAGATCGCACGAATCTGGTTCACAGCCATGTATCATAGAACGAGTTACGGAGCAAGCTGATTTACAATGAAATGTCCCCTTATGTTAAATGTCTCGTGGTCGCAAAGAGCGTACCCCCGCGCAACTCGCTGTCCTCACCCAAGCCCGTGAGAAGGCGAACATCGTCATTGCCGAAAGAGCTAAACTGAGCGCTCTGGCGAGGAAAGACGAACCCGTGTCTCCTCGTCACGTCGCGGCCGAGTGGCGCGCTCCAGTCTGGTATCCTCGGCGATCATCAGGAGTATCTCGTGCCTGTGTCCTCTATGGTAGCCGCCTCTGGATATGCCTTCCAGCTCGTTTGCGGCCCCTCTCGTCGTTGCGAACGTTCGAAGTCGATTACCGACGCGTGCGGCACTCTCGGGGGACGCGCGCGTGTGTCCGCCCGCGGGGGTTTGGCGGCAAACGGGGTCTCGTCCCCGAATGTCACCCCCGTCGAGGACCGGGAACCGCGCGTGACTGCCGTGGATACCGTCCACGGCGACTCCGCGCGGCGCGGTGTTGCGGCGCGCGCGATCGCTGATGAGGCGATCACGAACGCGCGGGTTGTGCCACGCGCGGAGAGAGCCCGAGGTCGAAGTCGCCGCCGAAGAACGCGCCCGCGGCGGCTGCACGTTCGCATCAAGCGGCTGGAGCACACCGCGAACGGGAACGTTCCCGATGCCACGGGCACGCGTGGTACCGTCAACTGATCCAGGAGCGTCGGTATCGTCCCCGGCGAGGGTCAAGCGCGCGCGCACTCCTCCTCCTCCTTCTTCTTTGCCGCTGGCGTCCGCGCCGCCGCCGACGCCACCGCCGGCTCCGCTCGTTCCAGCTGCGCGACCTCCACCGGAGGCGACTTGACGCGCGGCGGCGCGCACCGCATCCGCCTCGGCTTTAAGTTTCTTCGTAGCATCTCTGCAGCGTCTGAGGATGTCCTGCAGGTGAGCTTTGCTGCCCATCTTCGTGAGCATCGCCTTGGTCAACACGTCCTCCAGACCCTTCTTGTCCATGGCGTCGATCTCGGCGTCGGTGAGCTCCTCGACGAGGAAGCTTTCCTTGGCGCGCCGAGCGGAAGCGAGCGCCTGCATCGCCAAACCCATGTTCGAGAGCGTCAGCGTCCCCGGAGGAACGTCCGCGGGGGGGGCGGTGAACGCGATGGACGCGAACGCCGAATCGCCCGCGGGGACCTCGGCGCCGAGCGCTCCAGCTCCCGTACCACCAGTGGCCACCATGGGTGGTCTTTCACATCGGAAAGGACACCCGACGCGTCCAGGACGCGACCGCGTGTGACGAGGCCTGGTCGCGCTTCCGAAAGCCGAACCCGCGAAGGGCAGCATTTTCGCACAAAACGCATTTTTTGCGTATGGACTTTTCAGTTGCAAAATGCAATTCAAAAATCTCAAAACACTCAGACTAAATGTTCACTGCATAGGATGGAAAATTCTCTCGACCAATCAGATTGCGCCCTTCAGACCCCCGCGGGGGTCTGAACACTGGGTTAAGGGTTAAAAGGTTTTGAGACGACCAAGCAACCCTTGACATTTGTCTTTTTTCTTTTTCTGAGAAAACCATTCGCTGTTGGTACATTTCGAGCGAGCCTCAATTCCTGCAAGGATCTTGTCTGCTTTCTCGTTCAACACTATTTCAGTTGCGTTCAAAGTTTTGAATTCCTGTTTTCCGATGTTTGGAAATCCAAAATCATGCAGTTCTTGCCGATACTTGGCTATCATTTTCTCTCCTATCAGTTCGCAAAAAGCCATAGATTTGTGATGTCTGTCATACGCCCAGGGTTCATTTTGCGTTTCGACCAGGCACGATTCTAGAGTTCCGTCGACACACAGCATCGATAGAACATCGATGTACAGATATTGAATATTATCTCTTCGTATAATGTCGTTAAAGGATGAGGGTGGATCACACTGCTGAAACGTCTGCGTGGTGGACATTGTGGAAGTCGCGATGAACTCAGGCGCCTTGCATGCATCGAGTGTACCCATCTGTGCAGACAAGGCATAGCAGTCACGTGTTAACCTGCCAATGTATGGACCCAAAGCTACTATGCGTATTTCGCTGTTGTGTTCCAAGACATGTTCCGCTACAAACCAGGGCCACCATTTTGCATATATCCCATGGTCTGGATATTCCCCGGCCTCACCGAAAGCACCAAAGAAAGAGATTACCAAGACATCAAGCTTTGAAAGAAAAGTATCTGAATACAACATTTCAACGCGTCTGTACTCAGCATCCTGTTTTCTGAAAGGAAGAATGTTCTTCTGTACAAGACGGTTCGTTGCCCCAAACAGTATCAGATTGACTTCTTCGCTGTCGCCAAACACATAATCGAAGGAGTTGTACCCGTCCTCTTCGTGCGAATTTCCGTATATCAACACTTGCAAACTCCGCTCAACGTGACATTCAGGGCCAGCGTGCATCAGCCCAGCTTCATCGAAGTAGTAGCTGTTTAGCTTACACCCAACGTTGGCTCTTGCATGCCGGCGTGACTTACCAACGTACACCTGCGTCGGCGTTACTGGCGTTATCTGTTTCTGTTTAAAAAGTGGCTGCTGCACAACTGAAGAATTAAGCGTCAGCAAACTACCAGCTACCAACAAAGTCAACGAAGCTACGACCCAGAATCTCAAGAACGGTAACTCTGCAGCTAACTTGAATGGAAAGCCAGAGTGTGAGGACTTTGTCTTTCGAAATGTCTTCTCAACAAACTCATGGCTGAGCCAGCCAAGCACAAGTGTCAGTGCAAACATGAAAGTTGATTCCATGACGCTGGGGTCGCGCAATATCTTGAACTTGTACAGGACTATCAGTGGCCAGTGCACAAGGTAAAGTGAGTAACTCATTGCGCCGACTTTGACCAAGGAGGGGTGTTTCAAAAAACCACCGAGCAGTCCTTGACTACCATGTCGTATAACAAGGCAACTACCAATACATGGCAGCAGCGCCACTATAAAAGGCGGCAGGAAAGAGGACATTGGGAACAACATCGGTACAAAAATCATCAGAAAAGCAGAGCAGGTAGTAAAAAGCTTGAAATCACAGTGTTGCAGTGTTCTTGTTTCCTCCATGGCACTTGTGAACTGATTTGAGGTTTTAGGACGACTTGCGTCTACAAGATACAACACATCATTCTGCAAAATCAGTCCACCCAACGCAAACTCATACATCCTGAACGGCATCCAGAAAAAAGCGGTCGAAGCAGTATCTAAAGACCACTCGTTTCTTATGATTGCCCAGCATACATTGAGCACCAAGGACAGTAATGAAATAGATACCAACACATGCGAAAAGTGGATGACAGACATGTGTGAAGTTGAACGTATGATGAGCGGCCATAATATGTAGAACTGTTCTTCGACGGATAGCGACCACGTGTGGAGCAAAAGCTTTTCATCAGAGGAATCGTCCCAATATCCTGCTTGATACCAATACCAGATATTTGAGACATTCGTGACGGCCGCCATTATCTGTTTCCCAGAGTCAATCAACGTTGCTTCAGGTAGGATGAAAACAGCAAGAGGGACGGAACCAAGAATCGACACAAACATAGCTGGGAACAGGCGCCTCAACCTTCGAATGTAAAACTCCAATAGCGAAAACTCTTCGGGTGTTTGAGTCTTCTCACGCAAGATGGAGGTGATGAGGTAGCCACTTATGACGAAGAAGACGTCAACACCAAGGTACCCTCCTGGAAGCAAGTCTGGACGCAAGTGGAACACTATAACGCTAGTGACAGCCAGTGCTCTCAGACCATCGACGTGCGGCTGATATTTCATATTTCAGGGTAGCTGGCGATCGTTCGCATCGAGCGTGAATAACGCCAAGAGTTCTGGCCAAAACGGGACCAGCAAAACAACAAATAGCGTTCGCGAAAGCTTCGCAAACGAAGCCAGCACCGCTTTGCACTGGAGGTACAACTTATTACAGCCAATTCGAGCTCAGATCGCCGCGGACGATTTCGCAAAATCGAAAAAGCGGAATCGATTAAAAGTCAGGCCCTTGGGGAACGAGGTGCAAAAACAAAAATCCAGCATCCATAGGGGGTTTTTGTGGCAAAATCGGGTGGAAAATCGGGTCACATTTTGGTCAACCCACCCGAATTTGGGTGAAACCACCCGATTTTAAAATCGGGTGGGGCAAAATCGGGTCTAAATAAAATCGGGTGGGTACGAACGAACCTTAAAATGACGGTTTAAAAAAACTAACGTTTCCTGTTCTCGCAATTGCCCGTTGGGGCTAAGGGGATAGCAGTTTTGCCCCTTTTCCCCGTTTTTCGCCAATTTTTCCACTTTCACGAAAATCCCTCAAGTTCCGTCATTTCAGGCACATGCATTCTCCCCCTGACCAGCAACATCGACATCCTTCACGGGAATGTCGAGACCCTGACCAGCAACATAGATATCCTTCATGGGAATGTTAATACCTTGTCCAGCAACATCGACATCCTTCATGGGAATGTCGAGACCCTCACGAGCAACATAGAGATACTTCATGGGGATGTCGAGACCTTGTCCAGCAACATCGACATCCTTCATGGAAATGTGGAAACACTTGAGAGCAACATAGAGATACTTCATGGGAATGTCGAGACGCTCACCGATGACTTAGCTTCGAACGCTTCCCGTATTGACACTTTAAATAGCACCGTTTCATCGCACGGAAGCACCCTCTCGTCGCATGGAAATCGTCTTGATACTTTGGAGGATGATGTCGATGATTTAGAAACCGAAGTCCAATACATCAAAGACAACTACGCAACCGATACTGATTTGACTACTGCTGTGGCGACTGAAGCTGCTGCGACAGTAGTAGCGATATCAGCAGCATCCGCTCTCTTAGTGCCTAAACCAACAGACTGGGCGACACGCACCCCAGCTGGTACGCTTCCACAATATGTCGACAGCAAGATAGGAAGCTCTTCTGTTATTGTATTTCGCCCTGTTGATTGGATCTCGTATCCCGAACTCGACAGCGATGGTAATCCAGTTGTACCAGTTCACACCACCTTGCGAAGCTACACGGACAGAAAGATAAAGAACTGCGTGAACAGCGGTATAGACACTTTTAGGGACGGCGGGGGTAGCTACTTAAGGCTACGCAACACTACAGGGGGTGCACTTATCCAGTTCCTTCGGTCGCCGAAAGATAGTTTTGGAAATACAAACTTCGGTTCAGCACCTGCGAGTGATTGGAAACTCGAAACCAACTCCAACTACGGCTTGGACTTAATGAGGAAGGCTACTCCCGTGTTGGGTCGCTACGACAACGAGAAGGTCGCAGAGTTTAAGGACGACGGCGATGTGAACATCGTGAAGGAAGGTGGTCTCAAGGTGGACGGCGTTGGTGTTGTTGTAAAAACAGACTTGGCGGACTTGATCGAAGTCGTGAATGAAAATATTCGACGCACAGAACTTCAACAAGAAAAGGCTCGTATCGAGAACACGGAGTTGTTGGGGCAGACACGAACGGATCGGATGAGAGCATCAACCAATCCCTTGTACCAAGCCCAACTTTCACCTGGTCGACAAGGAAATCAAAATCTGTTCGAAGCAGGTCTTACGGACTTTAGCGAACTCGACCCTTTGACGCTACAGCGTGATTAATAATACGAGCATATGATAGATGGACGAAGAGTGCGATTGGGTAGAACCACCACCACTCTCTGTGTTCACAGTTCAAGACCAGCCTGTCTACGCTTGTTGCTATGACCATTCAGAAGCACCTATGACCATAACGCAACTTAGCCCGACATCTTCCACTCCTAAAGCTATCGCCCACTTCACCCGAGAAGGAACGACGGACACTTGTGGCTCACGGGCGACTTTGAAGCTGTCGAGGTTCGAAGATGTCCTCGATCATTCACGAAGCCAATTGAACTTGGTTCTCGCCCACGACAACTATAACGATGTGGATGTGATGACCCTCAAATCGAACGGGGATGTTAATGTTCCTGGTTCACTCTCGGTGGGAGGGACAGCGGTCGCACGCACATCGGACATACCAGACACCACAGATATTCTAAACACCACGAGTGTCTCGGCTTCTGCGAGTTCTGGTTCGACAGCAGGAGTGGCTGTGTCGAGTACGACGAACGGTGTGAACTTAGCTTTTACAATTCCAACTGGAGCTGACGGAGCTGACGGAGCTGACGGAGCTACTGGGGCTACTGGGGCTACTGGAGCGAAAGGAGACAAAGGAGACAAAGGAGACAAAGGAGACAAAGGAGATCGGGGCATTCAAGGTATTCAGGGTGCTACTGGAGCGAAAGGAGACAAAGGAGACAAAGGAGACAAAGGAGACCCTGCCGATTTCAGTAGCTTGACTGGTCTTACTATGTCTCACAACAACACCATCGTTGATAAACGCTCGGTCGCTACTACGGCAAACTATAGACAATCCTTAAACTACACACACTATTCATCCGTCGCAGAAGGGGTACATCGCAACCCCGATAACGCCCGGGGGTTGTGGGTCGGAAACATGGTCGACGAAAACGACGGGTCTCCAAGTGGAGCGAACTTCATCGCATTCACAAACTCTCTGACCTTTTACGGAAACAACGACCGAACTTCGCATGGTGATGCGTTAAGTTTTACTTCGAACACCGACAAACTGAAATATGACGGCACCGAGTTTGGTAGGCTTGTACACATCAGTGGAGGTGGAGACTTCGGCATCGGGACGACTAATCCTGGTGCGAAACTGGATGTGCGAGGGACTTGTGAAGTGTCTGGAAACCTCACAGGGGGCGGACAGTTGTACTTAACCTCTGGCTGGTTTAGAACTTACGGAAGTCAGGGTTGGTACAACGAAACGCATCAGGGGGGTTGGTACATGACCGATAGTACTTGGATGCGAACATACAATCAAAAGTCTATCTGGGCTGGAGATGGAAAGATCTGCTGTAATGGGAACATGGGGGCTGGGACAAGCTCTCCCTCAGAAAAGCTTGAAGTGGTTGGAAACATTAAGTTGAGTGGTTCTGGACGGCAGATATACTTCAATAACGATGGAGCTGGGTTGTATTGGGGTCAGGGTTATAGTCGTATCGTCGATAATGGAAACCTTCGCATATGTACCGACGATGTATTGGGTTTCAATACGGGCAGTACATCGTCTTCGTTAGGAACAGAGCGGATGCGTCTCGATAGTTCGGGGCTTGGGGTCGACGGGAATATTGATGGATATGGGATGACGAGTGGGGATACTCTTTGGACTAAGGACAGCAAAGTATATGCTGACACACCGAGATACTCAGTCGTCGATTACAGATACGAAAAGATTACACAGGGCATGGGTAGATCCGTGACCTCCAGTAGATTTACAGGGATGGTCGTCTGGACACCCGTGAATAACGACGACGCCACCGCCGTCTTTCTTGTAGCTGAAAACTCAAACTCGGCTAATGGCTCTGTCACTCGAATAGTATATCAAGCAGACTATTACAATTCAAGCAGAGACCTTTCGTATTTTTGGACTAATGGGAGGATATACTTCAAGAAGAACAACATGAGTTCGGGACACGAAGACTGGTACAGAGTGACGATCTACGGTGTAAATTAATCTCGTGTATTGTTAGATGTATGTGAAGGTTGAAGACGGCGGCATTATTTCAAAGAGGTGCGACGATAGAGACGCCGAGGCGTTGATGAAACACGCTCCAGATGTCATGCTACACAAAGTTCCAGATGAGCTTGGAGATGTCGGTCGGGGTATCTACAAGTACAAGATGGTCGAGGGTGCTTTTGTTCTCAAAGATGACTTGAGCGACTGGGAGGGGATGAATAAACGAGCAATAATCAACTCGTATCGATCACAACGAAACGAACTCCTGGCTCAAACAGACTGGACGCAGACTGAGGACTGCCCCTTAGACCTCCACATGAAGGAGAAGTACAGA
>JACLAA010000986.1_pt1 | contig 17901 bp, 14 predicted proteins | sample 8027891 | NCBI WGS metagenome assembly JACLAA01 (sample SAMN15724900, study PRJNA655200) | protist metagenome | isolation source: fluorescence activated cell sorting (FACS) single amplified genomes of... | place: Spain: Blaines Bay Microbial Observatory, Mediterranean Sea | collected 2016-01-19 | reverse complement strand
ACAAAACATGATCACACAGCATGACGCTGCGATTTTGCGTGTTGACTTTTCAGCACCAGCGAATGTGACATACCTCCGGTCCAACTGCGCAGCTGGTGAGCTCTGCTTTTTCGAGGCTGACACGGGAATGTTCATTCCTGCCGCGTCGCGCCTCAAGGACGTCAAGTGGCATTCGCTCACGTGTCCACTTGGCTGGGCGGTACAGGGGACACACGCTGCGCAGAATGATGGCTCGCGTGTGACAGCAGTCGACTGCCCACTGGCAAGTGCGCGACCGTCGCTTGCCGTGGGTGACAATTTCGGTCGTGTGCGACTCCTGCGCTACCCATGCACGTCGGCGCTTGCTAAGAGCAAGGCATACCGCGGACATGCGGCACCCGTGGCGGCAGTCCGCTGGACGGCCGGCGCGTCGCACCTAGTAACTGTGGGCGCGCGTGATCGCGTAATCTTACAGTGGGAGCACGTCGTCGACGATATTGCCGAGGAGGAGCGCGCGGCGCGTGCTGCCACGGCGGCGCCTGACGCCACCGACACGCCCGCGCCCGTCGGCGCTCCCATGCCCGCCGGCAGGGCTGACGCGGCTGCCGATGTGACCGCCGGGGCTCCCATGCGGACGGTTGATGCCCTTGCGGCAGACATTGATACGCTCGCAGACACGGTTGGAAACGACGACGAGGATGATGACGACACGGAGGGATCTGATGACAACAGCCACAACACAGGAGTAGATGCGGATACAGCTGAGGCGACGAGCAAGCCGTGGTTGCTCGCGTGCGTGCCACCGACGCGGGCGCCGCGCGCTGTTCTGGAGCCGCCTGATGCTACACTCGCCGTTCGCTGGATCCACGGCTGTCAGGCCGAGCTATCACGAGGTGCAGTTGCATACAACGGTGCAGGCAACATAATATATGCGTGCGGTCATGTGTGCGTCATATATGCGCGCGCGCCACACGCGCAGTGGTATTACGCTGGTCACACACGCCTCGTCTCAGCGCTTGCTGCCTCGCCATGCGGCCGATTTGTCGCGTCGGGCGACCGCGCACGACGTGCACGCGTGCACATCTGGGATGCGCACGCAGGTGCAACAGTGGTCACGCTACCGCCGCGTCACCGAGGAGCAACGTGGGCCATCGCATTTGCGCCTGACAGTCGTCGACTGGCGTCCGTGGGCGCCGACAACGATGGTTCGCTGGCAGTCTGGCGAAGCCTATCCGGCGAGTGGCACGATGGTGACTTGCTGGCGCTGGCTGCAGCTGGTGACAGGCCGGTTCGGTTTACGTGCTGGATGACTGCTCGTGATACTGGTGGTCTTGAGCTCGCGACTGGAGGTGACGGTCATGCATACTTCTGGCGCGTGGCTGGTGGCACGCTTGATGCGGCCGAACCTCTCTGGGGCGCGGCAGATCCGGCGCAGCGCCTACTCTGCGGCGCGGCGGTCGGTGACCGCGTGGTCACGGGCACGCGTGGAGGCCATCTCTACGTGTGGAAGGACAGGTGCTGCGCCAAGGCCGTGCGCGCGCACGAGCGCGGCCTCGAGGCAATCCACGCGGCAGGTCCAAACGGAATGGCCGGCTTCGCGACTGGCGGCGCGGACGGTTTTGTCAAACTTTGGACCGCGCGCTGCGTCCATGTCCGGACCTATGACCTCACCGAGGCGCCTGCGCCGCCGCTCCGACCGGCGATCGTAGCTGTCCACATTGGTCTTGCGCGGGGCTCTGTCGCGTACTCGCCAGTGTACGCACGCGCGCGTGAAAACGGGAAAACAAAGATACGCTATCCGCAGGCGCATTCTCGTACAGACGGCAGGCGCAGAGGTCTACGAAGTTGCAGCGGCATCGGGCGCGGCAACGCTCATCGCCGAGGGACACTACACTGGCGAGGCCTGGGCCCTCGCCACGAACCCGGCTGATAGCGAGCTTTTCGCGACGGCAGGCGACGATGCGACGGTCCGCGTCTGGAGCGTGTCGGCCGATAAACTTGCGCGCAAGGCGGCGTTGGATGCGCCCGTGAGGTGCCTCGCATGGGCCCCCGATGGAGCGACACTATTGGCGGGGCTAGGCGGCAACGTCTCGGGTGCTCGGCACCCCAAGGATGGCACATTTGTCCTCCTTGACGTGGCCACCCTCCGCGTACGTGCAGAGGGTAGAGACTCGCGTCATTGGATTCGCTGTGCTGCCTTTTCGCCAACGGGCGATGCGTTTGCACTGGGCTCTTCCGACCAGAAAGTCTATATCTACGACTCAGCGACTGCGCGGCTCCGTGCGCGGTGCCTCGCGCACAATGCCCCCGTCGCACAGCTAGATTGGTCTCTCGACGGCCGACATGTGCAATCGGACGCAACTGATGGCGCGGCGTCTGCGCGGTCATACATCAAGACGCCAGCCGCCCATTTAATCTGCTTCTTCCCATCCATTGGGTTTCAAGGCGCCTGACGTGCCTTGTCCGCGCAGGTGAGCACCTCTATCATTTGGCAAGCGACGGCGCACCCGTGCGTCTACCTTCGCAGCTCCGCGATGCTGCCTTCGATAGCTGGACTTGCATATATGGCTGGCCGGTTCAAGGCTGCTGGCCAGCGCTATCAGGCGATCTCGACCGTGACCGCACGGTTGACGTGGCGGCCGCAGACCGTGCGCGGACGACGCCGCTCCTGGCCAACGGTGATACAGCCGGAACCGTGCGACTTGTCCGCTACCCCTGCGCCCAGCAGGCCCGTTCGCGCGCGTGCGCGTTCCACCACGTCGGACCGGTTGCCCGAGTCTGCTTTACTGCCGACGACTGTGCGCTCATCACGATTGGTCGTCAGGATCGTGCGATTGTTGTTTGGAATGTCGATGCCACAGCAACCGTGGCCAGAGGCAAAGAGGACTCCGACGAACCCCCCTTGGCGAAATGAGCACACATGTGGCTGCGCCCCCTGTCCGGGGCGCTGGCAGGTTGCTCTTCGCTCCCATTATTCCCAATATATATAATATTCGGGGCACGCTTCGTAGAGAGACGAGAGAGTAGGGCCCGGGAAGTGGCCCGGGGGTGTCGTCTTTGTCACTCCCCGGGCCCAGGTCATTCGACCTGAGTCGCATCAAAACAGAGCACCCCCGGAGCTGGGAGACTGAAAATCCTCGCGTTCCCCCTTGTTTCCCATTCCCCCGAAATTACCAAAACTTGAATGCGTAAAATCATTTATTACGGGGTTTCGTCGGACACCCCTTTCTTCCCATATTCCCCTTTCCCCCTTTCTTCCCAGTCCCCCTTTCTTCCCAAGTCCCTAGACGTCCCGGCCCTTGGTATCCTCGGAAAAAGTAGATTTTATCTCCTCCCACTCTTGTTGTAGAAAGTCGTAGTGTAATGATGTCTTTATCTGCTCCAACGTGATCAAGAAGATACATTGCTTCTCTATGTGTCAAATTGAGACTATCCATGACCGTCGCAACACTGAGTTTAATAACGGTCACTAGAGACGATATAGTCCGAGTCCCAGTGCCCCTCCATCGCAAGGTAAGTGACCATTGAATATTGTTGCCGTTTTGGTCCGACTATGAAATTTGCAACGGGAAGTTCGTCCGTCAATAAAAGTGACTGAGGATGATAATAGTCATGGTTGGGACTCGGAGTGAGAGGCGACTTCATGAGCAGGGAAATAGGTACTAGGCGCGCCTTGTGTTTTCGATAGGTGCCATCTGCATCTCGCTTGATCTTCAACACCCGCCTTGTGCTGACGGCTTGGAATGGTCTAGAGTCACCTCTAGGCTAAACACACCTATTTTGCACAAGTCGCCAATCTCTTTCATTATTGCTGCCACCATTGCTTCACGCTGATCAGGTGGGTATTCTTCCAACTCAGCAATATCTTCTGGCTTATAGATGATGTCATCTGCATGAAGCTGTATTGATATTTTTTGCATCATCATATTGATCCTTTAGAAGTCCCTCGCTTTTTCTAGCTCTTGATCAATGTCTAGATGGCCGTCCTCCCCCCCACTTCGTGTCAAGAGACTATGCAAATTACGGTACCTACGGTACGGTCCTTCATAACTTAACAAAATACCTACGGTACGGTACCTACGGTACCTATGTATTCATACGGTATTTGTCAAAAAGCAATAATGAACTTTCTTGGAACCTGCTTACTTCGAGTTGCAGATGGATGGCTTCAGGTTGCTCCTGGCATATTGTGTACTCGTTGCTTTCGCTCGAAGCACAAATCTTGATCTTGGTTTAAAGATCGCATTGCATGCCCAATCTAAGTCCTCTCTACATGGTTGGGTTGCCGGCTCCGAGGTCACTACGCGTGGGCTGCGACGTGCCTTCCTCAAAAGGGCTGATGTTTCGATTGTGGAGATATTTGCTCCATTTTGCTATGAAGGTGCTCAAAATTTCACGGCGCCTTCCACGGCATCGTCGCGACGTCTGCTTACACGCCTGACTTAGGAATTGCCCACCAATGGGATATGTTACTCGTAGAGGGGTTTTCCGGTCCTGTCTATTCCAGGTGCACAAATCAAATTTCACTGCGCCTTTCGCTATCAACGCAGCGTCTGCTCGATCGCATGGTAGTGCGGGTCTCTCACCACTCGGCTTGGCCAGCACGGCTGCGTTGTCGCCGAGCAATGACTTTGTGAAGAATTATCCAGGTGCACCTGACTCAGTGGTTGAGTTGCACACAGGTCCAGTCTGTAATACGTGGCATGCGTCGGTTTAATAAACAAATCGCTGTGTTCCATTCTGTGTGGAAAGCAAATTAGGCGGCCCGTGCGCCATCGATGCGATGTCATCCCGTAACTGCGCCTGCTCGATGGCGTGGAGGTTGACGAAGCACTCTCGCAGTAATTCTCAGATAACCTGACTCGCTGGTTGATTTCCACACAGGTTCCATTGGTGTCTGGACACATATCCAACACTCGCCTCGGTAGCAGCGATTGATGTCGATAGTTTTCTCACAAACTCACGGCTTTTGGCATTACATGGGTTTACTATGGCAGGTGGTAATGTTCTTGGTTTGGCGTCACCTTGGTTTCACAAGGCCGTCGGCGACTCGGCGCGGACATGACTCTTCAGCGTGAGACGTGTCGACTGCGTCAACGCGACGGCGTCGCTCCACGCAGAACCTCGCACCTCGTGAGTTCGTAGCACTCGCCGTGGATACTAGAGAAATGAAACCACCGTCTGACGCGCGCGCGCAACGATCTGTGTAGAAAATCGTACTCTTCACCCTCCACACCATACAGTTAATGGGATGGCATCGCGTCGATGGCGTAGGGGCTGACTCGATCGACCTCAAAGATGGTCTCCGCACAGGCATCCCTCCAGCAATGATACTGTCGTTGTGTATCTTGGGCAGCCCTCATACAGCAAAGCGCTACTCGCCAAGACACTTCTTGCTCTGTATGACGTTCCCGGTGTAAGGCTGAAAATCTATGGGTCTGCGTGGGATCATTTTTCGCTGCAAGACAAGGATTATGCGCGGCTGGCGGCTTGCTGCTGGCAAGGCAGACTCCCTAGTGGTAGCATCGCCAGACTTTATGCAAATGCAACCGTAATACTCGGCACAACCGATTCTTCACAGCGGCGCCTGGGCATGGTGAACAACCGTGTATTTGAGGCACTCGCGTGCAGCGGTGGTCAATTTGTTGCTGTTGAAGAGCGTGGAGTAGACTTTTTCTCCGAGTTGCGAGGTGCAATAAGATCGCATGGTGTCGTAACTTACGCGACGACTGATGGAATTAAAGCAATCACAGATCTGCTAGTTGCGTATCACCCCTCCTCGACCTTACTACGTCGCGTTGCTGCTAAAGCACGCGCACATGCAATTAGGCATCACACATACGACACACGGGCGGCGATAATCTTAAATGTCGCTGCACGTCACTACAATAGTGTAAGATCACAAAAACCACGATCCGGTCGGCCCATAGTCACCGTTATTGTTGACGGTGGCGACATCGTAGACTGGGAATTCATATACGGACTATTACCAGCATTCTTGGCGCATGATCGCGAATGGCAGTTACGAGTATTCGATGCAAGCACCATGGATGTCAACGCAATCGCTGGTTCGGCGCTTGTAGTGGCTCGTGGTCCTTGGGGTGGTGTTGCCATGCGCCTAGTCAGCGCGTTGGATGATTTTGCAGCATGCGCCACAGGGGGTGGGATCCGTGGTATGCCACGGCGCCCGGTGACCGCGATTTCCCTTCAACATGTACGCAGTCCAGCTCTGCCCATGGGCATAAATTGCAAGGAAGTGTTAAGATTTGATGCGATATTTCATGATTCTATCGTTTCCAAACTGCCTCTGTGTCTCGAGCATCACCCCAACGCACGGGTTGCCCTTGGCGTTAATGTAGCCGCGCTCCATAAGGATTGGTTTTGTTCGACTACTGGTTCCTGCGCAGGCTCAGCTAATGGTCGAGATAATTACGAGACAAGAAAGCTATGGGTTTATAACAAAAACACCGCCCCTAAGCAAGAGATGGAATGTCTGGATTGGTACGACTTTGCTAGTTGGAATGGGGGAAAACATATTAGATCGTACCGTCGTCGATGTGTCCATGTTCAACGACTGATGCGTGCAGAGACGTTCCTTGCAGTTCTGCGGTCTAGTCAGCCCCTTGGACTTCTATTTTCACAACCAAGCGACATAGGAACCTTCCTGTATCTCGCCAGTCTTGCTGTTGGTGCTGTTATTCGCACTCCAGGTGATAATGCATCATTGGTGCGCGTCCTTTCGCTCGGTCCGAAGATCTTAGCTAATTATTTTTGTCTTGAAACTCTGACAAATGTGCTCGTAAATACCTTAGTTTGGACATTGGATTCCCCACGGTCGATAGCTGACCTTGAAATCATGGCCCCAGGAGAAGAAGACACCCTTGTTTGCAGTCACGATGTGCAGAACCCTGGCTCAATCTGGAAATGCTCTATCCCGGTGACAGTTAGTCTACAATCGTTCGTGCCTCCAGACGATGGTGTCTGGTGTGTGCATGTCAACGAAATTGAACTCGTTTGCCAGGGTGACACAAAAGAACAAGTGAGGGCTGACTTTGAATTTGATCTGGGAGACATGACAGCTTACACTGTTCGCGTCTGTGCTGTTCTTCGGAGTCCCAACGCAGACCTGGGCCGGCTCTCCGTGGTCCGCCGATCTCGGTCGATTTCTCTAGTGCTCACCACTTGAGGTGATGGTCGAACTGTTTGCATGTGATGTCGAAGTAAGTCAGGGTAGTCCTTCAAGTTGACTTGAACGCCAACTACATAATACATACACCACTATCTATTCTCCCATCGCGCCTCGCCGCGCGACATCGAAGCGGCACCTCCCGGGCCTCCGGCTCAGGCTGCCAGTACGCGCCGGCCCGGCCCGCCGGGGCTACAACGAGTCCGAGTCTGTGTGACTCGGACTTTCGGTCACGATGATGAGGGACCTCCGGCAGGTCGGCTGTCGGGGCTGCCTCAGGATCCGCGCAAGCTCCGCCTGGCTCCCGCCATTTTCGAGTCAGCGAGCAATCAACCCAGGGAGATCCAGGGCTATCTGATGAAAAGAATCAACTATTTGCGATTGAGACGACGGCACTCAGAGGCCTGGTGAATATCCTTTTTATGCGAAGTTCGCTGTCACTGACCCAAAGGTATGATCCACGTGTGAGAATATCAGTATTGGCTTCATCAAGAATGACATTGCCTAATGCAACCTCTGCCTTGAGGCCGGAAACACTCCCCCCATTAGCAATGTAGTCCTTGATGCTGGACGCGCTGTTGAGAGCCCTATTTTCGCTCTTCTTAATACGATGCAGAGGAAGCATGGCTGTTGCGAGGCTGTTGCCCTCCGCATGAGACAGGTCATACCCCGGGGAGTCGGATACAAGCCCCACCAGTAGGGCCGAATGCTGCATCCCATGTGACCGCACTGTAAGGTCGAGTGGCAGATAACCGTCGCAAGAGGGAGGTTTGTATAGAGTAAGCCTCCTGCAGGCCTGGGGGTGCCTACTGTGTCTCACTTCCCATAGTAATTTCTCCCCCTCTTCACATGTATCGTGTTGCCTTTATTATCCGAGTCCGCACTGCGGCAACTTGAAAAACGGTGACCACAAAACAACCCACCGTTTTGCGTGGCAATCGCTCAACGCAGAATTCTGTGGCATAATTCACCGTGACAGCGGCGGAGGGGCTAGGCTTTGGCAATTCCGACATTGAAAGCGGCTCGCTGAATTCCCAGTGCTCTTCACGGTACCGTACCGTAGGTACCGTAGGTACCTACCGTAGGTACCGTAGGTACCTACCGTACCGTAGGTACCTACGGTACCGTAGGTACCGGTACCAGCAAGTACGTACGGTACTGAAAGATCACTAGTAATACTGTACCAGCTCACGCACATCGCGCGCAGCGCCGGGGAAGTGCGGAATTACACACCCTTTATTTCCCCCCCTGCATCGCAGGGGGCCGCGCAGAACTTGAAGCTGAGATCGTGTGGACAGCGTGCTCAGCGCGGGGTCAACCGCCGATGCTACCAATTATTTTCAGGTAATGATGATCCTTGACGCTGTTAGATGAGGGCTCCGGAAGAAGCCGATGTCACCTCAGATCAGGATTACGAAAGAAAGTGGCTGCAGATCTCCCATGAACTAGACAAGCTGCAAATTAGCTATCGGCGACTTCAAAGTGTGAACGAGTCTCTGAAGAGACAGATAGAGGCTTTGAACAAGCAACAGATCACTTACGTAGCCGAACGGAAAGAGGCTGAACGCAATGCCCACCAAGCAGAACTCAGGGTTGAACTATTGGGGCAAAATGCACTTATAGACCAGAGGGTTCGCGAGGGTCAGATCAAACGTCTGCGCATAGTAGAACATCAGATGAACGAGGTCCTTGCTAATTCACGGAATGAGCGTAACCAGCGAGTTAAGGCGGAGGAAAAGACAGCGAACCTGACCAAGGCACTAAATCGTGAACGTGCGCAGCGCCTTCACGACTTGCATCTGAATTTCCGTGTTGTGGGCGATTCACTCTCTGCTATGAAACGAGAGCGGCTTATGGAGGAGCGCTGTCTCTCTTCCGAGAGAGACGCCGAACTAGTCACACGCAATTGTAACCTCCTCGAGACCGCCGTAACGACACACCATTCCGTTGATAGTAGAAGTATCTGCACACAAGCACAACAGGAGCATGCCATAGAATGGGGGCGTGCAAAGCGACTCTTACTCAAGTCCCTTGTTCAAGAGATGCGCAAAGATGCGCAAAATACATGCTTTGAAAAAGAATACCCTCAGAAGGAGCTTCATCGACTCCCTTCGAATCTCATTACATCAACTGTGATTCCTGGGCGTGCTGTGAAAACTAACAAACGCAGTCCTTCCCTTCGAAATTTGTTGCCTCCACTCCCTTAGCCTGAGCCAATAACTTGAAGGCAGTACAAATGAGTGCGTGCAATAAATATACTTCTATGCAGGACCTGGTGCTGGGATTAGTAAAGTTCTCTACTAAAGAAGTTCGCATCACCTTGCCAGTGGTCCTACTTACATGTGATTGAATATACACTGGCAGCCGCGCTTAAGTCTCGATACTAAAATCAAATGTTCCATATTCTGAACATTGAGAACATCATGATGGCGACAAGATTTTTAAACTTCAAGCCTGAGTTATCTTGCATTCCCCCGGGGCCCGGGCCTAATGAAATGTACGGCAGTTCCGAGTCGTATGAAGTAGGCGGCGAACTGGAGACACCACGCAGAGCGTGGGCCCATAACCTGCGATGCAGAGGGAAATAGAGCGTGTAGCTCCGGACTTCCCCGGCAGCGTAGTGTAGTCGTCTAACGAAATGGTTTCTCCCATGTTTGATGGGGTTTGCGACGGGAAATTCGTCCGTCAATAAAAGGTGACTCAGGATGATAATAGTTAGGAGTGAGAGGCGACTTCCCCCTACTAAGGGGATATCGGAGTCACGGTCACTACCGTGCCAGTGATGGTACCGTAGGTACCCTCAGGCTAGGATGGGAAGCAGCCTAGGCGGGTAATACAAGTGCGGGTTGTGCTTGGATACGTCTCAGTTGAGCCTTGGGATCCTACTAGACGTGTATTTCCATTGCACTCTCTTCGAGCTGTTAATGGGGAGGCACTACAATAATATAATTCATTAATTAAGGGAGGAATATCCCAAAGGAAAAGGACATACACCAAGCCTCTAAACTTGAAAGGCCTTCTCCCTGCGCCGGACCTGCGCCGCCGCTAGGATACCCAGCCGGCGCTTAAAAATAGTACAGTAGCCGAATTAGTCTGGTCCCGCCCCCGTAACGCCCCTTTTTGACCAACCCCCTTTTTCATGTTGACATCATCGCAAAGAGCAATATCGTAAAAAGAGCCAGCCCCCCTTCCCGTGCCGGTTGTACCCGACACCCGCCCGCACGCGCGCGCGCTCATGACCAGGTTGCGACGCTGCTCCTCTCAGGTTTTCTTCCTCCCGCCAGGCCCGGGGCTGGCTGTGGTGCTGTGCTGTCATGTTCAAAGTTGTGCGCTTTCTCTTAGGGAGGACTGCTTAGCCGCTCTTCGGAGGATAGGCGTGGCGCGAACCAGAGAGTCAAACCGGCTTGCGTCTCTTTTCATGGTGCCATTGATGGTGAGACCGAGAAGCCTGAGCCAGCCTGAGGAACTTCGGATCATGATCATGATGCCGGGCGGGGCATTGAAGTTGTAAGTTTCCTATTTCGCCTTCGCCTGATCGGGGCGGCCCAGGCGTAGACGGGGGAGATATGCGCTACGTCGCCCGGAATGACCTCGTCTCATAGAACCTATGTGAAGGACAACCTACGGTACATACCGTGACCGTAGATAATAATAATCAATTTATAAGTAGGTACAGTTTAAGTAAGCGAATTATGATGGGCCATTATTGATTCTAAGCGTCAAGCGTCAGCCTGCTATGCACCGCTGTGCGCAGCAATCATCTAGCAAAGCTATCTATACAATCATTCCATTTTACTTTTACAACCTATGTACGGACAGGTGACCCAATTTGCTCATCTGTTTTGATTTTTATCAAAGTGTATGCTTCACGCACGAAGTACCTGGCTGTAGATTTGGCGAAACCCACCAGTAACATAAAGGAAATAGACAAAGCAAGGGCATTCTGTTGCAGCTTAGAATACCAGCTATACAAGGTACACACAAGAATGAAGACGGCATGCGAGAAACGCACAAAAACAAACTCCCTCAGAGCCAGTTCGTCTGATTCCCAGACCACACCCGAAAGTGAGTTACTTTCAGAATCGACTCGCACGTCGTATGGACATGAAGAAAAGACTTCAGATCAACACTCGTGGCACGCTGACAGCACAAAATTAAGGAACAGATGTTTGCCCAGTGATGGCAACAAAGGCCCAAAAGTTTACCTGGGCAATCGCCTGCAATCACTAGAATTACGCAAGGGCAGGATGATGATTCCATGTAACAATGATTCAGGGCCATTGTCACATGGCAACAACAAAGCTGACAGCAATGATGCTAGAAACCGCAGGAACCAATATAACGACGATTTTGAGCTTATGTCATCGGGTAAGACTAGTTCAATGGTGCCAATTACTAGGTCAACTCCAAATGAGCACGCCAGGCTATGCTCAGACTCAACCGGCATTAAAGGCGGCAGTGAGAAGGTACTAAAAAAACATGAAACTGGAGAAGTCAGCGAGACACAGAGACCAGCCCAGTCAACCTTTAGCGAGAAAACATATGACGGTTTTGTTTTTATACAGTACAACGACCACCTCGGGGCACTTGTGGTATATCGCTCACCTGAGGAACGCGCAGCTAACCCTGAACGACTCAACCTGGACAGGCGGCGCCTGACAGTCTGTCCCATACTCAAATCGGAGGAGCAAGTGCGACTGCTTAACTATCAAAGCAACTATATCAAAGAGATTCAAAATCTTGTTCATCTGCCTAACCTGATCTTCCTTGATCTTTACAATAATCGCATTGAGAATCTCTCCCATGACCTTGGATGCGTACCCACACTCAGAGTGTTGATGTTAGGCAAAAATCGTATCAGGGCAATCTCTCACCTGGATAAGTTAGTAAAATTGGATGTTCTTGATCTTCACTCAAATGCAATAACAAAAATTGAGCAACTTGGAGCTCTCTCAGAGTTGCGTGTACTTAATCTGGCTGGGAATAGACTCACAGAAATAAAACGACTCAGTAACCTCAAATCACTCACAGAGCTTAATGTCAGGCGCAATCATATTGTCAAGGCCACATCGCTTCAGCAATTGCAATCACTCCAGCGATTATTTCTCAGCAATAACTGCATCCAGTCTTTTGATTCAATCGTGTGTGTTTTTGGCATAAGGTGTCTTATGGAACTTAGTATGGATGGCAATCCTATCGCCCTGCAAGATCCAACTACCTACCGGCGATATGTCATAGAACAAGCCAAGAAACTCAGGCTCCTTGACCTAAAGCGTGTCACAGATGCGGAACGTCGTCTTGTGGCGCTTGAGTCACAAAAGGAAGTTCAACGAAAACGTGCTGCAAAGAGGCGGGAGACGGTTGAAGCCGAAAGGCGCAGGCTCCGAGTTGAACGGTCTGAGGCAATTCGCGCAGCAGAAACGCAGTGGACGAACCAGACATCTAGCCGCAATCCAGACACAAGGCATAATACACAGAGCAGGTACATCTTGCAGTCTATGTGTACTGGCAGCTTGTCATTACAGTCAAATCTCGAACAACATGAGTGTAATGTGTGTAGACGGCCGAAGCGTTGTGATGCTGTGAACAAATACGGCAATATATCTAGCGACGATACCCACTTGCCTGGTCAGCGTTGCTTGTCCTGTACGCAGGCAACACTCGTCACAGCTGAGCATCCCATTGCATTGTCTTCGGGCTCCAGTGGGGCGCTTGTAGCTCGGTCAGTGTGTGCAGAGAGTACAGCTACCTCGATTGGAGGGTCAAATAGCTCTGCACACATTGCCATGGGTTATTATGAGGTAGAAATCAGGGGAGCACATCGCGAAGAGCGTATGCTCCAGGTCTACGGCGAAGCTTGGGAGGGTCTCAACTCCCCAAAGATCACTGGTTCTTGTACCGCCCTTACTTGTCGCTTTGTATCTATTGAGCGTATTATTCGGAAGCTCCAACCTCATGTTCATAGCTTTGTCAAGCTTAAAAAGGCCACCTTTGGGAACAACGCGGTCCACACCCTCTGTCAACTTTTACATTTGGCCAGCGTAGTCCAGGGTTTACCAAATGCTTTGGAGCTCAAAATAGAATCAAACCCAGTTTGTTCTCTCACCCTCCTGAGACCGCTTATCTGTGGGGTCTTTACCAATGTCGAATGCTTCAACGGCACCAAGGTTAGTCATGACGACCAATTCATTTTTAGTGAACAATTTGGACCCATCAGAGATGCAGGGAGGCGCAAAGTTGTACTTCAGACAGGTTCACTTCTCAAACGTGATGGTTGTGATGCTTTTAATCACATCATTTCAAGTTCGACAACAAATGCCCTCGGAATTGAAGAATACAGGCGTCTGCTGGATAGGTATGCCGAGCCCAGCCAACACATGACAATTAATTTGCGCTTAGGTGCTGGCCTGCCGCCATGGACTTGCTGGTCAATGAATGCCTGGACCACCATTATTCATGTGCTTCATCCTTTGCAAGCGAGCCCATTTGGCTATAGCAAAGCTCAACTAATATCTTGAATTACGCTGCGTTGCACAATGTCATATTGTACAATAGGCTCCTGACTCTTTTGATATATATAAACTCGCACGGAATTCTTAATTGTACTAGCTGGACGGTAGGAAGATGTGGTGTCGATTGCCAGTGTACATAGTGATCGCTGCTCCCCTTGAACCGTTTTATTTTGCGCCTCAGCGGATTTGGGGAGCGCAAGGATATTTTCTTCGGCAGTTCATCAGGTTGCAATTTGGAGCGCAACAGTTTGGTCTAGAAGCCAAAGCACCTGCTTCACATGCTAGTCTTACTTGTCCTACTTGAGCGCCCCGCCGCAGCGATCGCGTAGAACCGCATTGGAGGTACTTGGTCCCACTTGCCTGTTTGGCCCGGGTGACTAAGTTAGACGTCTAAAGCGTCCGGAAGAACCCAGCAGAAGTAGGAGTGAGTTTGAGGAGGTCTGAGGGGGGGGGTGGACATCGTACCTATGACTAGAACCTATGACTACCCTTACTTCAACTTGAGGTTGACGTGGGGGGAAGTTGAAGCTGAGGAGTATAGGGTGCGGGTATTGAAGGGCAGGGCGGCCTGTAGTCGCGGAGGGCCAGCGTTGCACGACGGGGGCGGTGCGGGTTTTCTTCTACCAGAGAGTGGCCCCAACTCCCCGCCCACCCTGGTACTCGAAAAGGCCCTAGGATAGTACGCCTAACGTCCTAAACGCAGCTCTCGGACGAGTCCGATTCCCCGCGGTCGGCGTCGCCGGTTTCAAGTCTCTTCTACTTGCGTGGCGCGTCATTCGAACGTCCGCTGCGATGCACGCGTACGTCCTGACGGTCGATTTTTTGTCGAGCGGCGTCCAAGTGGCCCGCCATGGACATCACCGCCGATTCACCGGATATGCTCTCCCGACCGCCCGTGGGTTGACATGTGGCGACGGACAACTGGTGGACTGCTTGAGGTGCGTCGCCGTGTGCGCGTGGGCCAGGCGCTTCTCTACCAGCAATTTGGAGATCTATTCGCGATCGCGCGCCGATTTAGATTTAGAGCCTCGCGCAGAGCAGCAGCTTGTGGGCTTGCAGACCGCCGAGACGGGTACGTTTCGACACGTGCGCTCTAAGCATGGCGCGTATGAGTTCCTAGGACCTCCACACACGCCCGGTGGCTGCCCCGTGCCGCGGGCACGGAGAGCATTAAAAGCTGGGAGCTCCAGTAGTTCTATTTAGTCTGGCCCTAGAGCACCCCCCCCGCCTAGAGATGGCCTAGTACTAGTAGTATTAGTAGGCCTAGTAATAAGTCCTAGTATAGATACGGAACTAGAAGATATATTCTGTAGTTTTTGGTTTGAGCGGGTTTATCTCGGACTGTCGTATCGCGTCGCAGCTGTTTCTCAGTGCGAGGCTGCCCACACCTGCGCCTCAGCTATCTGCACAAAGCACTATCCTTTAGAATTGGTTGTGGATATCATCTGGAGCAGCTGGCTCATGCGATCTTCTTGGTTTAGGATCCTCGCCTTGACACATCGGACGCACTTTTCTTCATTGGAAACATGTTCGTTAAGCTCTTTCAATTTACGGTCAAGTGGCCGCGTTGCACCTCTAGTAAACTCAACCTCTTGCTCGAGCTGGCTTACTTGCAGTTTAAGTTCTTGTTCCCATTTTTTTAGTTCTGCGTGCATGGTTGCCACGTCCTCGTGGACGTAATCCATACATTTGGCAATTGGGTTTGTGGATTGACATAATACCTGCACTGTCCGCTGGACTTCATTAAGATCTGTTTCGCGGACTTTGTCTTTGGAACCAGTTGTGGCATGATCGATGCGGCCAAAACGTATGCCACCTGAGCTTTGTCCTTTTTCTTCACCCCCTCCCCTCGCTGCAGCGCGTTCCTCTTCTTGGATCTCACGGACAAGCTTAGATTTGCCATCTGCGGCAACAACCACATCATTTGTGGCAACCTGTAGTTTCGTATTGGATGCATCGCAAATCGTATTTCCATCATCATCATCATCGTTGCCATCATCTGTAATAATATCCACCATGATTGCAGTATTCCTTTCGAGTTTGGGGCGATGATTATCTTCAACGAGGTGGTCTTTATATATAGGAGGTCGGCGCCGTGCCGTGGTTGGTCGAGTGGAGAGTTTGGATTGGGCAGGGTCCTCATCCCTAAATGCCAGCGAAGTTGCACCCCCAGATTTTGCAGCATCATCATAGCTTTCAGAGCCAACGTTGCTGTTCGTTTCCCCTGCTAGGCCCTGCTTCTCCTCAGCCGGCATGACATCACACTTTATCTCCACGCTTGAAGGCACGGCAGGCCTGCAGCTCTGAAACTCCCCCGATGCAAGTACAGCCCGCACAGAGTGATCACTGTTAGGTGCGAAGCTCGCGGCCACCGCGAAAAGCTGTAGGAGCCTATTGGTATTGTTTGGCTCAAGACCGCTCACTATTTTTGTGGGCCTGGCTTCGACAATGGTATTAAGCTGCATTCCTACTAGCTTGACTAACTTTGCTAGGTAAGTTATCTTTGAATTCTTGTCGGTCACCTTCGAGCTATCGGACTCAGCTGTGTCGTAGAGTCCCGAGCCAAATGATGTCTGTCTAATGACTTCAGAGATGATGTCATGTAGGAATCGGAACGGAGGCTTGCCAAGGAGTTTATCCGTCAGCTTTGGCCGGGTTATGATCGGCTCCAGCAACCTCCGCGTTGTATCTGGGCTCCCATCACAGGCCTCAATCTGCCCATCAAGCTCAGAAATGCCAATGCCCATGCCACCCAAACGCGGAGGTGGTTCCAGACCTTTGGACTCACTATTTGCACTTCGTGCACCTGCACGCGACGGAGGCATCTCCCCACTGGGCCGCTCCTTTTCAAACTCTAAGCCAATATCTACCTCGTTCTCTAGCTCCGATCTTGTTTTGATGCGTGGGATTCCTTCCGAGCTGGGTGCCACACCTTGCAATGACATCCGCACAGCCTCGCGGAAATCAAGCGAACGATCAGAGGCACAATGCGCTAATTGCTGCAAAAATTGATTTGTTTTTTCTGGCTCCAATCCTGCCACCACCTGTGGTCTCTAATTGTGATATACAACAGGTACTCACACCACCTTGGGGCCACGCATGTCAACATTCTTGCCAATGCATATGCTCACACAGGCCGCTATTTTTCCAAGATAATTGAGCTTTGACTCTTTGTCTCGTATGGCTCCCGAGTCAAGTTCCTCGCCTTTGTAAAGACCCTCTGCAAACCCAGTTGACCTCGTCGTGGCCGATACCTGTTAACGCCGTCGCGGCTAATACCTCATAATGTAAGACGCTGACGAGAATTACTATGTCATGAAGGAAGCGGAACGGCGGTTTAGACAGGAGCTGCACACAATAAGCCGTTCGTGACGTTTCCAATTTCCAATGCATACCTTTGCCTTCAGCTGGGGTCGATCGACGAGGGGCTGAAGGATATTTTGAGTCTTGATAATTTCCTCCTCCAGGCTCATGATCCAAGTGCTACTTTCAAAAATATGCGCCCCGCCCAAAAAAGATACTGTGCCTAACGGTAGCACACGGACGGGGGAAACTAGGGCGTGCCAGGGTACGCACTTTTGATACTTTGGGACTGCAACAAAAAGCGGTAAAATCCTTAAAAGAGCCAGCGACGTGTTCGCGTGGCAAGGTAATCGACGAAATTCCTAATCTGTGTGACCGTGACCCCCGCCGGGCCGGCCCGGCGGGGCCCGCACACCGTGACGGGAGATACACTCAGGCTGGCATTGAGACCTCCTGATGACTTAAGTTAGTCACGGTGTGGCTGCGGGGCGTTTTCTTGTTTTGCCCCTTTTAAGACCCCTAAGAATATAATTCAATTAACATCATCATGATATCATAGCCTGAGTATGCCAGTGTACCACGACCCTCAGGCTGGGGTCCGAGTCCGAGGCTCTACATAGTGTAATCATGAGCCCGGGCCCGGGCCGGTGGGTTCGGGCCCTATGTAGGGTAGCATTTGGGTGGGGGTTGGCCTGGCGGTGCCAGTGTTGCTGCCAATGACCGTTTCCGAGTCGACCCCGGAGCCGCCCTCTAGCACTTAGGCCTTTGATCTACGTTACTTTTTTTTAAATGGCCCGCTCAGGGGCATCTACCAGAGACGCCCACTACTAGTATCCTCTCCTCTGTCTTATCCCGGACTCGGAGTCCACTGCCACTCCACTGCCGTAAGGGGGGACGAGAAGGCAAATTCTTAATTAACCA
>JACLAA010002537.1_pt1 | contig 17918 bp, 12 predicted proteins | sample 8027891 | NCBI WGS metagenome assembly JACLAA01 (sample SAMN15724900, study PRJNA655200) | protist metagenome | isolation source: fluorescence activated cell sorting (FACS) single amplified genomes of... | place: Spain: Blaines Bay Microbial Observatory, Mediterranean Sea | collected 2016-01-19 | reverse complement strand
AATAGCCTTTCGACGTCTCCTTTCTCCCTAACCGATACATCAAACTTTCAATTTTGAACATTCGTCCGAGTGGTTCTTCGTTCAGTTTCCCATCGGCGCCGCGGAAAAGTTCAACAAAAGTTTCAATGTTTTTTCGGACATTGACGTCATCCATCTCGACGTGGCGAAGATGCATGACCTCGTCCTTAAACCAAAGAACGTCTCCGCCCTCTTTGTCATCGATGAGAGACGCTAACAAGCGGTCTTTTTTGGTGAACACTTTTGTCCAACCATCGCTTCGTTCCTTCGATATTTCCAATCTTTCTTGAGCGGCCTTATCCAAACAATCTTCAAATGATGTATTCCCGTTGGCGCGCTCCGCGAAACTAAGCGCAGCTGCTGTCAATGCGGTGGTGTTTTTGAACGATTCGCGCATCTTGGGGTCGTGTAAGTGCGCGGATGGGTGATTGCCACCCACAACAAACAACACCTCTTTCTCCGATTTGCCGTTGTCGTCCGGAATTCTTTTCTCAACGCGCGCACGAAGTACTCGAGTGCCGTTAACATCGCATAGCTCTTCTTCGACACTTATGTACCTTGCATCTACCCATTCCTTGAAAGCGTTCTTCTCGATATCCTTTCCAGTCGTGATGGCAACTGGAAATCTGTACTTTTCCTTGAACTTGGCGTTGGTGTCCAATTCGCACACGGCATCCCAAACTCGATCGAAGAGTTCGTCTCTTAACTCGGGGTGTTCTCCGAGAATGACACAAATTTGTTTTTCGTCGATAGTCGCTTTGTTGGTCGTTCTCGTTGAGATCAAACAGGTGTCGACCCAAAAAGTTGTGGACGATTTGCCATTTGCCAACATCTCTCTTTGTAAATCATTCGTCGTTCGGTTTCCCTTGTATTCTTTACCTTTCGCACAAGGAAACTTCCCGACAATGATGTGAACATCGGGTGTGTCTTTCGGTACAGCTTGCACAGACACGAGGTCAACTTCCCCTTCCTTGCCTTCTCTTATGACCCCCCCATCGTGATAAAGATCCGCGTACTTACCCCATTTTTGCCGTAATGGTCCGCGTTTATTTGGGGGCCAAAAAGGTTCTCTGACGACTTTTCTTGCTTCGTCGACCTCCCCGTTAACGCAATCATCGTCGCTATCGCTGTCGCTATCGCTGTCGTCGCTATCGTCGTCATCATCGTAATCATCATCATCATCAACAACAACTACTAATGGGAGATATAAAAAAGAGAAAGAGGTCAGAGGAAAAAAAAATTCGAAAAAAAAATGAAAAAAAGTGTCTCGCGAGCGTTCTCGCGTTCTCGCTCGCTGTGATTCGTGCGTTCGTGCGACCGTCCGTTCCGCGTCGAACGGACGGACGAACGGAACGAAAGCGAGAGAAGCGCTCGAGAGCGCAGAGACTCGTGTTCAACGCCAGACGGTATCGGAGGTTAAGAGCGCGCTGAAAACGTACGACGAATGAGACAAATGATGATTTGCGAGTGCACACTTGTCCGACAACAAACAAAAAGGAAAAAAAAAGAGTGGGTTGGACCGCGATATAACGGCCGACGTACCTTTCGATTCCTTCTTTTTTCCCGCCCCGCGCGAAGCTGGCGCCTTTCCGCCCTCCGGCTTTGCTTTCTTCGCGTTCGTTTTTTTAATCCCAGACGTCGAGGGCTTCTTCTTGTCTGGGAGTTGTTTATTATTATTCTTCTTCGTCATCGCGAGTGTTTTTTTTGAGGATGATGCAAAAGAAAAAAAAGTTGTGTCGTATTGTCTCGCATCGTTGCTTTTCCATTACTCGCTCAATCAAGGACCAAACGTGGTGCGTGGGAGTATTCGAAAGCGAGTTTCGCGTTTGGCTATCGCTCATTCTATTTTCGTCCATCTTCATCGATCGTTGTTGTCAACGTGGTGAGATCGGATTAAGGTAGTTCACAACGAAAGCGAATGAGAGAATGTGACAAAAAAATGAAATACATCGTTTGTTCGAAATGCGGCGCGAAACTAAAAGAACGTTTGGGGGAGCACGTTTGCTGCGTTTCTCTCTTCTCTCTCTCTCTCTCTCTCTCTCTCGCTCGCGTGCACCACGTCACGTCGTTCTTCCGTTCGTCGTCGTTCCGTTCGTCGCCGTTCGTCGCCCGTCGTTCGTCGTCTCCAATCGTCGTCGCAATTTGGTCGCTCGTCGACCAGCAGCAACTTACGGACGGAAAGTACGCGTACATTCTCACTCGTTCGTTCATGTATTCGTTCGTTCGTCGCCGCGAGTTCCGGGTAGGCACGCTTATCATGATCGTCGAATCCGTATGCGATGTGCCTGAGCCACCGGCTCCCGCCGGCGGCGGCGCCGGCGAGACGCCCCGTTCTCATCGCGATTCAGATGCACATAAACCGCGACGTTCAAAAGGGTCGGTAACCTCCGTCGCGAGAAATACCTAATCGTCATTCATCTTTGTCTTTGTTTCTCTGGATACTCGTGATCAACAGTGACCTCGTTGTTAATCGTCGGCGCCATCGCTTGAATCTTTTGCAGATGTTTATTTGTTTATTGTTTGTTGTTAAACGTACAAATTTGACAACATTTTCGTTCCTTCAAGAGGGGAATCAATCTGCTGCTTCTTGACCATCCAATAGGTCTTAAAACACTCCAAAAGAGTACCAATATATAAACCTTGCGCCACGCGCCCGTAGTCCAATGAATATATGGGATACCCTTGCGAGAAAATTTAACAAAAAAAATAAATGAAACTTTAAACCTTTACATATGCAAACCCCGGCCGCAAGAGGTTGCTATTGGACCACGATGGACTCGAACGTGGTTGATCGAAGGTGTATATGCAACAACTCGAGAGATTCCAGCCGCGTACGCATCGTTTCTTCCGTATCATGGTGCCATGGTATGTATCGAAAATCAGTTCCAATTTTTCCAATTTTCCCTTGCTTGCTTCTTGAAAGTCACTCGTTGTTGTATTCATCTTCGTACCTCTCTTCTTCGATGGAGACAGAGCATCAACTGCACCATCATCATCATCATCAGAGGAGGAGTTGGTGTCCCGCGCAGGGAGCCGCTCTCATCCCTTGCATCGAGCCAACTTTCCCGAATTCAAGTTCGGACAAAATACTAACGAAAGAGTCGTTTGAGTTAAGTTTTCGATATAATAATTTTCGCTTAGGGTATAATACCTTAAACAAAAGAAAGATATTTTTTAGCGAAGGATGGGGAAGCTTTGAGCTGGTAGAACCCGCCCCTTGGGATTTGTCCAACTTTCAGGGACTGTATGCGTGTAAAACAGGCGCGTCTATCGCGCGCGCATCGACGATATCTGCCATCCAAACGGCGGTGAAAGCGGCGAGAAAGGTGAAAGCCGTCGGCGTTGGACACTCGTGGTGGAAGGAGAACTTTTGCGCGTCGTCTGAGTCGTCTGAATCGTCGGTATCGAATATCTTTGGAGTGAACGAGGACTTTGATGAAACGACGATACCTTTGGGAGGGGCGACTGGATTGACGTACGTCGGGAACGTCGACGCGAGACGGAAAAGAGTGAAAGTGGGATGCGGGATAACCATTCGGGACGCGCTGAACTCGATCGAGAAGGAAGGATACGTTCTTCCGACGTTTCCTTGGTTCACCGACCAGACGTTATGCGGGGCGATCGCGACTGGAACGCACGGGTCGAGCTTGAAATTCGGATCTTTATCGAGCGAGAAGATGTTATTGGAGATGGAAGTCGTGCTCGCGAACGGCGAGTTGAAGCGACTGACGCGGGAAAAAGATCCGGAGCTGTTCTCGGCGTTTAGCGTGAACGTCGGGAGGCTTGGGGTGCTCGTGAGTGTTACCGTGCGCGTCGAAGAAAATTCTAGGACGGAGAGACACGTGAAAGTTATGACTGCGGATGAGTTGATAGAGGAGTTGGAAAGCGCCGGGAAGGAGTATACGGAGAACAACTACACGGTGACGGAATCGCTGATGAATCGATTGGACACGACGCAAAGCCTGTGGTTTTTAACCCGAGGGTCGAACAAAAATGCCGTTTGGCGCGCGACGCACGTGACGAGACCGAAAGTGAGCGCTCGAAACGGTGGTGGTCCTGGTACGCCATTTTACGAAGCCGAGGAAAAATATTGGGAAAAGAAACGAGACGCGTTCGTCGCTGCGAACGAAACTCCCGAAAACGTCGCGCAGAGAACGCTCGGGAAGATCCAAGAAAGAGTGTGGGAGCGACGAATGAGAAGATCAAGAGATAGAAGCGAATCCTCCACGCCGAAAGTGCAAAAATATTCGAACTTGCGTTTCGATCGTCAACCGAGAAGAATAGAAAAGAGAGGAGAAATCCCGTCGTTGGCCGCTCCGGCGACATCAGAATTAGTCGCGTATATCCTCGAACGAGACTGGCTTCCTGGTGCAAACTTTTCAAAACGGGACGCGCTCGTCTCACAACGGTTCGAATTGGCCCGAAACGCCCCCGACGTGAACATGTACGATCAGTACGAAGTTGCCGTGCCTTTAGAAAAAGCCGCCGAGTGCGCTCGAGAGGTGTACAAACAAAGCAACAAAATATTCCAATCTACGAGAGATACGGTGGCAATAAGAGGGTTTCGAGCACCAATCTTATTACGTTTCGTTTCCGCGGAGCCAGAAAACCTCCTCTCTTTGTCCTACGATGGCCCAAAGGTATACTGGAACTTCGAGGACTATCTCAAATACATCGACGTCTCTCGAGCGAGGTGATACTCCTCCTTGGAACCGAACGAAGCCTTCCGTTTGATATCCGAGGTCTTGTTCTCTTCCAAATGTTCCAGCGGTCGAAACCATTGGGGCAAAACCAAAGATTACCAAACGCTACAAAATGTCGCTCGACCGTTACACGAACAGTTCGATTCAAATTGGTGTTCGTTCGGGTGCGTCGCCAAACACGTCGACCCGACGCGAAAGTTTGAAAGTTTATTCGGCGTCAAAGGCTGGAATTGGAACGAACAAAAGCTCGAGTGCGGATGTCAACGAAAAGGCAACGCCAAATTCGTCTACGACCGCGAGACGTGCGGAGACTGGTGCGGCAACGCGACCTTCGAAAAGGACCCCCCGCAGAAGGCCCGCGACGAGCGGCGTCGAAGGATATAATAAATACTATAGCTTTCCTTCTTCGCGTGTGTTCGCGCGCGTCTTTTTTCCCTCGAGTCTCTTAGACCTAAGAGTCATTTTGGATGTCGATACTACTCATACATTCTTCTTTTCCGCACAAAAACGCGCGCACACATACCCCCTTCTCTCCTCGACGCGCGCGCGCGTATTTTTTCCCTTTTGAGTCTCTTATAGACCTAAGAGTCATTTTGGGTGTCTAATTCTTCTTTTCCGCACAAAAACGCGCACACACAACAAACCCTTCTCTCCTCGACGATGTCGTTCGCGTTCGTCTCGTCTGCTGCCGTCCAGAAGCGCGTCGCAGGAGGGGGCCTCGTCTCGACGTCTTCGCGGTGTTCTTCTTCTTCTTCTTCTTCTCATCGCAACGCATCGCCGCACACACACCACCGCTCTAAAGTTGTTGTTCATCGTCGAAGGAGTTTTGGAAGAGGATGGCATCCAATCGACCGACAGATTTTGCCGACTGCGAGAAGCGTCGAACAGAGACGACGAGGAGGACTTCTCTGCCGCGCCGCCGAAAAGAAGAGTGAGAACGACGATGCAAACGGAGACGACGCCGAAAAACCGAAACGCATCTCGAAAAAAGAAGCGGAGGAAGCCGCTCGAGCGGCACTGATGGGTGCCATTGGCAAGAAGAAAGATACGCTGAAAGCGTTCGACGACGGCGGCGGCGGCGGCGGATTTTTTAATTTCGGCAAAGGCGGTGGTGGCGGAGGCGACGACGACGGCGGCGCCTCGAAAGGGACGTTACAAGTGCTCTTCCTCCTGTTTTGCATCCTGTTTGTGTTTTACGGCCTGAAACCTATGAGCGCGATACTCGTAAACTTGATTTATTACGCGTTTAAGATTCCAACCGGGCGACCGGGCGACGAAGAGCCGGAGGATATGTTGAGTTACGCGAGTGGAGGGCAAAGCGCAGACGCCGACGTGATCAGCAAATACGGAGGAGACGACGACGACGACGACGACGACGACGACTAAACGCTAGAAGAACCGCGCGCGTTTTCAGCGTCTCTTTCTACGTTTTTCTTCCTCGCCGCGGCGTTCGCGGAACGAACGAACGAACGCAAACGCAAACGATCGAATCGTATATATATATATAGAGAGAGAAAAACTGAGGTGCGAGGACTGAAACGCGAGCGAGAGATAGAGAAAGATAGAGAGTCTTCTTCCTTATTATTATTATTATTATTTTAAACCGACGACGATCGAGCGTCACACGAGTCGCCGCCGTAAAACTGAATCTCTTCTTCTTCTTCCCAATTAATTTTGTGTGTTTTTTCCCCAGTAAAAAGGCACTCAAAACACGAGACACAGAGACATGGTGAAACACGTAGAATCCGCGGACGAGTTTAACGCGTTGAAGAAAGCGAGCAAACCGGTACGAAACCGTCTCTCTTTTCGTTCTTTTTTCGCTTCGAAGACTACTACTCCTGGTTGTGTCGTTTTTGCGCGTTGCGAGAGGATAAAAGTGCGCTCTTCGAGAGCGTCCATTTTTGAAATTGGATTTTTGGATTTTTCCCCAACGGGATCTTTGATGAGATCGCTGACGTAAAAGTATCTCCCTCTCTCTTTGGAAACGACGACGACGACGCCAAAAACAACAGCTCCTGGTCGACTTTACGGCGACGTGGTGCGGCCCGTGCAAAGCGATCGGCCCGTACTTCGAAGAACTGGCGACCAAGTTCCCAGACGTGGAATTCGTCAAAGTGGATGTGGATGAATTGGACGACGTGGCTGCAGCCTGCGGGATCAGCGCGATGCCGACGTTCCAGCTGTACTCCAACGGGGTGATGGTGAAGGAGATGTGTGGCGCGGACAGGGCGAAGCTGGAAGCGTTGGCGAACGAAGCGAACGATTTGTAAACATAATAATAAGAGTAAAAGCTATTTCTTCTGTTCATTTTCGATTCGCGGATGGCGGCGGCATTTTGGGCGCGTTGCTCTGTGTCGCTCCTCCGCTCGTTCCGGGACGGCGCTTCTGCCACAATTTTCTTTCTTCTTTATGCATATATAATAACACGTTGGTCGTGTAGTAGTATTACAACGGTACTTTGCTACCACCATCACCGTTGCCATCATCATCGTCGTCGTCGTCCGGCGGCGCGCCCGAGGCCCACCCGGGAGGCAACTGCCCGCCGCCGCCGCGTCTCTGCGTCGTCGTCGGCGTCAACAACCGCTCGTCTTTGAACTCCACTTGACTCTCCGAGTCTCTCAAAAAACTACCGAACGCCACGGCTTCTAAAACTAAGCGTCTTTGCGCGGCGTATGGTAACGTCAACGTTTCCACGTCGTTATTCGCCACCACCTCTTGAACTCTTTGCATGAGTTCCTCCGGCGTCGTCGCGGAGTCGCCGACGGCTTCCATGAGTTCTTTTTGCAATTCTTCCAACGAACCGAAAAGAGCGCCGGTTTGGCGTTCGGCTAAGGCGACGCCTTCTAAGGAGACGATGCGAGCGGTTTTGGCCAAAATTTCCCCGGTAAACGTTTGCACGTATTGCTTCAACGTCAGCTTGCCAGTTTCGGGAGTATCCACCCTTTGATTTTGGTTGTTTCGAATCTTCGCCTTTTCTTCCTCGCTGAACCCACCGAAAAACTCATCTCCCGCGTAATTCGTCGGATCATCCTCGGCTTCATCCATGGAATCCATCGCCGAGGCCGCGTTGAACACGTTTTCCAACGCAATCGCAGAATCCATCGGATTCTGCGGCAACGTCCCAAACGCTCGATCCAACTGAAACCGTTTATCCACTCTCCTCACGAAATACCCAAACATAATCGACGCCGCGTACACTTGCGCCGCTTGGAGTTTGCTCATTCTCACCATTTGATTCGGCCACGAGTTCGCCGCCTCCGGTCCTAACGCCGCCATCAAATGGTCTCTGACCATTTCCAACGCCTCGCTCGAGTGTACCCCCGACGTCAATTTGCTCAAATCGATAGATTTAAGAAACGCGTCGTCGTCGAGCGGCGGAAGCATGTCCACGCCAGCCGTTAAAAACTGTTCGTAAAAAAAAAAGAGAGGAACAGATACATTTGTGTAATGGTGGTCGTGGTGGTGGTGAGTTTATGTCGCGTTGTCAGCGCGGCTCGAATACCGCGCGTTCCCGAAGAAGAAGAAGAAGAAAAAAGATACGATAATTACCTTGTGTATAATCGACGCGTACATCGCGTCTTCCACCGCGCGTCGTCGGTCAATTTTCTTGATGTCTTCGATTCTTTTGTACAGCGTCAGGGACATCGCGTCGTCTTTGGTGTTGGTGTCCTTCTTCGCTTTTGGGTTGTTGTTGTTCTCCTCGAGAGCTTTCGTCCCGTCGACTTCATCGCTCAGCTTTTCCAAAACCGATTCCATCGCGCCTTCGAATGAATCCGGTTCGGTGGACAAGATGTACTCGAGCATCTCGCCGTGCGCCGACGTCGGGGTGCTCGGGGCGAGTTTCGACGAGGAGGAGGCGTCGTCGTCGTCGTCCTTTTCCGCCGCCCGCGCGAGGACGCGACGACGAAGATTAATTCGCTGACACGATTTTGGACGACGCATTACATAATGCCATTTGGAAAAAGAAACCACACAACACACCGTCGTCGCGTTGTGTCCTTGTCGTCGTTGGGGTGGTCGTCGAAGAGAGGAGGAGGAGGACGAAACACTCGTCGTTTTCGTCGTCGTCGTTGCCAACACCGGGTGCACGGCGGAGGAGAGCATGATGATGGGATGACGATATGTGATACACAGAATGAGTGTATAAATGTGAAGTCTTCTTCTCCCTTCCATTCCTCTTCTTCTTCTTTCCAAACCCTAAACTGTGAAAACCCTAAACTGAAGTGTACGTTTTTGGACTTTTGGGGAGAGGAGAAAAGACTTACTCTCGACGATATATAAAAACTTGATGATGATGACTTTTGTTCATTAAGTACAACTAAACCCACACTTTGTACTTACTTGTACTAAACTGAAGTGTACGTTTGGACACTTTTGGGGAGAGGAGAAAAGACTTACTCTCGAGACGATATAAAAACTTGATGATGACTTTTGTTGTAAAATGATGATCGCTTTACGAGGAGGAGGACGACGACGAGTGCTGTCGTCGTGGCGTTGGTCGGGAACAACAACAACGCGCCGTTTTATTATTATGGGGTCGTCGTCGTCTTTGTTTCGCGACTTTGACGACGACTTTGACGACGACGAGTGGTTTTGTCTGAATCGAATTGGAAACCGACATGGTGGGTCGTTGTGGACGGTACGACGACGCGAGATGATGACTTCGACGACTTTGAAAGAAGAGAACGTTTTGGAAAACGACGACGATTTCTTCGATGATGAGACGAAGAAGAAGAATGCGACGAAGACGCCGCCGCCGTCTCTCCGAACGCGAATGAGACACCTCGCGAAACTGGTCTACCCGGACGCGCTCGGACCGAACGTGCCCAAGGAATGCAAAGACAACAACCAATCCGCTTTGGCGGAGTTGAACGGAGTGTTGGACTCGATCACGAAAGAGAAGAAGTTTCCCAAGACGGGGGTCAAGAGACTGAAATTTTACTACGTAGGAAGGTCGGAGGAAAAGAGGAGTGGTGTTGCAAAGAGGCAGCAGAACGACGAAGAAAAAGTCGAAGACGACAAAGAAGAAGAGTTGGTCTTGCGCGCGGCGAAGTTTATGCTGAAAACGAACGGCGGGGATTGCAGAAACGTGTTGAAACAAAGTTTGCAGAGTTTATTCGCGGAAATTTTGGAAACGAAAGGGAGTCGCGGGGGCGGTCACGCGGCGACGGGGTCGTCGTCTTGTCTGGGAGACTTCACGTGGGAGGCGTCGGATTGGGCAAACGAAGGGACCAAGGAGGAGCAAGAGCGGGAACGGTTTTACGAGGAGAGGAGGAGACAAACGGAGGAATACGAGAGGATGGTAGAACAGAGAAAAGGAGAAGATAGGATGAACAGTTATAGCGGTAGCAATAGTAGCGGAAGTAATGCGAGTCAAGCGACCTCTTCTTCGCGGTCGTCGGAAAAAGAGATGAAACGAGAACAACGGCGACACGAAAAGTTACAGGAGGATTTGAAAAATATGGACCCGTTATTCGAAGGCATCGCGTTTGTCCCGTGGTTGCCGGAAAACGAGGCTGGGAGAAGTAGAAAACAGAGCGTCGCGAAAGAAGTCGTTCCGAAGTTGCAAAAGAACGGGTGGGATTTAAAAAAGGAGAGTTTGAAAGAAGTGTGGCGAGGGCAACGAGATAGGGCAGTTTTGTTGAAAGGGTTGGACGGAGCGAGCGCGGCGGCTATGCACGCGATATTGAAACACTCGGAAATCGCGGAGAAGCAGTTAGGACCGCCGACGATGAAAAGGTCGGATACGTTTGAATGGTTCGATTGATGTTGTATTTATGTAAGAAAAATGTGTATATAATACCTACCTACCTAGTATATACGTGCGCAGGTATCAAAAAGTAAAGTCTGGGTGCGAGTATAGCAACACGTACGCTTCTCTTTCGAACCTTTCGGTTTCGTTTAATCGGGCGTTGCTTGACGTGCTCAAGATGTTCCCATCGTGCGTCGTCCACGTTTCTTTGAGGTGGACGCCACCTTGTTCGATGACTTTGTTTCGCACATGGAGGAGCGTTCGACCTCCTTCTTCGTCTTCGCCAGAGTGCGCGAGAACTGCGCGTAACGAGTATACGCCGTCCGATTTATTACGTGCTGTAGATGTGCACGCATCGGGCGGATGCGTGTGCCACGACGTTTTGGGCAGTGTCGCGATAGGGATATTTTTTGGACACGAGATGCGCCAACATAATTTGCGTCGCTCGTTGACGCTCGGATCGTCTTGTTTCTTCATCCAAACGAAACGGTTCACGTGTACAAGCAAATATCTCGGCAATTGCACGAACAAACGCGTTTCTTCCGCGACGTCTGCGCCGCACTTTTCGCACCTTTTCTCGACAACTTTTTTCTGAAAAAACTCTCTCAGTTGTACTTCGAGCGGGTGATGTCTCAGCGCGTTATTCGCACTCTTCAACGAAGGCATGTCGAGAGATAATTGCATCAACGTTTCGTTGCGAACAAAAGCGTCTTGACACGCCACGCATTGCGTGCGAACTTCGCATCGCATTTCAAAGTTTCGTCTCGCGGGGCACCTGGTTTCGTAGACGGATAGGTTTTCACGCGCTTCGTCTCCTTCATCATCATCATCTTCTTCATCTTCATCTTTCGGTTTCCATAACGCTTCTTTTGCAGCCATCTCTTGCGCTATAATTGCGCCGAAGTTCATTGTTACCACCAGTGGTACTTTCTCGTTTCCATCATCTATTGTCGTTTCCTTTTGTGTCTCCGCGTCCGTTGTCTCCTTCTTCTCCTTCTTCTTGACCAACTTACCGACTCGATGCGCTTCTGCCATCTCCTCTTTCAACGTCTCCAATACTCCCAGCACAATCTCATTCGCGTCTTTCTCCTCCTCGCCCTTCTTCATCTTCGTCGTCTTCCATCTCTCCGACACTCGTCTCGCCAACGCTTCTACCGTCCTCCCTTTCTCCTCCGAGGCGGTCTGCGCGCGAAGCGTCGTCAACGCCTCGCGTACCATTGGAAACACCCGCCCATCTTTCCATAAGTACGCGTTCGCGAGTATTTCCGCATCTTCTTTCGCCTCTCTCTCGAACGTCGTCGCGTGCTGCATCATCTTCACGACGTGCATCCACGTGGCGACGTCAATCATCCGAAAGCAAAGCGTGTTCTTTTCTTCCTCTTCCTCCTCCTCGAACGCACAACAAAAGGACCCCTCTTTGCTTCCTTTCTCCTCTTCTTCTTCGCTGAAGTCCTTCTTCTTCTTCTTCTTCTTCTTCTTCTTCTGCTCGCGTCCGAACGCCATTGTGGTCGTCGTCGTCGTCGTCCTCCTTCGTTTCTTCTTCGGTGTTTTCGGGTTGGTGTTCGCCGATGTTGGTGGCGCGAGTTTCTTCTTCTTCTTCTCGGTCACGTTGACGAACGGAATCGATCCTTTCTTCTTCTTCTCCGGAGTCGTCTTCTTCTTCATCGCGCTCTCTCTCGTCCTTATCGCACAAAAAGAACACCCGCGCAAAACACACCGAACGGACAAGACGTTTTTTGTTGCGCTTTTTTTGGTGTTCGACACGCAAAACCGACGACGCAGGAGGAGGAGGAGGAGTAAAGCGTCGTCGTCGTCGCTCTCTTTAAAAGGAAAGAAGAAGACGAAAACGCTCGAATATTTTTGAGTAGTTTAGGGTTTTGTTATTTAGGGTTTGAGAGAATTGGAACTTTTTACGACGACGGCGACGAAAGAACAACGATGACCGGGAGAAAGAAGAACACAAGAGTGGGACGCGATGCCGGACGAGGACGACGACGACGACGACGATTCGGGTGCGTTCCTGTCCCGGTGCACGATCACCACGGGGGGCACAAAAACAAAGCAACAAAAAGGGACGAAACTTTACCGTGGAAAGACGACGACGACGACGAAAAGAATGCGATTTTGGAACACCAAAAGTGTAACGGCATTCGTCGCGTCGTCCTTTTGCTGCGTGTGCTTTCCCGACGCGAAGGTGGTCGACGCGTGCGCACACGTCAGCGAACAAATCGCGGTGGTGTCGATCGTGTTCGCGATGTTTGCACTGGTCAAAACGGAGAAGGTTCGAGCGGAGGAGGTTCTGGGGTGGAGCGTTTCGTGCGCGGTTTTAGGGATGATGTGCATGGACGATGACGACGACGACGACGACAAGAAGAAGAAGACAAAGAAGAAGAAGACAGAAAAGAAGAATCGATACGTAACCCTTCTCAAACGACGGATTCGGCTCGGCGTTGGCGTGGCATTGGCCGTCGCCATATCGTCTCCGCTTTTTTTAACCATGACGGCGTCGGTGTCGGACGATACCGCCGTCGTGGTTGCTGGGATTCTCGCTTTTGTCCATCTCGCGACGCACGACTATCGCGCGGAAAGCACGAGTTTAGGGAACGCTTTAGAAGGGGTGAGTTTAGTGTCGGCGATTTTTAGCGCGAGTTTAATGGCGAGTCGGTTGGAGACGGTTCTAGATGCGTTCGCTTGCGCGTTGTTGGCGGTTGGAGCGTTTACTATGTCCATGCCTTTGCGAAGACAGTGGCGAAGGAAGCAAAAAAGTGTGGCGACTATTTTTTCGGCGCACGGAGTAGCCGCTTGGGTCCTCGGAAAGATCGAACACACCCTAATGGTCGCGTACTGTGCCACAATTGGACTGTTTTTAACGGTAGCGCCTCTTTCATTCGCGTACGCGAGACGAACGTTTAAGATGAAAATAGAAGGCCCGTGGGTGGAAGCGAAACCGGAGTTGAACCTCATGCGGTCGTCCGTGAGACGCGCCGGTGTGCCGATATTTAGACATATTTTAGCCAACGCGCCGTCAAGAGGAAGTCGCCGCGATAGAGATTAATGCGTTCGTTAGACGATGCTTTCGCATTCGCGTTCGCGTCGTCGATTTTTTTTACGCTTTGCACCTATGCGATCATGTAAAATTCATAATAAAAATAACGCGTAACGCTTTTTTTTCAAAAGGAAGACGAAAAAAGTCAAACAAAAGAGGATCCAAATGGATCATCATCAGATCAATTCACACAATTCTCGCGCGCGCGCACGCTTAACTCGACGATGACTTTCGGATCCCACATCACCCGCGCGATGCATGTGGACTTTTCTTACGCGTTGATGTTCGCGTGCGCGTCACTATTCGGCGCATTTTTTCAACGAGGAGGAAGGATTGCGCGCGCGCAGGAGGTTTTTGATGGCGTCACGTCACCACCTTCAGATGCGTCTTCTTCTTTTGCCTTTGAAGACGATTATTTGTCGTCGTCGATGTCGTTCGAAGGACGAACGCGGCAGACGATGGCAAATCCGGCGCAGATCGGGGAAGCCGCTTTGAGCGTTCTAGCGGCGAACCCGACGTACGAAGAGCGATGTTTTGACACGCCAGGGGACGGAAAACTTCCGTACTGTTGGTATTGCGACCCGGCAGTGTGCGCGAGAAAGAAAAATTACGAAAATCCGGATTTAGCAAATACGGAATGGTGTCCGTCCGAAGCGTGCAACGGGTATAAAGATGAAGAGAAATGGGAAGGGTATAATTTTGGATGCGGCTTTGAGAGGAATTGGTGCCAAACTGGAACAGGCGCCGAAACGAAGGCGCAGTGTCAAGAAAAGTATCGGCGCACGGAAACAAACTGTAACTGCGATCCAGAGAATCTGATCGCGTGTCCATCGGAACAACCGTCATCCTCGCTGCCATCATCACCGTTCCCACCGCCACCGTCACCGTTCCCGCCGCCACCGTCGCCACTGCCAGTTTTCTCGAACACAAACGGTGAAGAAGGAGGCGACAATTTGTTTACAAATGTGGAGGTGACAACCATCGAAGACGATGACCAAAACGGTTTGTTTTCTTCTCCACCGTCGCCGATGAACGAAGCCTCTTCCACAGACTCTGGATTTATGCAACCAGCCAAACTTGGCGGCGCTGCCGTGGGTTTAATCGGTATTTTTTTGCTCGCAGCATTTGTCGGGTACCGGAACTATATTTGCGCAAAACTTATGCCGAGATGGTACAAGAGGAACGCGAACGCGAACACGACTTCAGACGAAGAGAACGTTCCTCCCGAGTGGGTTTCGCCGAAGAAAAATAAGAGGAAAAAGAAGAAGTATGCACCGCCGCCGCCGCCGACGGCAGGAGTAAAGTGAAGAGAAAGATAAAAAGTAGTAGGTATGTTGTGTATAAACGTGTAATGTGTGATTTTATTATTTTTATGAATTAAAATCAGTACGATGTTGTTCTCGTCGTTTTGTTGTCTTGCGTGCGAGAGAAAAAGGTTCGAAACACCGCTTCATTGATCGGTTAATCACTCCTCTCTTCTCTCTTTGCTTCACACGCAAGCCATTTCTTTTTGTTCTGCTAATATAGTTTGCTAATAAACGTGTGTCCTTTTTATTCTTCTTTTTCTGTATTTTATGTGTTTGATATTTTATGTGTTTGTGTTCGTCATCGATCTTTACTTTTACTTTTCCTCCTCCTCCTCGTCTTGCTCCGGCGACATGTTCGGCGCTTGCGGAGAATATTGTGGTCCACTCGGGGAGTAAATCGGCGACGTCGGTGAAGCTGACGGTGACAACGTCCCTCCGGTCGGCGAGTATTGCGGTGAGGTTGGCGAGTAAGCCGGTGAGGTTGGCGAGTAAGCCGGAGATGTCGGCGAGTAGGCCGGAGACGTCGGCGAATAGGCCGGAGATGTCGGCGAGTAGGCCGGTGACGTTGGCGAGTAGGCTGGTGACGTTGGCGAATAGGCCGGAGACGTCGGTGAATACGCTGGACTCGTCGGTGAATACGCTGGGGACGTTGGCGAATACGCCGGAGATGTTGGCGAATATGCTGGGCTCGTCGGCGAGTACGCTGGTGAAGTTGGCGAATACCCGGGGCTTGTTGGCGAATATCCAGCACCACCCGGGCTGAATCCAGGCAAACCTGCGCCACCAGCACCGCCTTGACCGTAATCATAATTCGCCGGCGAAAACGCCATGCTCGCATCGAATGGCGAACGCGCCGGTGAGATCAAAAAGCTCGGCGAACGCGCGCCGACGCCGCCACCCGGGGTCATCACCATCTCTCTGCCCGGCGTCGCGCTCGTCGTGCCAGCGCCCGCACCTTGTTGATTCCCAAACAAGTCCAAGTCAATGGCGTCCTTCAACATCTCTTCGTTGAGATGAATGCCGAATTCACCCGTACCGACTGGACAGAATTGGCCAAGCATGATGTTCTCACTCACGCCCGTCATTCCGTCCCTCTCGGAAAACGCCGCCGCTTCCATGAGAATATCGACGGTTTCCTCGAAAGAACATCGCATTAACGGACCAGTTTCCGCACGATTAATACCGTGGCGCGTGATGGACATCAAGTGACCTCTGTACGTCATCACCTCGACGAGAATTGCCAAGTGTCTGTAATTGACGTAAGAACCGTCGAATTCGATGACGCCTCTGAGTTCTTTCAACAACGCGTTTCGCACGGCTTCGATACCGAGGACAGTGATCACTTCCACGAGATGGTTCGAGGTCGTTCTCGAAAAGTCCACGTCTGGGTGCGCCATGACTTCGAGCAAGTTGCACCCTTCCGTATCGAGCATCCACTCTGAATGTTTTTCAAAAGTACCCGTAGCTTCGTTGAGTTGTGTCGAGTTTGCCTCGCGGATGAACACTTTCTTAATGTCCGGAATACCTCGCAACGCGAGCGTGGATAATAGCTGCGATTCGATGCGTCTGAGGAAGACTTCGTCTTCGATGACACCTTCATCCGCGTCGGCAGCTTTGCCTTCTGGCGTGATTAATCGCAAACGCAAAATGAGCTTTTCGCTGTTATCGTCGTTAAAGATGACGTGAATGTCGTCTTGGAACTCCTCGGAGATTCTTTCCGCGACGTCCGCCATGGACAATTTCTTATCGACCATCATTTCTCGGTTCAACTCAATTCTTAACAACCACGGAGAGATTCGGTTCGGATCGATTTCCTCGTCTGGCATTTCGTAATAGGATTTCACAAACTCTTTATCGAATGAGATCACCGTATCTTGAACGTCCGGGTCGTACCAAATTTCTGTCATCGCCGTGACGGAAGCTAACGTGGTGTACTCCAACGTTGCTTGTACGTTCTTCGCGTGACCGCGATCATTTGCTAAATCTTTTCGTAAAGCAATCGTCAAAGATGGCGTCTTAATCGACTTGGCAATGTTGATGATTTCTTTTAATCGAGGGACACCCAATGTGACGTTCTTCGCGGAGACGCCCGCAAAGTGAAAAGTGTTCAAAGTCATCTGCGTCGCCGGTTCCCCGATGGATTGCGCGGCTACGGTACCAATACCATCACCCGGTGGTGCCAACGCTTGTTTGAATCTCGATTCGATTTCGCCAATGACCCAGTTAAACGCAGAGACGCCGAGTTTATGTTCCTTCATGACGCGTTTCGTTGCCAAGCACGCTCTGACTTGCGCGTAAAACAAAATCGTCGCGTTTTTCTGCGCTTCAATCGATAAGTCGTCTTTACCTGGCACGACGATGAGCTTAGATAGCAAATCGCGAACGCACGTGATGATATATTCCGGATTTAATTCGTTCTCCATGAACGCTTTCGTGTCTGACTTTTTCGGGTTGGCGTATTCTTTTTGCGCGTTCCAGATGATTCTCTTCAAGTTCACGGGCAAGTGTACGTCTGGATCGCCATTCGCTAAGGTGTAACGCAAATTGTCGCGGTCTGCGAGTAAGGTTTCCCACTCGAGATCCAACAATTGTCTCTTTTCTTGATCGCGAGAAATCGCCTCGGCCTTTTCGTCACTCAACCACCCGTCGTTCCACCCGGGAATGTCTGGGTCCACGCGAAACTTCGCCTCGAACTGTGCGTTGGATAAACGCAACGTGTCGACCTTTTGCGATTCGACAGCCGTCGCGTCCATACCGTCTTCCCCGTAGAGAAACTGAATGACATCTCCAACAGAATTTCTAACTGTACCATCGTATTTCACGATGACGTCTTCCATCGCCTTAACCAAACGTCTCTGAATGTAACCGGTTTCGGAGGTTTTCACCGCGGTATCGATGAGACCTTCGCGGCCACCCATGGCGTGGAAGAAAAATTCTTGCGGCGTCAACCCTCTCAAGTACGAGTTCTCGACGAAACCTCGAGACTCTGGACCGAAATCGTCCTTGGAAAAGTGTGGCAAGCTTCTGTCCACGAAACCATACGGTATACGTTTACCTTCTACGTTTTGCTGACCGACGCACGCGCACATCTG
>JACLAA010003239.1_pt1 | contig 17960 bp, 11 predicted proteins | sample 8027891 | NCBI WGS metagenome assembly JACLAA01 (sample SAMN15724900, study PRJNA655200) | protist metagenome | isolation source: fluorescence activated cell sorting (FACS) single amplified genomes of... | place: Spain: Blaines Bay Microbial Observatory, Mediterranean Sea | collected 2016-01-19 | reverse complement strand
TTGTGAGACGGCATCGCGCCCACGAAATCTAATAAAGGCCAGGTGCACGTCGGGTGCGCGTCCTGTCTCTGAGCGTCTGCTTCATCCACAAAACCTGTCAACTTTTTGTCGTCCAATTCAAAAAACCGTTTCTTGTACGAGGATCGGCCGAGCGTCGACGGCATCTTCTGTTGCAACACACCCCTTTTCAGCACGTGCTTACGCCGCTTCGCCTCCAGCTTCGCCGCGATGTGGTTCACGACGATCTTGTCGGCCAACGCGGCGTCGTCGAGGGGCGCGGCGTCGTTGTCGGCCGTCGGCGCGAGCGGCACGGGCGAGCGCGAGCGCGCCCGCGGCACGGAGGGCTCTTCAAAAACGTCCTTCACGAAGCTCTCGGCGTACGACCGCACGGACTGGCGCTCGTCATCGGACGAGTCGTCCCTTTCTGTAACAGGCTTTCTCGCCGCCTGGACGCACTTCGCGAGCCCATCCACCCACCACGTGCCCCACCGTTCGCTGTTCGAGGCCTTGAGTTCTAGAGTGATTCTTCCCGAGTCCGTCGCGACCACCACGCGACACCCTATACTTCCATCACCTAAGTCCGAAGCCATGCCAACGTTTAGCACTCGTTTCAAAGAAACGCACTTCGCGTTCGTGGAACCCTTGTCCTTGGCCACGCAGAGATGCTTTAGGTCGACAGAACAATAGGCGTAGGCTTTGGCCCATTTTTTGGAAGTGCGCTCCTGGACAGATCCTCCTCGAGTCATCTTCAGAGCTGTGGTTGGCGATAGACCGGCAGCGTCCGCATAAAAAGCGCAGACCGCTGAAGCGCACCTTAAGAGCGTCTCGGCATCCGCATCGTTCCTCGCTCTTCTCTCGAACCAGCCGCAGGACGCGCTGCTCTGCGTCGTGAAGGCGTCTTCACTATTCTGTGTGAGTAACTGGCGCCCCTTCCGCCTCGCAAATGTCAGGATGATGGGGGCGCTCTGCCTCCGTAAAGTATTGCGTAGGGTCGAGGCGTCTTCTTTCGCGGCAATCCCGTTTATTTTTGTCAGTTCATCAGTGGGCAATAGCTTGTCACCGAACGCTTGCGTCACGACACATAGGCCCTTGCCGAAGGCGAACTGCAGTCGTAGAGCGTCATCAACAGCGTCGAAGGGGACGTCTATCACATCTCCGGCCGCGAGGTCCATTGAGTCCTTGGCCGAATTGGCGTTGCGCCGCAGCAAATCCCAGAGGCGGCCGCCGGAGCCGCCGCTGCGCCGCCGCGCCGACGGCGTGATGTCCGGGCCGGCGCCCTGGAAGAGCATCGCGTCGGTGCTCTATTTGGTGGGCAGCCAACTGCCGGCAGTGGTTGATCTGGGCAGCCCGTCGGTGCGCGTTGCTCGGGAATTCCTTTGGGTAGCTGGAATTTGGCCCCACACACACCGCTTTAGGCCCAACAAGGCGAATGCCGGGCCCAAACTGTTTCAAGCGCAAGCTAGCGCTTCTAGCTAGCGCGCGGGATAGCGCCTGGTCCGTCGACGCCCAGCGACGACAAGCGCAGCCCAAGACTCGCAGGGAACATTCGCAGCACCTCCGCAAGCCGTCGGTCCCCGCCGTCGACGCGTAGCAGCCAAAAGGGACGACTGCTTCCAGCACAAAGGAGCGGGCTGCCCCTCACCCGCCCGAGCGGCTTCGGTGCCGCCGCTCGACGCCGTCGCCGCGACCAACACACCGCCGCTAGACCATGGCCGAGACGACGCCCCGCGGCCCGGCGCCGCGCAACTTCGCGGAGGCCGGCTACCCGCCCGAGGCCGTCGAGAAGCTGAGCCAATTACATGCGGTCTTCGATTTTTACGACACCGACCGCGACGGGCGCATCGACCGGAAGACGATGCGCAAGATGTGCGACTTGATCGGCTTCGGGAACCCGACGCTGCCTACTACCGATGACATCTCGTTCAACGTGTTTTCTTCGTGCGTCATGAGCATGGAGGCTTCATTGGGCAAAGGCGGGGAAGTCCGCCGAGCTTTTCATTTGATGAAGAAGGAGCACCCGCAGCGCATGTCTCATAGTGAATTCGGTCAGTTCTTACGGTCGCAAGGTCTGGAGTGCTCCGAGGACCATGCTGAAAGAATTACTGAATTAATCTCACACACGGGCGAGGACTACTTCACCGAAGATGAATTAGTGAATTACGTGCTCGAGGCCCAGGCGAACGAGGAGAAGAAGGCGCGGAATTTAGCGAAAAGAAAAAAGGAAGAAGAGCGGAGGAGGGCGGCCGAGGAGGCGGAGACGATGGTGGGCGGACTGAAGGACTTCGTCATAGACTAATTACTCTCTTTTGCACGACCGTGACCGGTTCATACCCTAGGTTGTCGTGGAGCTTTTTCGAAATGGAATTGTTCGCGTAGACGTCGAGCCAGATCGACGCGCGCTTCCGTCGTCTCGCAATTTTCTCGAGTTCGCCATGGAGCGCCCGGGCGACGCCTCGCCGACGATACGAAGGTATTGTATAGACCGTGTGGACCCAGAGGAAGGGCGCCTTGTCTGCATAGCATCCGGGCCCGTAGGGGCAGTTCTCCGTGTCCACCCACCAGAGGTAGCCCACCAATTTGTCGTCGGCTCTACACAACAACACGCCGCCGTGGCCCGCTTCCAGACCCGCCCTGACAAAATCGAGCTCTGGTCTTGTTGCTTTCGCGCCCTCCGCTGCTCTGACATCCACATATCCCTGCACCACAAAATCTTTCCCATCGTCGTCGTCCGGCGCCATGCTCGTGATTTGCAATTCCAATGATTCGGGCGTCGCGAACGCCTTTGCAATTGTGTCGAAGACGCCCTGCAGCGCCGTCGTCGTCGCGGGGAAGCCGTCGTCCTCTGAAGCGATGCGGCTGACGGTGCTGCGCCAGTCGGGCGAGAGCGGCGGCTTCGGCGGCTCCGAGGATTTGTCGGTTGTCTCGGTTGCGCCAGATCGGGGGCGCCGCTGCTGCCGGATCGCGTGGATAATGCCGAGAGGTAGGATACCAAGGAATGCGAAATTGCCGAGGCGTTCGGGCAGCGTCGCCATCCTGATGCAGCCACAGCTCTGCAGCCGCTCTCCGCTCGTGAAATGCTGCTGGTTTTGCAGGCCGTCCCGCAGGCCGCAGCAGTTCTCTGCTGACCCTGCACGAGCGCTCGTGAGAATTGGAGGGTGGAAGCGGCGAGCACTGATGCGACTCCGAGGTGCTCAACGTGTACGTTAAGCTAGGACACGGAGAGATAAACGCCGCGCCGCTGCGCAGGAGCTAGCGGCACGTAAGACACTAGCAGCGGCCCGCAAGGCCGCAAAAGCGCGCAGTACGGCTCTCCTGATAAGCAGCACAGCGCCAGGATTTAGTTTCGCACTCACCAGTTCGATCCCCGGCCCGCCGGAACCCATTGAGGGGCGCTAGCAGCCTGCCCACTCTGCCTGCTCTGCACTCTGTGCGATTGACGGCGCCGCCGCGACGCAGCGATGGATAGCGCCCGCCCGCCCGCCACCGCGGACGACGCGGACGCCGCACGCCCAGAGCGCTACCGCCCGACCTACCACCGCGCCAGCAGCCAGCGCTCCGCCGCCTTAGCGCGGGACATCCTCACGCGATTAAAGAGTATCGAGGACCCGGACCTCGAGGCAACGAACGAGCGCGAGCCGGAGCCGACGACGACGGCGCCTTTTAGTAAAAGGGCCTGCGCGAAGCGGTTAAGAAGTTTCGCGACGTCAAGGCGCCTGCCGACGGACGACGGCGCGCCGCCGGAACTGCTCGCGCGGATGGGTTTTGAATTGATTACCACTGAGATTGTCACGATCTTGAAGTGCGTGGAGTGCGGCGCGGGCGCGCCGCCCTTTGCATCAATAGACCAAGCGGAAGCCGCCCACAAAAAGGGCTGCGCGCGGCGGGGCTGCACAGTACCAAAAAGTGTCTGGGACTACAGCCCGGCCTGCGTCCGGGAACGGGAGCAGCAGCTCCTGGAGACGCTGGATCTGTTCGCCGTGCGCGACGCGGAGTGTATGAAAGGGGCGTCTTCTCTCGCCCGGCGCGGCTGGGACGCCGCGTCGGCCACGGAAGTGGAGTGCGCCTTCTGCGCGCGCGTCGTGACCGTGAAAGATGTCGAGGACGTCACGCACCGGTGCTGGTGCCCCCGCTCGCGGATCAAAACCCAGGAGGACTTCCTGCCCCCGGCAAAAAGATCAAGATTAGCACAATAGTAAAATTAGTTGTCTCCCCGTATCACGTCCAACACATAAAGCGGCCGGCCGTCGTCCACATCTGTCGAGGCTCCTTCGCGCGTCGCCAGGCGCCGATGGAAGGCGTTCAGGTAGCGCCCCGTCGCTCGTCTAACCACAGCGGCGCCGGGCTTCGGCGAATGCGCGGCGCGCGACACGTAGGTGCCGTCGAAGGTGCCCGCTTTTGCCGCATCGTCGACCGCCGCCGCCCGTAGCATCTCCAGGACCCGGAGCGTCGCCTGCCGCGTGGCCAAGGACTCGTCGAAGGGCCGGCAGCCCCTTAACTTCACGCCGCACTCGTTCGCTAAGAAACTGCGGAGCATGGCGTACGACAGTCGGCAGGAAATGCGGTTCGGCGCGCAGAGCAACGCCCCCTGGTGGCATCCTAAAGAGGCGATCTCGTCAACAGAAGCTGTAGATGGATAAGTGGGGATGAGAGGCGCATGAAAGGTAATCGCCGGTAAAGGTTCGTAGGGATAAATGGCGAGCACCCTTTTCAGTTGACAACAAGAGGACACGTCCATGGCCTGGTTACCAGTAGACCAATTCAAGGGGTCCAGGTACCGCGTCGTATACACCTGGTTGCCGGGCACGGGATCAAACAACAGGAGATGCAACCGTAGCGTCCGCCTTGATAAAGATTTCGGGTCGGCCTTGACCTCGTCCTCATGTATCGACGGCGAGGGGTAATGCACGGCGTCGGTAATGGACTCGGACCGAGGCCGCGGGTCCGAGTCCGGGATCCGCGGCGAGTCCGCGAGGATGTTCAACGACCCGGAGGACGAGGGTGGCGTCGACGCGCCGTCGTCGCTCGAGGTCTGCGAATTGAGGGACGGTAATTCCGCGGATTCGCCCACGAACATCTGTGGCGTGGCCCCGAGCATCTCCGCCACTGCTAAAGCGGCGACGGCGCCTCTACTCAACCCGACGATGTTGAGCTGCGTCTTCGGCTCGCCGAGGACGCCTCGCACCGCGCGCACGCACGCCGCGAGACGTTCGCACTGGCCCCGCAGCCCAAAGGCGAACACAACACCGGCCAGCCCGTGCTCGTGGCCGCATCCATCGACGCCCATCTTGAACCTTAAAGGTTTCGACCGCCGCCCGTTCTCGCGCGCGGTCCTCGCCGCCTGCGCCGCCGACGCCGCGTCGCTCCCAACATCGATGCCTCGATCCAATTCGTGGAACAACCCGATCTGCGTCGTCCGCCGCTCGACGACGTTCGCCGTGCCCTCAAAGTAGGCCGTGAAGATTATTCTAGCGTCGTCGGGGCCCCAATTTGTCGGGGCCTCGCTGCGGGCCTCCTCGATGGTTTCGCCGGACAGCTTCGATGCGAGGAGCGGGAAGCCGGCGGCGCGCAGCGCGTCGGCCATCGTACGCGACGGATGCGGTCGCTAGGGATTGGCTGCGCTGTGCAGGCCAGCCTCTCAGCTAAGCTCTGGCAGGGATAGCGATGCGCACAGACTTTTCACCGCGACGGCTGGCGTGGATGGTGCAGTTCAAGGCCCCGATCGGTGCCCAGCGCTCGCAATCGGGCAAAAATCGTGGGGAGGCCGCGATCGAGAGCTAGCGGCCTGTAAGACACTAGCAAGCAAGCAGGAGGGGTTCGGGTGATACTACCGTTCCCTACGAAGCATCAGGACCCCTCGGACGGACCTCGATCGGTCGCGGGGGCGCGGCACAGTCCGGAGGTGTTTTGATGCCAGGACTCCTCTCTCCGGTTGCCAACGCGAAGCGTTGCGCTAGCTGTGCAGAGTAGTTGTGCAGCCGGGGCTTCGCGCCGGGCATACGCGCGAGCGGGCTGCACCATCACCGATACGGGCAGCCCCACTGTACATAGACAAGCAGCCCCATTGTACATAGCCAGGCTGCGCAAGATGCTCGCGACGCCGCGGGTCCGCAAGACCGACGTCGACGCCATCGTCTTCGAGGCCGAGTCGCGGCGCGTCCAACAAGCGGCGTCCACGGCCACGAAGCTCGGCGCGGTCAAGGGCGTCTTCGTTCCCACGTTGCAAAACATCATGGGCATCATCCTGTTCGTGCGCGTGCCGTTCATCGTCGGGCAGGCGGGCATTCTGGAAGGACTGGGTATTATTTGGTTGTCGTGTGCGACGGCACTCCTCACGGCCGTCTCGATGTCTGCCGTGGCGACCAATGGCAGGCCTAAATCGGGAGGTTGTTATGCGATGGTCAAGAACTCGCTCGGCGCGCAATTTGGCGGGGTTACTGGGGCGTTGCTCTTCCTCAGTAACACGTTCGGGGTCGCCATGTACGTCCTCGGGTGCGTCGAGGTGCTGCAGCTGAGCTTCCCGGCGACGTTCGGCGATTTGCCGATGCGCGTGTTAGGAGCCATCATCCTGACGTGTTTATCGGTCATCGTCTTCGTGGGCGTCGAGTACGTCGCGCGCTTCGCCGTGTTATTTTTGTTTGGAGTGTTATTAGCTGTGGCCGCGATCTGGGCTGGAGTAATAGTGCATAGCGTGGGCGACGGGAAACCACGCCAGGGCATCGTCGGCGTGTCCGGCTATAACATGAGGAAGAACCTGATGTCCGAGTACAAAGAAAAGGCGGGCGTCGAGTGGTCGTTCAAGGCCTGTCTGGCGCTCTTCTTCCCCGCGGTCACCGACCCCCTCGCGGGCTCGAACCTATCAGGAGATTTAAAAGATCCGCAAGCTTCCATACCACCAGGAACGATTGCCGCGGTCGTCGTCACGACGATCGTGTTCTCGATCCAAGTCGTGGTCGTGAGCGGTGCGGTCGAACGCGATGCGTTGATCGAGTTTCCGCTGGACGACTTCCCGCGCGTGCCGCGGTTCGTGGTCAAAGATTTGGCCTGGCCACACGAGATGATTGTGGTTGTCGGCGTCTTGCTGTCGACGTTGGGCGCCGGCCTCCAGTCGTTAGCCGGAGCGCCTCGGTTACTCGCGGCGCTAGGCAAGGACGACCTCGTTCCTATATTGAGGCACTTCGCGCCGAACGACGGCGCAGAACCGCGCAAGGCCATACTGTTTTGCGCCTCGCTGTCCATGTGCCTCGTCATGGTGGGAGATTTAAACGCAGTAGCTCCCTTCATCACGCTCTGGTTCCTGACGTGCTACGCCATCATCAACATCGCCTGTGCGTACTTGGGGTACGAGAAGCATCCGAGCTTCCGGCCGACGTACCGGCTCTTCAAGTGGCAGGTATCATTACTCGGGACGGGTCTCTGTGTCTTCATCATGTTCTACACGCAGCCGCTGAGCGCGCTGGGCGCTTTGGCTGCGGCCGGCCTGCTCTATAAGTACATCGAGACGCAGCCGGGCGCCTCCACGAATACGGCCCAGGGCGAGTCCGAGCTCCCGATCTTTGAACGCGAGCCCGAGAGTCCTCAACAGTCGTGCGGGTCCGACTCGGAGACGGAGACGATGTGCGTGTCGCCGGCGCATCGCCAAGGGCCGGCGGACTGGCGCTCGGGATCAAGGTTCAAAACAGCAAGGACCGCGATGTTGGCGCTCGAGGAGGGCGACCTCCAGTTCAAGTACTGGCGGCCCTTCGTGCTATTTCTCTGCGCCATCGATGGCGACGCGAATTATGTCAGGCAGCGGGGCATGCTGGACGCGCTGGCGCAGCTCGTGCGGCGGGGAAAGGGTTTGGCCCTCGTGAACGGCGTGGTGGTCGACGAGGTGGCGGAACATTCCCTGAGGAAGGCGCGGAAGGCGCGGCGGCGGCTTAGATCGTTACTGAGAGATCGGGGCGTCCAGGGCTTCGCGGATGTTGTTGTGGCTCCTTCTCATGAAGAAGGTCGGAAGCTCCTCTTGCAGGCCAAAGGTTTAGGGTACTTCCGGCCGAACACGGTGGCGCTGGGCTGGCCTACGTCACCGGAGCGGGACGCCCAAAGTTTCCTGCGGACCGTGGACGACACGACGGCGATGCTGAAGACCTTGTTGGTGTTCGCGGGCGATCGCGACTTCCCGGGCGCGAAGGACCCACCTTTACGAGGTCGCGTCGACGTGTGGATGGTTTTTGATTTGTTCCCCGCGGCGGGGTTATTGTTACTCATCCCGTTTCTGCTGCTGCGGGACGACAAGTGGAAGCACTGCGAGCTGCGGTTGATCATCGTTTCCCCCAGAACGGACGCGGGCAAGGAGGACGACGGGAAACTGGAGGAGGCCGTCAAGTCCATGCTCAAGGCGGGCGGTGTCTTAGCGAAGGTGCTGGTCTTGCGCCTCGGCGAGGAAGACGCCCCGCGCTTCGCCCGGGACGCGTCGTTCGCGACGCCGACGACGCCGACGCGCCAGCAGTCCATGCGGACGCGCGCCCGGGGGCTGACGCGCGGGTCGTCGTTGTCTGAAGAACATGAAGTTATCGCCGAGGCGTTTCCTCCGGAGCCGCCCTCTCCCATCAGTCCGCCGTCGCCCATGCGGCGCATCGACTCGACGGGCAAGACGAAGCTCACGGTGCTGCTGAAGGAGCACTCGGGGTCGAGCGAACTCGTGCTGATCCGCCTCCCCCCCCGGAAGCGCGAGCAGCCTCCACAGGAATGGATGGTCTCCGTGGATCGCCTGATCGAGGGCCTGCGGCGCGTCATTCTGATTCGCGAGTCGGGGGCGGAGAAGGTGCAGTTCTTCCAGTAGTGTAAGTGTGCATAGACAACCTTACTCCTCGGGCAGCAGGAAGGACGCGATGTCGGAGACGCGGTAGAGGCCAAGCTCGTGACGTTTGGATCGCGGGTTGCTCGCGCGGCGGCCAATCACGTGGAACGCGATCCGGAGCCGCCAGTGCGTGCGGAGGCGTATGCGCGGCGGGGGCGGGACGGGGTCGAACAGCGCGTACATGGCCAGGCCGCATGTTGAAAAACCCGATTTGTTGACCTGACGACGCGACGCCTCGCTATACGCCGTCGACGACGCGGGCTGAGAAGGGTGCACAACAGTATTACTCCCGCAGCTTCTGCGTCCGCCAGACCGCCTCGCCGGACGAGCTCGGCGATTCGGGATCGCGCCCGAATATCAAAGCCGTCAACTCGAGGAACTCTTCCGGCTTCAGCTCTTCCGGTCTTTTGGTAGCGAAGTCCTCGGGGCACGGCTTCCCGTTCAGGATACTTTTCAGCGACTGGCGCAGCATCTTGCGTCGCTGACGGAACGCCGTATTTAATACAGTTCGTAATTTCGCGGGCTGCACGGGGAACAATTCTCTATCAGCAGGAAAGTCGACGGTCACGAGCGCCGACGTGACCTTGGGCACGGGATAAAAGGCCGTGTTCGGGATTTTGCACGTTATTTTTGGTGAGGCGTACAGCTGGAACACGACCGAGAGTATGCCGTAGTCCCTCGTCCTAGGTTTGGCGACTAATCGTTGCGCGACCTCCCACTGCATCGTCACGACGGCTTTTTTGACGGAGGCGTGGTGGTCGCATAAACAGAAGAGAATTTGCGACGTGATGTAGTAAGGGAGGTTCCCGATGATGGACAGCTTGCCACCTCTCGCTTGCGACAGAGCCGAATAATCCACCGCCAAGACGTCGCCCTCCAAGATAGTAATAGGAGACGGGTACCTCTCTCGCAACAGAGGAATCGCGCGCTCGTCCAATTCAACGGCGACCATCTCCGGGTATTCTTTGGATAACAACTTCGTCAAGGCGCCGAGTCCAGGACCCAACTCCACCACCCTCTTACCTCGTTCCGAATCGCACTGCAGCGCGTCGACGATGCGCGCCTGTGCGGACGGAACCGAACGGCCTCAAAATCGGAAAAGAGACCACCCACCGCCGTCTCTCCTGGAGACGATTCATGAAGATGGCGTGAAACCGCCGCAGACCCCCAAACTTCTGAGATACGAGACACTGAGTTCGTACCGCGTAGTTCGGGTCCTGGAGGTAGTTCTGGCCTAATGATTGTTTTGGCCGGAAGGCGCCCTTGGGGAGCTTCGGGGCGCCGCGTTCCGTGTCCGTGGCGTATCGTACTAGGCTGCGCGCGGCGCATCGCCGCGGCAGCACTAGGGCTCGCGCTGCGCCGAGTGCGGCGAGCATGCGGAGGCCGGTGCCGCGCGGCATCCGTATGCCTCAATGCACGGAGGCGACTGCACCGACGCGGAAGCGGAATAGCTGTGCTCTGAACAGCAACCAAAGCGCTCCGCCCAAGAGTTATCTAGCGCAACACAAGCTCTAGTCTTGCGAACAGTCGGCGCCCTGGTGCTCATAAGTGACTGGCGTGCAGTGCATGCCTCCTATACGAGTCTGCTTTCTTTGCGGACCCCGAACCCACGGTTGAGCCAAAGACGAAACTCAGGCGGCAACGGGCCTCCGTTGCCGCGTCTTTGCGCTTGCGTGCCGCCTCGGTGGCCGCACCGTCGTCGCCCTACTCGACGGGCACCACAAGCCAAGCGCAGCCCGCGCCGTCGGCGCGCTGCCCCGCGCGACGCAGCATGGAGCTCCCAGGCACCGTGAAGCGGCGCGAGCTCGATGGCGAGGGCTTGTGGCGCTGGACGCCGGTGAGCTTCGGGTTAAGTGCGGACGGCATCGTCGCCGCGAAGGACCTGAAACAGTGGAGCGTGATCGTCGACGCGCGGGCGTGGCGGGCGGCGGACGCCGGCGACCCGGGCCCCTGCGGCTTCGACGTCGACACGGTGGGCGGCGGCGCCGAGTCCTACATCGCGGAGAGCGCCGCGGCCGCTGAACAGTGGGTCGCGGCCATTAAGAGAAGGGCGGCGGGCGAGGAGGCGTTGGAGGAGGTCGAGCCGGAGGCGCCGCCGCCGCCGCCTCCGCAACGGCGGACCGTGTCCGAGGCCGAGGAGACGCCCGAGGACGAGCCCGAGGATGAGGAGAAGCACTCGGCGTCGCCGCCGCCCGCGCCGTCGACCGCCGTTGCGCGCCAGCAGGACCCGGAAGTGGTGGAGGATGCCCTCGAAGCGGTCGATACGACGGACGCCGTGGAGCTTGCTAGAGCGCAAGCGGCGGAGGACCGGACGCGGCGGGCCGTCGCGGCCGAGGCCGCCGCACGGACGCAGGTCGCCGCCGTCCGCGAGGACCTGGCGGCGTTAGCATTACAACGCGCCGGCGACGTCGAAGCGCGGTCCCAGGAGCGCCTCAAGGCCTCCGAGGCCGTCGCGAAGCAGAAGACGGAGACCCAAAAGTGGCGCGAGCGCTACGAGGCCTCGGAACATACTAGATTATCCCAAAAAGGCCAGCTCGACGAGCTGAGACGGTTGCGGAAGCAGTGCGCGCGGCTCGAAGGCCGGGCCGAAGCGTTGGAGGAGCGCGTGAAGATCGAATCACAAAGACGGCGCAAGGCCGAGGCGGCCTGCGACGCCCACGAGCTGCGCGCCGTGCGGTTGCAGCAGCAGCTGGACATCGCCCAGGACGAGGTCGAGTTGTTGAGGGGCGCGCAGTCGCGGCAGCGCCGCGACCGCGACCGGCTGCTGTCGACGATCAATCGGACGGACGCGATCGTCTACGGGGCCAAGGCCCGGACGCCGCGGCCCTTCTTCGGTTCGAAGGACGTGCCGGCGACGACGCGGTCGCGGACGCGCGCGCGGTCGGACCAGGGCCGCCAGCCCGCGTGGCGGAGTTCCTTGGATACGGGGCCGCGGTCGCGGCGGAAGCACGCTTCGCGGGCGGATGGTTCTGGTTCTGCGGGGGTGTAATACGTAGAGTGCGTTTCTTCTTGTACGGGTTTTTCAGCCTTTGCGCGCGCGCGCGACGCGCACTGTGGGCCTGGACACAGAATTGGTACGCTTCTGGACTCGTGGTCATTGTGCTTCATTGCCTGACGGCCTCGCCTCCTCAAGTCTGGGATTCCGGGCGGTCAAAACTGGAATGGCAGAGATAAGGTAGGGTATGGCAGGGTATGGTATGGTATACCGTATGGTTTGGCAGGCTTGGTATGGTTTGCTCGACGTCCCCCCAAACTTTGCCACGGTCGAGCAACGAATCAAAATCGAAGAGGGAAAGTAATTCTATTTTCAAGTTTTGTACTAGTACTTACCAGATCGGCTCGTCCATGTCCACGACCGGCCGCCGCACGTCCGCTCCCAAGTCGAGCTCCAACTGCGACGTGAACTCGGCCAGGAACACGGGCGTCGCGTCGCCCGACTCGTCCACCAGCTCCGAGACCGCCCTACACGCGTCGCGCCACGTCGCGTCCTGTCCACCGGTCAAGCCATTAGAATGGTACTGGCGGAAGGCCTGGCGCGCCGCCGCGAAGGAGAACAGCCCCGCGACGCCTCGTTGCGCATCGTCGGGCGGCCGCGGCGCCGGCGCCGGCGGGGCCGGCTTCACCGGAGCCGCAGAAACGAGCACGCCGCGCTTCGGCCTGAACGGCTTTCGCCTGACAACTTTCTTGGGCTTGGGCATCCTCGACTTCAGCCAGTCCTCGGCCAGCTCCCGCAGCGCCCCTACGGTCTCGGCGTCCTCCCCATCAACAATTTCTTTCACGCGCGCCATGGCCGTGTTCTTGAAGGTCGGTTCCAAAGGCGTCTCGCGCGACGCAATCTTGAGCTTGTCGACGGCCCGTTGCACGGCGCGCCGCTCCTGTACTTTCTCGGAGACTCCACTATGCGCCTGTTCTACCACATCGCCATTCCTCCTACTTAGGTCGTAGCCGCACTCTTGTAATACGCGAGCTCTTTCCGTGGGGTCGTTGTGGCCCTCCGCTAATAATCTTACCTTTATTAAGTCCGTCCGCAACGTCTCCGGGTCGTCACACCCCCAGGCTTCTAATGAAGCTAAAGAAGCGACGGACTCCTTCCCCCGCCCAAACAACATATAACCATCCACGGCTCGTTCCTCGAACGCCTCAATCAACTCATCCTCGTACCCCTTCCTCTTCAGAAAAGCTGCAATACAAAGCTTCGACCAGTGGTGCGGCTTTTTCAGATCCCGGTTGTTCCAGGCGTGGTCCATGGCCTCCTTCGTGCGCGGGGGCGGTCTCCGGATGAAGCCATGTGACCTCGTCGTTTTCGTGGCGCGCTCTACAAACTCAACATCATCAGACGTAAACACGAGGAACGCCGCCCGATGGTCGCCGGACTTGGGCACGATCGACCCGTCGCATTTTAACGTACCTTCACTTCGAGAGATGCGTGCGCGCGCGTCGCCCACCGTGCCGCGCGCGTCCACTAGTATTGTTTCTTCGTTGACTTGCAATGGTAAGCCCGTACCCCTCGGTAAGATCCAATCTAAAAAGGCACTGACGACGATCCCCTGAGCCTTCGAAGCCGGCCGGAACCTCGCCTCGACCAGTTTCTTCAACGAATCAGGTGCTTGTACACACCCGAAGCGCTCCGATGCCAGCGCGGCGTGGAAATCTGCAAAGGACAACACCTTGGCCATCTCGCCGTTCACCAACGGTGCTTCTAAGGCGCTCGCTTTCGATGGCTCGCTACTCTCGTCGGCATCCACAAAACCGGCCCTCCTTAGTGCTCTCACCAATGGATCGGGCACGCTCGAATAATCCCAATCATCAGCTAATTGCTGCAATGTGTCGGCATCTTCGTTGTCGGCACCTATTGCTTGTGATACATGCGCCGCGAAGGCGTCATTATTAAGAGCGAAGCGCGAGTGTTGTCTAATAGCCTTTGACAGACCTAGCTCCGCGATGCGCTCGCAGGGCGTCTGCTGTCGAGTCTCCTCGTCTTCATTGTGTTTGCCTTCGCCCCTGCTCCTAGCCGCCGCCGACGAGTCCCGGTGCAAATCCAATTTGCCATTCGGTCGCCAGCCGGGCTTTGACGAAGTCGTAGCCGCTCGGACGTCGTCGCCGACGGCAGACAAAGCGTTCATGACGTCAAAGGCAGCACAGGACGCCGTCTGGAGGGCCTCATCAATCAAAGAAGCGATCGCTTCGACATCGAGCGGCTCGTCGCTGCGACACTGTAGCAAGGGAGCGACGTCGGCCCAGACGGCCGTTAACGAAGCGCTCGTCGCCTGCTTGCGCGCGCTCTTCGGCGCTTTGATTACTTGAGCCTCGGGCGGGCCCCAGACGTGGTCCGGGTCCGTGGAGGCTTCCAAAGGGGCCTCGCTTTCCTCTTCTTCGTCGTCTTCCACTTCTTTGCGAGGGAGCTCGATGGGGTCCTTCGGGAACATGAGGGCCGTCTCCGCGTTGTGGACGGAACCGCAGGCCTTCTTCAGGCGGAGCCAGCCTCTTCCAAACCTAGCAGCTAACGCAGCGGCCTCGTTGACCGAAGGTCTCGGTAGGCCGCACTCCCTACTGAATTCGACGTAGGCGTCGACGCGCGGCGGGGCTTGCTCATCATCCTCCTCGGCCGATTCTTCTTCGACGCCCTCCAGTTCTTTTTCAGTGGCTTCCTCGGAAAACTTTTCCTGAATGAGCGTCTCGAGCCGCGCCACGCGGACCTGGGCCCTACATAAAGCTCGCCACCGCAGCTCGACTTTGGAAGGGGCGTCGTCCCCCTCTTCCGTTGTGATACTGTTCTCGCGGCACCGCGCGCTCCGGATCGCATAGCCCCGAAACGCGGGCTCCGGCGCTGCCCTTTTACAAAGCGCGAACTGCGGCCCGTTCGCTTCTCCCTCGAGCTCGTCCTCGAGCCAGTTCGTTTCTGCTTCGAGCCCCTCTACTTTCTGAGCGTCAGAGATGGCCTGGTCGTAGTCCGTTTTGGCCAGTGACTCTTTGACGCTTCGACACAGTTGCTCCATCGCTTCATTTCTCTCACTTTGGGCTTCGAGCGCTAGTAATACTTGGGATGTTTTCTGATCTAACGCGTAAGCGGCCTTCTGAGCACCTTCTAGATCCGTAGGTGCCTCCGCCTTGACCGAAGTAGGATACGTCAGGCGCACGACCGAGCCTTGCATCAAAGCGGCACACGGCGTCACGGGGCCGTTCACCTTTCTACAAGCAAGCTTCAACATGTCCTCTCCATTGACCTTCCACGTCAATATTTTTTGAGACGCCTCGTGCGTCACGGTTACTTTGTCTCCTGACTTGAGCTCGAAGCCTTCGACGCCTCGCAACACCTTGCCCTTCCTATAAACACCACCTGTCCCCAACCCCCAGCCGTTGTCATCAAAGTAGCCTTCTTCTAAGGAAGAAGGTGGCTCACTCTCGCTCACTCCTAATCTCCCACCACCCCACATGAGCACCTCGAACTCCACACTCGTAGATAGAGGCTGCGAGCCTACAACGTGACCGCCTTCGGCAGCCATGCACGTGGCGGCGTCGCCCTCGTCGGAGATGGGCATGCTCCCGCCCTTCCAAGCTGCTGGTGGTTGTGAAGGTGCCTCTTCGTCCTCGATCACGACAGTGCGGACGGCGACCGAAGCCTTGGCAACTCTCACAAGTTTCCAGAAGTCCGATTCCATTGTAGCCTTCTCGGCGCCGGTCTTCGAGCCTCGTTTGATGGCGTGCGATTTCTCGGCCGTTTTCGCCGTCGAGCCGCTTCGTGACTCAAATCTAGAAGCCGTCTCTTGGAGTTGGTCGGCGACGTCGTCACCCGTTCTCGCGCCTCCGTTTTCAACGGCGCGCAGCGCCCAGCCCCTTACTATACCGTCGGCCTTGAGCATCGCGGCTCGAGCCTCCTCCGCCGAAGATACGGGCGACGACGGCAACGGCCAGGTCACTTGTGTCAAAGCCTGTCCCACTTTCAAATCCCGATCACCGAAGTCGTCGTCCTCACCATGCATGATCGCGGAAGCTAAGCGAGCGCACCGCATCGGCGCCCAGAGAGGTGCGCTTGGTGACGTTAAATCTTGAGCGACATCTAGTAGCCCGTGCTTTGATGAGGATAGAGCTCTTAGTAAGTGCGCCGGGTCCTCCTTCAAGTAAGGTACTAAAGGTGCTTGCCGCGAGCACCAGAGCTCCAACGCAAGAGCTCGTTCGACCTTCTTTGCTAATTCTACAGTATCCAAATCATCGTCATTGCCTAACGCCGCCGCTTCGGACTTGGCAGCTTCCAGCCTCTGTTTGAGCCGCGTCGCTTGGAGCTTACCATTTACGATATCATCGACGAGCGGTTTGAGGAGAGGCGGCCCTTGTACCAAACTACAAATGGCCAACGCGCGTCGCTCTTCGTCGCCCTCGACCGGTTTTACCTCAGCAGGCTTCTCTTCTATCTCAGAAGCAACTTTGGCCGCTTTCACCAGGTCGAGCAAGACAGAGAGTGTCCCGGGCCTCACGTCGGCCTCGACGCCCGCACTTAGAGCTGTCGACGCGGCGTCAAATGTTTTGGCGGCGGTGTCTAACTCCTCATCGACTAATTTCAGGAGCGTCAACGCATCCTTTGTCGTCGATGTGTTAAGGCGCGTCACGAGGGACGCCGTGCCCGCAATGAGTCGTTCCGGGATCGAAGCTTTACCCGCCACGAAAGGCGCAAACTCTCCGACATCCACACCCTCCAGCGCCGGCTTGAGAACCCTTAGGACAATGTCGCACTTTTGGAGAGCACCTACACTCTTGCCTTCTGGTAATGCGGTGAACCTTCTCACCTTATCAATCAGAACGTTTTTTATTGTTGTGCCGTCACACTCAATATCACAAGTCCTTCCTGAAACGCCGACGACCGAGCCTCTTGACAACATTTCGTCGGCGCCCTTGGCAAATTCGACACTTGTACCAGGCGTGAGCTTGGGCGGGTCGATCAGTGAAGCTTCCAAGCACTTGGCGGCTATGATAGGTATCATGGCGGCGTGCTCCACCAGCAGTCGCGTCATGCCTTGGTGACCGCCTAGTTCCTCTATCTTCCGGCCCGCTTGGCTCGCGAACATGTCCAGGTTCTTGGGAGCGTTTTCGCAGAGCGCGCGGCAGCCCTTCTTGATGCGGTCCCACAGCAGGTACTTCTTGGCGTCCGAGGCTTTTGCCAAAGCTCTGAGTTCACTACCGATCGTTAAATCGGTGACACAGCAGAGCCATCGGTACGTGCTGCCCAGGTCTTTCGGTTGCGATTTGCTCGATCCGGGCTCTTCCTGCAAATGGCCGAACAACTGCTCGTAGGGTCCCTCGAAGGCGTCTCCTTTTAGTTGAGGTGCTATGCATGAACGCCAGACCGCGTCATATGAGGAACAGATGTCTCTGAGAGATTGAACAGCATCATTTAACTGCGTCTCCACCGCAAAGGGCACGGGCTTGCCCACGGCCTTCTCCGCGCCCTCTTTCAGTTGTTTCAAGCATCGTTTGAGAGGCGCGTGGAGCTTGTCCATCAACTCCGAAGATTGTGCTGCTGGAGGCTCTTCTTTAGTCTCTTCGACGGGCGCATGCTTGTCGTCCCGCTCCTTCTGCTTTTTCCGAGCTGACCGGCTCCGTTCCCGTCGCGCCTGGCGCGCGGCGTCCAGGGCCTCGCGGTCGCCGCGCCAGTCGTCGTCGCTCCCGACGCTCGACGCCGTGCCCGGCCGCGAACCACCGCCAGCCAGGCGCGCCGCGCGGTCCATGAGGGACTCGCCCTCTGTTGGCTCGCGCGACCGGCTGCGGCTGCGGTCCTTTTTTCTTGCCATTGGGCTATGCTGCCCCAACCGTAAGTCTCGGTGCGGTGGGCGCTCGTGCGACGGTGCTCGCGCGCGACTGGGACCGCGGTGCGAGGCGCCCGACCGCTGCGTTCCGTCGGCTCACGGCGCACCGTCGTTTTTAGCTCAGTGCAGGCTGCCAACCGCTGCCCCGACCGGACGCGCGCGGGCGACCCGCGGATCCCTCCACGCGTCGAGGAGCGCTCGGCGGCGCCGAAGGACGTTTGGAATCGGTGTTTCTTTATCCCTAGTGTCTTACAAGGCCGCTAGCTCCGGTTTTGGCTCCTCGATCCTCAGCTCTACGTAGCCGCACGGCAGCAGGGCTGGTT
>JACLAA010001680.1_pt1 | contig 17964 bp, 9 predicted proteins | sample 8027891 | NCBI WGS metagenome assembly JACLAA01 (sample SAMN15724900, study PRJNA655200) | protist metagenome | isolation source: fluorescence activated cell sorting (FACS) single amplified genomes of... | place: Spain: Blaines Bay Microbial Observatory, Mediterranean Sea | collected 2016-01-19 | reverse complement strand
ATGATCTTCAACTTTGCCTGTAGTTGCCCGGGTTAGGCTGTCGACGTGGAAACCCGCGAGCTCTGGAGGCTCGGGGCTCAATCTCCAGAGTGATTTATCTTTAGCTTTGTCTTAACTCTACAGCCTATGTGCTCGTCAGGTTGCTCCAAACAGCGCCTCCTCGGCGTTTCGCCCACAGCAACGACGCACGACACGCTTTTCGTTTGGTTAGGGCGATGCACTGGCGGCCAACACGAGGATGTATGCACGGTAGAGCAAACTTGAAGACTCGGCGTTGCCCGGCCAGAGTCCACGAGCTCTGGAGTTCCAAGGGTATCTCCAAGGGTTGAGACCCGGCGTATACCCTGTAAGATCGAGCGAGAGATCATGCAGGTCAGGTCGGAAGCGATCAGGTGGCTAGAATGAAGGCCGATGGCAGCAAAGTATGCTCGGAAACTGAACATAGAACAGGAATGGCATCCCTTCTAGAAGAAAAGCGGGCCATTTGCGCGCGAGTGACTGCGCGTCCGCCAGCGTACTCAATGCCTAAAACGCAGCGCAAACGTCTGAAACAAGCGGGGGGGCAGGACTTCGCTCTGAAGCGCAGCAAAAAAGTTCCATCGTTTGGTGAAAACTCGGCCTTTTTTGAATCATACCTGTCGAAAGCGCAAGCCATTGAAGTAGTAGAGATGCAAGGAAGCAAAATTCAGCGAAATGCAGACTGGTCTTCTCATCTCAGTGATCATCGCCTGGGGCGTGAACGCGAACGTGAACTCGATCGCCTGTGCCGCCTCTTAAGACGTGCAGCTGAATTAGACGTCAGTACATGTTGTCATGATATCAGGACGCTCCTCTTAACACGAGATAATTCGGAGGAAATGCGCCTTCGAATTCCCACGCCACCCAGTTTACAGGGCCAAATATATTCCCTGTCGTCCTCTTTACGTATGTCTTCTCAAAAAGTGATTGGACATTTTCGCACTTTTCCTACTGCTGTCTCACCTCTTAGACGACTGATCAAAGCTGGCAAATCCACCAGCTTGCAACCCATAAAAGGCATGCTAGGTATGGTATTGCAACTGACTGATTGGGCTCGGGCTTTTAAGAGCCATCAGATTCCCGATGTTGCTGAACTATGGGGGGCTTTGCTGTCCTTAGTGGGACATTCAAGAGTTGCAAAAACCAAAGCACACAAAATGCTGAGTTCTGCTGCAATGGTTCTGATGCGCATTTCGCTGAAGAGTTTGGTTTCTTTCTGGGGATTAAGTCATCCGAGCAGCCTGCAACCTTTGATGCTGTCTTTACTCGAGGTCAATTTGATAACATGGCAACCACTCGCACAGCTAACTTTGTCACTCCAAGCTTTTCGTGAGCTTGGATTCACAGACTCGGAGATCCGATCAGAAACTTCTAGTAGTACCGGGGGTTGGATGGCCGAGCCAAACTCTGAATCAGCTGATGTACTTGCTCAAGCGCTCACAGGTGCGAGGATAATCTCCTGTCTACGTCGGAGCACAAATTCCACGTTGAAAAGGGAGAGCTGTTTTCGAATTCCCATCCCTAGGACCCTAAGCTCCAAACAGCATCGGTGCAACTTGAATCCGCGAGTACAGGGGAATGTGTCCATTTTCAACATCTTCCCGGCTTGGACACCAAAGCACGAACCTTCTGTTTCGCCCGACATGCGTGGCGACACCGCACATGTACCTCAGTTTAGAAGCAACTCCTCAGCTATCACCAAGTGGTGCAGGAATGTCATGGGAATATTGTTCTCACAGCCTGCGGTATCAAAATTCAAAGCAAAATTTACATCTCTAACCAGCACGAAGAACCCCCCCTTCTCAGGGAAATGTGGCAACTCGCTCGCAAATTTTGTTTCTTATATGAGACACAATCTCGAAACCTCTGATCTCTGCACGCCCGAGGGATACCACATCACGCGAGTTGCGGTAAAATTAAGTGCGACTTTTGAACGTTTGGTGCGTGAGAAGAATTTCAATTCAAGTTTGATCACCAGCTACTCGGGATTCTGCGCTGTTTGTGGTAAGGATGAGGCGAGTTCCTCGTCGCAACTTGTACGCTGTGATCGATGCTCTGCTTACTATCATACAGTCTGCTCTAAGCGCCCTTTAAGAAAAGACAGCGAAAAGGATGCATATTGGTTTTGTCCTATTTGCGATAGCTTAGTCATGGGGGGCGCAGTTAGGACCATTGATAGGATGATCTCAAATGTCTCAATGATTTACAATGTCCCTTGCATCATCGAGCATGTCCTCATCCCTGGTTGCAATTCGCTTTTAATGATACCCCAGTTGATATTAAAGAGAAAAGACAAAAGGTACTTGGCAATGACCTATGATGAAGTTGTGATGACAGAGAACGATTCGTCAGATTCAGTGCGATCTCTGCAATTGACCCGATGGTTGTCTCTAGACCACAAGGATCGTGTTTTAGAAGCAAATAATAAAGCTATGCATAGCAAAGATACCAAGCAGTTGTTTGGTTCGATACGGGCTCTTTCTTTTGACTGTACCTGGAATTTACAAGACTGGGTTGCTATACTCAGTTCTCTGCTTATCTATGCAGCTTCGGCGACTAAAGTGAATGCATGTGGTGTAGACTGCCAAGCAGACTGTGATATGAATGTGCGCACCACGCGTTATTTTTTGACATGTGAAGGTCAAAATACAGAGAATGAATGCCACGCTACCAGCTTAGCGGCGGAACGGTCATCCCTAGAATATCCCTCAGGCAGTATGCGTAAGCAGCGAGAATTGATCCTGGCGGCAGAAGTAATCGATAATTTGGCATCACTTGTCGAACCTGACCGCACTCGCAGGCAACTTTATAAGCATGTGCATACGAGAATTTTGCAAGATCTGCTGGTGATAGATCATTTTCCGTCGCTACCGGGCTCTGTTGTAAGTCATGTGCAACTAGAGTCATCCTGCACGTGGTGCGGGGGCGATCTTGCCTATCTTCAAAGTGCATTTGTATATTCTCGAAATGACTTCTACATGTCTCCCAGAAGCATAGGAAAACTCCCAAACTGGGCCATGGCACACGAATTTTGCTCGAGTTGCTTGGCCAAGCAACGGTCAGGGAAACTAAAACACCGAAGGCGGCAAGCTATAGCAGCCCGTGATAGGGAGCTTAAATGTACAGCCGTTGGACGTACACCATCGCTGGGACTAGATTTTCAGGGACGTATTTATTGGTATTTTGCACATCAAAGAAATATGTTGGCGGTCAAGCTACCAGACAACAATGAAACTGGTGGCAGGTTCCCCGAGTCCAAGCAGGATGGTGAATGGTTGTGCTTTTCCACAGTGCCGTCAATTGCTCAGGTTATGCAGTATCTCATCGAGGAATGTGATGGGGAAATGGATATGCTCTTGACCAGAATGATTTTCGCTTTCCCTGAAGCATGCATGCTTTTGGAGCCCGATCTTGCCTTGCCGTGCATGTATTCCGACGATTGGGCTTGGCTTGAAAAATCAATTTCGTCATCTGAGTTGCTGACGCCGTCTTCAGAAGCATTACCGCAAGCTTATTTTGATATCAATGACGACATTTTTGTTCGTGTGAACGAGTTGATTTGGACTGGAACTGTGACAAAAGCAAATGCTGGTGAAGCCGAGTTATGTTACTACGTAAGGAGAAAATGTTGGAATTCAACTTTTGATGATTGGATGAGCTACGAGCAATCACTTGGGCATTCTGTCATTGCGAACTCAACGCAAAGCAATCTATACCGTAGCAATATCTATCGGTTCTTCAAATATTCACCCAAACTCGTCTCAGATTACCTTGACTTAGTAGCATCTACATTCATCACGAAACCGTTTCGAATCCAAGCTCGTCTGCCCCCTTCCCTATTGTTAAACCCGACTATAGTAACACCTTTGTACCAGATAATCCCCATTGCTTTGCTAACGCTATGTGCAGCATTACCAATCGGGTCTGCTACACCTGAGGATATTAGATGCATTCAGATATGCGCTGAAAATTATGCGAGATATGGGCAGGTCAGCGCACTTGAACTCACTCGACTTGTTCTCTTCTTGGAGGACGCCATAAACACATCGTGGGTCAAACCATCTTGGAGTGCAGTTCGTGCCAAGCTCCCCACGCGCACACACTGCCTTGAGAACCCTTCTCTCTGTCGAGTTGCATTACTTATCTGGATTCTTGACCGCGGGCTCATTTACAATAAGGTTGTCACACACGACGGCGTCTACGTCCTTGCCTAACCTTCTCCACCTCCTTGTCTCCGTCTCCTCCGCTGGCGATTCTAAGCGGAGCCAGGGGCAGCACCTGGGGAAGTGAAAAGCGGCCTGCTGCCTAACTTCCCGAGTCTAGTAAGGGGCCGGACCCCGATTGAATTGGGGGCTGTAACGCCTCCCCTTTAATAGCCCGAAGGGGGAAGCTTACTGCGCATGGGGCCCAGGGGGTGCTCCACATTCTGGCCGAGTGTGAGGCCCTAAAAATGCGAGGGGTCGGAAGGGCCCCCACGCGAACGTTGCGCCAGTGGCGTTTCGTGCCGCGTCAGGCGACAATTTGGGCAACTATACACCAAAGGTTGCCGTGTTTGCGCATCCTGCAGACGCCGCGGGTACCAAGGGGGACTTCGAGGGGGAAAGCACCAGCATAGAAGCGAGTTTTGATTTTCACCCCCTGAAAACCCGCGAGTTAAGCCAAATACCCGCACGTTAGGCCATTTTGGGGGGCTCACAACATCTCCAGGGAGACACCTTCGGGGCAAGCTAGTGTCGCTGTGGGCTTAGGATGCCCCTGGGACCCCAGCGGGCGAAGGCGCCCCGTTCGGGCTATCAATTGAAAATCTCACCAATTTGGCGTCAGGCCCCGTGAGTACAGACCACGACTCCTCCGCTCCGAGAAACTAGGGTAAACTTAAACCCAAATTTCCGTCGCAAAGGACGCGTGCGCGTCAGCGGCTCGGGAGGCGTGGTCTAACGCGACAGATGAGGAGGCCAGTATATAAGGCTCCGAGTCAGCGTGACGCTGCTACCGGCAAGGACAGTGATATGCCACGATTCCTAGCCGACGGACGAAACGCTTGCTAAATTTAGCTAAACAAAGCGACGCAATTGGCAGCCCGCTATCTCAGCCGGATCGTCGCGTACACAAAAAAGTCCACTTACACAATGACGCGCGCGCGCGCGATCTCCCGGAGTTGCGCTGGGTGCGTTGCGCGCCGACATCGGCGTCGCGAAAAATGCCCCCTTTTGCTGCAGCAGCCCTTCGATGCCCCCTCCCCCGCCCGATACCGGACGCTGTGTGGCCCTCTCCTCCGCAATATCGCCGAGCAGCTGGGGTAGAACGATAATCCGCAGTCAGCTCGTTCGCAGCCCCAAGATTCGTCGAATGGTGCGACCCATTCGATCTCGCTCGAAACGAATGAGGCGCACCATTCGTTCAATATTCGGTCGCCGACACCCCTTTTTTCGACCGCAGCTCGTACCTGACGTCGTCGGGCAGCAGCTCGTCCACTGGGCACGTTTAGGCACCTCGCGCCGAGATTTCGTGTTTCGAAGACGAGAAACGGCCTGATTTTCGTTGCGCTGCCCCTGGGCAATAATCCTGCCCACTGGACGAGATGCAGGCTCGTGCGGCTGCACGAAGCTCCAAACCGGGCCAGTGGGCAGGATCATGCAACTCAGACTATTATCGTGCACATTATCGTGCACGCCAATTCCCCCGACGCCAAAAGCCGGACCTCAGATATACCCTAGCTACATTATTAGTGTCCGTCTGTTTGTAAGAGCCCTGGGGCCTTCCAGGGCCAACCCGCGGGCGCCGCCGCGGCGACGCCGCGTCGGCCCTCGAAAACGAAGGGGCTCGGACGAGGGGAAGGGTCGGGGTGGGGCCCACAGAGTACACGTCCCCCCTTCCTACGCCGCCCTCCGGACGGCCTTGGGCATCAAAACGGACCCCTGGTGAGCACTTTAATACCCAATATTTTGAGAGGTGGTAGACAAAACGCAAAAAAAAATCCCCCAGCCCGCTCCGGCGTGGAACGAATTTCCTATACTTTGTCGGGTCGGAGCTAAGTCGCAACGACAACGCAAGTTTCGGTGTAAACCGAATACCGAGTAGGGGAGCGTAGCAACCGGCGGCGAGCGCCGTGCGCCTCGGTGGGAAGAGCTTAGCCAATCCCGATGGGCGAGGGCAGAGCGATGGGCACATCCCGGGCCAGGCGACTTAAGTCCAATGATCATAACTTGCAGGAGTGTAAAAGTTTATTTTTACTTATCGTTACGATTTCCAGACTCGAATACATGGCATTCAAAGTCGGGCGTTCCGAGTCGAGCATATTCTACGTCCGGGCCCATTCAAGTTTTTATCATAAAGAACTTGAAATACAGTAGTACATTTTGAGTCAGTTAACTTGCCAGTGTGAGCCAAGTCACGGTCAAGGTCATGATACACTGGGACTTACTAGTACTACCAGCTCATTACGTCCTAACAAGGCGACTACCTAAAATCATGATGAATGGCCCTGGGGCCAGCGTCGTAGCTCAAACCAGAGCATGTGGTACTCGCGGAGCACGTCAATTATAACAGAGCCAAGGCCCAGGCGACCATTCTCTAACGTGGTCCGTGCCAGTGGGTGCCGGCCCCTTCCCACATGTTCTTGCCAATCTTGGCGAACAGTACTATATCTAATTTCCACTGAACGCCTCAGGTGTGTTCGTGTTAAGATCCGAATTGAATTCGAGCACTACTATCTTAGGCTAGAATCCCAATTAAGCCTCGTCGTTATTACCTCATCGGAGTTTGCAGAGCCATGGCCATTTGACGCTGGACTTGCATTCTGCCCGCTGAGGGTTAAGTGGTGCCGGGGCTGCGATTACATCAACGATCACTATGGTCGTATCATCTTTAAACGGATGTTCTCGGACGCCATTTAGTTGGGCACACTCCAGCCTCACATGCCTCAGTATTGATGTAGCACATTTTTGCGGATCATCGCGATTTCTATAGGCAAGCTTGGCAATTTTATTGAGCGAAAGTGTTCCCCAAAGTCCATCACTTGCAATTACAAAGCGTTTGTGGTTACCCCTCTTGACAACACGCTCAATTATCTCCGGGTGAGGAATCAGCGTGCGTGACGCATCCCAGTCACCTATAGAACGCGTAACACAGGTAGAAGCGCCATGCACAATAGAGCTTTGTGGCATTTGCAACCAGCGGGCATGCAATGCAAGGGCCCCATCCTCGTTCTTATGTGATTTTCTCTTCTCCAGCAAGCTTAGTTGTCTTTGTAACAATGGGGACTCGCAACGCAGATGGCTTGAAAAGATGCGCTCATAGGCGGACTCCAACTTCTTCTCGTAAGCAAAAGTTTGTTGCGTGAGTTCTCCAAATTGAAATAAATCATTTTGGACGTGAGTCTGAAGGCGCATTTCCTCGAGAAATTTGCGCGCGCGCCACTGATTGTGAATTCTAGTGATCTCTGCCTTGTTCATGCAATTGTGCGCTGACGTCAAGTAAGTAACACCCGCCACAGGAGCAATCATATCAATCTCCAGTATTTGTGAGTCACCTACCCATGCCAAACTGATTCTGAAGTCGTTACTCTTGCGATGCCTACTTGAGTGCCTTTTAATACACTGGTAGAGAAAAGAGGACGCACTCAATCATCATAATCGACGCAGTGGTTCCTGAATTCAGAGATTGGGGTCCCAGGGTCTCGTCAAGCTTCCAGAATATTTCCTCGAACGACTGCTCGTTGCCCCAGTCATATTCTGCGCATTTGCGTGCGACAAACTTGCCCCCATGACCATCAAATACACCAAACATTGTTTTGTTATTCAAACATTGCATCTTGAAAAAATCTTCTTCCTTCATAGAGTACATTTCTACCCCGTAACGGACTTGTCCAAATTCGTTAGGCGTCATGATGGCAAGTGTACGTCCCCTTATCTACCAGCTTGTACAATATATAGGGTATATATATTCTCGGTACCTCTAGGATCTAATGTAGTCTCTCGAGACTCTCGATTCACCCTGCGTTGATATGTACGTAAACCTACACCGTCGGGCTATCAAACGTCGATGATGCACTCTGACGCCCGCTGGTAGCCGCGCCGGCATCCGAGTCTAGTACGCTCGTCTACTAGTACTATGTGCCAGTGCGTCATCATCATGCCAGTGATGGCCCATGATTGTGTAAGTGGCCTCGTCACGAGTCACGGTCACGGTAGGAGCGCGCAACTTGAACTTGAATTTACTACAACTTCAAGTTGAAGCTACCCCTCACTGGCCCAGTGGCAGTCCATAGTCACGGTTAGTACTAGAAACTTGAAGTGCCTGCCGCAGTGCGGCCTCATCATGATCATGATGTGGATGTCTGAGATCCAGGCCTTGGAATTATGGGTTCCTGCATAGCTACCCGTAGGTACATACCGTGATCCATACTGTAGTACTACCCCCGTAGCTGGTACAAGCTGGTACCTACCTACGGTACAGTACCTGCCGTACCGTAGGTACCTACGGTACCTACGGTACGGTACTTCGATACCTACGGTATCATACTATGTGGGGAAGAAAATGCTCTCACAAGTAAAATCTAGAGTAACATCTTTTCTCTTTCAGCTCATCTTAAATCGTCTCCTTGGCCGCGTGCTAAAGAAAAAACTTCAGGAGATTGACGTCCATGACGGAATTGTAACATGCAATAATGTAGCACTGGATGAAAAGGCGGTGGGCGCGCTCTTATTACAGTGAGATGCAATGTACAAAGTCAGATTTACGAGTAGCGTTGTACCTGTCCTAGGCCTGGCTGGACGATCACAAATTGCGTGGTGTTGCACGTTGTGCGGCATGCAGAGTCTAGTGATTTAGCTGCGGAGATTGTTGCACGTAGTATCATTGCAGGAACTTGTTGCCACAAGCTTAATATCGATGCATCGAGATGGCTGTGTACTCAGACTCAAAGGTGTTCATGTGGAAGCATCTACGTCGGACCGGTGTTTCATTGGTAGCTTTCAACTGATTCTGAGTCCGTGCAGGATTGGACCTGGGGGGGCTCGCAAGATGGATGCCTCCAAATCCAAAGGCGTAGCCAGCAGGGACGTATGCTGTGTGGCTGCTAACTTGCAGAATGCCCTGGTGCGATGGGTTATGCAGGGGGCGCAGCGAACCTTGGTGGATGTATCAGGCATAACGGTGGCAATAGAAAATTCCAAAATACCTATATTGCGCTTCAAACTGGCAGAGCTTAAGCTCCACACGTGCACTGAAAGCAGAAGATCTGCGCTGAGCTGGGGTCGGCTCTCAGTATCAGTCGGCAATGATGTTGGCCTCTCTGAACTCGAAAGTGGGCACGCTATGATTCGTGAATTGGCAGAGTCTTTTGACATTGACATCCATATCACGTCGCCAAGCTTTCGTGCACCACTGGTTGCCGACATGTCATTTGGGACTCTGCTCCATACCTCCCAAGGTCAAAACCAACATGCTTATCAAAGTAGAGGAGTAATCAATACACGTCATTCCGATGTTACTTGCTCTGGGAAGGACACTCGAAAAGTGATTCAAAGCACAATGTATCGCTCGTTGACTGGTACAAGCACCAAGAATGCAAGTAGTGTTTTTGAATGCGATGGCTCTTTCTGCAAATGCCAGCCGCCTCAGCTGAAGATCCCGAAGCTTAGGCAGACTACTGTACGCGTGACAATTTTGGGCAACGTCAAAGTCATAATAAACGATAACGCCGAAACAGCGACCCTGGGTCTTTTTAAACTGCGTTTCGTCGGCACCTCTTTGTCATTTGTTGGAAAAGCCGCCAGTGTCAACTTGAGAGCTCGAGCTGCGCACGGGATGCTCATCAGCTTAAGTCTGTGTATTGAACTAGCTGTAGATGTCAAAGAGTGGACAGCAAGCATGTTGGGATGCGCATTCTTGAGCTCTGATGCGACAATCTTTGCTCGCTGGAGAGCTAGGTGCTTAAATTTGCTTGACACACTGTGGCCTGGTGATGCTCATGACATGATCAACGCCACTCCGGTTTCATGTCGAGCTGTCGTCAGCATAGCTTCAATGCGAGTTGCCTGGATATTGCGCACTGTAGATGGCATGTGGCACCTAACTGCCTCCCTCAGGAAGACGAATTTGTCGATAGTCTCGCATTCCTCCTCGCATGCCTCGTCCCTCTGGGCTGCTGAGCTCAAGGAAGGCTCCCTGTGGATTAATCAGAATTGTATTGCCAGTATTGACGCAACTAACACCCATTTATGCCGCATTGAAGTCCAATCGATTGAGTCATGTCCTCCTTTATCACGCCCAGCGTTGGCTGCTTATAGAAACAAAAATAATCGTGAACATGGCAGCTGTCTATCACGCCAAGGGCATAGCAAAAGCCCGGAACACGAATCAATCATGAAGACACACTATGTTATTTATATCCCCAGCTTTTGCTGCCTTGTCTCTTGTGATACTATTGCTGTCACAGCGTCCACTACCCGCAAATTTGTGGGTAACTTGGATGACTGTGACTCCGCCATTGTCAGCTTTGACTTGATTTTGGGCTCTCTTGCAATGTGTCTCCTAGAAGACACTGAAGAAGAACGGTGGGATGCCATAGACTGGCAACAAGGGCCTCCCAACACCCTCCTGGTGACAATGCGAGGGATCGCAATCACAACAGACAACCAAGCCGCATATTTTAAGGTAGTGGATGCACGCATAGTTTACGACAATCAAGTGGTGGTATGCAAGCGGCGCTCAAAGAGCCCAACTCAGACTGACCAAAACATGGTACACCAGGGGCTCATTGTTGGTGAATACGCCCCGGAAGGGACAGTATCATTGTCCATACACGGGGCGGCATGCCGCTTATTGGTACCACACTGTCGCATCAGTGTGCTTTTTGATGCAACCCGCCTCAGGTTTGGCACCCCTTCCAGTTCTGTAGTCACAAAATGGTTCATTGTTTTCCTTGACACCACCTTAGAATACATACCTCGTGCAGTCTCATTTCATGACCTTCGTGCTGTGTTGACTGTCGCTGTCCTGCAATTTTGCTCAATGTCCGTTGTTGGCAAGTTAACCTCTTTTGCTTCTGGTTTAATGAGGGACACAATGATTTTGTTGAAGAATAAACATGCTGGAGTAGAAATTGAGAATGAGGCAGAGCGCTGTAATTATGTACAGGCTGCAACTATAGACGTGATTGACGTCGTAGTGGCCGCTGATAGCTTGAAAGCTAGAAACATCCATTTGTACCTGAATGGTGACACGGCTCGTATATATTGTTGCTCTGATTCTCTACAGACGCTCATTCACCTATTCTTTGCTGTCAAGGAAGAAGTTGTAGAATGGACTGCAGTTGGTGGCAGATTGGAAGGAACTGTGACAGTAGGCGAGAACGCGTCGTCGCAAGATGACAACAAATCACAGTACGTAACAGCAAAAGTCATGGGGGAACAGAGTCCACCTCTACCGAATAGCACCGCAGTCTGGTATGATGGCGTGTATCCCGAGATGCTTCAAGATCATGTGTCAGAGCCCAATTTGAAGAGTAAATTGAGGATTGGGATGCTGTGTTCGGAGATTCTATGCGTTTGTGTACAAGTAAGGGAAATTCACCTCGGCCTCTTTGCTGGTTGTGACTGGGGTAAAGTGCAGAGAGGGCGACCGCGAAACCTAAAATGCAATTCGATACATATCCAGGACCAGAGAAACGTCAATAAATTACTAGAGGTCGTCTTGTTGTGTAGTAAATTTTGTACTTCTACTTCCACTAGCCTTCAGACAGGATGCGATGTGCGTGTGGGCGATTTTTCTGTCTCCGAATCACTGTCATCACCTCGAGAACAGGCGCTAAAGCGTATGCTAGGACATTGGCAATCACACGATGCACATCCACGTGAGACTGGTGAAGCACTCTTGCACTTTCGTGCATTAATTGATGGGCCAACTACAGCAATCAAGGTGAAACTACTGCCGCTTCGGTGTTGTCTAGATGCCGAAGTTATCAATTTCCTCACTAGTGTTTTTAGTGAGGTGAAGTTTCAGAGTAAAGATGGGTCCCCATTGGTCAGGTTTCCGTGCCTGGAGCCACGGCCAGCAAAACATGAGTGTCATCTTGTTCTTGACGTAGCACCACTCTCCCTGAAGCTCGACTACAGCCCTAGGCAGATAAGTGTGACGCGGCTGTGCTCTGACTCCCTAGATGATATGTTCCAGATGTTCACTCTCGAGCGAGTCGAGGTCACAACAAGGCCCTGCCGTATAGTCTCAAATGCACTGGCATCTGCATTGCACCGTCTTTGGCGTGTTTGGTCGCATGAGCTGTCTAGTGAACAATTTTACAGATTTATCCAAGGCGCTTCCATCATTCGTCCAATCCATGTCATCGGCAGGTCAATATCTCGCGCAATTCACCACACGCTCGTGATCAAAACTCGGCCTCACCAGTGGCCTGTGTTCAGGCACGAGTTAGCCAAATGTAGCCGAGTTCTTGTGTGCGAGTCTGTTCGCGTGGGCCGATCTCTTGTCTCACATCTTACTACTGCCCTCAATGATATAGCCAACAGACTTGATGGCCACGATAGTAGCTCCTCTCTTGCCTGGAATGCTCGTGGGACCACAAATGATGTACGTGCTCATCACTTTGAAGATGCGCGCAATGCAATTGTCAACGGGTTAGAAGATGCACATCAAGCATGTGTTGCTGCCTTATCTCGATCGTCGCCCCATCAACTTGTAACGGTGGTGCCTGTCGTAGTCCTCCGTCCCACTGTTGGTCTAACCCGAGCCACTACTGCCCTTCTCCTTAGCCTCGAGAAAACTTTAGATATTGACGGGGAGTCGGACATCCCCCTGAAACAAGGAGGCAGCTTGCAATTCTAGCTTGTAATATATACTGCACTTGCAAATTACGCAGAGACACTACTAGTTGCTTCCGGTGCAAACATTTTTACTACTTGTAGTAGTAGTAGTACTACTAAGGGGGGACAGCACTCAACTAGGCTGGCCCGAGCGTCGCAGCTTACTGCGAATGGGCCTTAGGGGGTACCTCACATACTGGCGGAGTGTGGGGCAAAAAGCAAGGGGGCGGAAGGGCCCCCACGCGAACGTGACGGTCACGCCAATATGGCCCCTGAAAAAGCGAGGGGGCACCTCCGTGGCAGGCTAGTGTCGCTGTGCGCTTAGGACGTTCGGGCTATCAATTGAAAATTTTACCAATTTGGGTGCCAGCCGCCCCTTTACTAATTGGTTGAAAAGTTAAAAATCTAAGTTAAAAACACTTCGAACCTAATTAGCTAGAACGGAGACGGGATTTATAGACACACTAGATAAAACCGCGCGGCGTAGTTACCCCAAATGGCTGCCCTAAGCGCCCCCAGACGCCGCGCGGGTGGTCGCGAGTACGTCCTGGCACCTAAGCTGGACTGTACGCTGGTTTGTGGCGAGAACGCGCGGGCCAGCGGCCTCCTGGGGCGCATCCAGGCAGTGAGGCCATACGATGCCCTATCGGACGCGGAAAAGCGAGACGTCATGGGCCCGCGGGGCGACGAGATGGTGCGGCTGCAAGTTTATGAGCAGTGCAGCGCTTCGAGGGACGGCGTCGCGCGCTTGGACTTGACGACGCGGCGCAGGTGGGTCGCGGCTTCCGCCATAGAATCCACGATCCTCGTCGTTCACGAGGAGCACACACGAGACGGAACCGTTCCATTACCTCTCGGAGGCGTCGCCGACGCGTACGTGATCGGTCGCTCCGGAAGAAGCCCAGTGACCGCCAAGCAGTGGAAGTCGATTCCCGGACAGCGAACTGGCGACGACCTCGACTGGCGCTTGGAGCTGCGACGCACCATATATGGACTCCTGTCCGGGGACGTGCACGTCGTGGACGTTTCCGCCGTCGGCTACTCCGCTGCCAAGCTCTTGTGCTCCGAAACTGATTGGGCCTTGATCAGGCGCATGTTCTCGAATTCCGCGGCCGCTGGGGCGCCGCCGCGCATCACCAATTCGCGCGGCGAGAAGTTTAGATGGGGCCTGCAACCCGGCGAAGTCCAGTTCGTGCGGAGTGGAAACTCAACGCAGATCACGGTCCTCGAGTTTGCGTCCGCGGACCAGTTGACGCGCATCGGCGCGTGCCTCGGCCAGTTGTGGAACGCTGGCGTCTCTCGACGGGTCCTCGACGGCCAGAGACGCCGCGAGATCGGCCTGGAGGACCCGGCCCGGGCAGAGGACCCACACGAGTGCGTGAGCTGGACTCTTCACGCGGTCACTGCCGCTGCGGGCACCTTGAGGCTAGCAGACGAGTCGGACTCCGACTCGGGCGACGAGACGCCGGTCGAGGCGCCGGCGCCGGCGCCCGACGACTGTATGGAGGGAACTGAGCGGAAACGACCGCGCGCTTCCGATCCGAAAAAACCGTCGGCGGCGGTCCTGGCGTGGGAGGGCAAGTTCTTCGACGACTCGGGCGAGGTCTGGCAGGTGGACGACATCCGGTTCGACGAGATGCAGCAACAATGGGTTGTTATGACTGTGCGCATCCAGCCGCCGCCGCCGAAGGGCCGAGCTGCCCGAGACGCGGACGACACGTGGTACAACTGGGCGGAGATCAAGCGATTCCGGGCCTCGTTCGCCTCGGCGTTGCGCAAGCGCGAGACGAAGCACGCCCGCGCGGCGCGCGTCCCTGGCCTTCGGCTCCGCTACGTCCGTTCTGCACGCGGTCGCGGAACGCTCACGGTCGGCGCCTTCTGGCGGGCCGCACCCGTCCACGAGCTCGGCGGGAGGACGCTTAGTCTGCTGTAAGTATCACATTTTTACACATAACTAACCCGTCTCCATGTCTTCGACGGGTCCAGCCGCTGGACCCGTCGCCGCAGCCCTCTGATCAATGTTCCGAAGTCGCCTCTTGGCGCCGGCCGCCGCATAAGAGGCGGTCCGCTTGTCTTTCCGCAATTCTTCGTCTTGGGCGAGGAATTCTTCATCTCGCTCCGCGCCTCGAATCGCGTGCCGACCACACCACATACCTGCACTCTCGAGTTTCGCAGCGCGTGCTACGACGCCTTCTCGTGATTTCTTGTGCCCGCCGTTCTGGCCGTGCCGTTTGTCGTATCGGACAATCCCTTGGCCTCCTAGCCTCTCTGAGGCTTCGTTCGAGAGCCGGCAAATAGGTCCCCAAAGGTCAAACATGTCGCGGATGTGGCCCGAAAAGATATCGTGTAAATAGGGCGTGACCGGGCCGTCTCCCCAGACGTCTTTGAAATACCTGATCGGGCGGGAACGGGCCGATTTTGGCCGTCAGATCACGCTTCTGCTTCTCGAAGAACTCCAGCGTATCAGGCACGGCCAGGTCCCAGTGCGAGCACGTGTCTTCCGTCCCGTCCCTTCGGCATCGCCAGCAGCCGCCCGGCTGGCCCTTTCCAGACGCATGCGTCGGGCACGGGCACAGATTACACCGGTAGTAGCCCGTCGTGGACCCAGCGTAGGCGCCCAGCTCGTACTGGCCCGGTTTATCCGCACAAACACAGCATCGCCACGGCGTCGGCGTACTCCACGAGGTCCTCTCGTTCCCCAGCATGCAGCGAAGCGTTGCCCCGCAGTTCCTACCGATAAAGTCGCGCGCTTTCTGTAGTTTCCCCGTCGGCGCCAGGTCGCCCTCTTCCTCGTCGTCGAAGACTCCCTGGAAGTCGTCATCGTGCTCGTGGTCTTCTGTACCGTGGACTACTTCATCGGCGGCGTCGACCAACGTGTCCTCGACGGCCTCCACGTATATAGGGTCCTCCTCGTCGTCTTCCCCGTCGCTCGCGTCGACGGCCTCGCGCTGCGCTAAAACCGCTCTATCTCTGAGACGACGCTTCCGTGTTTTTGTGGGGAAGAGCACGGCGACCTGTATCTGCTGGGACTGCTGTGGCGACTCTCGAATACCGTAGCCCAGGCGAGGATCCACGTGCTTCACGCCGAAGGCGTAAATGCCAGTGCCGCCCGATCCTGTCTCCAGCGGTATTCCGTCGCCCCAGACCTGGATAGTCATCGGGATAGGCGCCGTCCCGGAGTGCGGACCGACGAGCGGGCGCCAGGTACCAGAACAGGGGCTCTTCGCGTAGGCTTCGGCGTAGCGCCGCAGGTACAGCGTCGACTCCATAAACATCTCCAGCTTCGGTTGCCAAAGCTCTCCATCGGTGCGGCAAATAAGCCCTAACCGCAGCACGGCTTTATCCAGCACACCGTTCTTGATCTGTACGAGGTGGGCAGTGGGCAGCGCGCACGGACGCCTGTTCCGCTTCGCCGACGTGCCCGCGTCGCCCATTTCTCTGCGTGCCGCCGAGAGAGCCGAGTAGTTGATGCTACCGGCGTCGACGAGCTTTGCCGCGGTGACCGCCGAGAGTCCACGACGCCTTAGAGTATCATCATCCATCATTTGCTGGAGCTCGCCGCCGCAGAGGCTCTTCACAATCTTGATAAACTTCTCCTTGCGCTGCTCGTAGCCGCGGCCCGCTCGCGCCGTCGCCCTGGCGTCGCCCTTGGCCGCCACGTCTGCGTCCGCGTCATTGATGAGAAACGCCGCCACCATTTCAATCGCAGCCTTGTCCGCGTTCGCGGGAAGCCACTGCTTGCGATGCTTGTGCAAGGCGTTGCGCCTCTGGCGTTGCTTCTCCTCCTTGTTCTCCAGCTCCTTGAGTCCCGCCGCCAGCAGCTTCTTGGAGGTTCGCAGCAAAGCCGGCTTGTCGAGCGAATCGAGGGCGCCGGGCTTGATATCCCTAAATAGCGCTGCGCAGATCGACCCGCCGAGTGCCGCGACCGCTGTCGGACCCTGACACATGGTGCCGACTCGCGCGGCGCGATGCGCGGCCGCTGAGCAGCGCCAGGCGCAGCAGCGCTTTTAAACGAAGCCGAGAGAACTGCCATGCTACTAGACTATTGCACGATGGCTAGTGACATACTAAAAGGTTTTCTGTCGATGTGGGCTAGCTTTTTGGGCAGCTAGCGGCCATTTATGGGCCAAATTGCGGGCGCTGGCATACCCGTTTAACTAAACTTAGCTAAAAATCCCGTCTCCGTTCTAGTATGTTAGGTTCGTTGTGAAATTCTAGATGACTGGCAATTTTCATCTGGTGCGGGATCTCGGGTTTTGGCGCTGGTGCTCTCGTGCTGCCTCGTCTCTCGGGCGGCAGCCCACCGTACACCGCCTAGAGCCGGCTATGGGGTCGCGATCTAGGTCGCGCGTCAAAGTAAGCAAGGCGAACGGCTTTTCTGGTCTGGGGCGCTTCCCCGGACCCGGAGCGAACGATAAGGCTAGCTCGAGATACAGTCTAAAAAATGGTTCATGTCCACGGGTACCCCTTCGCAGTACTGATCGTACCAGCCTGAGTGCGGCCTGCGCCTCGAGGCCCTTCTCGACTGCCAGTGCGACACATAATCGACTGCTCGGGTACTTTTAATCGACTGCGACACATAATACGAGCGCTCGGGGCGTCACGAGCTTGTACGCTGCACATGTTCAAATGATTGACGGACTCGGAATCGGTAGAGATAGCTGTCCCCGCGCGTTCGACTGGCTTGAGTACCTTCCCGGGCGGCCTCGACCTTCAGGCAGCTTGTTCTTGGCCGCATGCATTGCGTGGTACATAGCAGCAAACTACCGTGCCAGTGACTTTCAAGTTCGCGAACCCCTCAGGCTACCGTGACCTCGGCCGGGGTACCGTGACTATCACTAGAACTCAGGACCCCCGCCGGCCAAGCCTGCTGGTAGACGCAGTATGAGCCTTGTGTGGCCTAAGAAACGGGGGGGGGCGTGTTGTTCCAAGGGATGCCTATTCGGCCGATTTGGAGTAGTCGGCATCGAGATACAAGTTTAGATAAGTTTGTATCTTGCATTGAATCGCAGCGCATGGATAAGCTGAGTTCAGATTCAAAGGCAGGCGAACTCTTTGCTTGGGGGTGCAAGAAACACACAATACAAGTCCTACACGATTTTAAAGATATAAAAGTCGATGCGCT
>JACLAA010004839.1_pt1 | contig 18097 bp, 15 predicted proteins | sample 8027891 | NCBI WGS metagenome assembly JACLAA01 (sample SAMN15724900, study PRJNA655200) | protist metagenome | isolation source: fluorescence activated cell sorting (FACS) single amplified genomes of... | place: Spain: Blaines Bay Microbial Observatory, Mediterranean Sea | collected 2016-01-19 | reverse complement strand
TTCATGTGTGATACTGATTCCGACATCACCGATGCGAAGTTGAATGACTACCCTGATTTGATAGGTGAGTTCATGTGGGATGGTTATGGTGATGCCCTCGGGTCCCTGAAGAACGAAGACCGCCTGCCTCTCCAAAATTTGGGAAAGCGAGGGCGACAACGACTACAAGCTTACCCGCCTGAGCTCTGGGCACGCGGGGAGCGCGGGGAAAGGGCGCCCCGCGGAATACATCTCAGTAGGATCGATCGATGTCTTTTTCAGAACGCGAGAGGTGGTAAATATTTCATTCCAGGAAGCACTTTTCCGAAGTCAGACTGAAAACCATACTATTCGATTTGGGAGTCGCGCGCTTTGGGGGTTAATACTCTGAAATCGGAATCCACTTTCTTTACGAATAGGAGGAAAGTAGTGACATAGACCGACCAGCCAGAGCAGGTCTTATGTTCTGTATGGTTTTGCCCCTTTAACTTATCACTGCTAACCCATGAGTGAATGAGCTAGGAAGCGGCAAGCATGATTTAATCAGACGTGTTTGCCTGTGGATTCTTCTTGCGACGGCGGGGTGAGTAAAATGAGAGGGGGACATCCAGATACACGCTACTCACGCGACTTTCACGTGAGCACGCTGCTTGAAGGACGCTGCGAACAAAACCACAGTCTTCACCCGAAAAATCTTCGGTGAACTTGAAGTAGCGTGCCAGGTTCTTCCGGAAGCTCAGATGCCCGTGAGCAACGTCAAATTGGAATTTCTCTGAAGTCAGCCACGGATGGAGACTGTAGGTACGCTCATGAATTTCGCACAATTCATCTCGAAACACTTTATGCGAGCCAGCATATGTCAAAGTGGGTTCAAAACTTTGGTCAGGATACTTCAACCCGTGTAGTACCAACTGTAAGTTTGCATCTTCCTCAAAAGCACGGGCTATTAGCTCAAGTCTATGCGGATGCATGCCGTCATCCCCATCAAAAAAGCTGATAATTTCCCCTCGAGCGAGATGTATCGCGCGATTCCTGCTTCTTCCCGGGGGTGACAAGGATGCACTCGAAGTCACGATTGTTTTGATGGGACGTAGGGCCTTTTTCAAATAACGCGTCATACTTCTCTCCTCGGCAATACTTGTGTTGGACATGACCAAGATGACTTCTCTAGGTTTTAAAGACTGACTCTTGATATCGTTCACGGTTCGCTGTAGCCAGCCCATATGATAATCTTCAGAGATAGTTGGGATAGCTAAGCTCATGTCAAGAAATTGTCTGGAAGAACGTGGGTCACGCGAGCGAGAGAGAAGAAGCGTTGTGCAGAGAAACAGCAGTGACCAGCACCAGCGAGTGCAGTACTGTCTGCTTACTCTGAAAGCCACCTTCTGGACATAGCGCATTGAGGGATGCAACGCAGTATAGTTTCGATACCTGTGCCCAAATTGCTGTTCTTCGTCGTGTACAAGATGCGTTGGTCACCCTGCCTGCTACATACAATATTGTGTGAAGGAAGTGTGCTTGCTAGCTTGCTAGGGAGGGAGCTCGATGGTGGAAATAATTATTATTATCGCCGGGAAAAAGTTATTTTATTTATTAGGGCGATCAATCGATATCGCACTACTGCGAGAACGAAATCCCTAAAATCGCCCTAAAATCGCCCTAAAACCCAAAATAGCTGTTTGAGCACCCTAAAACTCCGAAGAGGATTTTAGGGCGCCCTAAAATCGCCCTAAAATCGCCCTTAAAAATTGAGATTTTGCGACGAATTTATTTCACATATGATGTCAGTCAGAAAATTTTGAAAATACAATTATTTTTTCTTTCGATTATTTATTTATTTTCGTCCCCGCCGTCGTCTTCATCATTATTCGCTTCGTTCGTTCGTTCTATCTTCCGTTCAATTTTTCCCGTTCCCCCAAAAAGTTTCGGAACACGTGACGTCACGATCACTCTCGACCGCACCAGGCATCAGGCCCTTGCTTCTGGTGATCTCAAGGCTCGTCATCGACGCTGGTGGTAGTGTGACACACAACACCGAGACATATCACCCTCATCGTAGTTGGCTCAACTAGGGTTTCGAGATCGAACGAAGTGACGTTCCTTTATAGGATGGATCGACGAAGTCTATTGAGAGTTCTACTGGTTCGCCGTCACTCTTCTTGGCACAGAAGTCCTGCGCGTTGAGGGTGTTAAACTGGGAGGCGAATGCGAGACGAAAGACCGCCGAACCGAGGCACCGCAAGAGGCAGTTCGGAACGAGCAGGGACGTGGGCGTCTACCTCGGACCCCTCCGCTACCCGAGCCGAAAGCTCCACGTGGCGACGCTCGCCGCCGCTGGCTACGCCAAGTACGACGTTTGGTCTCCAGAGACCCGCATGCTCACCCAGGATTTCCTTACAAGGAGCGCGCAGAATCGCGCGGACTACCTACGTGATCAACTCGGCGACCCTCTGCCACTCCCGCAGGACCCGGACGAGTTCGAGGACCTCCTGCCGCCTTTACCCGGGAGACGCGGCGCCGCCGCGGTGCCGCCGCCACCCGCCCTACAGGCGTCGTCCGGCTCGGAACCCGACGACGCCACCGACGACGACGACGAGCCCAACGAGATGGCGTCTCGTCTCCGCTCTATCGTAGAGCAGCGGCCCAGGCCGCGCGTCATCATGACGCGAAGCAAACAAGCCGCCGCCGACACGGCCGCGGCAACACTGCCCACCAACTTCGCCGACGCGGGCAACCCGCAGGACAGCCTCCAGGCGGAGAGCGGCTCGTCACCCGACAAGAACGGCGACACGTCTCCGGCGACCGCGATGATCGCCCGGGTGACCGCGGGGACCTCCTCACACCTGTTCCCCCTCATCTCCCGGGACCTCGACCCGCGGCGAGCCTTCGCAATCAGGCCCTCCACGGACGGGTCCCAGAGGAGAACGATAGAACAGTGCACCCCCGACGAGGTGAACGCCGCGAGAGCGGCGGAGTACCGTAACCTGGTCGAAAACGGCGTCTTCGAGCCAGCGAGGCGCCCGAGCTCCAACCGCGGGGTGTCCCCGCCGCTCCTGGATACCAAGGAAGTGCTAAAAGTCCGCAACGACAACAGCGTGAAGTGCCGCTTGACCGCACGCGGCTTCATGCAGCGCGAGAACATCGACTTCTTCGGGACCTACTCCCCCGTCGCGGCGCCGGCGACGATTCGGATCGTCGCCTCCATCGCAGCGTCCTTTGGCGTAAAGCTAAAGACCGCCGACTGCGCCAGCGCGTATCTCCAGGCAGACTGCCTCGAGGAGATCTACGTGGCATTGCCGAAGGACCTCAACATCGAGGGACTCGACCTCGGGGACGCCGACTGCTTCCGTCTCCGCAAAGGGCTTTACGGCACTAAACAGGCGGGTCGCGGGTGGTACTATCTGCTCCGCCAGTCTCTGCTCGACTGTGGCTTACTCGAGGCGCCGGAGGATCCGACGCTCTTCTACAAGCTCGACGACGCCGGACGCCTCGTCACCGTCCTCTGCACAGTGGTCGACGACCTCCTGGGCGCCTCGACCGACGAGGCCTGGTCGGCCCTGATGACGGACCTCCAAGCTCGCGGCATCAAGCTCGACCTTCAGTCCGTCGGAGACGCGACCGAGTTCAACGGCTGCCGCATCACGCGCACCGCCGAGCACGTGTACACGTTCGACCAGGAGGCTTTCGTCGACGAGATGGCGCGAAACTACACCGAGGAGCACGGAGGGGGCTGGAGACCCAAGAAGGACCTCCCCACTCCGCTCGGACCGACCCACGACAGGGCCCTGATGAAGATCGTGCATAACGACGACAAGGGACCACGCGAACTCGAGGCTGACAGAGTACTCGAGAGCGACCCGGCGACGCGCCGAAAGTTCAACAAGCAGTACGCAAATCTGCTGGGAAGCCTTTTATGGCTGGCCGTGAGTACGCGGCCGGACCTGAGCTACGCCGCATCCGCAGCCGGGCAGGTCGCGAGCAACCCCATGTCTCGCCACCTGAGAGTCCTGGAGCACGTCCTCGCGTACGCCATCCAGACGAAGGAGAAAGGGCTCGTGTTCGACCACACCGCCCACGCCGGGCGCTTCGACCTCGCGGCGTTTTCGGACGCTGACTTCGCCTCCTGTGAGGAGACGCGGAAATCGCGTTCGGGCGTTTGGGTCGGCGTGAACGGCGCACCGGTCCTCTGGCTATCCAAGAAGCAGAAGATGATCAGCGACAGCACCACCGCGGCGGAGACCATCGCCGCGCACACGGCGCTGCGACAGATCAGAGCCATCGCCGGCAACCTCAACAAGATGGGTCTGCGGCAGACCTATACGCCGCTCTTCGTGGATAATACCGTGACCCTGCTCCGCATAGTGAACGACAAGAAAACCGACGTCGGGGGCGCCAAGCACCTCTCGGTCTTGACAAAATCCCTACAAGAGGCCGCGACTCCGTCGGACTTCTTCTCGGACATCTGGCCCACGTATGTGTCGACCAACGAGAACGTCGCCGACATCTTCACCAAGGGATACCTCTCCGGCAGCGACGTGCCGGAGCGGTGGGGAGTCCTCGAAGCTCGCACCCGAGGGGCCACGAACGACCCCCACTGGGTCGAGCGGCTCCTCCGAGAGCGCCGCCCGCTCCCGGGAAACAAGCACCGGCTCACCGAGGCCATCGAGCTGAAGCAGCCCATGACCTCGCTGAAGGAGTACCTGCGCCTGTCGGGAAGGGGGACCGTGCACGAGAACCATTTCTCTAACGACCCCCGGCAAGTGGGAGGTGCCAACCCCGTCGCGCGTCTCGCGCGGCGGCAGCCGCTGACGCCAGCCGCCGCGATACCGCGACGACTGCGTGGGCCTCGACATTTCAGAGCACTGGAGGTGTTCTGCGGCCCGAATAAGTCCATGGAGCGCGCTCTTCAAGAACTCGCGTCCGCCCCCGAGATGTCCAACCTCATGACCATCACCACAGACACGCTGGACCTTGACGCGTCGTGCGACCCGTCAATATGGGCCGACGTGACCCAGTGGAAACCTGAAATCCGTTTCCGCCCCGGCGAACTCGACTTCGTGTGGCTGTCGATTCCATGTCCGGAATACAGCGTCGCGAAAACCACCGCCCCCCGCGACCTCGACGGCGCGGACGCCATCAGCAAGGCTGCCATCATCCTCCTGCTGAAGCTGCGCCCCCGAGCCTTCGCGATCGAGAACCCGAGAGGTCTCTTTCGCAGCAGGGACTTCGTACAGCCCCTCCTCAAGTTCTTAAAGCCGACAACGTACTGCCGCTGGCCCCAACCGAACGGCGAGCCATTCGCGTACCGCAAGCCCACCGACATCTTCACCAACATCAACTGCCATCTGCCTCACTGTCGCCTGGTCCCGTGCGACCACATGGCGGAGCATGGGAGGCACGCCGAGACGGCCCAGCGAGGCCCCTCCACAGGTGGAGCGCCCGGGAACAAGCTGGAGGACCTCCATCGTGTCCCCCGCCAGCTGATCCAGAAGTTGTTCAAGTCCGCGTTCTTTCCGCAACTGCTCGCCGTCGAACCGTACCTCCCGGGGGACGTCCCCGCGAGAGAGTCACGGGAGCTACTCAGGCTCCTGCCTCGAACGACCCGTTCCAAGTCGGCGTCGATCAGGAGGTGTGCTGAGAAATATGGGAATATCAGGTGATCAACGCGAGAACAGCCGACGAGAGGAAAAACCATGACTCAGCTAGGTTTTTCCAACAGGTGGAATTTTCTGCCCCAAGAGTCGTGACGACAAAACGAAGGGGCGCACACTGGGGATCACGGTCTGGAGACCGTGATCGCCCACGAGTGACCGACACCCCTTGACCGACCAAGGGTCCAAATGTCGTCTAGAGCCGCGACCTTTCGGCTGCATGCTATTTAGTCATTCAGGTTGCAATGCTCATTCATTCTAACAAGCACAAAAGTGTTTCTTAGTCTGCCTTCCAGCCACCCTCCGGTTTCCGACGATCTGCCCTCCACGCGATCTCACCTGTCTTCGATTCGTACAAACAAAATATGTATTATCAGCAAGATATGCGACAATAATATCCTGCTGAGGCTGCTTGGATATATTTTGAACAGCGAAATACATCCCGATGATGATTTCTTCTTCGACCTCGTCGTCGCCGCGCACCGTCGCGGTGTTCATTCTTTTCATCGCCAACCTTTACGTTGTCGCAAACGCGGCTGAAGAAGCGTCTCTCGAGACGCCGCTTTCTGGACTTCTCGGCGGGGACATCGACGGACTTGCTCAGAGTGACAACTTTGGGTCGGCGCTCGCGACATCCGCCGACGGGAACCGCATCGTCGTCGGCGCACAAAATCATGACGCGTCCGAACAAGGAACGAACTATTATGACATCGGCAGCGTGCGCGTGTTTGAGTACGGCACTTCTATGAACCCACCCGGCTGGTCGCAGGTGGGCGGCGAAATCGACGGAGTGGCTCAGTCCGATTACTTTGGGGGCGCGGTCGCTTCATCGAGTGATGGAAATTCCTTCGTCGCCCGCACCCGTGAAAATAGGTATGCCAGCATGTTCAAATACGGCACGCCCGCGAACCTCACTGGCTGGGCCCAGGCTGGCTATGCTCTGAACATAAACATTAACTACTACTCTATGTACTCCTCTGAAGCACCACCGTTTGCCGCTTCGAGCGATTGCAAACGAATCGTCGTTCCGACTTCCTTTGGTATGGGAGTGTTTGAATATGGTACGGCCGCAAACCTCACTGGCTGGTCACAAGTCGGCGCGACCATCACTGGTGGAAACAACGAAGAATTTGGTTCGGCCTTGACGATTTCCGCCGACGGCAACCATATCGTCATCGGGGCACGCCGGGGTGATGTGCTTGGATCCGCCGACAATTATTTCGGAACGTTTAACGACGTCGGTTTCGTGCGCATGATGCAGTACGGCTCGGCCGCGAGTCCCACTGACTGGACACAGATCGGCGTTGACGTTTTCGGCGAGGCCCAGAATGATCTATTTGGATCATCGGTCGCGTTGTCCGGCGACGCAAAGCGCGTCGCCGTCGGCGCTCCGAACAACGACCCGAGCGTTCAAGATGCCGGGCACGTCCGCGTCTTGGCGACCGCATGCGTCGAAGACGCCTATGTTTCCGCTGGAACGTGTACATCGTGTGCTCCGGGTTCCACAAACGAAGCCGGAGATGTGCTGACTGAGGTGGACACAGTTTGCGACGTCGCGCTCTGTGCCGCGTACGAGCGCGTCTCGAACCACACTTGTGTTTTATGTCTCCCGGGGACGCTCAACGCTCCGGGCGACGATCCCACGGGTGACGACACAGACTGCGACTATTTCCAGAAATCGACGACAAACTCAACAAACTCGTGCGCTGCTTATGAACACGTCGTGAGCGGCGCGTGCGTTCCTTGCTCCCCGGGATCGAGCAACGCGCCGGGCGACGATCCCACGAGTGACGACACAGATTGCGACCCGCTGATATGCGGCGAGAACTATCGCGTTTCTTCTCACGGGTGCCTCGCGTGCGAAAGCGGCGTGTATAATATGGCCGGTGACGACGCTTCCGGTGAGGACACCGAGTGCGACGGATTCCCATCCGGCTGGAGCGACCAGGGAAACTACCAGGGAACGAACCAACCCTTGGTGCCGAGCAGCGATTATTCCTCGGCGACGAGATCGTTTCGTGTCGGCCTGGGGCGTTTCGGAGTCGCCGCGCTGCTCGTGGCGAGCTTGGAAGTGATCGACTACGCCCACCGCTTCTGCATCAACATCGGCTGCCGCGAACCTTAAAGTACACGCGTCCTTGGCTGCATTAGAATCTTGCTCGTTCCTGCTTACTGAGCTTCGAAGACGGAATAGAAGGGCGTTCTTGTGAAGCTGTTTGTGAATAAAAAATGTCCGGTGCGTCTGATAGATAGATGAGCGTTTTCCGCTTTTTCACGCGCGATGCCGGAGTGGGTTCTCCTTGGATGCGACTCGGACGACAACGCCGTCATCCGCGGACCGTTCGTTGGACTCGTGCACAACATCGAGGTACACGACTGCCCGATGAAGGAGGTGACGGTGAACAACACAGCCCGCTTGCGTCAAGACGTTGACGTTATGGCGAGGCTGGTCGCAGGGTTAAACATCAGCGCGGGCACCGTATCGTCGAGAACGCTACGAACGCCATCTTCAAAGTTTTTTTTTGTACGCGCGCTCGTTGATGAAGCTTCGTACGTAGTATTCCGACCTACGTAATATTTAAGTACAAACATGCATATTTCAGATTTTCAATGTATTTCTGCTCATATCATACCGTCAAAATGACTGCTATCGCGCACAAAACGATCGCGTTGACAGTCGCCTGCCACGCAGAGGAATCGTCTTCTATAAGAGCCCGGGGCGGCGGCGAGACCGGGGGCTCCGGTGGTGGGGGCATCGTCGGCGGTGGTACCAACGTTGTTTCTGCTTCCCTAGCTGCAGACGTTGCTTCTGCCGCCACAGCAGCATCCACAGCGAAACTTTCCAAGCTCGAAGCGTCTATCGCGGGAATAGCACCCAACTCTTCATCAATAGGATCGGTTTCTGTAGATGTCGCCGCGACACCTTCTGCGGCGAGGCTCTCTAGTGCCGCGGAAAGCTTCGTCTCGTCCACTGTCAAAGGACTCGCGATCACAGTAACTTCATACGCCGTACCCGCGACGACTCGCCGCCTTCTACTCGTGCTGACGGACGCGTCGAACGCGCCGAGGCTCGCGTCGAGTTGCATCTTCAAAAACGCCTGGGCGCACGCAACGTCCCCAGACTCCGCTGTCAGAGCCATCGCGACTTTTTTCACTTTCAGACCGGCGATCGCGGCGTCGGCCAACAGCTTCGCCTTCGCTCTCGTCCTTTCGTCGCCTATGTCGGCAAGAAGCGCATTTCGAGAGACCTCCGCCAGTTCGGTTTTGGATTAAGTTTCAAATTCATTCATAAGATACATTAATAAAAAGCTGTTTCGGAAAGAGATAAAATGCGCGATTGAATTTTTCGGATCATTCTCCGGCATCTCTTCGCGAAATGGTGAACAGTGAAATTCGAATGGCTAAGCATGTGCCTAGTGCATCGGCGCTGTCTGTGGACGATTTTTTCTTCCCAAATTTATCCCGTTTTCATACGAACATCAGGTAAACCTTTTTAGTCTTAAAAATTGCGTCCGTCCGGCCGTTTGTCCTGATCGTCCTGATCGTTCATGCATGAACGCGCCCACGTCGGTGGGCTCCGTCACCCTGTAGGAGGTGTCATTCGTCGCCAGCGCGCGTTTCACCGCGTGCAGACGCACATTTTCCGGGTGCGATGGCGGGAGCATGAACTCGACGAAGTTTTCGAACTTCGCGGTCCAGCGTCTGTACTGCTCGATGGACTCGCTCGCCGTACCGCCGCTCTGCATCGCATGCCTCTGCCTGGCGGCGAGTCCGCGTGGAGTGTGCCCTCCTCGATCGTTTGTCCGTTATTAGCGAGACGCACGGACCCGAGGCGGATCAGCGCCTCGTGCAGACGCGAGGCGAGGACGACTCCACCTGCACGCCATCCTCGCCTTGCACGATGTGCTTCTTGAGGAACACGATGCCGTGCTTGGGATCGGACCAGGGGTAGTTTGTACTGACCCCCGCAGCCTTCGCCGCCCTCCTCCGCTTCCGCTGAGGTCGCATCGCGGTTGTTTCGCGCGCCGGTGACATCGCGTCTCTGCTTGTGCGGTTAAGACGCGCGCGGCGTTGGTGGTAACAAATGCGTTCGTTTTTCGTCGTCTTTGAACTTTCGTCCAAGGCAGCGAACCGTCGTGAGCGGGCGAGTCAAAAACAGTTCCGATGGTATTCACAAAATGTTCTAGTCGACCAGGTTGCCTGTGGTGCGCTTCGCTGCACCCGATATCTTTTGGTCCGTTTTATCATGACTACATTTACGGAGTTGTTCCCTCGTCCCCCATTTTTGGCGCTGGGAACTTGCTGGGAATAACCCGCTGGTGTATGATATCAGTCATGATAAATTGCCATACAAGAACGCACCGCAATAAAGCTGGCAAATATTTCTAATAAAATCTCACGACATTGTAGCTAATGATGGATACAGTGGCAGGGAATCCATGGCAGTATTCGCGTACATGGCTCTTTCATCGGACGTTGGACATGCTTTTACACTCAACAGTGCGGCTGGTATACCTACTCACTTCTCGAAGGTACCTGGTAAACATAGCAATGCAACATTTGAAGGCATTCGGGCAGAATATCATTGTGGTGGGAATCAGAAGTATTTCGCGTGCAATGGACTTGATCCCTCCATTTTTTTTTAAATTATTACCCACAACTTAAACCCAGTGTTCAGGCCCATATCCTAAATGTGATAAATATTGTCACCTGATTGGCTGGATTCGGGCGAAAAGCGCGCCAAGCGCTGGCATTTTCGCATAAACAGCATTTTTTGCGTATGGCGGTTTCACCCACAAATGAAAACAATCAAAACACTCGGACTAAATGTTTGGTGCATAGGATGGAAAATGCTCTCGACCAATCAGATTGCGCCCTTCAGACCCACGCGTGGGTCCGAAACACTGGGTTTAAATGAGCAAACAGAGAACAGAATGGTCTCACGGCTTAAATCGCTTTGTTTGAGACTGCACGCGTACCCCCGCAAATTTTAGGATACGGGTATGACTAAATAATCGTAGCAAACAAATGTCTTCATTTTTATTTTTTCCAGACTAACATCCCTTACATGTTTACAAAAAGAAAATTGGGTTGTGACGAAAAAAGACTCCCGCAGACAATTTTTCCCGTTCCCCCAAAAAAGGAAGTTCCCAAAAACGTGAGGCTGGTTTTTAAACCCGCGGATACTGGATACTGGATACTCGAGTATCCAGTATCCGGTATCCGAAGTTTAAAAATCACAAAAAAAGCGAAAATTAAGCCCGATTCCGGATACTCGAGTATCCGGAAGGTCATTTTTCCGGGTATCTGTGACTGAATCCTGTCGGGGTACTTCGGTCAGTCAGGGGGCTGCACGAGTATTTTTTAATATTCCACCGGGCCGGACGATCGGGCCGGACGTCCGGCCCGAAAAAGCCGTTCGTCCGGCCCGAAAATCGGCTTGCTCGCGGCGATCGGTTTCACTTTTCGCGCGCGCGCGACCGAGCGTTTCCCTCATCGTCAGTCAACAACATGTGGTGCATCATCGGGTGCGACCCGGACGTCGGAGGCGCGCTCGCCGTCATCACCGGTGACGACCTCGGATGCGTCGACACGGTGAGGATCTTCGACTGCCCGACGAAGACGGAGATGGTCAACCACAGACACCGCAAGCGCGTGTGCGTCGACGGCATGGTCAAGTTGGTGCGCGAGCTCGACCTCCCTGCCGGGACCGTCGCTCATGTCGAGGTAGGCGGTGGTCGGGGACTCCTCGTTCATAGCATCGACCCTAAAATAGTGCACTGTCGGTGGTGTACGAGCGCTGGGTGCGCGGAACGAGACTGCGGCCAGCGAGTTTGGGTTCCAGCTCGGCGCGTCCGCACGGCGATTGACCGGAGAGCCACCGGTGAGATTGATCGTGGAGAGTAGTCATCGACCGTGGTTTCTGACCGGGGGCTTGACCCACTTACTTTACATCCCCAACGCCATTACAATTTTCTCTCCACAATTTTCTCAAGAAAAATATTGCATTTTCAAACTTTTCTGACTACTGACGTGTGATATGATATACATTCGTCGCAAAATGTCAATTTTTAGGGCGATTTTAGGGCGATTTTTAGCCCCCAAAAATCTAATGGCAGTTTTGGGGTGCACAGGCAGGCATTCGGGTTTTGCGCGAAGTTCATGGTGACTAGGAATTTCGGATTTCGTTCCCGTAGTGGGAGCTCTTGTCCACCCTTCTTACTACCCATACGTTAACGAGCTGTGACTTGTGAAGAACTTTACTTGCTGATATTTCTGCTCATATTTTGGCTCCTGAAGCTTCGATCCCTCTTGCCTGCCAGCAACAGGAAAACAAGTGCTTTCGAATCCACTCGATCCTTCCTCGTGCTTCTGCACACTGACATGTGGGAACGAATCGGTAAGCAGGGATTCGTACTTATCTACGCGTGGACCGTGTCATTACTGCTTCTGATGACCAACCCGCTTTATTACGACCCATTCTCAACTAAGTTACCGCTCTTATCTGAAATTCGAAACAAACGTAGGTGCTTCATAACGTCCAGTTTTTTTGGGTATGAGCATCCCAACCCACCTCCCATGGGTTTGCCGAATGACTTCATTAAATTCTACATCACGGACAATGATGAATATGGACGATTAGCTCTGGCTTCAGGTTTCAACTTCGCTATTACAGACAAGACAGCCGCTTTGTCACTGCAGTTTGCTTTGCTACCAAACCAGACAGGTGTTGGAAACTGGACAGATGCACAAAAGTTAGGCTCCGGGATCATGTGCCGTGCCAAATTTGCCCCCCATATTTTTTATCCTGAGATAGTTATGATGCTTTCTTGCTTAGGTTTCTCGCAATGCACACATGTCAGGCTCGTCGCAAGGTATCGAGGACTTCTCAGCTAGCTAGCTAGCTAGCCATTTTACGACCCATCTAGAGAGTGATGATGAACGAACAACGTCATCAGTAGAAGCTTATCAGAGACATCATCATCATCATCATTTACTATTATTATGGTTGTCGACGATGATGATGACAGCAGCGTAAACTCGCACGCTTTCATACGGGAGTTGTCCAGACAAATAAATGGCTTGAGAACCACTACTACTGCTAGACCCAAGAAAAAGAAGGAGATACCTGCACCATGCTCGAGCTTCCAAGAGCTTCATCATCTTCGCCAAACACCACAGCGATTCGATGAAACACGATCTGGCGCTCCGTTCGATCATGGGCATGACCGCAGACACGTGATCGACACGTACGCGTCGATACCGTGTCTCTCGTGCGCACAGGTCGATGACGAGTCTGGACTCGTGTGCGAAACTTGCGATAGGGTCCAGCACCTTAAGTGTATGTCCATATGTCCGATGAATGATTGCCCCGAAGGCGACTGGTACTGCGAAGAGTGTCGAACGCTTCCAGCGTGCAAGCGTGACGCACCTTGCGTCGCCTGCGGTTTACTGGATGGAACCTGCCGTGATGTCCGGTGCGACCGATGCGGGAGAAATTGGCACGCGCACCACTGGCCCGCCGCCTCGTCGTCTGCGAAACCATTTTTTTGCGACCAATGCAGAGAAGTCGCAGGCGAGGATGCGCGTTTGTACGTTCGCTCGAACGCGCTATGGGATGGGGTAGACGGGAACGTCTGTTCAATAGACGGTACAGATGTCGATCGGTCATCAGACTCGGCCGCGCGGTTCCTTTCGAGCACCGAGCCATCCGTGTTCACCGTGATCGCGAACGGGTCGCAAGACCTGCGCTTCGCCTTGCACGTGCCACAGCACTGTAAAAGAACGGCGTTCGAGGTTGTGCAAGCGTCTTCGACGAAATTGTTCGATTCTTGCGCGTCAAAGTTTGCGCCTAGGTGTGTGTACTTGCTGACTGGGAAAAGGTTCGACATGCCCCGAGCAAACGCGTTCTGTCGCTCATTTTCTCCCTCGCGAGCGCACATCGGTCATACAGACGAGTGGATCGTTCCGAGCGGTTACTCTGTGCTCGTGCCGATGTCCATCGACTTGAACACGTGGTGTCTATTTTCACTTCCAGAGGACCTCATCCGACATGTCGGATTCGATCGGTGTCAGAGACAAAGTACCATAGAAGAATACATCACTGACATGTTCAACGTCGTCGAGTTCTATTGCGGACTCGGATGTTTCATCGACGGCGCGGGGCGAAGCGGGTGTCTCGGATGGGGTGCCGGCGTCGAGTCAGATCCGGAAATAGCGAAAGCCTTCGCGAGTTACGCGCGCGGGAACGGAAACATCGACACGTTCGTCGCGAAAGTTGAATCAATACTCGGGCTGCCCGGACACGTCGTGGAACACGGCGGTGACGCCCAAAGATTTCTCGATGCTCTGAAGACGAAGCCGGTGGACGTGTTGGCCGGATCTCCGCTTTGCGAAGGGTTCTCCAGCCTGAACGCACATTCATCCGGGGACGCAGCGAGGTTGAAACGGAACCATTTAAAATATTGGGGACAAGCTGTGATGAAGTTTAAACCTGAGTACGCCGTGATGGAGAATGTTCCCGAGGTGATGTCGCCGAAGTACAAACAAAACTTATCCACGCTTCTTTTGCAACTCGCCGGTTGCGGGTATCAGTTACAGTGTTACGTGCTCTCGAGCTGGGCTTTCGGAGCGGGAAGCGACCGAGAACGTTTCGTGCTGCTCGCCACGCGCCTCGGAACCCCTCTTCCTCCGAATCTGCAACCTTTCCACGCCAAAAAAAACGTTCATCAGCACGACAGGGGCGTGCGATGGGCGTTTGCGTCGAAACGAGCGTGGACCGGCGCAGACAGCCGCGAGAAGGCACGTCTTCCTCGTTGTGTCACGCTAGCAGATGTGTTGGAAACCCTCGGGCCACCAGATGTTCCACCCAGGAAGGCACACGTCGCAGGCAACCTGCACTCCGCCCGTATCGAGAGTGTGAGAGTTCAGTCCCTCATGGACGGTGTGCCGACCACTTTGAACGCGTGTTACGCCACGATTCCAAAGTCCATCCGAGCCGCGAACGCGGTCCCGCGGTACGAGAAGAATTTGACAACCACGGGCAAGCTCGGATATCGTCGACTGCAGTCGAATAGCCCGGCCAGGTCGCCTACGAAAAAGTCTAGTCCCGAAGGAATGCAAGGATGCGTGATGCATCCGACGGAGAGTCGAGTGTGCACGCCGGCAGAGAATCTATGCGCGATGGGATTCGCGTACGAAAGGCTGCCTGACGCGAAGTTGAGTGTCGGTCACGCGATGGCGGGGAACGCGTTTTCTCCACTCGTCGCGAAAGCGTTATTCGACGCGATGGCCGTCTCACGAAGCCGAAAGCGAAAACGTTGGGGTTCGGACATCGAAGGAGGTCGAAACCACGATGGATCACTGCAGTTGCGCCCGTGGGAGAAAGCGGCGCGACGCGCTCGCGCGGAACGATGATGGAATGAATTATTACTGGGTCAACGACGTCTTTATTTGACGGTCTCCGACGGATGTCAGCCAACAGATCACCGCCGAGCGCGCGCTTAGTACACCGCCACGGACCCCGAAGCTTCTCGCCGTGCCGGGAGGCGGCTGGAAAACCTATGAAGATATCCGTCCGGAAGCAATAATAGTTCATAATAGAAAGACAGCGACAGAAAGAAAGATGATCGCCCCACGCGCCCGACGACGAAAAGAAGTCATCACGGGGAGCGACAGAATAATGTGACGGAGCGCGAACGAATAACGAAGACGACGCGACGTCGACAAGTCGGCATTATTGTTTGATTTCATGCGTGTTGTTTGCATGCAAGGAAACGATGCATGATGACTCACAGAGGCTTTTCGCTAGGAGGAGGGACAGCCAGGACGGTTTGGCGCTCGTGGGTCCGCAGGGCCCGCAGGCGTAAATGAGTGTTTTTGTGATCCCAGGGGATTTTTCACTAAAAAGCGCTCTCGTCGACGTCGCTCGCGCGGCTTAGACGCATCTGAGGGGGCGGACTGACAATCGCGGTTTAAAACTTTGTAATCGAGAGCGAGAAATATATGAAAATATGATATTATATTATTACGTACCGTACATAATTTCCTCATCGAAGGAATTATCATCAGATATGTGAATTTCCCAGAACGAAGACAGCCGTCTGTGCTCCCTCTGTTTCCTCCCTTATCCTCTTGCGCTCCGATTAGAAAACCACTTCCTTTAAAAATACAACTCGTCGAACTCTACTGCACGCATGGCAGACAACGCAACTTGGTAAGTTTTAAGGTACACTTTCAATGAAGGGTGTCAAATATACTGTCAGCCGTACTGCTGCGTGTCGAATCATTGTACTTGTTTCAGTTACTGTTTTAATCAGACCACTCCTCGTTCGCAATCAGCGAGACTCCGCAAGTATCGGATCTCTTGACGATGGGAAGACAGCGAGTGACACTGGTCCGAACAAAGTATTTCTGTGTGGGTACAAGTTCTGGAGATTTTGTGAGGCGGTTTTCCCAGATTTCACGTGTACAAAGGCAGGGGCAAGTGACGGTACAACTAACGACATCTTGTTGATAGGGATGCACGCAAGTTGCGAATACGATAACACCTTTGCAGGGCGGGTCGTTTATATCAACGGCGAACCTGACCAAGCTCATCGTGTATCACATTCATATTATCTAGGTCCTCTTACCGTTGACGAGCCCAGATCCATGCAGTTCCTTTTTGCTAGCTTGGCAGCTTTGCAAATTCCTGAGTCTATCCAAAGTTTCACACAGAGACCTCGAAACTCTGGTGACGGTTTCCTCCTTTACATATCTCGGAGATGCCTTCTTCATCGAGAGGATGCATTTGTGTCATTTTCGCGACTCGGCACGGTCACCTCTGCTGGAAAGTGCGATGGTTCAACAAGTGCCTTCAAAAAGAAGGCAGAAAAGTTCAACACCATTGCTGGTGATGGGCCTTGGACTGAAGCTCACAAGCTTTACAAGAAATACAAGTTTGGCCTCGCTATGGAAAATACGAATCAGCGTGGTTACATTTCAGAAAAAATTCTCAATGCGTTTATGGGTGGCACTGTTCCCATATATTATGGCACCGAGGACGTCTTCGAAGTATTCAACCGCGCCGCTTTCATTTACTTCGACATCAAAAACCCCGAGGGCGCGTTCAAGCAGATTCTTTTCCTTTTGCAAAACGAGAGTGAGTACGAACGTGTGCTTTCGCAGCCGATGTTGGCTGAAGGAGCCTACGAGCGATTCTTCTCGCTTTATGGAAGAGGGTATCTGAGTGGTGCAATTCGCGACTTTGTCGGCCTACCAAGGCATCCAATTGAAGAGGATGACTGATATGCAGCTTTTGTCCAGTAACACCCAGCTCGCGTGAATGGTTCCTTATACGCATGTGTTTTCAAGTATTGATTTTGGAAGTAGGAGTTGTGGTACTGGTCTTGATATAGTGCTTATCTGGACTCTCAACGATTCCCACATTCATGGTGTCTCCACCGTGTGCGCAAGACTCGACGAACGTTTACACGGGTTTCTTCAATCCACTCTGCCGAAATTCTCTGGATCACACTGCGCACAACAACGCTTGATCGCTCAACACGTTTCACGAGAAGTTCCTTCTCTATCAAGACGTCGTCTCTAGCAGCACGTCGTTTGAAGAGAGAACAAACCATTAAGCATGTCATGATTGCTTTGCTTGACGACGAATCGGTCGCGAACAGAAAACCATACTCGCTCAGAAGGTTCTGCAAGATGACACGCTCACTGTTGTTTCGCTGATCAACGAGATCGTTGCTCTGCGAAACACCTCTCACAGAGTCGATGGCAGAGGCAACCAGGGAAAGTCTTCTCACGACAAAGGCAAGAACAACAATAATCATAATGAGTTCAAGCGCCAAAACACGTCTGCCCGTAACGGCAAGTCCTCTACGTTTCAGTATGACAAGACCCATCTACCCAATCTGCAGCAAACGCCACTTTGGCAAGTGCACTAACCAGCAGGCACTTCAGCGCAATACACTCAACTCATCAACACACCAAATATCAAAACAACGCTCACGATATTCGAGCAAGAAGCTAACACAACAAACTCTGACACCCATGAAAATTAATTGTAAGAACTCGTGATGGTGCCGTCATCATGGACGACACCCTTGTTGTATAGAAAGCGGAACTTCTTCGTGACCTTGGGAGTGCGCACGGAGAGCTTTTCATCCACAGACAGGTGGTTCATTTTGGGGCAGAGAAATTGAACCTGCTTCTGCGTTTTTTCGCCTCCACGAGCCATCGTCTCAAAGTCTTCGAAGGAGAGTTCCTCACCTCTACTTTTTTTGTATCCTTTACATTTTGTGATATCCTCACACCCCTCTTTCCTGAGGCAATAGAACTTACAACCCCCCAAAATGAGCGAATCGAAATGAAGCATCCCTCCCTCCTCTTCTTTAAGCCTCTTTATGTCGTCCTTGCCCCACCCACAATCCTTAAGGTGGTCGTCGGCTTCATTCTTCAGAGACCCGAGG
>JACLAA010003732.1_pt1 | contig 18097 bp, 13 predicted proteins | sample 8027891 | NCBI WGS metagenome assembly JACLAA01 (sample SAMN15724900, study PRJNA655200) | protist metagenome | isolation source: fluorescence activated cell sorting (FACS) single amplified genomes of... | place: Spain: Blaines Bay Microbial Observatory, Mediterranean Sea | collected 2016-01-19 | reverse complement strand
GCTTCCCCGTGACGGACGCGGACGCCGCGGCCTTGCGAAGCGTCCTGCGCGACCACCTCGCGGCGACGATCGACCTGCTCGACGAGGAAGATAGGTTCTACCGGAAACATCTGCCGCCTAGATTGCTGGCGTACCTCCGGGCGCCTCCCTTTGAACCGCCCTCGGGGCCCTCGGATATTATTGAGATGCCGCGCTACCGGCCATGGCGCCGCTATTAGTCAAGATTAAATTTAAACAAGCTAGAACAGAAGAGGATTGGTCTCCTCGGCGGATGATTTGCCGCGGCAGCTCCCCTCGTCCACGGCCGCCGGGTACGCGTCGCAGAGCCACGTGCACGGTCTCCGGCCGCCGAGCCACTCCTCTCTCAATAAAATATCGAGGACTCCGGGCGTGATGCCGACGTGATAGAGGGCGCTTCGCGTCGTCGCGACTCCGGGATCGACCCGCGGATCGTCGTTTAACGGCCGGAACCGTTTGCACATATCATAAAAAAAAACGATAGGGCGCCACGTCGAGCGGTTGCCGGAGGGCCGCGACGAGCGTCGCGTTCAGGCGCCGCTGCACGAAGACAGACTTCCATAGCTGTCCATCGACGGAGACGTCCTCTTTCGCCCGCGCGGCAGCATCGCACGGTCGTTTTCCGACCTTGAATTCACAGCGGTCCGCGGATGTGACGCAACCAATCTCGCACCCGTAAGAAGTCTCCGCGACGTGGTACATCTCGCTGAATTTCCGCGCGTTGTCCCGCGCCATCAGGAAGAAGTTGTCGCCGAAGCCCGGCGACGGCATGAGCACGGCGCCCTCGGGGACGCGTGCCACCTCCAGGCTTTTGTACATGTAGATGTCCGGGCGACCAAAATAGACCGCCTCGTATTCAAGGCCGCCGCGGCGCGCTTCGTGCGACACTATCAAGCGATGCGCCTCGCGCACGGCGTAGGCCCACGACGCCGACGCGGCGTGCATGTGGCCGACCGCGTGGGCCCGCGTCGCGTCGCTCCGGGAGTAGTGCATGCCTCGCGGGTGGCACGCTTCCTGCGCGCATTTCCGCGGCAGCGTCCCCTTCAGATGAGAAAACTGCGCGAGGACCGGCCCGTTGTCCGCGTACTCCGCCGCGACGGGCGCGTAGCGCTCGGCGAAATAGGCCTCGAGCGGTCGGTCCCAGGAGTACACGAAAACGTCCGCGGCGCTCGCGTAGGCCTCGGCCAGCGGTTCCCGCACGTGCTTCCGCAGGGACTTGCTCGTCACCCGGACCCAGGCCCGCGTGAGCGGATGCGACGCGTTGATCGCGCGCGTGCCGTCGAACTTCGCATGGTGGCCGCCGCGCGTGATGTCACTGAAGCCGCCCACGAGGGCGATGGCCACTCTGCCGCAGCCTGGTCGCAGACGGTCGTCACAGCCATTATTGATGGCGGCGGCTGCGGCAGCCGTAAGTAGGAGGCTGCTGCGCATCGTCACGCGTCGAAGGCGTCCAAGGGCAGCATTGCTGGGCGCGGGGGCAGCCCTTTTACAATGCGAGAAAATTGCCAGGGACCCCTAGAGTCTTACAAGCCGCTACCTGCCCAATATAATCCGAGGATCTACGCTACAAGTGCGGTCTGCTGCCCGCATTTCTGCGCTACAGCCAACAAATACTGCCAATTCCATACAGAAGAGCCCCGCTGTCCCACACGTGCAGCCCGGCAGCTCAGCGAGATGATCATGGGCCCCAAGCTTTGGTGCCTGCTCTCCTGCATCGCTGCCGTGGAATCGGGCGGCTATGTCATGACCGACAGCAACATAAAAACTGCAGTCGCTGCGTGGCTCTCGGACGCGACGGCTGCCGAGGCGACGTACGGCCACATCTCGACGTGGGACACATCGGGGGTGACGGATACGTCAGAGTTGTTCCTATCCGCATCATCCTTTAACGAGGACATTGGCGCGTGGGACACCTCTGGCGTAACGAGGATGTACTACATGTTCTACCGCGCCTATGCCTTCGACCAGGACCTCGGCTGGTGCGTGGACGAAGACGTGAGCCTGGGTTTGGCGTTCTACGGCACCCAGTGCGAGTCGACGTCGTGCGGCGTCGAGCAAAGAAGCGACTGCCCGTCGCTCGCGCCGACGCCCGCGCCGACGCCGCGTCCGGCGACTATTTACGGCTACGTGATGGACGACACCACTATTAGATCCGCCGTCGGGTGTTGTGCATCCCACCTTGAGGAATACGGCCACATTTCGACGTGGGACACATCGAGGGTGACGGACATGGAGAATTTGTTCCAAAACATTATTTACTTCAACGAGGACATCAGCGCGTGGGATACCTCTAGCGTTACGAGCATGCACAAGATGTTCCGCTGGGCCGAGGCATTCAACCAAGATCTCAGCAACTGGCGGGTCGAAAACGTCAAGGACATGTCTTTGATGTTCCACCTCGCCTCGAACTTCGACCAGGAGCTCGGCTGGTGCGTGGGAAACGACGTGAACCTGGCCCAGGCGTTCAGAAACATGCCTTGCCGCTCGACGTCGTGCGGCGTCTCGCAAAGGGACGCAATCGGCATATGCGAATGGTTACCATCTGCCCGTCCCTGTCTCATTGGCACGAGAAATCAATGTTACATCACCTCAGGAACACTCATCATCGCCATCGTGCTTGTCCTTCTTGCTGGCCTTTGCTTCTACCATCGTCGCAAGGCCTCCATGATGGATAAGGCCGACGAGCCGAGTGGCTCCCTGCCAAAGTCCAATCCAGAGCCGACTGAAATGCCACCAGCGGAGGATGCCACGCCCTCCAAGGAAGAAGAGGCCACCGCCGTCGCCCCGGAAGCCGAGGAGAGTCCTCAAGAGACCCTCGCCGAGGAGCCGCCGCCTCAAGAGAACCCCGTCGAGGAGCCGCCGCCGCCACCCGCGAAGAAAAGCTGGTGGTTCGGGCGCGCAGAGCCCGAACCTGAGGAGGCCGAGCGGCCGCCTCCGCTGAGCCCCTTCTCAGCGTTGCGCGCCGAGCGCGAGCGGGGATGATGATATAGATGTAGCCTTTTTTACACCATTTTCGTCCATTTAGAGGTCATTCCGTTCTGTCTTCGCTTCGCTCACAGGACAGATGACCTCAATGAACGAAATAGGCGTAAAAAATCCTCATCGATAAAAATTTACGGGTCGCGCGACCCCTAATTATGAAAAAGGGGTGTAAAAAAAATAAAAAATTATAAAACCATGCCACCGCCACCCCTCCCCCTTTTTATACAAATTCAAAAGTGTGTGTAGCAATTGGGGTAGCTCCATCACCATTTTGTACCTAACTTATGTCGTAACCGATGTAGTCTTTACCTGCATCGTCCACTGCTTTACCTCGTTCACCCCATCCAGCAAACGGATCGAAGATATTACATTTGTCTCTCAAAAAGTATTTAGCGCACCACTCTGCGACATCTGAAGGGTCAAGACGCTCGCAAGTCCCTAACAGCAAAAAGATCTTACATACATCACAAGCTCAGCGAGTCCTCCTCATCGCTCGAGGAAGCAGAGTCGTCCGACGCCTCGTCGTCCTTCGCCCGCGCGCGCTCGACGCGCTCGTCCAACTTCGCCTTCGCCTTGCGCAGGAGCACGACCCCGACGACGCCGCTGACGACGGCGGCCGGCAGGAGCACCCACGCGCCCCGAGTGAGTTCCGTGGACACGTCGAAGCACTTGTCGTCGCCCCCGAGCGCGCGGTCGAGGTGCTTGCCCAGGAATTTATTAAGAGCGTCGCAGCGGTGGCCGACCATGAACTGGGCGAACTTCGAGATCTCCAGTAGAGCGGCCACGACACCAACCGCAAACACATCGAGCGCCGCCCACGACGTGCTCACCTCGCACGCGACGTACAGTCGTTGCTGCAGCTTTAATGAGAGCGGTACGACCCAAAGCACAGTCAGCAATACCAACTGGACTAACGGCAGCGCGAAGCCGAAGAAGAAGTAGACTATTTCGAGAGAGAGAGCCCCCCTTTCATCGTTGCTGCTGCCGGGGATGGCCTCACCTAAGGACATGAGCGAGTACCTTCTTTTCGCCTTGTCTCCCAATACCAAGCCGGCCAGCCCCTCGATGTGGAAGTCGAAGGACGCCAGGCAGCAGCCCACTATTACCAGAACGAGCATCGCCGCGAAACCTAGAACGTACTTCATCGAACATAACGCCGAAGGCGCGTCGTCTACCACGTCAAACGACCGGTGCCGGGCGACCGTTACATGCCCAAGCACCAATGAGAGACAAGACGCCAAAACATAGACGAAGAACGACGGCAAAGCTTCGACGAACACGCGCACGGTCACCGCGTCGACCAGTGACGCTGCTTTTATGTCACCAGTTGTATCACCAACAGTAACGTCGAAATGGAACGCCACCAGCATCAACGTCATCACGAAGGTATCGACTAACGCCCACTTCCCCAGGACGTCGATCCACTCGAGTATTTGGCCCCGCCTCGGTATCGTTGGAGAAAACCAGCACGCACCCAACAGGATAAGCTTCGTGTAGGGCCAGACGCCCGAACATAAAGCCACCAGCACAGCCAAAACATACACATGAGCCTGCCACATGTCCTTGACACTACTCGTGAGGGAAAACTTGAAGAGGTCGCCGAGGTGGAGCACTTCCGCGCCGCCCGCCAGGCCGGCGTTTGGGAGGAGTCTTACCTCGAGCTTGACCGTTGCTGCATATGCAACATGGCTCCAGATGAAGAGGGCCGTCGTGAGTACTAAGCCCGCCGGTAGGAGTACTTTCATATAGAAAGGTGCATTCGTCGCGAGTGACGAGGGCGCGGTGAGGAGCTCGAGGTCCTCCTCTATTGAAGGTTGTTCTGCAGAGAGCAACGGGGCCTCGAGTTCACTTTGTGCGAAGGCGTCGTCGACTTTGAGACCGACAAACACGATGGCGACAATTGATATAAGAACGACGCCGACGACCAGGGCCCAGGGCGCCGCGTTCTTCTTCTTCTTGTGGGTGCCGGCGCACCGCTTCCTGGCGGCCTCGAGCTGCGCCGCCCAGCGCCCATTCAATGCAGAGCGACCATTGTCATTCCAGACATCGCCGACTTCGTAGGCCAAGGCACTTCCGACACGCTCCAGCGCTGCATTTGTTTGACCGTCGAAACCGTTTACAGCCAAGGACGATTGCGCTTGAATTGATAGCGTTTCCACAGAAGGCGGGCCAAGCGCGTCGATGAAGGCGCAGGCGCCATCATCCAAAGTGGCGTCCTCGATTGTCGAAACAAGCGGCACGGTCACCGATGCATCAATGACGAGGTTCCTGATACGCAAGGAAGCGTTTTTGCCGTCCACAGCGACCACAACGGACGCGGGTCCCTTCAGACCGAGCGCCGCGTCGATCTCAGAACCGCGTCCGCTCAAGTCGAGCCCTGTCAGGGTGTCCACGCCATTGACGGTGACGGCCGCTTCCCCAATAGCTGTCGTGCGGCCCTCTACTAAACACTGGAGCCCGAAATTCGCCGTCTCCGCGGACAGGCCGTCCAGAGCATTCAGTAGTGGCGAGGCGGCCCAGTCGACGGCGCCTTTTGTAGGTGGCGGTGTACAGGGTGTGCGCCGCGCTGTTGAGATGCGCCTCTCCACATCGTCGTTCGCGTCATTACGTGCCGCGTCCGCCGCGCAGGCGATCGCGTCATCTATAAAGCCGGGGAAGCTTCTCACAATCATATCGAAGAGCGCGTTTAGTGTAGCGTCGACGCCGGCCGCCAATGGCGACGTTGAGGGGTTCTGCGGCGCGAGCTCGGCCCTCGCGTAGGCCTCCGCGGCTATATTTATGTCTGTGATTGCAACCGTATCGAGACTCCGGGCGAGGCATTGTAAAGGCGTCCGGACCAACGCGCCAAAAGGCTGGCTCTTCGTCGGGGCCAGAGCCACGCGGAGCGCGCCGTCCACGGAAGCGCCTCGCACGGAGACCGACGCCGCAAAGGTCTCGTGTAGAGACGTGGGGCTCAGCGGCGACGTCACCTCCAAAATAACGGAAGACGTGACGGCGACGTCGCCCGCCGCACGCACGACGAACGAATTGTTGCGCGCCGGTGCGAGAGTCACATCGGCGACGCCTCTGACGTTCAGATCCTTCACACTTATATGGATGTCGCCCAGGGGCGTCCGGAAGGTGCGGGAGACGTTCAGGTTTATGTTCACACCTTGCCGGGCCGCGCAGGTCCCTAACTGCCCCGCGACTTTTGATAAAGCCGTCACGCGGGGCGTCCGCCAGTCCAGGAGATCGGATCTGGCTGCGGCCCCTGCCATTTGTAGGTCGCGTTCATTGCGGCGCCGCGCTTTCATGGCGCACGTGCTCGTGAGCGCGGTCGTCCGTCGGATCAAGCGAGTGAGATTCGCGTCGACGAGCGGCTTCAGCGTCCCACAGAGCGCGGGCCCCACCTCCTGGGAGAGCCTGCGCTCGATCCAGGGCGCCAATAAGTCCAGTAAAGCGCCGGTGAGCCCGCCTTTCACCTTCAGAGCCGTTACCTTCGCGGCGGCGGAGCAGTTTCTTAATGAAGATGATATAGGGCGCGGCCTGGTTTCCTGAGACGCATTGAGAGAGATTGATGATGTCGCCTTCTTCACTACAAGAGACGCGGACGCGCGGCCGTTCCCTTTCAGAGAGTGTGCCTTGTAGGCCCACGAAAACGCGCAGTCGAGGGCCGCGTCTTTTGTATTGATGCTGATCGTGGTTTGAGAGCCGGTCGCTTCCAGTGATTTTATTTGTGCATGAGTACAGGTCGCTTGCGTCAATGAGACGTCGACGCCGTCCACTACTCCATGGGCGTCGGGCAGGGCAAATTTCAGGTTGTAGAGCCAGGCTGATAACGGGTCTGTTCTTGGAGCGGCCGCCGCGGCGCCAGCAATCGCGGCGCCAGCAATGAGGAGTGTAATTCGCATGGCCGCTTAGGGCCTGCTAGGCTTGTCGCGACGCGGCTTGTTGGCTCGTGGCTGAGTGCCGCGATGAATAAGCACTGTCTCAGCTGTCTAAAGCGTACGCAAGCTATCTCTGGTGGGCTAAACAGCGGCCAGAGTCTTGTACACCGGCCGGGTCTATAATGCTAGCGGCCTGTAAGACACTAGCATGGATCAAACCCGGCTTGGGCTCCGCTTTTTGGTCGTAAGAAGACGCCTGCATACGGCTCCTGACCCATCCTGCTGCGTGGCGAGCCGTCGGTAAAACCCGCCCACCAAAAAGTGAGGGCACCGCTCGCCGCACAGTGCCGCATACGTGCCGCGATAGAGCTCAACTGCCGAGCACTGATCGCCTTTTGACGGGTTGTGACCGGCACCCGGCAGCGAGCTGCGCTGCACGCGAGGTAAAGAGCCCACGAGCAGCCGCCCTGAAGCAGGGCAGCGCGCCGCGACGCCGTCGACGCGCGCGGAACTTATCAACATGTCCGCCTACGCGCCGGACCCCGCCTGCGCCGCGGAATTAGAACAAGCCACGACGCCGGACGCGAAACGAGCCATATTGGAGAAGCACGGCTGGACCTGCGACAAAAAGGGCGACCGCTGGACCTACCGCAAAGGCGACGGCCGCGTTATTAAATCATTGACCACATTGGTTAAGGAGCTGTCGAACGACGACCCCTTCGCTTCTGGTTCCGATGATGATGATGCCAAGGACGCGAACGCCCCCATCGATGCGTTTTTCGGGACGTTGGGGCCGCACGTGGATTTGGACGCGGCGTCGCTGGAAGAAGCGCGGAAACTATTGATTAGGCTTCCTGTGAAAGTTGCTTCATTAGTTGGGGAAGAGACCGCCGTAGCGTTACGAAGGGCGCCGGGCGTGCCTTGTGCACCAGTTGTTTTGGACGTCCTAAGGACCAATGTGAGAGACTACGATAACGTAAAACAGCAGACGATACCCGAGGACCTCCTTCAAACAATAAATAAATTCAACGAGGCCAAGAAAGTGATTCTGTTTGATGAGGTACTCCCGAAAGTATCCCTCGACCTGCTCAACCTACCGTCACCGAAAGCTATTGATGCGTTGCAGCAGTTCCAGGCCGGCTTTTCGAGTATAAGGACACCCTCACCGTGGCTGAAAAAGAAAATAATAGAACTGATGCCGATCGCGTCGACGCCGGCGCCGGCGCCGCTTTCCGGTGTCGACAATGCCAAGGGTATGCTCGTGCAAGTCATGGGCGGCATCGGGCGGCAAGATGTGTTAGATGCGAACCTCGAGAAGCAACTGGGGTTACTGACTGATGATGCTGCCTTGGCCTATGCCCAGTACGTGCGTGGGCAAGATCCTAGGGTATTGTGGGGTCTGGGCCCTGGTCTACAGGCCTGGCTGCTGGAAGGTATTAGTAATGGCGCGAAGCGCGAGGTGAAGGCCTCGCCCAAGAAACGCGACAAGAAGAAGTCGAGGAGGCGGTCGCGGTCGCGCTCGCGGAGTTCCTCGCGGAGCCGGTCTCGATCTCGATCTCGTTCTAGATCGCGATCACGAAGTAGAGATGATGGCATCCGGCCCGTCTACGACGACCCGAGGGTCGCGAAACGCGCGCGGCAAATCCTGCGGAAGTGCAAGGACAACGGGACGCTCGGCCAGTGTGAGCTCGACGGGCACACGGTGGCGGCGCTCTGTGCCTTGAAGAAGGAGCACCAAATTGAAATTTGTGAACATTTACGGAGCTTCCCGCGCTTGCCTGCGTGGAAGTCAAATTTGGGACGCCCCACGCCATCGACGCGGCATCTGCTCGATGGCGTGTAGATTGCACGCCATCGACGCGAGGTTGCCTCCATTCCTGCGTCTGCTCGATGGCGTGGAGGTTCGATGACCTAACTCACTGGTTTGATTTCCACACAGGCGCGACAAGATCAAGAACCTCAACGGCTGGATGATGGGCGGCATCCGGCGGTGCATCAGCCAGAACGAATGGAGACGATCGAGGTCGCGAGGCCGACGGAGGCGTTCTAGATCTCGTTCCAGAAGTCCTGAGAAACATAAACCGGGCGGCGCGAAAGCAAATGAAGCGTTTTTTGCGAGATTGGAGGGCCACGTTTCTGTCGGAGACGGCGGCATCGACCAGAAGACGTTTCAAACGTTGGCCGTCGCCGTCGAAAAGATGGACGCGAAGCTCGCGGAGAAGTGCGGCAAGTCCTGCGCGCGGCGGCTGAAGCGGGGTAGCATACCGGCGTACGGCGACTGGCTCGTCGAATGCGCGGGACGGGCGCTCAAGGATCGAGACGCGAAGCCGATGGGGGCTCTCTTGAAGCGCTTGGACGATTTGCGCTTCGATTTTGACTTAAATGAAGACGCGTTCGCGTCCGGGACACTCAGGGATCTGGGCTGGTTGTTGCCTCGGAATGCGGCTTTATGTGTGGTCGACGCTTTACGGTCAACCTTGGATCGACGACCTTCTAGAGACGCGGACGAGGCGTTGGACGACGCGATTTCCGACCGACTCCAAGATAAGGGCGGTGCGGACGAACGGAGCCCGCCGGCTCTTCCACCTAGGCGAGTGAAGCCCGTTGATTCATTGGGCGTGCAATTGCCGGACGTCGTACAGAAAGCTTTTATACCACTGCAGAGGGATTTTGGGGTTGCGCCGCGGGACATCGGGAGGCCGAACCTGGTGCAGCTGCGCGATGCCTTAACGGAGGCGGAAGCCGCCCAAGTCTTGGAATTGTTACACGTCGCGCTCTCGAAGAAGCGAAACGCACCTCATAGTATACAAGCGTGGGTGAGGGAATCCATACAGAAACATATCGCGAAGCGGTCACTCATCAAGGGGGGCTCGTCGCCGCGCGCGCCGTCATCGGCGGAAGCGCGGCCGTTTGGACGATCACCGCGCGACAAGCCGTCGGGCGAGATGCGGTTGCCTGATTCGGTCGCCGAGGAGTGGGCGCGCATCGACCGCAAGTACCGTTGCGGTCCGTGTCCCCGCAAGATCGTCGGCGATTTAGCGAAGCTGCTGAAGGAGGAGGAGGCCGTGCAATGCGTGAAAAACTTCGGCGCCGAGCTCAAAAAGAATGGAAGCACAGATCCTGTCAAATTTATTTTCAACGATTCGCGAAGGATCTACTACGCGCGGACGGATCGGTCGTCGTCGCGATCACCGGGCGCGCCGCGGCGGAAGAAGGCGAAGACGGCGCCCGCGCCGGCGCCCGCGCCTGAGGACACGGCGAAGCTCGAGGAGCTGCTGGACGGGTAGATTGGGTAACGAGGCTTTTTATTACTAGACTTCAGTTACCAACGTGCTCGCTGTGGAAACGAGCGAGCGCATGGTGCACCGCGCCCTGATTGCTCAGAAGCCCCAAGCGCTTGCGGCGACGCATCCGCACGCCACAGGCGCCGTTGCCATAATGCTTTTTCATAATGTGGTGGGTACACGCGAGGCAGGGCGAGTCCTTCCAGAGCCTGTGTGGAAATCAAACGTCAGGCGCCTCGCAGACCAAACTCACTGGTTGACTTCCACACAGTCCAGTGCGTGTTGTGCCAGGGGCAGGTGCACCGCCTCCAATCACCGTCCACGCATTTCGGACGGAGGCACTCGCGCGCGTCGCGATATCCCTTCGTGTAGAAGTAGGCAGCAATAGATCGTCGCGCGCGGCCTTCGGGTGCGAGCAAGGGTACTGGATGGCCGTGGTATGAAAAATCCGTTGTTGAAAATACGACGAACCGGTTCATAATAGGGCTGATCTCCCGCGCGCAAGTACTCATGTTCCGGCTCCAGAGTTGCAGGTGGCCCTGGTACTCGTCACGCCAGTCAGGGTTCAGGTATAGGAACGTGTTCACGCGACGCGCGAGGCCGCCGCCACCGTCGCCACTGAAGTCCCCGTTAAAATCGGCATGGACTTTCAGATACCCACCTGTGCACAAATCAACCAGTGCGGACGTCGGTTGCACCCGATAGGTGCCAGGATTTCCTCGACGACGTGCGGAAGTTCGAAGCTTGCTAGGAATCTAACTACGATGTTTATCTACTTACTTCGCCGCGTTCGCGTCACTCAGACGTAGTCGACGAGCTCCTTCACGGCAATCACCAAATCCGACCCGCGCTTGACGACGGCCTGCTCCATCGACGACGCGTAGGGCACGGGCGCGTCGTCCATGCAGAGGCGCTTCACCGGCGCGTCGAGTTCGTCGAACAGCTCCTCACCAACTAAAGCGCTGATGGACGCGCCGACGCCGCCGGATTGGGTGGATTCATCTAGAATGCAAAGTTTGTGCGTCCTGCTCAGCGACTCGCGAATCGTCTCCAAATCTAAAGGCTTCAACGACCGCAGCTCGATCAAATCAATATCGTGGCCCGCGGCCTGGATCTCGGGGATCGCGTTGACCGCCTCGCGCACACCATGTAAATAAGTCAACACGGTAACAGCTTTGGAAGAGGACACAGAGGCGTCCGACGCCTTGGACATGAGGTGGGCCTTGTTCAGCGGTAAACAGGTACCGACGTCCACAGGTACTTTTTCGTCCTTCATCAGCTTGACGGGCGTGAAGAGCATGCCGGGGCCGTCGTCGCGAATCATCGCCTTACATATTCCATAAGCACCTTCGGGCGTCGCCGCGGTGCAGATCTTCAGGCCGGGAATGCCCATCACGTACGCGTGGAAGGGTTGACTGTGCTCCGCTCCGAGGGCCTGGTTCGGCGCCGTGCCGCCCGCACCCACCACCGTCAGGGGCATCTTGAATTGCCCGCCCGTCGTAGCATAAGTGTTACCGGCCGACGACAACTCGGCCATCCCATAAATCCCAAAGTTGGCGTTCATCAGTTCTACTATAGGTCTATAACCGTTCATGCCCTCCCCAATGGCTTTGCCGATGAAGTGGCCCTCGTCGATAATTTCGTCGGCTGCTCTTAGTTCTCCAAAAGTTTGTTGGGTCTGTCTAGGGATATCATACGAGCTTCCAGCTTGTAAATCTTCGGCGTGGATCGTGGTTCTAGGATCGCGGACCATTTCCTCGAGGATGGCTAGGTTGAGGGCGTCGCCGACGTTGAGTCCGGGATCCTTGGCCTGCTGCTGGAGCATGGCGATCCTTTCTTGACATTCGGCGAGCTTGGCGGCGTCGACACTGCGTTGCGTGATGGCTGCGCTGTCGGAAGCGACCTCGCGCGTGTTGTAGTCCTGCGTGGAAATCAAATATCGGGCGTCCGACGACGCGAAGTTCTCGCCGTGACTGCGTCGGCTCGATGGCGATGACCTGACTCACTGGTTGATTTCCGCACAGGCCTCGACCGTATCCGCCGGATCAGGGAACTCGAGCTCCTTGGCGAGTTCCCGCGGCGGCGGCGGGCTCTCCTTCGCGAAGGCCACGGCGTCCTTGACGATTACGGAAGCCTTCTTCTTGCGGTCGTCGAGGACGTCCTGCGGCAGCGCGCCCGTACTTTCAAAAATCTTCAAGGGATCGGCCTCCGCGCGCGCCCACTTCTTCTCCGCTTTTCTCCCCCTCTCATGTTCGGGATCCGCCGGCGAGTGGCCCTGCAATCTATAAGTGTGGACCTGGAGGATCGCCGGCGACGACGTCTCGCGCACGTAATCGACCACGGCTCGACCAGTTCTAAGGACGTCCTGTAAATTAGTCCCATCAACTTTGGCCCCAGGCACGCCGTAGTGCGCGCCGGCCTTCCAGACTTCACTGTTTTGGGCCACATCGGGAGTGAAGGTGTTGATGGCCCTTCCATTGTCAATACACAAGATAAGTAAAGGCAGCTTCTCCTTGGCCGCGCAGTTCATGACCTCGGCCAATCGGCCGTTCTGACTGCCACCCTCGCCGCAAAACACAATAGCCAACCGATCGTCGTCCTCGGGGGCCAGCCCGAGATGCCGGTCCAACATAATACTACGGGCTGCACCCGCGGCGTACGGGAACTGCTCGGCCACCAGAGCCCAGCCGCCTTGAAAGTGCGTGTCGACGTCAAAAATATGCATGCTTCCACCAGTACCTCTACAAGTACCCCCGTCCTTGGCGAACAACTCGGCCATGATCTTGTTCGGGCTGACGCCGGAAGCGAGAGCATGGGTGTGCTCCCGGTAGTAGGAGTACTTGATATCCTTCTTCGATAGGGTATCAGCAACTAAAGCGGGAATGGTCTCCTGCCCGTTGTCCAGGTGCATGAAGCCCCGGATGGAGCCTTGCATGTAGCTTTGCGCGCAGGCGTTCTCGAACTGGCGGCAGAGCTGCATCATCTCGTACGCGTCACTTAAGTCCTCTGTTGTCACGTCGTCGTACGTCGCGAGTCTCTCGGCCGAGAAGCCGAGCTGCTCCTCCAGTATCAATTTGTTCTCGTCCCAGGGCGTCAGGATGGGCGGGCGCATCGGGCTCCCATCCTCGGGGACGACTACGCGCTCCGTCGGGGCCTCGAGCGTGCTCACCGGCCGCTGAGTGCCGACGGGCGCCTTGTTCAGCGGCGCCTGCAGCGCGGCGGCCGTCGCGGCGACGGCGCAGACTCGCCACATCGCTCCTCGCTGCTAGCGTTGCTTGCTATGGCTTGATGCAGCAGCACTGAGAGCTATCGCGCTAGATGCGTTCGCCGCGCGAGCAGTGGTGGCGATTTCGCACGCTACGACGTTTCCGTTGCAACGCTGCGTAATGCCGCTGCCACTTGCACCGCAGGCCTCGCGTAACAGCTTTTTTATCCACTGCTATGCTGCAGACGCACGACGCAATTGCGCAATTGCGACTTGGGTTCGCCGCTCTACAGCTGCTACGCGTGCTTCCACAGATCTCTTTCTCACTGTAGTACAAATAGAAGCCTCGAACCCAGGCAAAGGGGAAACGCGCGGGTTTTGGCCCTCATATCGCATCCATCCCTAAGGTGCTAGCGCCGCCAAACCCCGAGTAGCAGCTACTTCCTACCAAGAGAGGCGGTTCTATCTTGGTGTGTCCACTCACGGAAGTGTGCTCGTGAAGGACGCGCCCGTCGCCAATGAATCGGCTACACGAGCCCTAGCAGCGTACAACACGCGAACGCAACTTACACCATCTGCAAATCCGCCGCGATCATGCAGTGGTCCGACGGCTGATCAACCGTAGGGTACGGCTTCGATCGATCAATCGCCGACGCGGCAACCGTAGGCAACACGCTCGTCACGGCCCAGCCCGGCCCCAGAAACACATAGTCGAGCGTCTCGACGAAGGCGTCCATTCCGTCGCCCATGGGTTTCGTGTAGGCGAAGTTCGTGAAGTCGGGCTCTTTGCCTGTGTGATCCAAGTTCAAGGGCCCTTCCATGCGAGGCCTGTCGCGGTTTGCGGGCGGTGGTTCTGTCTCTAGTCGGTCGAGTCGATCTCTCGGCGATCGTGTCCGAGTTTGGGCCTCTCAGAGGGCCGCGGTGCCGAGATCGCGAGACGCGATTGATTTCCACGCGGCTCGCCGCCGTTGGCCAGCACGTAGGCCGACTTCAACGGAGGCTCTACTGTTGATGAGAACTTCTCCGCGACAACGTCCCCGTCCGGCTTCGTCGGCGTTCGATCGACGAACTCTCCAGATAATGAACCTTGGGTCAATAACTGGTAGCACGCGTCGTAAGGCTTCACATTAAAGTCGCCGCACAACACATATCTTTTACCAGCCGCCACTTTCTTCACTCGCGACGCTGCTAACGTCGCATGGATGACCATCACCCGTTCCTTGTCTACGCTCCCAAACAAACACGGCATGTGGTACGTCCCGACACAAAACGCGTCGCCGCCCTTCTTCGGTTGCAGCGTCGCCGTCACGAGGACGTTGTGCTTCTTCCGGGCTTCCTTCCAGCCGTCGAACGGCGGGCGCTCGTATTCTAATGAGGAAGTTAACGCGGAGACGACGTTTTTGAGTCGCGTCTTGAGGTTCGAGGCGAGTTTCCTGATACCGGTAATTTCTTCGCGCTTCTCCCATTTTTGTCTGGCCTCCTGGACGTCGTCCGAGAGCCGCGCGCAGTCGATCGTGACGAGGTCGTACTTGTCCTGGGGCCAGGCTAACGCTACGCCCTGTGCATAAATCAACCAGTGAGTCGGGTGGATCGCCACGCTATCGAGCAGGCGTCGCGTCGATGGCGTGGAGGTCGACGCGACGATTCAGCACGACCGCGCCGTGAAATTTTGATTTGTGCACTGCCGCGCACCATGTATCCATTAAAAGGGTTCCCGTACAACCCCGTCGTGAACTGGTAGCCCTGCCGCGCGAAGAACGCGTGGAGGTCGCCGCTCCACTCCCTCGAGACTTCTTGCAGGCAGACGACGGCGTTCTTCTTCGTTTCCTGTTCGAGTAAAGCCTGGACGCGCTTCAATCTAGTAGGGGGGTCCAGGTTCTCCTTCGCACACTTTATGAAGTAGCCCGGCTCGCAGAGCTTCGAACTGAGGACGTTGTAGGACGCGACCCTTAAGTTTTGGCCCGCGGCGCATTCCGTTTCACTTTGACTCGCCATGAGCGCGGCACCGCCCAGCGCCACGGCTTTGACCCGCCGCGCGCCGACGGGGCCCACGCGCAGCGCCGCGAGGCCGCGCGCCCGGCCGGCGAGCAGCAGCATTGCAAGAAGTGGTCGCGGCGACGTCGTGCCCGTGCAAGCTTGCAGCGCTGCCGCCTGTCAGCGATCCGCTGCACAGCTGATGCCTCGACGCGATCGCTTGCTGCAAATTGAGTGCTAAAAGCAGCAAAAAAGCGGGGGAGCAAGCCGGCATCCCTAGTGTCTTACACGACGCTAGGTCGATTTTGCTTTGACCAGCCGCGGCGTATCCGTCGAGACTGGTCTTGCGCGCTTAAAGACAAACATTTCTCGGGCGGACGCCGCTCTATTCGCGCTCAGTGGACCAGGTTGCCGGTAGAGAGACCTGGAAATTCAAGATGGCGGCCATCCGTTCAAACGCGGGCGGCCAACTCCTGAATCAATACCTTCAGCAAAGTCAGCTTGAGCTCCCTTAGTCTTCTCTTCGCGTGCGACTTCTTCTTTGAATGTTCTTGTGGGAAGGGTTCCAAGCCTAGCGAAACTCTATGAGCGTCGGCCAAAGCTATACTATTGATGGACACGGAGCCGTACTGGTACGCGCTGTAGTAGTAGGGCACGCGGTTCACCCACCGCCCGTCGCGCTCGTCGCGCGCCGCGTTCAGGTGGGGGCAGTAGACCTCCCTTTCTTCATCGTGGGAGAGCTCCGCCGTGCAGGCGCGCATGCCCTCGTTTCGCACGTAGACGCGTTCGCTGCCACGAACGCCGTGATTCTCGAGGCAAATTCCCGGGAGGCTTGTTTTTTCGAGGCACAGACGAAACCCGCGCGGCCGAGGAAGACGCCGACAAAAGGCACGCCGGATGCATGCCCTCCGACCCCTCGACCCACGCGTCTACGCGTCCGACCGCACGCGAGAGACGCGGAGCAACACGCGGGACGACGAACGAAACGCGGGTGGCTAGGTAACCAAGCAATGAAGCACACAACACACCTCCTTACGACCCCCGCGACGGCGCTCTAGATGAAGGCGCCGACCCCCCACCAAGCTTGTCCTTCTGCGCCTCCTCTTTCCGAATAATCTTCTGCCGAGCCGCTTCCAACGAAGCTTTGAGGTTGACCGTACGCCTCCTCTCCTCGAGCTCCTCGAAGTCCGACCTAACTGCTTTCGACAAAGGGTTCTCCGCGACCCACTCCTCATGTGGTAGAGCCGCCTCATTAACACCGAGAGCAGCAGCACCTAACCTATTCGTCGTAGCCACGGCCGTAGCGTGGGCGGGCGTGATCTTCGACTTGGCCACCAAATTCTCCAACCGCATTCGTCGAAGCGTCTGTCGAGCCTCGATGGCCGCGTCCGTGAAGGGCTCAAAATGATCTGACTTGAGCGCATGACGAGCATGTCTCCTTTGTTGTCGGAAAACTTTTTCTTTTTTCCTTATTATTTCCTCCCGGAAGGCTCGGTCCAAGTCGACGTGCTTCTGCCTCAGTCGCGCGTCTTTCGCACGTTTCCGCTCTTGTCTCGGCTGCAACGACGCCAAAAAGGGATAGTACGCTTTACCCCTGTCAGCGTCCATCGTATAATAATAATTGCCGGATCTCGCAAAATAGTGCGAACCCATCATCCGATGGAACCCGGCCAGCCACTGACCTTCATATCTATGTTCGAAGTCGCTCAGTGCAACTTTGTCTGATATTCGAGCATTTTTTACCGCTTCTTCCGCTTCTTGTCGCGCCTCCTCCTCCTCCCGATCTAACCGCTCCGTAGTTCTTGGGGAGAGGTCCGCCCGCCTTTTCCGAGGCTTCACGTAGCCGACTTTGCCGTACTTCAAAACGCCATGTCCCGACCGCTTATCCAGAAAGAAGTAGCCGTCGTACTCCGAACCGTCCGCGAAGGTCTCCGTGCCTCTTCCGCTCCGTTGGCCCCGTCTCCAAGCGCCCTTGTAGGTCTCGCCTCGCTTCTCATTCGTATACGTCCCGAGCCCGTGATACTCGCCATCCACAAAATCTCCATTATAAGTCTCTCCGGTAATGGTCTTTACGAAGCCCTTGCCCTGGAGCATGCCTTCCCGAAAGTGGCCTTCCATGACTTCGCCTAGTGCGCTTTCGTAGCGACCCTGGCCCGTGATCCGGCCTTCCTTGAACTGCCCTTCGTAGACAGAACCATCCGCAAAGACTCGTCTCCCCTGGCCATGCGGCACGCCGCTCTCATAGGCGTTGTCTTCTGGTAAAATAGACTTCCTGAGGTTAATTTCGGCACCAAAATCACCATCATAGGCATCACCCGAACAGTAGTCCATCCTACCTTTCCCCCAGCGCATGCCTTTCCTGTATAGACCGCTAAAAACAGTGGTGTCCGTGTACTCGACGCCTCGTCCATGGATCTGGCCCGCGTGGAACTGGCCGTGGTAATACCTAAACGGCCCTTCGAAGGGCAGCTCCGGGCCCGGGGCGGACTTCAACACACCAAAACCATGTTCCACTCGTCGAACATAAACGGCCGCCATGTTGACCACATACGGTTGGTAGTCCGGCAGATAAGGCTTCGACCCATCCGGGACCATCCCTCTACCCGCCCAAGGTGGCAAAGTCTCCTTGTAGTTTCCTTCCTCCGAATCAACGGCATGCGCGAGAGCCAGCTTCACGCCGTCCCAGTCCTGCTTGCCCGAGATCCACTCCTCGAGCTGCCAGGCCTCGTCCGTCCGGAAGGACACGTACCACGATTTGGTCCCGTTAT
>JACLAA010000170.1_pt1 | contig 18102 bp, 11 predicted proteins | sample 8027891 | NCBI WGS metagenome assembly JACLAA01 (sample SAMN15724900, study PRJNA655200) | protist metagenome | isolation source: fluorescence activated cell sorting (FACS) single amplified genomes of... | place: Spain: Blaines Bay Microbial Observatory, Mediterranean Sea | collected 2016-01-19 | reverse complement strand
GAAGGTTGATCCAATGACAAATACTGGCTGTTTCAGTTGTGGGAACTGTGACCTCATTCATTTTAGCTGTACGCGAGTCAAAATTTACTGCATGAAATGAAGGGTTCTGTCGCCATGGTTCGAATTTATTCGAGATTGGATCAAGCCAGTAGTCAAACACAGTATCGCGTGTTGGCAAACGCACTTGTTTAAATTGAGATTTCCACCACTCACTAAAATCCGCCTGATTGTCGTGACCGTCATCTGACAAAGTAAGTGCAGATCCAAATGCCCAGATAGCGCAGAAAACAAAAACCATTTCTAATTTGAATCGGTCGTTGGCGGTCTCAGCAACAATTGCGCCTTCTAGCATTTTCAAAAGTCCTGAGACTAACGCCATGTCCACAATAGGGACGACTGCTTTTGAGTTGTCACGCAAGTACTTCAAGCTTGGTAAAACATACTTCTGGAAAAGGTCGCTTAATACCTGATTGTAAAGAAGATGTGTCTCAAGGGTCAAGACCAAAATCAACGTCGCATCTCGCAGACTTGCTTTGTGCCGAATAAACTTCATCCGGCTGTGACTGTACCCATGAGGCTATCATTGAATGCCACAGATTCCCGTCGTCGGAACTTATGTAAATAATCCCTGCCCGGCTTACTGTTGCTGGTGTGGCAAAACAAAGGTCACGGATTTCAAACAACATCCGCATACATGGCTTCAGGGGAATACGTTCATTGGACGCTAGGGTAAGCATTCTATTGTCGTCCATTACCTGCAGTGGCGAATAATATTTTAGTGCATACTACACTCAAGGTGGACACTGGCTGATACGGAGTTCATTGACTCAATCCAATTTGCATCAAGATCACCTTAAAACACAATGCTACCTCACGTCTGATAAAGGGGGCGTGGGGCGCATCTGATAGCTCTTTGCAGCGAAGGGGGGCGGGAAGGTCAGACGAGTGATTCACTTACCATCAAGCACTATCCTGGGGGCGTATGATTGTGATTAAATGGGAGAGTGCACGTACCATTTGGGTTTGTCATCTTCAAGTTGTCCAAGGTCTCGCATAATTGAACTCAACAGTCCATCTTTCCATTCACGTGATTGAAGCATGATGTGACCATATAAAACTTCAGTTGGAATCACCTTAGGATTTAGATGTGCAATATAAACTTTTTGCTGTGGGTCTTTATCGTCACGTGCGCGGGCCAGCATCTTCCATGTCACTGATTTCCCGGCACCTGCAGGGCCCATGACAAAAACACAATGCCGGATCGCCAACAGTTCGTCGAGCTGCGCAACTTTGAGAGTAAAATGTTCATCAGGCCAAAGATCAGATTCTTCGATGGCTTTGATGATTGAAGTGGCAAGGCTCGAGTCTACTACTCGTGGTGGATCGACACCGGGAAATAAGTCATTAAGCAGACCTGTTTTTGCTGAGCTTGAGCATGAAATACAAAGCACATCACGCACCAAAAAACACGATTTCGTCTTGTTGGACAATTTTAGGGATGTTAAAATCCCTAAGGGCACGCATCAACAATTGATCTTCTGGCAGCTCTGGCTCGGCCCTTTTAAGCTGCCCTGCAACGACAAGGACTGATTTCACAGCGCGCAGACCCCAGTCATAATGCCTATCAAGTTGAATTTGTTGTGCTAATATGCATAGGACAACAATGTAGGTATATATACGACTGCTTCGAAAGTAAATCACGCAGCAATGAATATAGCCCATAGAATTTTGATGCTAAGCTTCGAGCACTTACGTATCCCTCGGCCATGAGCATGTTTTCGCCTGGAGAAGGATAGTATCAGATGTAAGAAAGCCATAACTTGAATATAGACGCGAATTCTCTACATATCAACACTAGATCTGGCACCTAGAACTCAAAATTTGGCGTGGGGGTTTCGCAAGGACACGCACGCACCATGACAGTCATGGGGCGGAATAAAGCTTTGAGACCCTCAGGCAGTTCCGAGCGCCCCAAATATCCCTGCCACGTGAAGTCCTCACCGCCAGTAGAAATGTATGATTTCTTACCGGGTTCATTGTAATAAATGCGCCGCAAGTCGGATCTAGGTCGACCTGGTCACCCTCAATCAAGATGACGTGAGTGGTGACTTCATTGTGCTCGAAGCGAGCGTTGCCCTCGCAGACAGCCTTAAACTGAACAGTGCACACAGAAAGAACCGCAGGAATGAGTCGATTGAACTCATCAAAGCAGCCCCACGAGCCACTTGCAGCCAATCCCTTGAAAATGTTGCCTAGTGATTGGAAGTCCATTTCCGGAGAACCTGGGTTTTCAGATAAACACGTGGATAATCGACAATTGACATAGGCACTGTCATTTGACAATTGAATACGTAGCAACATTTTCCTAACGCAGATGCAAGATCCTTCGTTGTCTCTGTTTTGCCTAGTGATTGATAGATTTGCACTCAATTACCAACTCGAATAAAACACTAATCTTGAAAACCGGTCCCGGCAGGACCCGCGGGTGCACAACCCATTTTTAGATGGAGTGCTTGCGTCGCAGTGACATAAAACCGGTCTGTAAGCGGAGTAACGACAAGGCGGGGACCATTTCCGAGATATTCCAGACCATAGCTAAATCCTAACACAAGCAAAGGAATATATACAGTTTCAAGGCCTGAAAAGACTCGGGTGCCAGGAGGCTCAATCCGCACGAGCATCACAAACATGTATCTCTGTCAAAGCAACCACTAGGCCAGCTTCTTCTTTCTCAATAAAACGGTGCTTGAGTTGTGACTGCCATTGAAAATCATTTTTGTCAACGGAGACTTCTTTGATTAATTTACCAAGTATGTCGCGTGTGTGTGCATCCATTGTAATTAGGCACATCACGCGTTGTCGCTCGCTACCCTTCAGGTTTGTTTGTGTCAGCCTGACTAGATCGATGAGATCTTGCTTCTGTCGATCAGAGTATAGTACAAGTGTATTATTGTCCATGGCTCCTTCGATTGCCATGACCGATTGAATACTTGCAACCAATATTGCAATCTGTGCCGGATCTAGTGAGTAACCAGCTGGATTTGATTCCAGTAACCACTCTGCTCTTGGTCTCAGAGGGTAACGTTTTTGGGATCTCTCAAGGTTCTTTTGTAATGTGTCTCGCTGAGCAGTGAGAATCGTGTGCATGTAAAATTCTACTTTGCCCTCCAAGGATACGGCTGGCTCAAAATCCACTTGCTCTTCGCCCACGCCGGATATAAAACTAATTGCACGTGGCTTGCTTGCAGACGAGCTTTCAAGACGCAAGCTAGCTGTTGCAAGAAGAACTTTATTGATGTGGCGCATAACCTTTGCTGGGCAGGACCCATTTGAAAGAATATCCAAAAGGTCCGCTTCACCTGTAAGAATTATATTCCTTATGATTGGGCTGAAACAATGGACGTGGGTGGCTGCTTGTGAAGTAGAACCTATACATCAGGTGTGATCGTGTGATCGTGTGATCGACGACACTGAGAGTGCTGACCGGGGGAATTTGCAACGCTTCCCTGCCAGGAAGTCTGCAAGTGCCTTTTTGCAAAGGTCCTGGTCTGAATTAATACTGTCAAGACGCTCTATAAGCCCTCGATATTGAGATGCTTGTTTGACATTTTTAACATCAGCCATTGTCTTTAATGTTTTTCTAACTTGCTCATCAATCATAGTAAATCGCATTGCATCTTCGGGAAGTTCCCGCCTCACTTCATCTGATCCTATAAATAGTGGCTCTAGGTAGGACCATGAGATGCTAAGCTAGGCAAAAGAGAGTCTATTTCTTCTGGCCATTGCTGTGGTGCACACTTCTTCGTTCAGGTACTGGGAAAACGCAACTCGTCACCGGCATACTGCGCGAATTACTTCCTACTGAGTTTTCGAGTGTGGGCATCAATATGAATTATTACAGCACGGCAACTATTCTAATCGGCTCATTGGAGGCGCCACTTCAGAAAAGAACCGGGTCAACATATGGAGCTCCTGGCTCAACTCGACTAATATATTTTATTGGTGCGTGCTGATTTCATTTGATACCAATGCCATTCATTGTGTGTAGATGACTTAAACCTACCGTGCGAACCACTGCCGCGAAGAATACTCACCTTTTTCTGTTGTCGAGTGGGAAAGTAGTCGCTGGGGTGGTAAGCACCGCATGGTACTACACTGCTAGGCAGCTAGATAAATACAATACACAATCTGCAATTGCCCTGATGCGCCAACACCTGGACTATGCCGGCTGGTATGATCCAGTCAAGCTCACCCTCAAGAGTGTAATTGATTGTCAATACATGGCATGCATGAACCCAACGGCCGGATCCTTTTTAGTCAATCCGCGTCTTCAACGGCACTTCTCAACTTTTGCCGTTGGCATGCCAAGCGCCACCAGTCTGTTGACAATATTTCAGACCTTCCTGGATGGACACTTTCAAGCTGAGCAATTCCCAGCCAATGTGTGCAATCAAGTATCAAATCTCATCAAGGGGGCACTTGCACTACATAAAGAGGTACATGATACTTTTCGTAAGACGGCGTCAAATTTTCATTATGAGTGCAATCCAGTGTCATCACGTATTATCTGGGCCACACTACTTTATGGTCTGCTCTTCACAGGTTCAATGTGTGCGCATCGGTGTCCAGACGAGTTTCCCGCGGCAGCATGAACACACAGACGTCACCTGGCAAGCGTCTTTGGAGGTCTGTTACTCGCTCGCTCCCATGTTGCGCAATTTACTATACCAGATAGTATTGTATTTCTCTGGATCCATGAATCTGAGCGAACTTACGGCGATAGACTTGTCTGCGAATCAGATGTCTTGCGATTTCGGGCAATCCTTCAAAGCACGGCCAAAAAGGCATTCCCAGCAGTAGGAACAGCCCACCTCTGGGGAGATCATGCTACAACTCCCCTATGCTTTTCTCATTTCCGCGACGTCGCCACCCTTGATTCTCCAGCATACGGGCTAGTAGAAGATATTGATGCACTACGGAACTGTTTTGAGCGGGTCCTCCGCGATTATAACGAGTTTCATCCTGCTATGGATCTTGTTTTGTTTAGAGACGCGCTCTTACACGTGGCACGAATCACGCGAACCATATTTCAGCCCGGGGGGGCACATTCTTCTAGTTGGTGTGGGTGGAAGTGGCAAGCAAAGTCTTGCGCGCCTATCTACTCACATATGTGGCCATGCGTTGGTGCGCATATGCATAACCTCAAGTTATGGACTTGGGGACTTTAGATTGGATCTGCAAAGCATGCTCACTCGTTCTGGCACAAAACCGGAGGGCATCGTCTTTTTATTCACAGACTCTCAGATAATCGACGAAAAGTTTTTGGTTTATCTTAATGACCTACTCGCTGGGAGTATTCCTGATTTATTTAGCAAAGACGAACGAGATAACTTGGCATCAATGGTGGAGGGTAAAGCGAAAGCAGCGGGCCTTCCCGCAGACACTGCATCATGTTGGGAGTATTTCTTAACACAAGTTCGAGCCAACCTTCATATTGCTGTGTGCTTCTCTCCAGTTGGCCCTGATTTTGGGACCTATGCAAAGCGTTTCCCAGCACTCATTTCTGGAACCACAATCGATTGGTTTCAACCCTGGCCGAACGATGCTTTGGAATCTGTAGCTGAGAAGCAGCTAAGCGATGTAGAATTCAAATCACCTGCCCTGCGATCTGCAATTGAGAGATTTATGCCTCTGAGCTTTGAAATGGCAACTAAGGCGGCTGTGCGCTACAAAAGAGAAGAGGGCAGATTTGTTTACTTAACGCCAAAGAGTTATCTTGAAATGCTTGCCTTGTACCGCACACTTCTATTGCGTCGGCGTGAAGAGAACGAGACCGCAACTATGCGCTTGGAAAACGGAATATCACGCTTACGAGAAGCAGCTTCCGCCGTCGGTACACTTGAGCTGGAATTAACAGCAATGGTACAAGCAGCTGATGAAAAACGAGAGCACAGTGAGGCTATCGCTGCGAGGGTGGCATCTGAAAAGATGATTGTGGAGCGAGAGACAGATAAGGCAAATAGCGAGGCTGCGAAAGTGGCCAACATTCAAGGAGAAGTGCAGCTCCAGAACGAAGATGCCGAGCGTGACTTGCTTGCTGCTGAGCCTGCAATTCGAGCTGCCACCGCAGCTCTTGATACATTAGATCGACGAGACCTAGGTAGCTGCAAGACAATGGCCACCCCGCCGAGCGGCGTTGAAGATGTTTTTAGTGCAGTCTGCGTGCTGTTGGCTGGGATAAACCCAGCAATTGCCGTCCAGCGCAATGGCAAGGTGAAAAAGGAGGGTCGCAGTTGGGATGCGTGTAAAAAGTCACTGCTCGGTAATATCAATGGCCTAGTTGACGAACTGAAGCAGTATAAAGCTCTTATAGATAAAGAATGTGTCCCAAAAATTAATTTTAATGAGGTAAGACCATACCTGCAGATGGACCACTTCAATGAAGATGCAATGAACAAAAAAAACTCAGCGGCAGCAGGCCTGGTAAAGTGGGTTGAGAATATTGTTCGTTATTATGACATCTGGCAAGATGTGGAGCCTAAGCGTATCAAAGTTGTTGAGTCAACACGCCAGCTAGAAGCAGCTAACTCAGAGCTAGCTGTGGTGCGCGAAAGAGTCAATGAACTCCAGGCACAACTGCGACAACTTACTTCTGAATTTGAGCAAGCTGAAAAAATTAAAAGAGAAGCAGTGGATATTGCAGAAAAGGGCCAACTTAAGCTCGAATTAGCCCAGCGCTTGATCAATGCTCTGGGCTCTGAGGAAGTAAGATGGGTAAAAGGCGTGGAGCGATTTCGTTTCGAACGAGACCCACTGGTTGGAGATGCTCTTGTGGCGGCTGCATTTATTTCGTTCCTTCCAGAGTCTCATGTCTTTCTTTGCGTGAATTAGGAAGCCCAAGCGTGACTTGCATTTCAGGTATTGTAGTTTGCGGTGCACTGAGTATTATTGTTTTTGCCAGCAGCAAAAAAAGTGACTTTTGAAATCAACTTCACTTTGTCAGACCCGCATCACCACACACAATTTTCACTTCGCGCGATACATCGCATTAATCAGTATACTTTAGGTGGCCCATTCAACAAAAAGTTTCGAGATGAACTTCTCCTCGAATCGTACATACCGTATCTACAAGTAGCTGTAGCAGGCAATTCTGTGCCCATGCGCCAACTCGATGCTACAACAACAGTTGTGACCTTAATTGCCACTGAAGCGGACGTCGCAGGCTGGAATTCCCAGGGACTCCCCCGTGATCCGGTCTCCTCCGAGAACGGTGCTATCGTCACTGCCTCAACGCGCTGGCCACTAATGATTGACCCGCAGCTCCAGGGGGTAGCCTGGGTCAAGGCACGGGAATCTGGGCGTTTGCAGGTACAGAGACTTGGACAGACAGAGTTGATACCTGGGCTGCGATCAGCTATGGCTGGAGGTACTACTATTCTTATTGAAAATATTGGAGAGCAAATCGACGCAGTCCTGCTGCCCCTCCTGCAACGCGCGATCTTGACAAAGAGAGACCATCAATATATTGCCCTCGGCGATGATGAGGTAGAATATTCTCCAGGCTTTCGACTTGTCCTACACACAAAACTCTCAAATCCGCCAAACCAGCGCATTATAATTTCCCTCGTAACCACGTCATTGTATCCAAATGGCATTTAGGCACTATCCTCCAGAGTTGCAGGCCGAACTGACGCTTGTAAATTTTACGGTTACACCCCTTGGGCTGGAAGACCAATTGTTAAGCCTTGTAATCAGGAAGGAACGCCCAGACCTGGCAGCCAGGAAAGCAGCTGTGATCCACCAAGCGAATGAATTTAAGGTCAGAATCAAACAACTTGAGGATGACATTCTAGTGAAATTAAGTACAGCAGAAGGTGACATTACAGAGGACCGCGCGCTCATTGAAGGGTTAGAGAGCGCCAAGCAACAGAGCCTGGACGCATCGGCAAGACTCAGTGAAGGGAAGGAGATCAGCACTTCCATCAACAAGACTGCAGAAAGATACCGAATGGTAGCAAAGCGAGGAGCCACGATTTTTTTTCTGATGAATTCCCTACACTGCATCCACACGTAATTTGGACCTGATACTTCACTACCGCGATCGCGTGTAAAATAGGTACTACATTTACAGCTTGAATTCATTTGTGGTTATGTTTCTGCATGGCATTGAACTAGTGCATGATACAGAGCGCAAAGCCAAAGCACCTAAGAAACCCAAAACCATGCTTTCTAAATTAAAATCAGTGACTGCCAAGATCATTCAAATGCAACGATTCAATTGGAATGAGGATCTACTCCATCAATCTTTTCTTGCAGGAAAACAGGATTTCCTTTCACTCAGCACACGAGCACTTGAGAAGAAGACCGCGGAAGAAAAGAATGACGTTTCAGAGGAGGACTTCAATCATAGATGCTTGAGTCTTACAGCTTCGATCACGTCGGTTCTTTTCAGGTACATAGAACGTGGAATTTTTGCTCGTGACCTGCTTACAGTGGCAACACTTCTTTCATTCGCAGTAGCCGAAGCTTCAGATACGCTCGAACATTCTTTATTTCTTTGTTTGCTTTCGCCCGTCAAAGCCCAAGGGGGAGCTGCTGGAGGCATGACTGAAGATGTGGGCGCTTGGTTACCAGTGATGGTTTGGTCACAAATCAAGGGATTGGAGAAAGGGGCTGTCGAAAATATTGGATTGGTTGCATTTGAAGGGCTGGGGGATCAAGTGAATAGTGATCCAGATGGATGGCACAAATGGTATGAGCATCCAAAACCAGAAACGCAGCCACCACCAGGGGGTTTAAAGTCTATTACTGGGATCTCTATGCTAATTTTACTACGAACTATGCGGGCTGACAGAATCCCAGCTGGACTACAAGCCTATGTTGCATCTATGCTAGGCCCCGCTTTTTCTGAGCCACTGCCTTTTAACATGCTGGACACATACACAGAAAGTTCGGCCTCGACTCCAATTTTTTTCGTGCTTTTCCCCGGTGTAGACCCTACACCCTGGGTGGAGTTGCTGGGGTCAAAGTTTGATGTCAACTTGCGGAAAGGGACACTCAGAAACATTTCTATGGGCCAAGGACAAGAATCACCCGCGGAAGCAACGCTTGATGTGATGGCAAAGCAGGGAGGTTGGATCATGCTTCAGAACATACAGCTGATGGAATCGTGGCTGCGCAGATTAGAACGCAAGCTCGAACTGGCCAGCGAAGCAGCTGCGATGAATTTTCGTTGTTTTCTTAGCGCAGAGCCTCCGCCGCTCCCACATCTCTGTAACATCCCTGAAAGTCTCTTACAGACTTGTATCAAAGTGGCAAATGAAGCACCAGCAGACTTCAAGTCAAATCTGCAACGTGCATGGGCCTGTTTTTGTCAAGAGCAGCTGGATGATTGCAATCATGTAACGGAATTCAAAAAATGTCTTTTTGGTCTATGCTTTTTTCATGCCCTGATACTTGGCCGCCGTCGATTTGGTCAACAAGGCTGGAGTCGTGCATATGGATTCAACACAGGGGACTTGAAAATATGCGCAAATGTACTAACAAGCTATCTGGATGCGGCACCCGAACACGCAGAGGGGGGGGGTGTCTTGGTTCCGTGGGACGATCTTCGTTACATATTTGGTGAAATTATGTATGGAGGACATATAACAGATTTTTGGGATCGTAGAACAAATGTTTCATACCTGCAGTTTTTTTTTAACCAGAAACTCTTGGAGTCAGGAAAACATCTTGCCCCAGGATTTCCACTGCCAAATGGCAACTTAGATCACCAAGAATACGCCACTTACATTGAAAAAGCGCTCCCCATAGAAACACCTGTCGTTTTTGGCCTTCATCCTAACGCGGAAATCGGATACTTGACATCTACAGGCGAACAAATTTTGGGGGCTGTGCTACGCTTGCGCAAAGGCGGAACTTCAATCCCGGATGGGAGTATTTCAGTTGGGGGTGTGCGTGAGATCCTGGATTCACTAGTAAAAAGACAACCAAAATGCTTTAATCTAATATTGACTCATGAAAAAGCCAAGCCACTTTTGACCAAATCGGTTGCCCCCTACGTTGTTGTTGCCACTCAAGAGGCCACGCGAATGAATCTTCTTGTTGAAGAAATTTCTCGTAGTCTTGGCGAGTTGCACAAAGGCTTAAATGGCCAATTGAATATGTCCCAACAGATGGAAGACCTATCCACGGCATTGTCGCTTGATGAGGTCCCAGGCCGCAATCCATTTCACTTAGCATCTTGGGAAAAGTTTGCTTGGCCCAGCAGAAAAAATCTTCAGCATTGGTTTTGTGATTTAGAGCGGCGCATCGAGCAACTCGTGAATTGGGAAGAGAGACTTGAATTACCTCGGTCTTTGTGGATGAGTCTGTTCAACCCCATGGCATTTCTCACAGCTGTACAGCAGGTTGTGGCTCGAAAGCGAAGTCTGCCGCTTGATAATATGACTATTTCCACCGACGTCACGATATATCGTCGCCCGGAAGACCTCAACTCCTTGATAAACGAGCCATCAGATGGCGCTTTTATTCACGGACTATTCATGCAAGGCGCACGATGGATGACAGTCGAGGAAGCAAGCGCAGCAAATCAAACTAGGCTAACTTCTGGTGTAAAATGTGCCGGTGTCATAGTCGACAGTCATGCCAAAGATCTCCTGCCTCCGATGCCCGTTTTGTATGTCAAAGCGGTCTCTGTTGAAGCAGAATGGGAACCCACGTCAATCGGTTATCTACGTCCAAACATGTACAATTGCCCATGTTATTATACTAGTTTCCGTGGTCCCACGTATGTATTTCTTGCCACTTTGGACACAGAAGAACCCGCCACTAAGTGGATCAATGCCGGTGTAGCTTTGTTGTTGAGCTCAGACGATCACCTCTAGAATTTTTGGTGAACTATCGCTCATCCATCTTCCTAGGTTCAAAGTTAGACATCACTATAGTCTTATTCTTTCAGGTGGTCTGGCGGCGTGGGACGAAGACCGCGCGGCAAGATGCGCCGGACCCTAGGCTTCGATCTCAAGTCTGCTTGTTCACAGTATGCTCACCTACCGGCAATCATGACACCAAATGCTCTGCTCTCACCGTGACTAGCCGCTGCCTGAGGCCCCGGGCCCGGCTAGGGGTGGGGACCGGCAGTGCTGGTAGATTAAGGGTAGGTCACATCCCACGTCGGGTAGTTTAACATATCCCGTCCGACGGGATATGTTATACGGTTGGTAGCGCTTACTACCAACAAGTCTACATACTTGAGCACGGGTTTTGTTGTCGGTGGGTAAATCGGCGATGATGGGGGCTATACTAGTAATTTAGCTTACGTAATTACAGTATAATCATTGGTATGATTAAAATATTCAATCATGATTCAACACTCAGGCTGGCAAAATCCCCCCCAGGCTCAAACTTCGAGTACCAGTGAAGGGAATATTTCTCTTATAGCCAGACGGTCACGGTGACTCGGACGGTACGCTCAGGCTTGCTATTTTTAGCTATACAAAAAGCGTCGCAATTGGCAGGCCGCTATCTTGGCCGGATCGTCGAGTTAGACCACAACTCGCGGCGCGAGAGGCGAGCATATGCATTCGGCCACAGACCGCTCCGGGTGCTAGTAAGCCTGGTGCTAGCGTGGGAAAACTTTTTTGTGGTCTGCTAAAGATAAATCACTGCGATCAGGGGGGGGGACACAAACCCCAAACCGGGTTCTAGCGCAAGACCTCGATGAGCCTTGCGCCGGCAAATCCGGGGCAGACCTCTGTGGGTTCTATGGGGTACATACAGACAAAATTTACCGGAGAATAGGGGGATTTCGGGTCGTGGTGATGCAAAACATGCCGAAACGAGGTCGAAATGCCATTTTGAAGCGATTTGGGGGCCGGCTGGACAGACGGAGCGTCGCAGGACTTCGTTCGTGTACCATGCGTGGGCCGTGACCACTTGTATTGAAGCGTTCGTCCTCCTCGTGGCCGCTTTGGCCCCGTTTACGTCGTTCGCGGCAGGCGCTGCGCGGCCGCTGGCGGACTATCAGCGCTGGAATAGCTGATTTCGAGCCGCGCGCGCGGCTCGAAACCTCATCGGGCAACTCCTAAACAACTTCTTTCGGGCTGCGCATGCGTTTTGAAAAATGGGCAAACCCTGAAGCTCGACCGATGATGGGCACGCCGCGAGGGCTCCGCCGCGACGCGCCGAAACTTCATCGGGGCTGCTCCTACGCCGGCACCAACACCCACTGATGGTGCGCCATCGATGAAGTTTTTGCGTAGGAGCAGCCTGCGGCTCGGTAGAGGCGCTTAATGGCACAACGACTGCCAAAAGCGGCAATTTTAGGGTCCCGTATCGGCCCTCTCCAAACGCGAAGTTTGTTCGACGAGCCAGCTAGAAGCCTCCCTCCGGAAAAATGCCCGGACTTGCCGGCGCAAGGCTCAACGGGAACCCGAGCGGCCATGTTTGTGTCCCCCCCCATCTGCGATCGAGCCCCGAGCTCGCGGGTTTCTACGTCTACAGCCATTGTGGTCTGCCGTCGTCAGTATTCTTGCTTTTAAACCTTTAGCAGCGCAACGAAGCTGGAAATATAGTAACGTAGGTAGGCTGGAATCTGCTGAAGATGGACATCACGCAAGAGGTATTCTATTTAAATTTTGAGCGTATATTAGCGACGATATTCTACGTGCTAGGACGCTTGGACTGTGATCAGTGCATATTTCGCGGAGAAGGGCCTTGTGCGTCAACAACTAGATTCGTTCGATGAGTTCATACAAAACACGATGCAAGAATTGGTGGATGATAGTGGTGAATTGCACGTGGAACCAGAGGCACAATACCTGCCTGGCCAGAAGTCATTGCATCGAAATAAGTTTACGGTGGTATTCAATCAAGTTTACGTCTCAAAACCAACAGCAACTGAACGGGATGGGACTACAAGTAACATGTTCCCTCACGAAGCACGACTGCGCAATATGACATACTCGTCACCCATATATGTTGATATTAGCTGTATTGAACCAGAATCGACAGCTACACTGCACCAAGGCTGCCAGGCAGAACTTTACATAGAAAATGACTGGTATCCTTGTGTAGTTGATGAACTCAAGTCTGGGCGTGCAAACGTTACCTATGAAACTGCCGGGCCACTCCAAGACAGCGATAAAGTGGTAATTGTCAAAGAAAGCGACGTAGAAGTTTCTAGCCGCATACGGTTACCGAGTGGCCTAGCTAAGGCACATAGAACAGATTCTCCAAAGGAGTTTTTGGGCTATGTTCCAATCATGTTACGTAGTCGTTTCTGTGTTCTTGCTGATAAATCCGACAGGGAACTCTGTGAGCTTGGCGAATGTGTTTATGATCAAGGGGGCTATTTTATCATCAATGGCTCAGAAAAGGTTGTGGTAGCACAAGAGCGCATGTCTAACAATCACGTGTACTGCTTCAGAAAGAAGCAGCCTCACAAGTAAGCCGCACTACTACTTTACTTTGCTATTTATCTAATATCACCCTTTATAGATACTCATGGGTGGTTGAATGCCGTTCCCATGTTGAACATGGTGCTCGACCAACTAGCACCGTATATATGCAGATGTATAACAAGGCAGGTCGTGGTCAGTCTCAAGGCAATCAAATCAGGATGACATTGCCATATGTTCGCGTAGACATTCCTGTGATCATTGTCTTTCGCGCACTAGGTTTTGTTGCAGACCGGGATATCCTCGAGCACGTTGTTTACGATTTTTCAGATACAGACATGATGGAACGGCTACGGCCATCTCTGGACGAAGCGTTTGTGGTTCAGAATCAAACGATTGCCCTTGACTTCATTGGGCGCAGAGGAAGTGCCACGAACATTGGACGCTCTAAGCGTGTACAGTATGCAAAAGAATTACTACAAAAGGAAGTTTTGCCACATGTTGGTACAGAAGAGCAATCGGACACGAAGAAGGCTTTTTTTGTTGGCTACATAGTACACAAGTTGCTCATGTGTTCACTCGAGCGCATTGATGAAGATGATCGTGATCATTACGGCAAGAAGCGGCTGGACCTAGCTGGGCCATTATTGGGTGGCTTATTCCGAATGTTGTTTCGTAAACTTACCAAGGATGTTCTCGCTTACCTACAAAAATGCATTGACGAAGCTCGAGATTTCAATCTAGCGTGCGTTAATTATTCTATATAGTAAATGATTTTATTGATGTTAAAACTCCACAGCTCCGCAATTAAATCTCGACTGATTACCGACGGACTGCGATATTCTTTGGCCACGGGAAATTGGGGCGACAGAAAGGATGCGTCACGTGCTGGAGTTTCGCAAGTTTTGAATCGATTGACCTATGCATCAACTCTCTCTCACCTTCGGCGATTAAATACCCCTCTGGGACGAGAAGGTAAACAGGCGAAGCCAAGGCAGCTACATAACACACATTGGGGGTTTATCTGCCCAGCTGAGACTCCAGAAGGACAGGCAGTTGGTCTCGTAAAGAATTTGGCATTGATGGCATATGTATCAGTAGGTAGCCCTCAAAGTCCTATCCTTGAATTTCTTGAGGAATGGTCGATGGAGAATCTGGAAGAAATTTCACCACAGACAATAGCAGATCCGGGGACGACAAAAATATTTGTTAACGGTAGCTGGATTGGTGTGCATCGTGACCCATGTACGCTTGAGGCTACCTTGAGGTCTCTTCGTCGACAAATTGATATAGATCCCGAAGTTTCTGTAGTACGTGACATCAAGGAAAAGGAACTTAGGGTGTATACGGATGCAGGACGGGTCTGTCGACCACTTTTGATTGTTGAATCAGATCATGCATCTACGTGGGAAGATCCACTGAATCATAGTTCATCTAGTCCTGCACAAAAGCTCAAACTACGCAAGCCCCACATTCATAAGTTAGTCAATGGTGAGTTGGGATGGACGCAGCTCCTGGTTAAAGGTCTGGTGGAGCTGGTTGACACGGAGGAGGAGGAGGCAACCATGATTGCAATGATTCCATCTGACCTGAACGAACCATATTCCTCAACATATACACATTGCGAGATCCATCCTTCAATGATACTTGGCATTTGTGGGTCTATTATTCCATTCCCTGATCATAATCAATCACCTCGCAATACATATCAGTCGGCAATGGGCAAGCAGGCCATGGGAATTTATGCATCGAACTTTCAGCAGCGCATGGATACCTTAGCTCACGTGTTACATTACCCACAGAAGCCATTAGCAACGACACGAGCAATGGAACATCTCCATTTTCGTGAACTTCCTAGTGGTGTTAACGCGATTGTGGCTATCATGTGCTACACGGGATATAATCAGGCCCCCTCCAGCGCCCTTTCTTCTTTAAAATCAGGTCCACTGACTTTATTGTTGATATGCAGGAAGACTCCCTGATCATGAATCAAGCAGCGATTGACCGTGGCCTCTTTCGTTCCTCTTTTTATCGGACTTATGTGGATCAAGAACGCAGTCACGTGACTGGCGACGCTGCTGGACTTTACTGTGAAACTTTTGAGCGGCCTGGTCAAGACCACTGCGTCGCCATGCGGCATGGATCATACGAAAAAGTTGACTGTGATGGCCTTGTCTCTCCGGGGGTGCGTGTATCCGGTGCTGACATCCTGATTGGGAAAACAGTTCCTGTACTAAATGGAGGTGAAACAAGTGGCTTAGTAAAACGCGACTCCTCGACTGCAATGCGTCCTAATGAGTCTGGCCTAGTTGATCAGGTAATCTAAGTTGCAATTGCTATCATATGAATGCCACCTCCTGGTAGGTCATGTTATCGACAAACCAAGATGGCATGAAGTTTACCAAGGTAAGAACACGCTCTGTCAGGATCCCGCAAATAGGAGACAAATTTGCCTCACGGCACGGTCAAAAAGGAACCATTGGCATGACCTATGCTCAAGAAGATATGCCATGGACGCGTAATGGTATATCACCCGACATTATCGTCAATCCACATGCGATTCCTTCACGCATGACGATCGGCCATTTGGTAGAATGTTTACAGTCTAAAGTAGGTGCTCTTACAGGTAAAGAGGGAGATGCCACTCCATTTACGGATGTTTCTGTTGATCACATCGCTGCTGTTTTGCACGAACTTGGCTACCATCGTCATGGAAATGAAGTCATGTACTCTGGGCATACAGGACGAGCAATTCATGCCAAAGTTTTTCTAGGCCCAACCTTTTACCAACGGCTCAAACACCTCGTTGACGACAAAATCCATGCTCGCTCACGTGGTCCTGTTACAATGCTCACACGCCAGCCCATGGAAGGCCGCGCACGAGATGGTGGTCTTCGAATGGGTGAAATGGAACGAGATTGCCTCGTCTCTCACGGCGTTTCTAGTTTTTTGCGTGATCGAATGTTTGCAAATTCTGACCCCTATGCCATTCACATTTGCACTTGTTGCGGTCTAGTCGCACATGCTGATTTGCGGAAGCATATTTACTGGTGTAACAACAAAAATTGCCAGCGTGCCGCCAACTCAAGCGTCGTGCGTGTGCACATTCCATATGCTTGCAAGCTTCTCTTCCAGGTATGGTGCATTTCTTTTCTCAATAACTCACCTGATATTGGTAGGAATTAATGGCGATGTGCATTGCACCACGAATCTGCATCTGAGGATATTAATCAAGCCCGGCTATATTAATCAAGCCCTTGTTAATCCTGCCTGGGAATCAGATCAAAGGAAGATAGGATCAAAATCAGAGGCTCTAGGCCAGCAAATAGATTGCGGGTGTGCACGGGACTAGCCATTCATGTCCGCAGCGTGACTACTAGTCCCACTTTGCCGACCACGAGAACGGGGATGGTGTTGGCGGCCCCCGGGCCCAAACACCTGACTAGCCAAAGTTCTTTCTTTGTGCGGGGCGCGCCCGGGCTGCTAGGTTCCCACTTACCTGAGGGGTTATTCACCCCTGGCGCCGCCTGAAATAACCCGGGTAACCTAGCAGCTGCAGGGGTGAATCACCCGGGTAATTACCGGTTAGTACGGGTTATTTACCTCAGGATCTTATAGAGGGGTAGGGGAGGGGCCCAATGGGCCATTGGCGCGGGCTTGGCGCACCTGCACGTATCCAAAGGCACAATGGGGGCTACTTGCGCCCATCCGCTCGCCCGGAGGGGTCATTTTCGCTAATCACACTCAGGCTAAACGGGCCCGGGTTTTGCTTTGCCAGCCCGGGCCTGAGTGCATCGCCCTAACCAAACGAAAAGCGTGTCGTGCGTCGTTGCTGTGGGCGAAACGCCGACGAGGAGGCGCTGTTTGGAGCAATCTGACGAGCACATAGGCTGTGGAGTCTAAGACAAAGCTAAAGATAAATCACTGCCAGTGGCGATTGAGCCCCGACTCGGACTCGGAGCCTCCAGAGCTCGCGGGTTTCCACGTCGACAGCCTAGGGCCTGAGTGAAAACCGTTTAGTGATTAAGTACCGTGACCGGGTTATGACCGGCGGGTTATTCACCCCAGATCCCCCCGGGCCGGGCCTCCGAGGGGTCACGGTAATAACTTGCCAGTGACTCGGAATAAGTACTAGTAATGGCCGGTTATTAAACGGTAAGTGGGACATGTCTAACTTAGCAGATTGCCAGCGCGAGAGATACGTACTGGTAGGTATGCTACCGTACCGTGACCATGGTACCGGTACCGTAGTGCCTACGGTGCTTACCGTACTGCGGTAGGTACCGTACCGTAGGTACCTACGGTACCGTACCTACGGTAGGCACGGTACCTACGGTAAGCACAAGCCTACCCGTAAATAGAGCTAGTCCGCTCGCAGGACTCAGTTGACATGACATGGGTGTCACGGTCTCTTCGCCGACTTCTTATATCTTCCTCTGTGTACCGTGCGAGCACGTCTTGTCCGAACCAGTGTAGCGGCCACGGCGAATGCACAGCCGAGAACGTGTGTTTGTGCGATACTGGTTGGGCATACTATGCTGACTGTTCTGGTCGTGCGGCGACGGCGCCCTTATGGGGTACACTTATTATTTAGTGAAGAGTACTCACAGGTCTTTGTCCAATTGCTACTGCGTGGGTCGACAAGGCCAGCGCTCCCGGCAGGGCGCATGGTGACATGGAATGTGGAAACATAGGCGTATGT
>JACLAA010000402.1_pt1 | contig 18107 bp, 20 predicted proteins | sample 8027891 | NCBI WGS metagenome assembly JACLAA01 (sample SAMN15724900, study PRJNA655200) | protist metagenome | isolation source: fluorescence activated cell sorting (FACS) single amplified genomes of... | place: Spain: Blaines Bay Microbial Observatory, Mediterranean Sea | collected 2016-01-19 | reverse complement strand
TATGGGGCAATTCACGACTTCGACAGCGTGAGAGCGCGGGCAAGGAAGAGAATGTGGTGGAGCAGCGGGCCAGCCGCAAAGCAACGCGGACCAGAGCAGCAGACGGACCCAGCGCTTCTAAGGTAGATATTTCTCCACGCTGGGTGACATGTAAGAGGTGCCGTATCAATACTACTTGCCGGCGCTTTACTCAGGATACTCTTGCCGTTCTGTCTGCTGGCCGCCGCCCTCCACGACACACACACACAACCGCGCTCAAGTCCCTTGCTCGACGTCACCGTCTCGCATATTTCTTGCAGCATCGTGATTCCTCCTGCCGGCGATGAAGCGCGGCGATGTTCTAAAAGAATTTCCGTGTCCTCTCCGTGGACTCTGACGAGTGCACCTGTTCTTAGAACATGATGTGCTAGCTCAACCACATGGAAGCTTACCTAGGGCCCAGAGGTCGTAGTTCAGTAAACCCCCAAGTTCCTGGGTCTTAGATAACTTCCCATTCGTCTTCTCTCGTGCCTTCGCCGTGGCAAGGGTAGCTAAAGGGGCGGTCAATCGTACCTAAATCAGTCTCAGGCGCGTCCCCATGTGCCTCGGTGATATTAAGCAGCATTTGCTTTCTTCCATTTCTAGGTAGTCTCCTCATTTCATTGCAGAAGCTGAGGAAGTCATCACGGCCGCAACAGTAAAACCCAAGAGCAAGAGACGGGTCAAGACCATCGGGATTCACATAGGTGGGGGCGTTGCAACATACGCTATCGACAGGTAAATCAGAACAATCTTCGGTAAGCAGTGCAGGCTGCACTGTGTGCGGGTCAAAGCCAACTAGGTGCGGTGTGCAGTTTAACTGGTACATGCCAGGGAAGAATAATGCTCGACGTGGTTGGCCGCCAATTAGGCCTAGTGATTGACGGAGGCGAATAGCATATAGAAGCTCCGGGATGTACTCAGTCTCTAGCTCTTCCAAACCGAGGCGCAGCGGCATGAATATAACGAGTGCAGCCTCCCAAGGCAACTCTAAGCGTTTATCATAAGCTAAGCGCCGAACAGATGCTGGACTGCACTGTTCGTGTGCAGGACTGAGGATCCGGGGCTGGGGCTTCACCAATGGGTCGTGATTGAGGCCATTATTAGAAGGTTTGGTGAAGGGTTGGGTCTTGGCAGCGTGATCGTGATCCAAAGTATATCTCGTCATTTTGTCAAGGATTGTTTCAATGCAGAGGAGCTTCCCAGCCGGTGTTACTACCAGTTTTATCGCTGGACCACCAAGTTTGTGTCGGTGACATTCGCACAAGTCACGGAGAATGCACGCAGCAATGCCAGGTCCATACCACTCCCCGGGGAGTATGTCATAAAGCTGACCACACCTTGTTAGGTTGTGAATTGAATAAACAGCTTCGACACCTGTTGAATCTACAAACCACTGCAGGACCCTCTGCTGGATCTGATGCCAGGGCATCGCGTCAAGGGCTAGATGCCGCAACAAGGCATTCGCCATTAGCATCTGCGCTGAGCGCAGCATGCAGCCCCAACCGGTGTCATCAGTATGAAGGTAAGGCCTCATCCTCGGAAATCCACACCTGTACGTCATCCAAAGAGCTTGCTTAATAGCGAGTCCGAAATTAAGTTCACTTCGGTAGGACACACCCAAGAAAAAAAAAGATGCAGATCGCGGCCCAGATGAGCCTACATCAATCAGCATGTTGTTGGAGATCTTATCCGTCCACTAAGCTTCGATTTCCATCTCAACCTCTCAAGGACCTTGCCGAAGCACATTCGATGCCTCCATGCATGGTGCATTGTGTTTCGGTAGGTTGTCCACATGCAGCAACTTTCAGCTATGTTTACCGCCCGCCGGTCAGGAGTCCCCCTTTTATTACTAGTTGACCTGCGGCTAACCCTCTTCCTCGTGGTCTGATCCGTGCCTGGCGTCCTAACCCGTACAAAGGCTGTTCGCGCGAAAAAAAAATCGCGACGCGCGCCCACCGTAACGGATTCACAGAACCAATTACACGACACAAAAAACAACGCCCCGGAGAGCGTCCAATAGCCCTCGATGATCCGGCGCGCCGCGTGGCGTGCCGTAGGGCTCACGGAGCTACCGGCGGCGCAACGCAAGAGGAGCCGTTTGCACGGCCGCGCGGCGCCCTCAGGGTCATCTAAGTGCTCTGACATCGTAGTATTTGCTTCGAGATTGTTTTTATCGTTTCTAAGTGTAACTGGGAGAGTGCAGCGAGTTAGCGGACGCTACCTCTGACCTCCGTGCTAGGAGAGGCCACGCAGTCACGTCAGAAACGATATCCACGGAGAATTACGCCGGATCCGCTCTGCGTGTGGGCCACACAACCTGCAGGAAATAAGTAGGGTGCGGTGGTATACCGACCCCTTGCAACGGTGTGAGTGAGTTTGGCGTAAGTGACTCCCCGTGTAATACTAGCACGAAGAATGAATGTGGTGTAAACCTTCATTACGTCAAGGTGGGACTAAGTAGGAGAGTAAGAGGGGCCTAGTGTGTACTAGGGGGTATATTCTTCGCAGAACTTGAACTTCCGAGTCACTGCCGCCGCGCAGCTCAAAAACCTTAGTTTTTTTTAATGGTGACGGTCACGGTGTAAAGAAATGCTACAACTAATATCATCACCTTATACTCGATTTGCGAAGATTCTTGTATCGATCAGTCATCCTGACCTGACTGAGCAGGGAGAAGGCTCTAGGAGCTGTGCAGAGGATCCGGGTCACCTACAGAGGGTGAGCGAATTTGCTTCTAAGCTGGCCCTTTAGTCTGAGGTGGGCTCTTATATGACATCAAATAGCCCCCTTCTTCCACAGACGACTTACCTGGGCCTTTGATTTAACGCAGGGATGGATCGAAAGTAAAGCCTTGAAAGTGCTGGGTTTCTTCTTCTTTTGCTGTTTTGTCTATAGAGTCTTCGGGTGAGGCGGAAAGATACGCTGTGGGAACATATTTGGTATCTTCTTCATTGGAAACTTTTGGGTGAAAAGGTGGAGTAATCTCGCGCCTAAATTCTAAAAGTCTTCGTTGAAATCCCTAATTTCACTAGGTGGCACAATAGAAGCTTCTGGAAGTCAAGTGGTCCAAAAAAGTCGGTCATTTTAATCTCGTGCGCCCCTTTGGATCCAAGTCGCTGCGATGGGTCTTTGTCCAGTAATCGAAGCAACACTGCTTTTGCAGTAGTTGTGAAGTGCGGTGGAAAGCTTGGTGCCAAGTTGATGATCCCATGGAACATAAGTTTGCGATTAACATCGTAAAAGGGTGTACGAAATCCCATCATCTCATAGAGAAGGATGCCAAATGACCACCAGTCAACAGAAGCACCATACTTTAGGCCCTTTAGAAGTTCTGGCGCAATGTACTCAGCAGTGCCACAGAACGTTGTTAACTGGAAGTGAAATATCTACAAAAAAGACATGTTTCCAGGACCATGCAAGACACTAACTAACACTGGGTGCACATCGGTAACGTTTTCTTTAGAGAGTCCGAAATCAGTAAGTGCGATATGACCAATCTGGTCCATGAGAATGTTTTCTAGTTTAAGATCGCGATATATGATTCCAGAATTGTGGAGGTGGTCCAGCGCCAGAAGTAGCTCGCCCTGAGAAAGAGGCGCATAAAAGTCATGCGCTAGGGTAGTCCAGGTGAACTTACAGCATAAAAGCACGCTCGACTTTCACAAAATCCACGGCTTTTGCGAAGATGAAAAAACAAAGAACCACCATTGTAGTAATCGGTGACAAGATACAACTTCTCTTCTGACTGGAAAGCATAGCGAAGCCGAACGATATATGGATGGCGAATTTCGCAGAGAATCGAACGCTCAGAGCGTGTATGTTCTGCTTGTCCTTTAGCTGCAATCACTGATTTCTTGAGAACTTTCATAGCAAATACACGCGAAGCATCCTGTAAGTTTGCAATTGACAGTAAGTCATTCCTACTAGCTAAGATAAGACCCTGAAAATTACCTGGCCCTGTTTTTTACGAACCAGCATCACCTTTCCAAATGCCCCTTTGCCAACTACCCGCAGGAGATCAAAGTCAAATACACTCAGTGAGCTGGTGAACCTGTGTTGCTGGACCCCTGACTTCTTGGACAGGCCTCGACGACCGTATCCTCTGATTGCAAATATACGGTTTAGAAGTCCTTCCGGCCGTCGGCTGCGGATAGGCCCCGACGCCATGAGCAGCCCTGCATTACGAGCCCTTCCACCCTCTGCGCACGACCTCAGGCTGTCGACACCAAAAGCTTTGGCTTCTGCAGCAGCAAATGCCTCACCAAGTTCTGTCGCTGTTGCAGGGGGGCTTGATGCAAAGTCAAAGAAGCGCAAGACACTACCCAGAGCTCGGCCCACTGAGATGGCCACATTTGGCGCTGCTTGGTCCTCACCAGCTTCAGTACCCACGGACAAGCAAGTGCACCCAAGTTTCTTTTCGGCGCCAAGAAGTCGAATAGGATAGCTTATTGTGTTGTGTCCTTCATATGCAAGTGTTAGTGCTCGTAATGCTGCTTTAGTTGCCACGTCCTAAAAGGAAGGCAGATATGATTCAAGTAGGACCCAGAATTAAATTTTAGACGCAGTCTGTACGTTGTCTCCACCCGACTCTCCACCATCTATAAGCTGTGAGGGCTCGATGCAAGCAATGGCGCGGATACGCATGGATTCATTGGGATTTTTTGCACATCGCACCATCTGCCTTTGAACCTATGTGTACACTTTGGGCGAATGTGCCTTGTGTTGCAGCTTAGTTTCACAATATCAACGGCAAGGGAAGAACCATTCCCATTTGTCAGGAGATATATTGATTTCAAATGGGCAACCGGGGCAATTTTTGTATCCCAAACATAGAGAACATGATTCTCAGGAGAAAAGGAATTTGCAATTGGCTGTCTCTTGTATTTACCTTGCGGAGACGCAACCTAAATTGCCCCGGTATCAAAAATAACTATAGTAAAAGCCTAACTGACCGAATTCGTGTTAGGATTGAGCACAGCAACTGCAAAGCCAGCCGATTTTGCCCGTTCAATTGCTGTCACCATGCCACCCACATGTAAACCCCTCGTCAGGCACAATGATCTACTCCAGACGCCAGGCCTGGATCCGACCTGTGGTGTAGAATGGGAATCTACAGTTTTGGAATGCGTTAACCTGATTCTGTATAATGATTATTAACTTGGTTGCTAGAGTCAGGTCGCTCATGTATATATTACAACAGGCTTCATTTTCACGGTCAGGAATCCAATGCTCAACCAACCCTAGTGATAGCATTCGTGCCTACTCGTTCAGGTTGTTCCAGCACATGGAATAACCGACAATCTACCTGGAGAAAGGTAGTAATCGCTTCGAGTACGCTGCAATACTCAGCATTTTGCTCCTCTGCGGTCGATGGTGGCAGAAAGCCGGGTTTGCGCGTGAGGTGTCCCGAAGTCTCGTCTAAATCATACAGCTCGTGTCTGAATTTAGAGTCAGACATCAACATGAGACCTCACTATCACAGCAGTTTAAGGACTAATGCCACACTGGCACAATGTAAGCTCCGAAAGTGGGCGCTCAGATCCTGCACCTTGCGTGTGTTGAGAGTACGGCGTTTTGCGTACAAACGGGAAAGTGTCCAATCGAGTCAGTGTCGGTTTCCCCAGGGATGTCCCCAGGGACGTACAAAATTGTAACAAATAATATTAGGGCCCGCCCCCAGCGCCCCATCTTAAGGTCATCGTTTTTAACTGGGCTGGTACCAAGCGGGAAGCGTCGACGGCACGCACGATAGAGCTCCAGAGGTGCGTAGAGAACAACCGGTGGGAACTCGGAATGTTGCTATGCGGGCTCGGGACTCGGAGCGTGCGGTTCGCTCGTCCGCCATCGTTTTCAAAGTGGGCGTGACACGCATTTCGTAAACAAGCGAAGCGTAGCGTGGGCACATGTCCGCTCGCACGTGGAGGCGGAAGCGATGCTACGAGCCGACAGAGCCGCCGATCACTGAAATGGCACGCGCAAGCAAAGATTTCCCGGCGCTCCGAGTCATCGGCCTCCGAGTCCGCCTCGGAGTCATGGCCGCGCCCGGTCGGTCTCTCGCCGGCTGGTCTTGCCTCGGCTCAGCCCGGGTCTCAGGGAGTTCGCCCCGAGGTGCTGGTCTCGGCCTGGAAGTGCTTCGCCGTGGCCCTTCAGCGTGTTTGCTGTCAACTCGTAGCGGCCTGGGTCTCGCGTGTTCAGGGCAGGTAACCGTGGAGGAGTTCACACCTTTTTATCTGCCGAGGGCAGCTCCGCAAGGGCAAAGTCCGACGTGGGGGGCGTCCGTACGGGTTTGGACTTTTGAAACTCACAAACCACCGATTTCGGATTTCGCGGAACATTCCAGAGTCTTCGTTGCGGAAGGTGCGTGACATTCGATTCGCCAAACGGAACGTTGAATTGCTTGCGTTGAAGATCAAGTTGAACTTGAAGTTCCACCGGTCCGCGACCCGCCCGCCGTTGCCGCGCAGCCACCCGCCCGTCACGGGTCCGCAAACACTGGTCCGCCCCGTCCGCCGGCAGACCGCCGCATCCGCTGATTCTCCGACCCATCCCCCGCGGGTACCGGTCCCCCAGCAGCCCCGGGTCCTAACCTGGTCCGCCAGGAGTTTACCTTGAGCGCGGGGCCCCGCCCGCGGCCCTCCACACCGCCACGTGTCGCAGACTCATCAAGTGAGTTAATGACGTATATAAGCTGCAAAACAATCCAGTCCAGGCCACAAAAGACATAAACTGTGTCAGCAAGGCAAACGAGAAATGGCTAGCTAATATATGATGCAAGGTAGGCAAGAGCGCTAGTATGAAAACAACCTGACGAGATTTGCTAAGCACCTTCATCCTGTTTATCAAAACCTATCGAGCTTATTGATCCAGCGGCTCGTGCCAGGAATTTTGAGACGATTAGACGCTGTCGCTCGAGATCGATGGTTTGTTCAAGCTCATTGCGTTGTCTCCGCGCGGCATTGCGTTCCCGTTGCCGGTCCTGGTCTCGTTCATGCCGCGAAATGGATTCTGCGCTGCCGGCGGTTGTAACCAGCAAGTGTTTTGCTTCACCATCGCATCCGAGCCCTGATATACGTGGGATATGCGTGGCGTCAACTGCCAGTTGTTCGTGTATAGTTGCGCCGCAAAGGAAGGCGCTCCTCCTAGCACACGATTCTGAGCGTGATGCACCCCAAAGAAGTTTGAGCATGCGGGAGGGTTGCTGTGATGCCCGCGTCACAGCAGGCAACCCAACACGACTGTGTTTTGTGTCAAATCTGATTTCAACTGAGCTGCTTGCAGCCTCGTCCCAGTTTAAGGCAATTAGCATCCGGTCAGCAGCCATCGCAGCCGGTGAACATGATTGAAGCAGATTAGATGGCTCTGTGTGCACACATCGCTGTGCACTGCATTCCTGTGCACTATATCCTAAAATGAGGTTGGAAAGCTTTTCCTCAAATAGCCTCGAGAGTATACTGGCGGCGTCGTGAACAGCCAATTTAGAGTTTGCGACGTATACGCGTGCGTTGTTAAAGACAAGCCGTACATCACGGGCGAAAGCAAGGAATGTTTGGTATGTGCTCACGTGCTCACCAATGGCCTCAAGATCCATGGGCTTTTTGATGATCCTGGAGTAGTCCCCGAGTCCTGGCGCCGAGGACGTAATAGGCTTGAGGAAAAAAGCTGAGGCAGGCTGATCCAGGACTAATGCTCGAAATATGTGATGAACTTCACCGAGTGGTAGTTGCGAAATGCAATGTTCGGGGTCGCTGAAGGCAAGACATCTCTTGTGCGCACCCGTACTCGCTGCACGCGTGACACACATGAGCGTGGATGATTTTATGGCGCTTGCTTTAAGCTCTCTAAGTGCATGCTCAAAGCGCCCTTTCAGATGCACTGTTGCGAGATGAACCTAAGCGGAGCAGAGTTGCCAGAGTTGGCAGGAGGGTAACTTCATGATTTCATAGACTCGTTTAGATAGTACCGGACGTGCCGGGTCAACGTTGTTGCGTTGAATTGTATTTGCTAACATGAGTCTGAGATCATCGACAAAGGCATCCACGCAATGATAGTACCCCTTTTTGACACGAGATCCAATGGTCTTTAGATCCATTGGCTGATTTATAACCTGCATGGGTATTTGCAAAGAATGCCACCTAAAGATGTAAATCGTGCACTGTACTTTTTTTACTTTAAGGTGGTCAGGTATCTCCTTTACAAGGTTGCCAGGGAGATTGAAATATAAGTGTGTAGGTGATTCTTCCACAAAAATGTCAAGAAGCGTCATCAATGTCATGCGAGATACTCGACGATTTGCACGAGTCGGTGACGGGGTAGTGAGAGCATCCAAGCGGCATTGTTTTATGAGTGTCTGTGCTCAGCAGTAAAAGCTAAATATACGACATGATGACGTGACTCTGGGTTGACGAGGGCTGTCTTTATTTCAAGAGCAATCTGAAGTTTCTGCGTAGCGACATTGCAACAGCCTTTGACGTCAATAGTTTTGAGATCCATGAATGACTCGTTGAGTGTTTGGTAACTTTGAATACCAGTAGAAGTATGAAGACATTTGCGAAAGAGGTATGATTCCGTCGCTATCGCAAGTGGCTCAATAACGCCCCAAAGAAATTCACACGTTGCAATATCATCTTGGCCAGCTAAACGAAATAAGCTGTTTGAGGGGTTGTGCGTCAAGGATCTACAGGTTGCAAGGCCTGCCTCGAAGACGGCCAGGCGCTTCTTGGCTGCCATGCATCGGGAAGTGAATCCATTTGAACTCATGGCCTACAGGGCATAATCCATTTGAATCATGTGCGATAGCAACTAGTCGAATGAACAATAGTCCAAGCGCACATAGACACGGGCCAATTGTAACATTTACAATCACGAGACGCACATCGTCTATAAATGTCGCCATATGCAGCCACTGTTTATATTTGGCCGTATAGACTCTTTCGTAAATGCTACTGAGTTTCATAGACTGCGTGGCAGCAGCTCGGTCAGGAGCACCCAAGTATCTAACGTCATGTTCCAGCGCATTCACAAGCGTACACATTGTATTAAGCACGGCTGAACGAGGTGACGACAACGTGGAATCCCTTACAATAAGCCGGAGCTCTTCTGTAAAGAGACTTCTAAGCCCTATCGCGCAACTAAAAATTGCGCTACTCCTCTGCAACTTATTATATCTTGCTGCATTTCGGAATATTGCGTAAATGTTGCTGGCAAAAGCCCTCACAGACATATACTGACCAGATTCCATTTTTTTTTGTACGGTGATAAAGCTAAGTGGAGAAGTGATGGCACGAAAATGGTCTGGGAGAGTGGAACTGGGGTGTTGTATAGGATAGTTAAATTCGGAGTCATTTGAATTTACAAGTTTCGCGAGTAAACGACCACACTCAGAGGAAGCCGGGAACTTTTCCATCACCGCTGGAAAGTGTTCAAGGCTTTTGACCCCAAATCTGGCCTCAAAGAAGACACATAGCTCCTTTGCAGCAACAGACACCGGTGATGTTGGGTTGCATTTTGCCATGAGTGCGCTATTGAACACAAGGCGGACATCATCGGCGAACTGATTTTGTTTGCTAATGTCATTATATAAGTGCGTCTTGGCTTTTTTCGCAATCATTCCAAGGTGAATTGGACCGACAAAGGACTGCGGGGAACTCAAAGCAACTGGATCGGCAGGCTCGAAAAAGTAATGTGCCTGCAGCCTGCCGCGCAGGTCCCAAAGCACCATTGTCAGTGGGTCATTCATCAATCACGAGTCAGCCTCCTCTTAAGTCACGTCGGTATATGTGATCCATTTTCATTGGATAAATTGCGTATCATGACATCACGAGCTGGTACGTAGGTACCACTTGTATCTACGGTACTCGAGTAGAGAGAGAGAGAGAGAGAGAGAGAGAGAGACCCTCTAGCCCTCCCTACCCTGGGATGTACTAGTATCTTCCCATTCCGAGTCTCTAAAATTTGAGTGTACACTGTTTACTATTGCCCCTGCCTCTAGTTCACTGGCAATTTCAAGTCACATTTTTTCCAAACTCAGGCTTGAACTTGAACAACAAGTCACGCTCAGTCTCTCGCCGTCACGGTGCCAGTGATGTGGCACGATTTCTTCAACGCCACTGGCGCGACCTTCGCAGGCCACTAAAATTTCCAAACCTAATAGTTTCGCTTACCCGTTTCAGTCACGTCCCAGGGGGGTAGGCAGCCCCCTCTGGCTCAATTTGCCCGCGGCCAAGACGTCTAGTTATAGAGATACGGCAAATTTGGGGTTGGGTGTCCGCCCCCGTGGCGCTACAGCCCGCAATTTAGTCTGGTTCGGCCCCTTCGGACCGGACGCGCTGGGTCATTCATCCACATTCTACCCTACGCGCAGACAGATTCGATTTCAAACCCCGTACCCAATGCAGTTCCAACTTCCAAGAGTTCGGCTGGAGAAGCCCTGGAGTCTTAAAACATGCGATCAAAACACCACCAAAACCCTAAATATTATACATCAAGTACTATCTGGGAAGTATTTTTTGGACAGAGCAGTGCTCCGCACTATCAGGTTGCAAAATCCTCGAGAGCCAATTTTGCTTGTCGATTTCAGCTGACTGCTGGTGTATTGCAACTCAAGGTGGCTTCAATGACAACTTAAGTGGTCGTCCTTGTGAGATTGTGCATAATCCATGGCAATCCATTAGCACGATTACTTGTCGCTAAGCTGACCCAACGTGAATGGAGTAAACCTCGTGCCATCTGCTTTGTAAAACTTGTTTTGGAACTCCACCTGTGCATTTAATGAGAGGCTTTTCTTGATGAATAACGTACCCAGTGAAGGCGAAGGGCGTGTAGGAAACACTCCAGAAGATCCATCGCAAGCAGGACGGCGGCAGTCACAACCTGTCCTTAAACACATGCTAGCTTGCATTGCAATACCAAGACGCCGAAGTATCTGACTGCAAATGTAGAGTATGCTACAAAAACAAAAAAAATGCTATTAGCATTGATGGCAGTGCGCATGATTTTCTCCCAAAATACTTGAGCGAGTTCGGTGTGTGCAAGGGAAAGTGCCCAGAGTCGAAGATAAGACGCAGTGTTGGACACCATCCCAAGAACAAATTCAATGGTTTCAATGCACTGGTGAATGAGTACTTCAGAGAAGGAATGTACTTCTTTGGATTTTGGATCCTCACTAGAGGTGCTATCTTGATCCATTTCAATTTGGGTACTAATTGGCTGACTTGCGCTTGCGGGTTGCGATGCATGTTGGAAATATATATACACTGGCTTGCCAAGTAAAAGGACCGGCACAGAGAGGAATGCTATGGCGAGGAGAGCAGACTGCGCAGATCCCTGTCCACTGTACATTGGCTCATCAACAACACCTGGATTGAGGGCGATATTGATTAGCTGATTGATGAGATTGGGTGGTGCGCAGCCACCCGTCTCACCACCAAAATTGAGAGCGCATTTATGTTTTAGGGAATCACCATCTGAACAAGGACGCTGATCAAAGGTTAAGCCATCAATTCCGCAGCTGCCCATGAGTTGGCGTTTATCCCAATTAATGGCCCATTTGGTAAAGATGAGAACTGCCATATAGACAAATAGGCAAAAGTCAAAAATGATCATGGGCATGAACTCAAGCCAAAAAACTGCACGGTCGCCGAAATAAAGGGCGTTGAGGCCTTTCAAGAAGATCCCACCAGTCATTTGCACGACGCCAAATATCACAGCAGTTTTCATTTTCATGGAATTGAAAAACAGAAGCTCGTTTGAAGAAATATGCCAAGCTGGGTCAACACCAAATGGGTAAATGGAGCCTGTTGATCCATATGGCGCTGATAAATTTGCTTCGGCTCCTCCATCAACTGAACCGGCCACACTGCCTTTGCTACCTTCCCAGAGATACCCAGAGTCAAAAAGAGCCAATGCTAAAGAGAAGCAATCATTGTAGACAAAACCAACGTAGATGGCACATAAGCCCATGGTGATCAGCATATATCGGGAAGCATAAACACCGCCAAGCATTTCGTTCTCGCCGGCAGAGCTGACACATCTCCTGTAGGCTGGATGCGTAATGAGTAGATATATCCCTCCGAGCAAGATGCAGGCTCCATGGCCAATATCACCATACATCATGCCAAAGAGAAATGGGAATGTAACCGCAGTGAAGAGTGCGGGGTTGATTTCTTTGTAGCGTGGAACGCCATATGTATCAACAAATTCCTGGAACGCATAAGTAAATTCGTTGACATCGAAGGAGGTTGGTGGCACCGGCCACGGCAATGGCACCTGTGAGAGCATTGAGGCACCTGCGAGGTCCATTGCCGCGTGCGTTTGACTTATAAGCGTGCGCGCATCTACTTCTGCAGAGGCAACAATCCAACCCTCACCACGAAGCATCCCGCTTACGTCAGCGCGAAATAAATTGAGCACGTGATAAATGGCTTTCTCTCTGAGCACAACCGCTTTCCATTCAGAATAACGTCGCGCCAAGCGCGAACAAAGAGCAAGACGCAACTCTCGATTCTTCAAGAGCACCTCTCGCGCCTGTATGAAACCAGATTTTTGATAATTATGACGCACAGAACATCACATGACGCAGTAAGGCCACATCTGCAAGCTCCGAGGTAGTCTCGCGAACAATGAGACCCAGTTGACTGGCATTTCCAAGTGTTAGGTGGTCTGGTACGGGGTATTGTCGGGCACCAAATGCATCACAAATTTTGTTGATGATGGCAGAGATGACTTCGGATTTAAAGAATACAATGAAAACAATCTTGAATTCAGGTCTGCCTGTAGCAGCATCTGCTATTGGTCTTTCTACTTCTGCAAAGCGCGCAAAGCAATTTCCACGGGTTGAACGGAATAGCATGCGCTCAAAACGAGATTTCTCATCGGCCTTCAATATGCCCACAGTCGAAGAAAATTTCATCTCGCCCTCGATGACATGCTTAAATCCCCCGGAAGCAAGGCCTGAGCAAGAGGGAACTAAGGTTCTGTGCACAACAGAAGAGGCACCTGAGTGGCCTCGGCTAGCATCTGCGAGAAGGGGCTGCATTCCGTCCTCAGAAATAGCTGGTGCACCATAGGCACTACTCAGAGGATTCACTGTATCTAATTTAGAGCTGGCTCCATCTGCTTCCGCCGCCAGGAACTTCCTACCCTTTTCTAGACATTCTTGAAACTCCACTTTTTCATTGTATTTGTGTGTTAACTCATTGGAATAAGTGTTGAGTTCGAGTAATTGTGTTTCATATTCCTCGAGTTCGGCTTCAAGCGTGTCCAATAGTAGAGCACTTGATCTGAGGTCACTTGTCGGATATAACAGGCATTTTAATTCTCTCACGTACCGCGAAGCTGTAGTTTTCGATGTGGTTGTCTCCATTTCATACGTATGGCTCGTCGATCTGAGATTTAATTGAGAGCAAAACGAACAATGTACTCACGAGATTTGCAGTCCAAAGGCTTCAATCTCTTTAAGAATAAAACGCAGCTTCCGCTCAAGCTCATCACACCTGACAGCTAGATGGAGAATGCTCGTGCTCTTTTCCTACCTTTTAACATAATTCACATAGCGTCGTTGGAAAGCAGTTTGCTCGGGGTTAAGATCGGTGAATTGCAGAGCACTGAGTTCTCCCAGGTTATGCACACACTCGTGGGCCGCATCCTCACTCAAGATTAGAGAGACGTATTTCATATCGCGCGAGCGCCACCATGACCCCATTGGTGACCGCACCACCAGTACCCGGGGAGCACCTTGTAAAGCTAGAGCTAGCCTAGAAAGCTAGAGCTAGCCCTGGGCATACAGCTGGCATACCAAGTCAGTTCAGCGCAGGATGGCGGAGCTAGAGAGCGATGATTGTGGTAATGCCGCGTGTGTGATTTCTGCCTTTTACTATCTCGGCACTTAGGTTCAACGCCATCTTTGAGCTTGTTAGTAGATTCTGGATCGTGTGTGCAAGCGTGAGCAGTCCAGTTAGTCGCGATATTCACTATTCTCGCCGCAGGCGGACTCTAGACCCGAACGCAGCGCGATGTAGCCAGGCCCGTGTGCTTAAAGAACTTACATATTTGATATTGTAAATCATGTATGAAGGTGATGCCACAGCGACACGACCGGCAGACTCGTTGCTCAGTTTGGATACCAAGGCGGAACTGCCTATCTCGGCTTCGTGCGCCCCGGTTCCTACACTTGTGGGATCCATCACCGCCGGTGTAGCAAGTGGGGTCTGGGGCATGACACAACAAGCTGCAAAATCGGGCAACCCATCACTAACATCAGAGTTTGAGTATAAATTCAAGTCCGTGTCCCCATCAGAGACATCGGAGCAGCAAGTAAGACCGCAATCGGGTAGCTACAGTGGCTACTTTCTCCTGCAGCTGCCAGGAAGGACCGCACCAGTGAAAGTTGTAGAGAATGCCATGTCTTTGGAATTCTCTTTAAATATTGCAGGCAAGCTTAATGTGCGTGGTCACGGAGAAAATCGCTATGGTCCCTTCTCAATTTCTGGTACCTGTGACAATGATGGTCGTAATCTTGAGCTTGCGCGCGTTTATGCACCCAAAAGTGCTCAGACTGCCAAGCCAAAAACATCATCGTCAGCTGTGCGCAAGCCTAGTGGCAAGGATTTAACTCGTGTTCAGGAAGCACTAAAAAGGTCGGACGATCAAGCTGTTGAAAGTTCAACTTTGTTAGGTAGAAGCGAGTCAGTTGGGGCCGAAACAGACGGAAAACGTTCCACTCGTGCGCGCAAAATGCCATCACACCTTCGTGACGAACCATTCCCCGGGAGTATTTCAAGTAGTTTCCCATCAAATGAGCCATTCAAGCGCTGCAATGCCATCGTTGCGTCACTGGAGCGGTCAACTGGCTCAGGCTGGTTCTTGACGCCCGTAGATGCGATCACGCTTGGGGTACCCCACTACAGCGCAATTATCGACTTGCCCATGGATTTGGGTACTGTAAAGCACAGCCTTGACCGTGGCTTGTACTCCGATCCACATGCTTTTGCTACAGATATGCGCCTTGTATTTCGCAATGCCATGACTTTCAATATTTTACCAGAGGCACCTGTTCATGAGGCCGCACGTGACCTTCATGTGAAATTTCAAGACCAACTCAAGGGCCTCTGGAAGCATGCGGCCGGCGGCACTTTGGCTGGTGCCAAGGCTAGAGTAGGGGGGCTAAAGCGTGATGCAGATCTTGACTTGGACGGTGGTACCAAACGTGGCAAGGTCACGAATGGAAAAGGTACAGGCAAGAAAAGTGGCAAGGGTAAAAAGTATCCACGAGACGATGACATTTCTACTCTGCCTTCGGGGACTGGTATGGTACCAGTAGCTGATCTCATCAACATGCAGCGCCAAATGGAATCTATGCAAGCAACTATCGCTGCTCTACAGAAGCAGGCCTCACAAACTGAGGTTCAAGTGCAGATGAATATGGAGCTTGGCGTCGGGACAGCAGCTCCATCTGCTTACAGCTCATCCAAAGTACCTCGCTTTGCTAAGCCCCTCACTTTTGACGAAAAAGAGGCCCTCTCTGATGACATTAATGCCCTGCCCCCGGACAAACTTGCCCATGTTGTAAAAATCGTCCAGGAGTCAATGCCACTAAGAGGCCGCCATGATGATGATGAAATTGAAGTTGACATCGAAACCCTTGACAATGACACTCTTCGCCACCTCCAAAAGTACGTCAAAGCTTCACTGAGTAAGAAACGAACGAGCATTAAAAAAAAAGTTCCGCCGCTGCAAGTGCCATCGACTCAGCCCGACATATCGCTCACAACCGATGAACGCACTCTTGCATCGGTCGCCTTTGGGAATCCCGGCCTAGGATCGGGCCTGAACTCAGATGAGGACGATGACGAACTCGCTTATGACGTGCTTGGTGCTTAGTTCAGGCAGCACTAAGCCACAAATTTCTTACTGGCATGTTCCAAATAGAATCGCTGCCATCAATCTACTTGCACGTCCACTCGGACCTCAATTAATAGGACGATAGGAAGATTGGGACGCAATTATTCCCAACAGCCTGTCTTAAGCCTTCAGTAATTTCGCCGGGTGAATCAGATGGGCGAAGATTAAGCAGGGCCGGACCCCGGAAATTCCCTAGCAGCCCTATATGGATATGGAACGGTAGGAAATAATTAGTGGATAATTAGAGACCGATTCAATGATTTATCCCGTCCGTTGGAGAGATTTGGTTTTCGGGCGGGTTTTATCTCGACCTCGTACCGTCGCAGCTGATTTTCAGCGCGAGGCTGCCCGCATGCACCAAACTTTGCACGCAACCCATTATTTTAGCATACGGAAGCTGCGCCTCAGCGAAAGTTTGCCGCCATTCGGTCGGCGTGTGGCTGTACGCTGAGGGGCCCGGGCCAATAATGTTGAGGATTCGCCGACGGTCCTTCGAATGGGAGTCACGGTAATCGTCGATATGGAAGGAACTGCCAGGGGCAATGGCTGCCCTTCCCGCCGGAGGCAAGAAGTGCTGTAAAATAAATGTCGATAATGCGCTCTGGAGGCCCCTGCTCGGCGCGACGGCATCTACGCCCGCCACATCCCCGGACCGTGCCACAGTGACACTTCGATAGATCGGGAGCATTGGGCCCACCTCGCAAGTGGGGGCCCACGGTCCAACTCGACGAATTAGCCAAGGCAGACTTGGACGCGTATTTTAAAGGCAAAAATTACTCAAGGTGCCTTAAAATCGCCGCTGCCCGGGCCGCCGGCACCGGCGCCGCCGCGGCCCCCAGATCCGCGGCCAGTCTCCGCACCGTTTCAGCTTCCGCAGCTTCTACGTCCCGCAAGGAGACTCCAAGTTCCCTCTCCATCGCTTCCTATTGGTTAGACCTTGTGGGCCCGTAACCCTCAGCGATATTAGCTTTGGTATGTGCTTGAATCTAATGAGCTGGGTGCAGCAAGTGCACAATGCAGCTGTTGTAGCTAGGTCTCTCGGGTGTCGATGTGACACGGAGATACCAACAGGAAGGACTCTCACTGAAACGTGAGAGTGTGGGAACCCCGGGCCCCTCAACCCTGCCAGACAGAATCATTGGAATAAAAGAGTTAAGAGGGAGAAGGAAGTATCCTAAGATACAGGCCACTAGCCTCTGATATCTACTAGAACCTGAGAGGAGCTCTAGATAAAGGTAACTACAGGATCATAGCACAATCGCTGTAAAGTTACTGTACCGTAGGTACCGTAGGTACCGTAGTATCAGTATCGGGATAGGTAACCGCAGGATTTTATTTGATTTCTTTCACTGTGGTGATATACGTTCCACGGTAGCTCCATCTGCCGCAAACCTGTATCAAGTCCCGGCATGGAGCCATCATCGTATTGATGACAAAATCTGTCAAAATATCGCGCGGCATGGCCCGGAAGTGGGAGCGGCACATGCCGTTAAAATTTCGGCTGATAGGTCAATGCTTCGTCACATCAGGCGCCGTTCTCCTGATAGTTCTGACATTCCTCTGGAGCCAATATCTTTTTCCGACAATGCTGGACTCAAACGTCGCATTTGATGTCCGCCAAGCAGTGCTGTCGACATGCTTGGGGTTAACTCAAACTGCATAGGCTGTGCTGAATCAATATGACCAATTTACAAACGATTGGACCTTCAAAGATTTTGAGCAGCTAGCCGCGCCCATGCTATGCGGCTTTGACTCATGAGTCTCGTAGGCATCGTGAGCAGGATTCGGCCACAGACTTATTCATTCTCTATCTTTGGCACGTGACAAATACAGAAAATTTTATTGAGTCAGGGTATAAGCCACGCCTCCAGGAGAAGGGGCCCTATGCCTACGTGAAGCAAGCCTACAGATATCATATTGTGAGAAGTTGCCTGGAATACTCATGAGAAAAACGTGCAAAACTTTTGTAGGACTGGTCCAAGGATGGTAAACAAGTCACCTACAAGGAATGGTGGTATCTGCAAAAGGCCGATTCAACAGAGGCGTGTCGACTTATGTTTTTCCAGCAGGGCTTGGGTGAATATAATGAGCACACTCGAGACCGACCAGCAGGTTGCGCTGCTGACAACGAAACGGTGTGTTGAGATAGCTGATCATCCACCATTGTGTTTGATACAGGTGACCATGTT
>JACLAA010001623.1_pt1 | contig 18138 bp, 12 predicted proteins | sample 8027891 | NCBI WGS metagenome assembly JACLAA01 (sample SAMN15724900, study PRJNA655200) | protist metagenome | isolation source: fluorescence activated cell sorting (FACS) single amplified genomes of... | place: Spain: Blaines Bay Microbial Observatory, Mediterranean Sea | collected 2016-01-19 | reverse complement strand
GGGCTAAATTGACCTCTAAAATCTTAAAATAGGGGGGGCAGTGGTCGTAACGTGCGGGTATTTTACGATAGCTCCAGCGAACTTTGAGTCGTCCTGGCGGGAGGCAATGGGTTTGGACCGCAGGAAAGTTGACGGAAAGCGTCCAGGGGCGTCCCCCTAGGAGTCTTTCCGTCGCTAGACCGCTGGTCCAAACTAATCTGGCAGTTTGGTAAATTTGGCGACACTCCCTGAGGAGATGCTCTCGGGGCTTTGCCTGCTAAAGGCGGGCCGGGAGAGCCCACATTGGGCATCTGCGCGTGGCCTGTCGTCGGTCTGCGATGCTGCGGACGCTGCGAACGCGTCAGTTGCGCCAGCCGCGGCCCGCAGCAGCCCCATTTGCAGCATGGGGCAGCTGTATCGGCAAATGACGCGACGGGACTGCGTTTCTCTTACCTCAGCGCATTCGCGCGTGGCTCCCCGGTCGACACGCACGACGTGAGACGCCCCTGTCCTTGTGGAACGCGCCTTAGGCCCGAACTCGTTCTCGGCCGAGATTGTCATCGACTCACTCACGGTCACAATCGCGGCGTCACGAGACCAGGCATGCTTTCCCAGTCACTACGACCGTATCGAAAGCGCCTGGTATCATCACTGACCGCGCTCGGCCTCCTGACGAAAACGCGTATAAAAAATGTAGGCGTCTACCGCCCATAACTTTGCGCCATCCGATCCGTTTGTTATCAACCCTGGGTCAAACCCAGCTTACTAAGGTCCCTCTAAAGCATGGTGACGACGCTGGGGGTCCCGGGAGGAGTCATAGAAATTCGAGTTTTGGGTGTCCCCCACGGGGCCGGAACCCAAATTGGTGAGATTTTCAATTAATAGCCTAAGGGGCCAGCTGGCGTTTACTGGGTCCCAGGGGCATCCTAAGCACACGGCGACACTAGCTTGCCACGGAGGTGCCCCCCTCGAGATGGGGTGAGGTGCCCAAAATGGCCTAACGTGCGGGTATTTAGCTTAACTCGCGGGTTTTCAGGAGGTGAAAATCTAAACTCGCTACTATGCTGGTGGTTTGCCCCTCAAGGTCCCCCTTGGTACCCGTGGCATCGGTAGGATGCGCAAACACGGCAACCCTTGGTGTATGGTTGCCCAAATAGTCGCCTGACGCGGCACGAAACGCCACTGGCGCGACGTTCGCGAGGGGCCCTTCCGGCCCCTCGCTTTTTCAGGGCCCCACACTCCGCCAGAATGTGAGGCATCCCCTAAGGCTCATTCGCAGCTAGTCTGGCCCCTTAGGCTATGAAAGGGGAGGTGTTACAGCCCCCAATTCAATCGGGTTCCGGCCCCTTTGTCCCCCCCTACAAGTTAAAAATGGTGTTAAAACTGGCTCATCTTATATCATCATCGGTCGTTTGCTCTCCAATAGCAGAGGCCCGAACATGGCAGTTTGCGGCCCGTCCCAGGTCCGTCGCAAAGTCGCTTCAATGGGTCGTGGTGTACTCTAGGTACCATCTTCAAGTTACGGAGATAGCGCGACGCCAACACGTACGGAGTAGAGCATATAAGAATCTATATATGATTCACCGTGACCGCTGTCTAGGCCGGCTGACCCGCCCTCAGGCGAGGACTCAGGAGGCTCCAGGCCGCTCAAGAATGGGTGTGGATTATGTTGAGCGCACCTCAAAATCACCCGCCTTCGATCCCCATTTGCCAAATCTCGCTATCAATTCATTCTTAGTAAGGCGCACCGCGGGACCTGCTTGGAAGCTGACTTTTGTCTCTCCCGAGTCACACAGCCACTGCCTCAGTGTTCGTCACGGCCTGCCCCCATGGCTAGTCGCTCCTGCCCTGCTAGCTTACCCGGCAATAAATCATTGCAACATCTTTTCAAGTTGCCACAGTCACACTGTTAAAAATCAATGCCGAATCGTAACAATTCCGCGCTTGGCACTTTCTCCCGTTTGGGTGGACATGAGGGCCAATTTCTATGCCAAACCGACATGAAAAAGAGAGGAACAGGCAGGACTTATTACTATTAGGACGTCAATTCAATTGTCATATAGATCACATAAGGTAGTACTTTTCATTAGCGTAGTACAGATTGCCACTAGCGTGCATGGCCCGGATTGCTACATCAAGATCTTCAGCATCTTGAGCCAGCTCAAGTTCCGCGCGGGATTTTCCGTCGAGTGACTTAGCAAGAAGAGCCAAGGGGGTTGACAGGCCACCATAGGAATTTCTTTTTGCCTGTAACATCGTACACTTGATCTTCCGACACAGTAAACTCGCCTCAGCAAACATGGCAAGCGGAACCCTGGCCCATCGCTCCAATGCATCCCAGTCATTTTGCAGTCTTTCCCGTGTGCTTCCAAATGACGCCTTACCCAGAGAGCGTCTCGAGGAACAAACAACAGCCAGGTCATCACAAGTGAGCATGGCACAGTCATCTAGGGTTGAAAGTAGAGAAGCATGCAGCACAGCAACTTGAGATCCGGGCGGAATGCCCAAGAGATTACGGCTGCTGTGTTGTCTCCGATCTCTTCTTAGGGAAACAAAAATGAGATCTTGGGAGTAGTCATAAAGAACAAGCGTACTATAGGAGGCACTGCTATCGTAAGTTGCCAAAATTATGCCAACAGTATCAACTCGGGATCCAACATTATCACGGCCCAAGCAGGCAAGATGTGATCCGCAACAAAGTGACCGCGGGATATATTGACTTGCGGCAAGATCGCGAAGTGAAGCTGGCGATTCGATTGCTTCACAGCGGGAATGAAATGTTCGCTTGAGCAAAAACTCGCCCGCGTGACCGGGAACCGCAATGACATAGTGAACTCTGATCGTATCGCCTTCACAAATTTCTGTGTAAGTGCCATTCTGTGTGGTGTCAAATGATATACGGAGGTGTGTCTCGTTTGCGATTCCATGCAATTTTGGTGCGGCGAGCCACAGAACGGTTTGCTCTTGCAACAAGGATATCTGGGATGGGAGTCGAATGCGCTGCACTACAGCCTCAACTGCTGAAATAACGCCACCACTTGAGGAGAGAGAATATGGCGTTAGTACCATTGAATTCCGATACTTTTGAAACCCCAGCCTGGCGGCTGAACGGGCTAAACGTGTTCCATTGAAATGTAGCCACAAGGTCGGTACATCATTGCCTGCAAGTAGCGCTGAAAATTTGTCTGTCAATGTACCACGCAAGATCTCAAAGCCTTGGAGAGCAAGTTTTGTGCCAACACGAATTTGGCCCCGTGCACAGCGGCAACTGAGGTCTTTGTCGAAGATGCCATGAATTCTATACCAACCGTCAGTTAATTCCACCAATATCTCGCCCTTACCATTCCCACCATACATGTTGGAGACTACTAGGATGAGGAGACCCATGCTACCTGACTCATCCAGACACAATTCCTTTAATCCCGGTCTGCACCTACGTTCAACTTCACGTTCAAACCTCGACTTGAGATGCAAGAGGATATTTTCAAAGGTCAACCGGGCTACGCAAAACTGCCTTGAGACAGCTGCTAATTTCCAGACAATCCATCGATAATGGTTCTCTATCCATGCCCGCCACTTTCCAGACAATCCACGCTTTCCAATGATAACCAAGCAGGCAGACACAGTTGCCGCGCCCCAGCGCTCAGCTTTAGTAGTCCAACTTGACACCAGAGAAACGCCCTGTGAGTTTGAGAACACTACACTTGATGCATTCTTGGCGTTGACTTCGAAAACCACTTCCGATCCCCCCTCTCTCCTCCATAATAGTCCCTCAGGTAGCTGCGCCAATAAACCTGGTTTCAAACTGTCAGCACGTGTGCCAAGAGCCCCGCCGAAAAAAGATAGATGCATGCCGGCCGAAATATTGCGTCGGGGTCTAACCATAAATTCATGTCCAACCATCATCATTGTTCTTGCTAGTGTCGCTGCTGTCGTGCGACGGGTGACCGATCCCTCTGCTTCTGCAGGTTGAATGACGCATTTAACATGAGTACTCTGCTCTTTTAAAGTTGTGGCCACTTCAGCATCCCAATCAAGTTCATGGGTCCCATCTGCCGCCCAAGGGATTGAGACAACTTTGTAACGCATGCGTCCCGAGCAGTCCGGTCTTGATGGAGGCTAGACGGAACTAACCGGAACTAACCTTATATGTCTCATTGAGAAGTATACCGTACCACCTTGTACCCTATACAGCGGACTCTGGGCGTAATCTGGACGTAGCGCATATCTTCGCCATCCAGAGGCGGGCGAATAAAGGTGGGAGTAGACCTGCGGGCAGGTGGCCGTAGTACCGGTACAAGGATGCGCAACGTTTCAAGTTCCGAGTCAAGTTCAAGTTCAGGGTCACGGGGCTTCGGAAGGTGTGTGTTCATCGAGGCAGCGCCAAAGCGTCGGCTCCACTATGATGCGCGATCGCTTTTGTCTGGGGCAGTGCACTTTTGGCCGGCGCCGGGGGGGAGGAAGCGTCAGTCGAACTTGAAGGTTAGTGTTCAAGGAGAAACCCATGCGTCAAGGAGCTCCTAGGGTATTCCCGGTGAGCCCCGCGGGCGGAAGCGGGGCCTCGCCCTCAGGCCGTCCCAGCAAGTCCAACAAAACGGCACCGGGACTGGCACTTGGTAAACTTGTCCAACAAAAAGATGAATCCATGGGCACAGCATTTTTTCATACTACAAGTAATCTACTAACACTTTTAAGTCTGTCGCCCCCTTTTGACAAAGAGGGAGGCGAAATGGTTGGGATTCGGCGGATTTTTTTTTTCCTGGACCAAACGTCGCGCTAGTGGTATTCGTGCTGCGTCGCGCGATTCTTTTGGCACGCCATCAAGCTTAATGACTACGTTTGTGCATCCAGGCCCGGGATAGAGGCCCGGGACCCTCGGGAAATCATTTCCTGCTAGTGAAAGTCTAATTTAATTAGGCCGGCCGGCCTACGTGAAAGAAACCATCCTACATCATGATGGCCCTAACAGGGGTTGATTCTACACCTGAGAAAAATGTCCCCTGGTGGCACATGGAAACTGAACATTCCAACTCCGACACAGGAAGAAGGAAATCGTGCCATAGAAATAACTACAGCTTTAGCTCACTCCATTCACACCTTCGTAGCAAGTAAGCCCCTTCATGTTAAGGAGAGTGTCATTTCCACCCTTGTTGAGGATATATTCTGTGAGCGCAGTAAATTTGTACTCATTCGTATAGTGAAGCGCAGTATTTCCTGTTGAGTTTTGGGCGTTGATATCGGCACCACGACGAAGGAGCAGTTTGAGCATTTTTTTGTCATTTTGCTGTGCTGAAATTATCAAGAGTGTGTTTCCGTGCTCATCTCGGTTTTCTATCGCAACTTCCTGGTCAAGGCATTCCTCAACGCCATCGGCATGTCCAAGCTTGCAACGAATGAAGGCCACAGTCTCAAGCTCAGAAATCTGATCGGCAATCGACGACGTACCTTTGTCCGACTGTGCAAGAAGACGTTCCTTGGCAGATAGTTCGGTGTCGGCCTTGAGTCCTTTCTTGTGCTCAAGAGATTGAACTGTTGCCTCAAGAATTTCTGTAATCAATATGCAATCATCATGAATTGTTAAAAAGGCAGGGACAATGTGTTTAGTTCCAGTGGCTGGATGGACCATGCCCACAATTGCGGGCTGAGGCGCTGTGTTTACAATAGAGTCAATGGCGCCCTGGATGCGTGATTCCAAAAACGACGATTTCATGGTTAACTTTGCCTTTGAGTAGCGATGTATACGTCGCCACGCGAGTGGACCCTTAGTCACAGTGGAATTCATCGATTGCCCAGGTAACAGCGGCGGCAGATCGGGTCGCGTGGGCCGTCGGTTTAGAGGTTCTGTCATCTTCGACGAGGGGCTAAATGCATATTCCTCGTCGGAACTTAGTGCAAACTTTCTAACCCCCACGCTTTGCGAGACATGGAACTGTGAAATACCTAGCTTTGTTGCCAGCAGGTCCACGACAGCTCTTGATGTGATCATACTTTCCTTGGATTTGGCGAGTTTGCCATCTACAGTGTTCGGGTTGATGTTATTTCCTACCACCTCAAGGCTCTTATCCTCGCACATGGCAGCCTGTGTGTTTTGGGGGCGTGGACTTGATTGTTCCCTACCCGCAAGAAACTTTCTGCCCTTTGAAAGCTTATCCTCAAGGCGGCGTCGTTTCTCCTTAAGCAAATTGTGCTCCTGTTCTATGGAAATTACTTCTTTTGATGTTGCTAAGTCACTACGGCTCAGTGCACTGAACCCGGCATGTTGCAGATGGATGCTGTAGAAGCCTGGGTCATTGGCTCCCTGATGGGACTTTTTGTGGAGTATGTGGATATAGTCATCGACGACGCGGATGCGGCTGAGGATCAATATGCAAATTTCTGTTGAGTGTCGATTAGCTCGGTCGGTCAGCGCACCCTTGTTGGGAGTTGCAACGTCCCGCGTCAGTGAAAAAAAATGGATATTCAGGTCCCGAGCCGGGGAAATCAGGGCGCATGAAACCACGACACGGAACCCACGCTCATCACTCTCGGGAATATTTTCAATGGGGGCCACTTTGGAGCCAATACCACAGCCAGCTGAAACTGTGTTGGTTGTAAGCACAAAAATACATCGACTGACGATGCATGTGGCTGGTGACAGGAATGCATAGCAACCATGACAGAGATGGGTTTTCTGCACAACTGGAATGCAAATCGTGTGGGTAAAACTGAATACGTCTGGCGGGTTCAAGTTTACGTTATCCCAGGATATGTGACTTGGGGAGAAAATAATACATTCTAACGCCTGCGCAACATTGATAATGACACTATCAAGGAGTCTCATGTTAGCGCGGTACAGGCTCGCAATCGTCTCAGGGCCATCTGTGAGTAGATCATCATCGCAATTCTGTAGAATCTGGGTCCGCAAAGTGAGATCGTGGATCGTAACGTTGCGCCTAGAAGTGCCGACGCCTGTCGTTCCAGGCACTTGAAAAGCACGATCCCACGCGCCGGAGACGGAGAGCGATAGAGAAGCTACGGGTCTTTGCTTAAGTTGCTGCGGATTACCTCCCTCAGCAAGTACACCCTGATTTAAAACATCACTTTGGTTGTTGATAGCGCGTACATCCTCATCGTAAGATTCTCCTTCTAACTCCAAACAAGCAATATGCTGATGACCAGACTGCGGCGATTCTACAGTCAAGATACCGAGGTACTCAGCGGCACGAGTTGCAACCAACTTGAAGTCAAAGCCCCACGCTAATGAGGACCCCCCCCGAGGTGTTTGCAGCTGCAGTGCATCGGCCTTCCAGACAAACTGGGCAAGCAGTGACGCATAGAGTCCGGCCTGTCCTTGCTGGCACCACCACTCAGCCACCGTGCACGGCGCGTGTGAGAGGCCAAGCTGCCCAACTATATCAAGCGCATCAAGTTGAATCTGCCACGGAGCGAGTATCTTATTGCATGGTAATAGCACAAAATCAAAGAAAACAATGCGGTTACGGTCGTCCGCGCGGGGGCTACAAACAAAAACTTGACAGATGGCGGCTGCAACAGATCCACATTTTGCTCCCTGAATTAGGCAACCCTGCGTGTAAACTAAATTATGTTCTACCGATGGGGGACGAGCCAAGCCTGGTGCAAGTATCAATGGTGCAAGCGGCACAGCGGAATTCCTAAATGTTTCAGCACCCTCATATGTCACAGCTGACGTTTTCACGCCCGTGAGTGGGTCGTAAAACGAGAATCGCCACTTGGCTGGTATCATGTACCCTGGCCAGAATTCTCGCATGAGTGACGCCAAGTAAACAACACCACCACGCATAAGGTGTTCACATGGTAAAATAGTGACGGTTTCCAGACCTTGCTCAAAGAGGAGGGCATTTTTTGTCGTCGGCAGAGAAAGCAAGCTGGGCGTCGAGATGAGAAATGCTGATGCAGGGCTTTGTGATGTCAGGAGACGCCAAGAGTTTTTGCTGGCAACTGATTGAACCTGTGACTTCACGCCAAGAATAGCATCAATGTCTATTCGGCGGTGTCGCGGGATAGCACCGCGATTTGAGGCTTCGAGGTGGTCAAGATTTGTCAGCCAGATTTGATGAACCTCCAATACAAATCGCCTTGCCACGCAACGTGCACGGCCTCGTCCTATGCAAAGTAAGTTTGCCGTCTCTGTGTGCTGATCACATAGGGCAAGCAGCGGATGTCTCGTGAGCCCTACAACGCTAATCAATGACTCCTCTTTCACCAGCTCTGACTGAAGCTCTTGCACCTTGAGTGAGACGTGGTGAGCGCTCTTACGCAGAAGCTTGTTTCTATATTTGCTATTCAAGTCCTCAACAGACCATATTGTCGGCCCAGTCTTCTCGATATTCGCATTTTTACCCTTAAGTTCGCACAGGTTATGCGGAGATGCAAGGCTGGGCAGGGGTAGCCTGGGCGCTTGTCCACCAGCAATACCATTGAATGGCGAAGCCTTCAATTCCTCAATTGTCTTCTGGACTGAGGCCGGCTGCACAGTACTTTTAGGTGCGGATGATGACGTCCCCTCCAATAATGGCCTCGTATCTCTGAGGATCTTACACTCATTAGGCCTGGGGCTTAGCGCTGGTAGCTTTGCTGTTTCTGTAGGAATATTGAGAGTACTTGCTTGGCTCGCGCGACTCGTGCCTTTCTCATATCTAAGCGAGAGTGAGTCTTGGCTCATTAAGAGGATGTCCCGAGGTAACGGTTTGGGCACGAAGGGCATGTGCTTCTCCGTCCTCGGGCCTCCTAGGTTCACCCTGAGCCCGCGAGGCTGTCGCCCCCGTGTACTTCCAAGTCGCTCTGCACGTACCGCCTGCTTAAGCGTGCGCCTTGCAAACAACGTGAGGTCCCAGATGAGTGGATCATCATTGTGCTTCTGGGGACCACTCTTAACCGGTGCCATGCGGCTACTGTAGTTTGATCTTTATATCACGGACAAATTTATGTAAAACAGCATGGGCATGTGACAAATCGTTTATTGCTCAACCATACCGTAGGTACCCGTAGGTTAGATACAATACCGTAGGTACCGCAGTAGGACTAAGACGGTACACCCCTCCCTAGGCGTATGCACCCCCAAACCCGAATTGACTATAGTTATTTCGAACTAAGACGGTACCTGGACTAAGACCGTACCTACGGTACGCTGTATGTCCACAATGTGCAAGCCTCACTACGGCCCGGGTTGGCCCGCCGGGCCCGGGGCCCGGGGGTAGAGTCGGGTGAGAGCTGATCCGGGGTCCTAGTCGGCGGCAGATTCGCGGCAGCATCGGCTCCGACGGTTAAAAAGGTGCTCATCAAAGGCCCCGGGGTTCACGGTTGAGCCTGAGGAGCCTGAGCGCTTTTAGACGGTAGTACAACTTGAACTTGAAAGGGCGAGCGGCGAAGAACACTAAGAGCTAGCGGTACAAACTCACCTTCGATTTTATTTTCAAGTAGAAGCCGCCGGCCCGGGCGGGCCCGCACTCGGGCTGCTGGCTGATACTATACTTCCGAGTCGCATACAAAGATGAGCTTGAACAACACCCCAGGCCCCGGGTCTCGGGTGACGGTGCTCCCGTTTTTTGTGAGGGCGCCACGCTAGCGACACTCGACTGAGCTCATTAAACTCATATTTACAGGAGTGGCTGTTCAAACGCTGCCCCAAGTCGCCAACCGTGACGCCGCGCCCAGCCCCCCCCCAAAGCCAACTCGTGTATCTTACTCGTGTCTATACATCTGCCGTCGAGCAGGTGGCGCCAGCAGTCCGAGGCCGCGGAGCCCGCTGCCGCTCGAGCCTCGTGCCAGACACTGGGGGCGGGGTAGACGTGCGGCCCGGGGCAGCCTGAGGCCTTTGGCGGGTCGGGAAGTTCGGTGGACCCGGCGACCCAGGCAGTGCACGCCGCCCCGACGCCGCGTCTAGCAGGGCATCGCAACCGTCGCTGCCGCTCGCTGCCGCGTCCAGCTGATGAGCCTGAGGAAGATCCTAATTCTGCGTCCCACCCATCCTGATTCGCGTCCCGCCTGTCTGCTTCGATGGCGCGTTCTGCTCGATGGCTAGGCCGAACCACATTCATTCTTCAAGTTAGTGCTAGTATTACACGGGGAGTCACTTACGCCAAACTCACTCACACCGTTGCAAGGGGTCGGTATACCACCGCACCCTACTTATTTCCTGCATAGGCCGAGAGGGATAATAGATAGGGATAAGTTCAAGTTAGGGAAATGGATCTTGCCAAGTTGGTTTGGCGTCGTGGCTACTAGTAGTACTCCCCAAATCGTATATACGTCCTACTCAGATTGGCACTCTTTAATGGGAGAACGCGGCGTACTTTGCGGCGGGCGGAACCATCTTCGAGTTGGTCGGAAGGGGACCTAAGATATCCGCTATGAATTGCATTGTTTCACCACCCGACTTTCTGCCGCGCCTCGAGAAATAGTACAGGACCCACGGCATTGCTACACGGCTATGGTCCAATATGCAAAAAGGCCTGTTACTATAGCACACCAGATCAACCAGAGTACCCATGACAGACGCGAGCATGTGCCATCGTCCCAATTGGCATCTGCAAGCGTCGTATAGGCACCGATAGTCCATAGAGTTGAGAGAATTACTTTCCTGCGGCTCGCACGCCAGGCAATATTTCTTAGCACGTTGGTAACTTCGAGAGCCTTAATGACGACGACAAAGTAAATGCATCCAACAATGCACATATTCGTGTAGCCCCAACTCTCCTTAGGAATGATATAGAGGATACGATGGGAGGCTGATGTTAGAAATATGTGAAACTGGAGAAGATAAAATTCCAATGAATGCATTCCTATCCATTCAATAGGCTTCATTATACGACGAGAAAGCCACGGCATACAATTGCGTAACAGGAGGTAAACAGGAATCCAGAGGGTGCCAATGTACGGATTCACGGTGCGATAATCGGCACCACCATTGCAGCAATATTGTTTCAGCTGACTAATCCATATCGCTGCCGCAAATAGAAGACTAGAAAATAGCCCAATACACCAGCGTGCAGTGCGTGAAATACCATATGGCCAGGAGTCTCGAAAGGGTGTATAGACAACAGCGAAGCAAAGGCCGGGAAGGGAAGAGAGGAAGTCCATTTTTGTGCGCATCCAGAAGTACCATTCTGTGTGCTCTGATATGGTAAGAAGACTCGGGCGAAAAACAACGTCGTAAACACCCTCTCCGTCGTTGTGAGGATCAAGCCAGATGAGACAACAAAGACCAATCATAATTCCACACCCAAGGGCCTTCTCTACATAGCATGCTTCTCTACTTTCCTTCTTGTCGGGTTTCTCCCATTCTGCAACAAAGTGGCCAAAGGCCCTGGCCAGACCCAACGAGACCCAAATAAGTGTAAAGTGAACCGTGGCAAGGGCAACAAAGTAGTATTCGATCCAGGGGGTACCGGTCGAAAGCGAGAGAAAAAGGCAAAGAAAGTTCATGCGCCAAAGTTGCTGGGCGAAGCGTTTGAATGAGAAATCACCCGATGACCAAAAGTAAACTCCATTCCCAAAGCCGGTGAGCCAGACATAGGCAGAGACGCACCAACGTATCGGAACATAGACGTCATTATTGTTTGTATAGTGATAGGCAACAAATGCAACCTGCATCCAGCCTTTCCACTCATTGGCCTGGGCGCGCGACAAGAACACCTCGGTTCCTTCTTCGAGGACTTCCACATTGAGCAGCGAAACGAGAAAAACTAGAACCATGATAAAGGACCAGAGATCAGGATTCTCGGGTACTATCGTGGTTCCTGCAGGTAGGAAGCCAGATGGCATGCGATGTTCACCGACAACGCAGACCATCAGCAGGAATGCAAACTCGAGAGCTGTCCGAGCAGTCTCACGAGCCTGCTGTCCGTGCTTACTACCAGTTGATATATCTAGGACGGCTGCATTGATCGGTGCAACTTCTTCGTCGTCTGAGTCTCCGCCATCATAGAAAGAAAATGCAACCGAGGAAACCTTAGGATCAAGATGGGGTTCCGCGTAAGACGATGTGCGGACAGATGCACCAGCGACCGAAAGAGTCTTGTTGACTAAAGATACCGAAGTTCGGGGTGCGTGGTGGCTCCCATCACGTATGGAGGAAACCCTTAGTCCTGATCGTTGCGCTGAGGATCGTTGTCGAGCTACGGCCCGTGATGCTGTCACCTTTGTGTTGCAGCTTTCAGAGCCTTTGCCCGAAAAATCGCAGCTTTCATTTTTGCACTCAGCAACGGATGCGAGCTGGCTTGGTCCAGACCGAACCTCGATGTCCTCCATCTGGCGAAGAACTTGAAGTGCAGAGTTAGAAAGTTCGTCTTCTAAAGTAGATATCTCGGTCTTGCTGGCTGTAGATGGCCCCGTGGCGTTACTTGCTGACGCCTGAAATGCACGCAAGCTAGACCCTTTTGTGCCTGGTGGCTTCAGCATCTGCGCGATCACGTACGAGGCCAAGGAAGCTATGAATATTGCCAATAAAACTTTCTGTCCAGCCGTGGGACACTCTCCTAAGTCCAAGGCTGGCTTGTTTTTGTACGTGATTCCGTCATTTGATGAAAAACAGGTAAATTCAAATGTCTGGTTACCGACCATCAAGGTCTGAGATCTTGAAGCCTCGCGCACATCTTCACCCATGTCATATCCTGAAGAGTCCATGTTCAAATTAGGATCCTCAGTGGGGTGTTTGGTTGGCCATGGGTATGGAGCTTTCGTCGGTCTTGGCGTCACAACCATCGGTGCTGCGGTCGCCGGATGCGCTGTTGGTGATGGTGTGCCTGATGCAGACGGGAGCTGTCCATGAGAGGGCGACGGCGTTGTAGGGTTTGAGCCTAGAGTTGGGGCAGGCTTTGCTGATGGAGTAGATGATGGAGAAACGAGACATTCATCAACCTTGTTGAGCTGCTTCGCAATTTTGTTGAGGCATAGCTGTGTCCAGACATGCAACTGATTGGAACGAGGATGAAAGTTGTCGAAGGTGCGACTTATCAAATTGACAACATTGGACATTTGGTACACGGCAACAGTATCAATCGAGTTGTCAGCCATGACTTTGTCTGCGATCGCATTCATGGCTCCAACAGCAATGGCGCCTATGCGCTGCCTGGAGTCGATATAGTTGACGCCACAACAGGTTACTTGGCGCCATATCACGGCCTTCTCAGCGTCAACAACAAAGAATTTTAATATACTTTCGACCAGATCGTTAAGGTCGTCCTCATAGGACTCTAGGCAATCGGAATCAGTGTAAAAGTCAGAAACATCATCGTCGTCGTCAAATGAGCAAGAATCTGACCTGTGATCGTCGTCGTCGTCTTCTTTGAGCTCCCACCAGCCAGAATTTACAATCACCACATCGTGGTCTTTAATTGCTGCAGCTTCAGTTTGCAGGGCGTCATACCATGTATCCTGAATGAAGTAGAAAGTAGTTTTTATTTCGCCGTAACCTCCTTCTATGGTTGCTGTAATGTGTTGGCGGTGATCTGCTTTGCCGGAACGGTCCGTGCCGTCGGTCCAAGTTGTGCCACAATCAAAGTAGGGTCCGACGTAGCATGCCTCGCCATCTGCTCTGTTACCGCATCCCCACTTTCCACAGCCACCATTTTGCTCCCCCCATTCGGCGGCAATCACACCGTGCTCCAAAAAATGATTAAATGTGTAAGTAAAATATCGGGAAATGGAATCACCCAAAATGGCGACCGACTTCCCCCCAAGAATACAGTGTGCCTGGGTTTGAGTAATCGTGGAGAGTGGATTATAGTACCCAAACGTGTTTCCATTCACTGCATGTGTCAAATCATCGAGTGCTATGGAGCTCTCCAAATTCCAATACACGTCCAAGTCAAACAAGCGCCGGCCTTCTGCATTCACAGAGAGCTGGAGATTGTTAGCTGCATATTGCCGCTTTAAATATGCCACGTCGGAACTGGAAAGCCGCTCACCCCCGTGGGTCAGCCGTGCTACTTCATCATCGGGTAAAAACAAACCAGTAAGCGAGCCAGATAAATACTTAGTTCGCCAGGCTTTCAGGCTAAGCAAGGAACTATCTGGTGTATTGAAGCCCCGATAGTGAGCTCCATCTTCCCGCCATGACCTGGCAAGTCCTACCTCCAACGAATCGCCCCCATCATCCTGGGATACAAAGAGATGAGGGTGCAATGTAAACAAACCTCGTTGCATGCAAAATGTATCAAAGTGGGCTGTCCACATGCTTGAAGTTGTCTCTGCCACCCCCCCCTGCGAGATGCCCAGCTCACCACGCTGCGAGCTCAACGCGTGCCTATACCACCTAGACGGGAGGGATTCACGCTTTGGATTCACTTGTTTGCCCGTATCTACTAGCGTTACCCAGTTCTCGGGGGCATCTACATCCTCAAGATTTTTAAACCAGTCCAAAAAATCATGCCACACTTTAGGCTCTGGTGAAAATCCCCAGCTACCAACGTGTGGGAATAGATAGAGCGTATCGCGGTATGTCGTTGGCTTCAATGCAGCCAACGGCTGATTCTTGCCAGGGCGAACTCGTTTGCCCTCGAGTTCTTCGGGGTAGGCATCCATGCGACCCGCTTGACGCTGAAGTGATATCCCAGCAATGCCGGTACTCATCGAGTACGCGCGATGTGCTGCTGCAAGATATTCAAACCTAGGTGGTGATTCAGAGCATAGGCAGCTGGGGAAATACGTACCAGGCAGTGGATAATTCAACGTCATCCTCGAAAATCACAAAGCGCGAGAATTCCTCGCCATATAATCCAGGATCAGCACAAGCAAGCCACATGCCTCGGACACCATGCCATTTCTCTAGCTTCACAACTCTGGCATTACCGTGGCTCCAGTTTCGCACGAAATTGTCAGAGAGCTCGAGAACCTTTTCACGTTGTTCTATATCCCGCGCGGACCTCCGCGACCAGAGATAAAACCCCTCAGAGGGTAATTGGTCCACATGGATCTCGACATCGACATTTGCCGTGGGCGGGTATAAGGTAGTTTGAAGCGACGACAAAAGGCGATGTAGAGGTTCAACTCGCTTCTGTGCGAGGATCTTCACGGAAAGTTCTGACAGCGCACACGTGCCTCTGAGCAGTACAATGCAACAAGTCGCAAAATTTGAAATCATTTTACCCGCCGCCATGTAGCCCTGATACATGTGCCTACCTACGGTAGGCGGGATCAGTAGGGCCGCAATCTAAAGTCCCAGCCCTCTCCAGGGCAAGGCAGGGAGGGCGAACACCTTAAGTTTGCCCGGGAAGCGCGGAGGCTCCTCGCAGGACTCTTAGGGGTAACCATGGAGGGGCGTCGTCCGCCGCCGGCAGCCTGAAGCTCGGAAACTTGAACACAAAGCCTCTATTTCCAATCACAGAATCTCCGAGCTAGCAATGCGCGTGATCTACCTTATCCCTCCCCTAGTTGGCTCGAGATTTTCAGATGCCGCGGCTAGCCAAGTGGCTAGCCTAGATCACCCGGGCCGTGACTAGCCTGAGTAAGCTACTTATCCTATCCTACTGACCTACGCAACCGCAGGAACCCAGGCTAGTAGTACTTCTCTCCGGATGTCTGGGCGATCATAGCCTGAGGGTGTTATCATAGGCCCGTTTAGAATTTTCGATTCAAGCTATATAGGCCCTCAGGCTAAGTTTGAATTTCTTTACGACATTGAAAGTCATCATGATCATGATTATCGGCTTGCTAAAAAATTTAGAGCAAAAAGCAGTAAAAAGCAATACGTCCAGTGAGCTGCGACTTTCGAGGAGATGAAGTATGATCGTGCCGTGTCAGAGTAGACTAAGGCAAAAGATAAATCAACGGGCGACGAGCCCCGGGCCTCCAGAGCTCGCGGGTTTCCAGCTGAGCCTCCTACCGCGTCACAGCTGATTTTTCAGCACAAGGCTGCGGCCCGCACCGCCGCACTGGCACCAAACTTGAACTTTGCACACTGTGGCAGCCCATTATTTTAGCATACGGAACCTGCGCCTGAGTAAAAGTTTGCCGCCATTCGGTCGGCATTTGGCTGTGCGCTCAATTGCGCCAAAAGCTGCCAACGTCGACTTGCGCTTGACCCCCTATAAATTTCAAGTTCCGAGTCGAAATCTCCAAGGAGTCTTAAGCGTCGCAGGCTACTTCATTCTAATTAGAGCTAAGGGAAGGTAAGGCAGAATCTTACTCCAAGGAATTAACCGATGTCCGGCCTTGGGGACTTGGGCCTTGTGTAAATATTGCCCGGAACTTGAACGCCGATAGGAAAAAAAATATTCGTACTATACCGCCCGGGAAACTGGTGCCAAAGCAGGGGGTTTGCAATAATTTCGGCGAAGTTCAAAAGTGTGTTGGCAACCCACGGCATTGGCAGCCCGCTATCTCAGCCGTAGACCCCATTAGACCACGAGCCCGAGTCGAGTGGGACCGTAGTGTTGGATGCCAGGCACAGTCCCATGCGAATGTGACCACGAAAGGAGGATGTTTCATACTAGTTAAGCCTCCTGGCAACATCAAACTCGCGGTCTCGATAATGCTCATTCTGTCGAGTTTAGTCACGTATGCATCTGCGCATCAAATAGGGGGAAGGTAACTCTCTGCTATTGGCATAGTACTGGAGACGTGACGTTCAGGCAGCTGATTCCAGACTCTGGTCTATAGCGTTGGCTTTGGGCGAGTCATAGTCTTGAGCAAAATATTGCCGCTGGTCACTTTGCAGCTCCGCCACCTCGGTTCACTTGCGGCTCCACTTGCGACTTTTAGGGGTCACATGAGAAGCGAGCCATTCCATGCCCTCTTGTAGGCCAACTCCCCTTAGCGCATCGCTTGGCCTACGTTTATAGCAATACATTCATCAAGGACCCCTGCACCTACGCTATATGCCATGGTCGATCAGATATGCGGTCAAGTTCAAGCTGTTGGCTACACTCGAAAGGTGTGAGTGCACCCGGAATATCCATTTTGTTGGCAAAAAATATGATAGGAACCGGACTGGCGCAAATGTCGCGGTGCTTTAAAAGCATTTCAAGCTCATCTTTTGCAACACACATTCTAATCCTAGCACGTGTTCTATCATGGGAAATCCAATCCGCGAGAATTACCTATCAGTAGAGTCAACGACAAAAATTATAGCCTCAACTTGAACATAATAGTGTTCCCAAAGTGATCTATAGCGTGACTGACCAGACATGTCAAAACAAGTGATGGCGAGGTTGTTCACCTAACAATCCAATATTGCTTATCCACACGATGAAGGGGGAATTTACACGAAACTTGTCCGTTTGGAACCCCACCGTGGGCGTTGCTTCGTATGTTGCAGCTTTTTCTTGGTACTTCTTTGGCTTAATATGCTGGATGAGGGATGATTTACCACTGTTGTCAAGTCCGAGTACTAGAATGTGCACATCCTTGTCTTTTTTTGAGAGCGCAGCTGTAAGACGTTTTAACATTGCCAAGTATAAAAAGGCAAGATGCCACCAGCAGGGCACAGGTCAAAGATACCTGGATACTGCCCGATGCGCACCCGGTCCTCCCACTAGTAGAAGGGCAAGAGCCTCGGGGGTTCTGAAATATCAGGGACTTTATACTGTATGAGAAGACAAGTACCAAGTTGTGTCACTTTTATTCACCGTGACTGGAGCTCAGCTCAGGCGCCCGGCCGAGTCCGAGTCACGGTCACGGTCACTGCCCCGGGCCTCCCCGGGCCGTCGCAAGCCAGACTCGCGGCCGATCGGGAGACCCCTAATCCGGAAACTTGGCCCGTTTGGCCCCAGGGGCATCCTAAGCACACAGCGACACTAGCTTGCCACGGAAGTGCATCCGGGCCCGGCCGCCCGCCGGGGCCCGGGCCTTTCAAGTTCAAGTTGACTCCGAGTCCGAGTCGGAGGTGCCCATTTTGGCCAAGTCAGGCTGAGGTTACTATTAATAATAATAAACTTGAAGAGCATCTACTGGTCTGGGCCGCTTCTCTGGGAGCGAACGATAAGGCTAGCTCGAAATCCAGTCTTAAATTATATATATTTGGTAATTTTTGGTCACGGTTGTGTCGTTTTTTATCATTGTCCCATGAGCGCAGCAAATAGGGCTTAATCGGCCTCTAAATAAAATCTCGAAAATGGTGAATGCTACAACTATATCATCATCCGGTCCCTTCCGTCACCATTTGTCATACGACCCCGGTATTATTGCATCTACTAGTAA
>JACLAA010007807.1_pt1 | contig 18158 bp, 8 predicted proteins | sample 8027891 | NCBI WGS metagenome assembly JACLAA01 (sample SAMN15724900, study PRJNA655200) | protist metagenome | isolation source: fluorescence activated cell sorting (FACS) single amplified genomes of... | place: Spain: Blaines Bay Microbial Observatory, Mediterranean Sea | collected 2016-01-19 | reverse complement strand
TCGCAAGGGGGAGTTGAAAAAGAGGTTTAAAGTGAGCGAGATGTCGTCGATATCTACGTTGGAGTTTGCGTGGGAGCATAAATCGTTGTGGCCGAGTGACTGGGAGGATATAACTTTCTCCAGTGAAGTTGCTCGAACGAATAAACTCGAGTTGCTCAAGTGGGCGCGAGAGGAGAAAAAGTGTGAGTGGGATGAATGGACGATTAATGAGGCCGCATCTCAAGGTAATCTGGAGATGGTAATGTATTGCATTGCAAATGAGTGTCCTATCGATGAGGACGCGTGTGCATATGCTGCCGAATACGGTCATCTCGAGTGCCTCAAATACTTACGCGAAGAAGTCAAAGCGCCTTGGGATTTTTCTACTGCCGAATGGGCGGCTGAAAATGGTCATCTTCATATACTTGAATATCTTGTTGAGCGTAAATATAATAAATATAACGAAAGTGCGTGTTGGTGTGCGGCCAAGTACGGCCACTTGGACTGTTTGAAGTACTTGCACGAAACCGCCAAAGCGCCGTGGGACTCTTGGGCCGTTCGATTTGCGCACGAGAACAACCACACGGAGTGTTTACAATACCTCCTCGACAACAACTGTCCTCTCCCACCCGGTTGGCGATACGAAGATGGAAAGTTGCACGTGCCACCAGTTTCATAATAACAATCGCGTTTCTAAAGTTGTATAATAACAGAAAGAGAGAGACATAGACGCGAGTAACACACGCGCCGCAGCCGCTGCTGAAAATACTCCACAGTAGAGTAGTTGTAAAAATACGAGCGAAATGCTTCAAAAAATTCAAAATCCCACAGAGCATTCCTCGCACATTGAGACGCTTAAACTATCTATCACACGTATTAAATATATCCGATGACGACGAAGAAGACGACGTCGACGAAGGAGACTGTATCGTCGGTCTCTTTGAAAGACCGAACGAATGATTTTAGCAGCAGCATGAGCAGTAAAGGAGCAGAAGAATTGGAAGAAGAATCAGAGAGCGAGCGCAGCTTCGAGAGCGATTGGTCGCGAGACGAAAACCTGTACGACGCGTCGAATTCATTTCTCACGAAAATCATAAAGACGCACAAGAAAGCGATGGAAACGAGCGAGGACGAACGGAGACGACTGAAAGAGTTACTCTTTAAAGCCGAGGATAGGTGCGAAGAGCTGTTGGAAATGAACGAACACTTGGAACGAGAATTTGAGAAAAAAGAGAAGCAGTTTCGCCTCAAAATGGAGGAGGAGAAGACGAAAGGAAAGCAATTTCCGGAACGCGAGAAGATGGAGATTCGGGAACGAAAATTGGAATCGGAGTTGGCAGCGGTGAAAACGATGAACGAGAGTTTAGAGAGGCAAGTTTTATCGCTGAAAATACGCGAGCGGGAAAGAGAGGACGTTTTGACCAAGTTGCGAGACGAGACGGCACAGATGAAGAAGTCGTCGAACAATCCGCAAGTGCTGAGAGACGAGATAAGGAGCGAGGAGCAGAAGGAGCAGCAAACGTTAGCGGTGATTGCGGAGACGTACGCGATTGAGATACGAAAGTTAAAGGAGAAGGTAGAGATGTACGAGAAAGCGAGGATGAGAGAGAAGGCGTTTGGCTTCCAACAAAAGCATCAACAGCAACAACAACGAGAAAAACAACAACAGTATTTCTCCTTCGAAGAGAGTGAAGATGGAGAAGAAAATGATGACGAACCGAGACCTCCACTGACAGTAGCGAAACGTTTACCGAGCGAATCCGAATCCCCGTTTGGGACGTTGAATAGCGAAGGTCGAGTAAAAGCGGCCATTGTTAGATTGGGTATTTTAGATGATAACGGCGACGTGCCAAAGATGCGAAATTTTTAATAGATACGAGTACGTGTACATAGTTGTTTAACATTCTGTGTTTAGAATTTTTCGCACGGTTGAATTCATTACAAGACTAAAGTCGCTGTTGCCGCGTTCGCGTTTGATTTGCGTTTCTTCACAACCGCGGTTGGAGCTTTCGCCGCCACGCAACACACGCCGCACTTTACGTACTCCGAATGCGACGGTAATACAAAGCCGTACTTTTCCACCCACTCATTCTTGTGCGCTTTTTCGAATTCAGCGCCTGAAGAGCACGTGTCGCAATACGCGAACCCGCACTCGACGCATCGTAAGGTGGTCTTCTCTGTGTGACCGCAGAGATCGCCGCACACTGCGCACTTGTGCGAAGGACACAACCACGGTTCCGCTGGATTCGGCGCGGTGAGAACGCGAGCACAGCCAGCACTACCGGCGTGCGGACATTTTGAACATTGTAACCAGATCGATGCGACTTCTGGAGTAAGCCACGCCGGCGGGATAGCCTTACATCCATCCTCTTTGCTCGATTTACAGCCGAAACAGAACACGTCGTGATTTTCCGTCGGAAACGGGGTAGAAGCATCGCTCGTTGGGCGATTAAATCTCGCAGTCGCATCATTGTCATTGTCCACAACAACACTCGCAGACGATAAAAACTGAACTTCTGGAGAGCACTCGCTGAGAATGCTTTTCGCAAATTCCGCCATTGCCTCCTCTGTATCCTCGAGCGTTTTCAACGATGCTTCGTCTACATTCGCAGTGCTTTTCAGATGCACGAGAGGAATTTCGTCCTTTGCGCGCGTATCGCACGGCGCGAGCTTGGGATAGACGACATCTCTCACCACTTGCGCATCGATTTCGTACAAGACGCACACTTGCGTCCCGCGCGTCAATCGAGACGCTTTCTTCAAACCACTTAAGCTCACTATACCCACAGTTCGTTTCTTTATGTCTCTGTACTCGACCGCATCTACAAGTCGCGCGCCGAAAGGTTTCACCAAAGGATCAAGTATAGAATACCCGTCTTTCTCTACGAAATCGACGATTGAAAAATCAGTCGTTTTCTTATCATCGTACACGAACAGAGTTCGCGCGATTGAACGACTCGCGATGACTTGAGCAAATTTCAGTGCTCCTTGGGTTCCATTCAAGATCTTCTGCGGCTCCATGCCATAAAAGGACTCTTTGAGGCGATCGGCAATGTTTAGTTCGCTCTCTGTGGTGTTATTTACCGCAGGTTCCCACTGTTCGAAGACATGAGAAGGTTCAACTAATTTGTTTTGAAGAAACGAATCCTCCTCGGAGTGGGTGGTGAGCATTTCGCGCGCTTTCGTATCCGTAACATCATCGATTTTCGGCTCTTCTTCAGGCGACGGCAGTTCTGACGTGAAACGTATATCCATTTCTTCAAAGTTTGGCGGTTGAGGCTTGAGTGCCCATACACTTGTGGCGGACGCTTTGGCGTAGACTTCGCCGCACCTCGCGTGTACCGTGCGAAATACCTTGCGAAACTCTTCGCCTTTGTTCTCGAACTTGTCCTCATCATTCGGCATCAAGAGTACGCGCTTCGTTTTTAACCGGATTTTACTGGCCGCATCGTCGAAGTGTGCAACCCATTTTCGAAAACCATCCACGCCGTCGAAATTTGCGCTCGAGAACGGTCGAAGTAACGTTCCCGGACTTAACGCGGCATACGTCGCAGGCACCGGAGTCCCGTCTGCGTTTAGCGCGGTGCCGTGCTTCAATACCACGTTAAACATAATTTCTGTCGTGATAACCAAAACATCAAACGAGGACTTTTGAATCGCCGCACCTTTCAGCGAATTTTTTGCATCATTTGCGTTCAAGATGGACACTTGCCTGAGTTTAGGACAAAACTTGACTAGATCGGCGATCCAATTCAAAGCGTCAAATCTACTGTCGCATACAATAACGTGCGGTTTTTCAGATTGAATAGCCATGGCAGTAATTGTCGTCAGCCGCTTACCAAATCCAGAAGGTAATCTAAGCACAGCAAACGCGAGACCGAGGAATTTGTGCCGCGAGACGATATCTCTGGCTATTACTCTTTGAGCTACCGTTAACACTTTCCATGGTTCACTATATTTCTGAGAACCAGGAACCTCAAACGCTGAAAACGTGCGTTTAAGTACGGAACAAACGGAATCAATCGAAGCATCGCTCTTCACGTTTTCGTCCACGAATGCTTGTGGAAACAAAACCATGCACTTTGGATTCAAACTGCGCAAGATAATTATCGCGCGCCCGATGGAAGATTTTGCATTCGGGACTATATTTTCTGACGTTCCTTTCGTTATGTTTTCTAAATTTGCGCGCTTCGCTTTCTTTGGTTTCTCTATGAAGGCCTTCACGGGTTTTTGCCTCGCTGATGTAACTTTGTTTTCTTGTTGCAATTGATCATCTGCGCTGTGCGACGCAGCGTTTATGGAAGTTAGCACTCGCATACTTCCGTCACCCGTATTTACCAACGCTTTCTCGTGCCTTCCATTTGCTAAATCTGTAGTGGTTTCTGTTGTCGTCGTTGCACCGTTCGCATCCGCAAACAATTGCGTCGACTGACTAACTGCAGCGTTCTGTATGCCCCAGAAAACGGATCCGCCGGTCAAATACGCATCGTTCAACGCTGACTCTATTGGCAACGAACATGTTTCGCGTCGCTTCTGCAACCATCGCTCGCTCGAATGCGTGGAGCAAAATACCATCGGCTGACCAGTACCAGCGCGGCGAAGCCACGCGTTCTTCGACCCTCGCGCACAGAGCGGGTGAAACGCCTTGTAACATTTCTTCATCGCGCATTGTGTACAAGCGCCTTCTTCTTCGCAAATTTCACACTTCAACGTCATCCGCGAGCTTGTAAGCTTCGAGGCGTCTATGCGCAAAACGGAAGATCCAGATTCCAACGCTTTTTTATCGTTGTCTACTGCTTTAGAGAACGAAATTTCGGGTAATGTTAGCGCACAAACAACGTGCGCGTGATACCCAGGCGCGCGCCAGCTAGTTGAAAATTTTGATTTCGGCTTGATCCTCGCTAACGCGCCTTTCGGCGTCGGGCATAAAGCGCACATACCCCGTCCGTTTTCGATGAGATTAGACACGCCATCCTCGCACCCCGCGCACAACCACTCGCCGTCTGGAATCTTTTGGATGCCGTAACAGCTCTTGTGCACTTGCACGTCGCACCCATCGCACAATAAAATTTGGTCGTTGACGTCCCAGTAATCCATGAGCTGTTCGTTGCACACGTGGCAGGCGTCCACAGAAGACCAAACAACTTTTTGAATATACTCCGAAGCAGGTTCAGGTGCTTCTTTAATCTTCTTCGTATCGCGAAGTTGGTGTGGTGGTATATTTTTCTTTTTGTTCTTTTTCTTTTTTGTTTCATCTTGCATGTCTGCGTCGACTTCACCTTCCGCGGCGGTGACGTTGGATTGAAGTAAGTCCTTCTCGTCTTCATCCTCGTCCTCATCCTCTGAACTCGATGCGGTATCGGTACCGTTATCGCGTTGCCCATTACGATTCGCATCCAAACTAAACTCTTTTCTCATCTTTTGCTTTAGCGCGCGCCGTTGCTCTCTTACTCCTATCTTGCTCACCTTCAGTTCCTCTCCGTTTGGTTTCTGTCTCGTCTCTAACACCGAAGCGACTCGTAACAGCTTCTCGGCGCGTTGCAACTTCTCCGCCGCAATCTTCGCTTTCCTATTGGCATTCTCAAACGCATCTTTCGCTTTTTGCATTTTCTTGGCAGCAAATATTTCAGTCGCCGCCGCCGCGCTCGCGGTAAACGCCCACTTATTCTCCGCGTTCCCGCCAGCACCGCCGTTCATTTCACCTAATCTCGCATCCACCGCTCTTATGATTTCTTCGGACGTTGGAATATTGAACGGATTATTATTACTCGTCGTATTCTCCGCATTACTCTCGCGACCGCGCATCTTCTTCGCCAACATCTCCTTCAAAAACAAAATTTCCTCGTCGACATCCGCGTCGGAATCCGTGTCGTCTTCGTCTTCGTCCTCCTCCTCCGTCACTTCCTCCAACGAGCGCTTCCTCCCTCTCTTCGTCGACGACGCGCCGCCGAACCCTCTCTTCCTGGTAAACTCCAACGCTTTTCGAACGTCTGCCGACTGTTTCTCGTACTCTTTCAAGATGTTTCCTACCGTTGAGACGACTGCAACTTTCGTTTTCTCCTCTTGGTTTTTGTAAAAATCCGGAACTGTCTCCTCCTCGTCTTCGTTCGTATTCATCCCTTTTCCTTCTGCATTCTGCCTTTGCATCATCATCATCATCATCTCGTCGTCCTCTTCTTCTTCTTTTTCTTTCTCGTTCTTTTGAACAACGACGACTTTATCCTCCTCCCGCTTCTTAAACGTCTTCGTTGCCTCTTCTTCGTAATCATCCTCGCCCGTTGTTCGTGTTGCGTGAATAGTAATCGACGAAGCATTCGTCCGTCTGTCCAATTCGACGCGTTTCTCCTCCTCGGTTTCATCTTCCGTGTTTTCATTATCGTCGTCGTTTACGTCGTCCTCGCGAAAAAGAGGATCATCTGCCGACGAAGGTAAAGACGACGGGGCGTTTTTGACGATGGTTTTGTTCTCCTCTTCGTTGGTGTCGTTTTCATCGTCGCCGCTCATATTTCTTCTCCCTTGTTTAAAGTTTTTTGTGGGGAAATCGAGTGAAAATGTCAGAAGTGCTCGATGGTACAAAATTTAACCGGTGTTGGTATATACACAGTAAACGCTCTAAAGTCATCATCGTAATCATCATCGTCGTCGTCACATATATGTCATCTAATAATAAAGGTGTTCTTAAGCTAAAAACGCTTCCTCTTCCAAGAAGGTTTCTTCCTCGTCTTCGCCGTCGGGGGCGACTTTTTGGTAGAAGAGAATGTACCCGTGTTCGCTGCCGCCTGCGTCTTCATCTCCTTCTTGTCCTCCCGAGACGACACCTTTACTTCCGAAAACGGATTCTAAGTCTTCCGTGTTCATGTCCTGAACGGTTTCGTCGTCGAACATGACCCACCGTTCGCTGGCACCACCTCCGCTGGCTTTGTAGCCAGAGGTTCGAGCGAAGCAGACGTAGTGGCCGTGGTTCGGGCCGCTGCCGATGTGGACGACGACGGCAAAGAGACAGTAGAGGTCGTCGGAGGAGGTGGAGTCGGCGGAGAGGTTGGGAAGTTTCAGCTCGCGCGAAAATGCGACTCGGTGGTTAAGTTTTTGCATTCGTCCGACGGATTCGACGTATTTGAAACGTTTCAGGTGGAGCGCTAAGACAGAAGGCGCGGTGCGGATGAGAAGTCGTTTGTGCGCTTCGTGTAAGCCCGAACACGAATCGCATTGGAACTTATCTTCGCCGCCGAGAAGTTCGCTGGCAGAGAAATCCGACAGACACTGTTGGATGGAAGAGTTTGGCTTTACCTCGACGGAGATTTCGAGGAAGGATTCTGACCGCGACGTGACGTTCTCGCACCACAAACATCTGGTTTCGTTGACGGTTTCGCCTTGGAAGACTTCGTGGACCCACGTTTGCTTTTCTTTTTTCTTGCTGTTACTGGATGCTTTTTTACGCATGTTTAACGCGTCGCTAATGCCACCGATGTTTGTGTTACTACCTGCATTCGACAAAGTTAGCGCGGCCGATGCGTTGGCGGCGTCCTTCCCCGCACCGTTCTTAGTAGCGGCGCTCTTGCCCTCTTCTTCGACGTTCCTCAAATCCACGTCGTTACCTTCGCTTCCTTCATCTACGCTCAGACGACCGCTACCGCTCGAAATTCTCGGCGTTACACTGCCCGCGCTGCTTCCACTCCTCCTCGAATTCCTCTTCGAATCGTAATTATCCTTCACCTCGTCTCTCTCCCTCTCTAAAATCTCGCAACACTCGTTCAAGAGATAATTCAAAAACTCGTGCGCGTCTTGATGCTCGTACGAGTTAAAACACTCGTTCGATTTCTTCAACCGAGAGACAAACTTCTTCGGTTCAACCACGGGAACTCTTTTCGCCGAACTCGTCAACGCTTTTTGCTCCTTCTTGCTCATCTCCGCGAACAAACCGCCGAGCGAAAGTAACAAGTTGGCGTCCGAATCAGTTTGCGTCGCGTGGTATTCCAACAAGAGCTTCTTAAACGGTTGGCAGTGATACAACGCTTGCAACACTGAATTGCAGTAACACGTGTTCCCGAAATTTTCTAATCCAACGCCTTTTGATGCGCCTTTGTTTTTGTCGCTCGTCGTATTCGTCTTCATCCCCGAGGCGATGGTATCTTCGTTGTCATTAGACATCTTCAGATTGTTCTTTTCGTTCTCGTCGTTCGAACCGTTATCATCTTTTCGTCTCCGGTCGGCACCAGACGCCTTTGCACTCGAAGATCCGTTCGTACTGTTCGCAGATGATGCAAGAGTACTGCTCTTAGTCGCGTTCGAACCGCCACTTCCGCGAGTCGTAGCATTCGTCGTTGGTTTTCGACTTCGCGGGGAAGAATCGTTCGAACGGTGTCGCCGCTCGTCGTCGTCGCTGCTCGTCTCGCTCGAACCGTTCTCTGCAGTTCTCTCTTCGTCGAAGGATAAGTTCCGAACGCCATCGCTCAAAGAAGTGGAAGGCGCTTTTGAGTTCGTGCCTCCCATACTCGTGTTATTCTTTTCTTTCTCGCGTGGTATTCTTCGCTTTTTTCTGGAGAGGTTTGAGGGTTCGTTTGTCTCGAACGAAAGGAAGAAGGAGAGAACGAGAAGCGAACGCGCGCGCGTGTTTTCTATGCAGACGTACAAGTGTAAAAAGTAGATACTTAAAACAACGTCTATGTGATAATGGTACATGATGCGAAATGTATATTTACCTTTTCCTTTCGTCTAACCGTAACTGGTCGCAGATGTCGGTCAACGCGCTCTCGTATCTCGGAATGAAGTGGTCGGAGACCATGTTTTTGTTCAACCATAAAGCGGTGTACGCTTCTCGTTTGACGTCGGTATATAAGGCGTAGTGTTGCGGGGCGTCTTTGGGAATGGCTTCTCGTAAAAGCGGCTGTTCGTTGGCGAGACCTTCGGCTCGGTTCGCCGCGGCGAGGTCAATCATGTGGAGGATTTTGCCAGCCGGGAAGAGCGGGACGTGTAACGTGCGCTTGCGCTTGGTACCGCCGCCGCTGCCAACATCTTTGTTCTTCGCTCCTTCGCCGCGTTTTTTCAGTTCTGACTCGATGGCTAGGATGGTGCCTTCCGCGTCGTCGACTTCCATTGCCGCGGCAGTTTCGGAAGGATCTTCGATATCGTCCATGGGCTCGAGCTTTTCGCTTTCTTCGAGACGTTCTGGAGAGATGTTTTCACCCGAAATTTTCATTTTGGCGTTTAGAAGCTCCTCTGATGCTTTCGCGATGTCTCTGTCGCTTTGTAAACGCAACACGCGCTCGGTGGCTTCCGGTTCTGAAGCATCCAACATTTCCTCCGAGATTGATTCTCTCGATATGCGTTCCTCCTCGGCGGCGTCGAGTTCTCCGACGCCGTATTGCGTGTGCGCCGCGACGCCTCCCATACGAGAGGAAGATTTCGTTCCTATTTCTAATTCTTGTTGCTTTTTATGTTCCTCTTTCGAGGAAGATGCAGCAACGCTCGGTTTTATTTTGTGTTGACTTCTCGGCGCGGTGCATCGAAGTAACATGGCGACTGATAAACTCGCCAATCGCGACGAGACGGATCGCGCAGACTTTGTCGCCGCCGACGCTGTGGTTGCTAATAAGTTGCGACTTTGAGACGCAATCGTGGCCGCTAACGGTGGAGCAGCCACACCACCATTACTACCAGCAGAAGTCTTAGGAGATGGAAGCACCGCGACGTCTTGCGGCGGCGGCGCCTCGTTCCACTCGTTGTCCGGCGAAGCGAAAGTCTTCTTCTCTGGCGATCGAGGACCGACGCACGGTATGGGCACGCCGCACACTTTCGGTGCGGTCGCTAAAACTCTTTTCGCTGCGTCTTTATCCGTAAACGTCGCCGCTAACGTTCCAGCTGCTTCATCGCCCATGATCCCTAGCCCGCCAAGTTCCGCGTCCCCTTCGACTCGCCGGCCTGTTTGCAAAAACCGTTGCAATACCTTTTGTTCTACGCTCGTCTTCACAATCTGCTCGCGCATATCCTCCGCACGCGAATAGGACAACAAAGGCACGACATCGCCTCGATTGATCAGCGTTGTCGTCCACGGGGCGCAATTCGCGGCTAAATCTTCCGAAAGCATGGACGGACACCCGAACGCAATCACTCGCACGTCTGAAAAATGTTCCGGCTGCGCGTCTCTGAGCATTTGGGCTAAAAGAACGCCGACGCCGCCACCCAAGGAATGACCAACCACCATAAAATCGTAATTTGGGTTCATTTCTCTTGCTTTTCTCAACTCGTCCGTCGCGTTTTTCATCAACCACCTCGCGTTGGCTAAAAAACCGGCGTGCGCGTACCCGACGACGACGTCGCCGGATCCGTCCGGTCTCAACGCGTGGTGCGGACTCGAATGCGCCGTCAACGCCGTCAACGAATCCCGTATCGAATGCGTCCCACGAATCACCAGTAACAACGATTTAACGTTTTCATCCTTAAACAAAACAAACGCCGGTTTAAACGTCGACGGTTTAATCTGATGGAGCAAAATCTTCTGGTACGAGTCGTCCACTCTCCCTCGAATGGTTTCGAAATCTCTCGCGCGCCTTAAAAGTTTGTTATACTTCAACGCCAACCGTATCCTTAACAACCGTTCGTCCCACCGTTCCCCGTTTGCGACGAGACTTTCGTGTTCCGTGATATTCTCTCGAAACGTTCCCTTCGTGATTCGTTTCCCTTTTCCAATGTTGATCACCGCGTCGGCGATTTCGTCTTGGCAGTCTCGGTTCGCCAACTGTCGAATGGCGAGTAAGTGGTCGACCCTCCAAATCTTCAAGATGGATAAAGCGTCCGTCCACCCGATGCGAACGATTTTCGCCAATCGCGAGGCAGTTTCTCCGTACGTTCTCGGTTGTTCCGAGAGTTGCCAATCGTCATCATCTGCATCGTTCTCTTTATTATCATTGGGCGGCACCCCGCTCGGTGCATTGTGCACCGCGAACGAGTTATTACGCGAATTGTTGTTGTTAGTACTACTATTACTACTGTTACTCGCGTAGAACAAAGACGCGAGCGTGGTCAACGTCGCCGCGGCGACCACCGATGCCATCTCTTCTTTGCCTTCTTCTTTTCCTTCTCGTTCTGTTCTTAATGCGAGACGATATATATATAATATACTAATATGTAAATGTGACAGTTTGTTCAAGGGAGCAAAAAGGAACAAAAAATTTGAGGAGAATTTTTGCTCTTTTTTGGCTTCTCTCTTTTTGCTCCTCCTCATTTTTTTTTTCATCTCAGACACAGGTGTGTTTTTGTGTTGTTGTTAAAAATACTCGAATACGAAGGCGAAAGAGTGTTTTGTGGTCGCGCTCTTACGGTAGTATTAAAGCGCTTGTGAGTAAAAGGAGAGGAAGGGAGGAGTACTCTTCGACTGACGATGATTATTACAACTTTCACTTTTTTTTCGATATGAGCCGTGCGGCGGCTTTGATTTCAACGAATAATAATAATATGAGTCAGTTTTAGATACGAATACGAAGAAGAGGGAGGTTTTTTTGTTTCGTATCTCTCCCAGGCGCGCTTGAGCTGCTCTCGCGCGTTGTGCGCGCGCGCGAGAGAGATCTCCGATCTCTCTCTCTCTCCCTTTTGATGGAAGGTGATGATGCTGACGATGATTATACAACGTAATCTGTTGCTGAACGCTGTGATGTGTGTACACTGCACAAAATGTGCCTTCTTGGAGAGTGTATTTTTTCCCAACAGAGAGAGAGAGAAAGAAAAAGAGAGAAAGTCTTTCGAGTGCTGCTTCTTCTTCTGCTTCGTGAAGGCGATGATGACCAATATTAGTTTGTTTCACTGAAACCCGTCTTTCTTTCTTTTTGTTTGTTTTGACGGGAGTTTGTGATGAAGAACATGTTCTGAGCCTATCTGTCGTGGAAGAAGAAGTATGCCGAAAGAGGGAGGAGTCGAACGTCGCTCGTTTTTTTTACCTTCGTTTCGCATTCTCTCGTGCGAAACGTTCGTTGTTTCTGCGCGGATTCAAAGGCGATGATGACCACAAAAATAAAAAGCATTTTCTGAAGCTTCACGGCGTATTTGATTATAGCAAGTGCTCTGAGCCTAAGAACTTACATCCGCGATACTTTTTTTCTTTGATCCGCTCGCTCACGCAGTATTTTTTACACACACACAAAAACACACACACAGACGCGCACAGGAAACACAGTTTTCGTTGAAAACATGCAGGTTGTATCGAACGCAAGCACATTTTATGGTAACGCGCTGCGTAGTACTCATAGTCGACGACGACAAAAAGCGCATCTCACCACCACCACCAAAGCGTACGTCGATTGGACGCTCGGCGAGCCGGCGAGGGTGGTGAAATCCGCATGTTCGCCCTCCTCCGAACAGTACGAACCAGAAGATGCGATAAGTGTGAATGAAATCATCGAGAAAAACGACGGGATTTTCATACCGTTTGAAGAGAGCAAAGAGGTCGTTTTGAAGTTTACGCTGGAAGACGCGAAGACGAAAGAAGTGACGAAATTAGCCAAGACGTGTTGCGATTTGCGAGTCCAAGCGGTCGAGGGCGTCTTTTTTCTCTACGATACGGAAGAAAACGCAAAGCCGGTGAAGTGTTCAGGAAAAGCCGTACGAACGTTACGTCCGGGATCGGTGTTATCGTTTTGTCACCACGGACGCGAGAGGCGATTGGAATTGTTTCGAAACGCCATCGCGCACGCGTGAAATGCACACGCAAAGCTGTACCAAACTAAAAACTAAAAATACAAAACTACCTATCTTCTATCTCTGCCTTCTAAATCGTTCACGTATCCTCTCGGTGGATCTTCAAACACCACGTCTTTATACACGCCGTCCTTCCCATTTCCTCTCCCGCTACACCTGAACGTCAACGAAACTCGCTTCCCGTCGATTAAATCCTCGTTCCGAATGCCGTGTTCCCATTCGAATCTACATCGTCCGCCTTGGATCTGTAACGAAAACCTCGGTAACTTCTTTGCAATCTCAATCCCTTGATTCTTATTCATTCTGTATCGCATTATGCACGTTCCTACCATGCTTAAATTGATGATAATATCGCTCGATAAAATCCGATCGTCCACGTGCGGTCTCAACTCGTGTCCTTTCTCTCGCACATATTCAATCGCGTTGCACTCGTTGCACGCGAACCCGAATTCTCGCAAACCTTTGTACCCGTACTCATTCGCGCGTAACTTCTCCAAAACAATCCTCTGAAACGCCTCCGGCATTTCCCTCTTCGCTTTGAACACTTTCCTCCGCGCCCTGTCCGCGTTCACCCCCCAAGACTTCCCGTTGTGCCGTCCGTTCCCGCTCGCGTTTCGATCGTTCCACGTCTGCTCCGACATGTCGTACACCGCTCGCAATAACTCTGTCTCTTCTTCCTCGGTTATGAAATTCTCAATCACTTTGTGCCCAGATATGTGCGACGGCGACGAGATTTTGGACATTTCAATCGAGCCTCGCTTGATTTTCAAGAACGCGTCGTTATTCTTAGCAATAGGAATAGGTATTGAAGGCATTTCCTCCTTCTCCTCAAAAGCCTTCCTTTTCCGGCAGTTTTTGCTCGCCAAAGTCTCAGTCTTCTCTGCATCTGTTATTACGGAGTGTTCTCGTTCTTCTTTTTCTTCCTTTTCTTCTCGCTTTGCGCGTTCGTCTAAACACTCGTTCACGTGTTCTTGCAAGCGCACCACGTGGTGCATCGTCCCACAAACTGGACATTTCTCGTATTTATTCTTGTTCTGTTTTGTCTTCTTACCATCGCCTCCGCCGGCAAAAAATAACGTCGTCTGTCGCATCACACGCGGTGTGCTTCTTCGTGTACTTCTTGTCTTCAGAGTGGTACGCTCGAGAGAGAGAGAGAGAGAGTAAGAGAGAGTTTGTTTTAGGGGAAATCAAACATTTAAACTGGGGAAAGTCAACAGAAATCTCTCCATTTCAAAGCCAAGTAAACATCAATGATATCAGACTTACTACTCGCTCTTTCGGGAATTCCGGGCGATATCATCGTCCACGAGTCCTACACATCACCCACAACGCCGGACCGGTTTATCATCAGCTCGAGAGCGATGGAAATGGACATCGTTCTGCCATTTGAGAGAGATTTGGTGGAAAAACGACTCTTACCACTCGCGTTTGCGGTGAAGGTTTTGAAAGAGTTCGCAGAACGAGAGGATGCGAAAAGAAGGATGAGAAGTAGTGATGATGATACTAACGGTGTGAGTATTCAGTCGGAGCATCATTTGTGCGCGTACCGGCGCGGATTACTCTCCGGCATAGACCAAGCGGTGTTACAACCGTACGAGGAGCGGTTGCTCCTGTTGGAGCAGAAAATACTGAAAGGCCAAATCGAACCGAACGCGAACGCGATCGAGGAATGTTTAGGCGAGTTTACAGTTTCTGTTATAGGTACGATGGATGCGTTGAAGAAGATAATCGAGGAGGAAGAAGATGATGGATTTTACGGCGCGAAACTTTTGGACGAACTCGCGTTTCGGTATCGCCAGTGCGGGAGTTTCGAGACGAAGCGAGCGTTGAGAATTTTGAGGAGGTTTGCGATGCGAGCGTTTTATGGGCACTGTTTCGTGTGGCTGGCGTTTGGGACAGTGGCAGAGGAGCAGCAGATTCGGAGGGATTTTGGTGGACGACGACGACGGGAAGTAAACAATAAAGGATCGTTTTTTATCGGCGCCGTGAGAGAGGAAGACGTGATGACGCAAAGGCTGGAGAGGCTCGAAATGAACGAAGAAGAAGAAAAATATGATGATGATGATGAAAAAGAAGACTCGATGATGAGGAACGCAGACGAAGAATATCAAATCAGGTACTTTCAAGACGACGATTACTTGGAGAACGCGAAAATATTACCAACCGATGGCGGCGCTTCGGCTTGGCGCGACGCTTTCGCGGTCAAAATCGAGCAAACACCGAAACGCATGTCCGCGAGCGACGCCGAGGCGGTACATTTCGTAGGGAGGTGCGTGAGAGCGTTACGGTTACATCGAAGAGCGCTCGAATTGCGAAGACGTAAGAAGTTTGGGAGCATTAAGGAGACGAACGCGAAAAAAGCAGACATCGATGCTTTCCTAGAGGAACACGCGAGAGAAACCGGGAAGGAGATTGAATCGCTCGTGTTAGGTATTCGTGATGATGAATCCAAAAACACAGAGAAGAATGAAGCCGCAATAAACGACGGCGAGGACGATTTCGACGATTTTACCTCTCTCGCTATTGTCGTGAACAAAGCGAAACGAAGAGTTTCCAAGAAACTCGGCGAAGTCATCGATTCAGAAACCTACGACGTGAACGACAAATCCGCCTCGTCGTCATTCGTAACGGAAACGTTCGCGTCTTTGCGAAACTTCTTTCTGTTACAAAGAGGTGACATCTTTTCCTCGCTTTTGGACGACGAAGATTCAATCTTTATCGTACCCGGGAGCGAAAGGAGTGGTATGAAATCAGCGAAGAAACGCATTGAATCGGCGTGGGAAGATGCCGTCGCCGATAACAAGTACGACGGCGCGAGCGAACGATTTTCACTTAAACGAGGCGACAAAAAATATTTTTCGGAAACAAATGCTGTGAGTTCGTGCGATGGATTTGACGATGTCTACATGTCTTACGAGAGGACATGGCCCGTAGGTTTACTCGTAACGGACTTTGCGCTCGAGAAATACGGCACGATTTTCAAGTCTTTGTTTCGATTGCGTCGAGCGAGATCCGCGTTGTCGCGAGTTTGGCAGAATATCAGCCGACACAATCGATCGAGTGTGACGGCTTTACAAATGAGCAACAATACCGGTACTGGTTTTGAAACCGACGCAAACGGCGTTATTCTTCGCTCGCGAACGGCGATTGATTTTGCATTACGAAACTGGGAACAGTACGCGAGCGAGGACGTCATCGCTCACCGATGGTCGTCGTTCGCGCAATCCATGACGTCGAGTGCAGGAGACGGCACTGCCGTTGACTTCGAGAAAGCGACCAAGGCACACAGAGAATTCATTGTGAGCGTATCGCGCGAACTTTTCGTGAAAGATGGGAGTATGGTTAGGAAAAAGAAGAAAGACGCGAGCGACGTCGAGAAAGCAGTGGCGGAGATTTCAAATTTAGCCTTTACGTTGGAACTTCTCAGTCGAGAATACAGAGATATTAACGATAAAGAAATTGAGGAAGAAACGAGCGATGAGCAAAAATTGTATGCGAACGAACATCTGGTTACGAAGACCGAACACGTCTTGTCTCGCGCGCAAGAGTGCACCGCACTTCTCTGCTCGGCATTGCGAAGCGAGATTTTAGGGGTCTCGGATGTCGCTTTGCACGATAAAGTAGACGCGTTACTCTTCCGGCTCGAGTTCAACAAGCAACCGTAATTATAGCAGTAAATGTAGTAGTAAATGTAGAAGCAGCAACTAATTAGTTAAAACTTTGTCGAATTTAGAGCCAAAAACCCGAGCGCGTACCCGGCGTGCGCGGCGGCGCCGTTTTTCAAAATCGACTCGTCCAAAATGAACTTCGCCGAGTGTAACGGATGCACCGCTCCTATATCTAGATTATAACTACCAATCCAATTCATCACGCTTGGATACTCGTTCGCGAAAAACGAAAAGTCCTCCGCCGGCATCACCGGAGCCACGTCCAACACTTTACCTTCCTCCTTCCCGAATATTTCTCTCGCCACTCGTTTCGCAAACTCCGCCGCTTTCGCATCGTTCACCGTCGGTGGGTACACTTCTCTACTTGCGAAACTCACCTCCACTTCGCACCCGTTCGCCAATCCAACTGCGTTAGCTACTCTCGACAGTTCATCCATAGCCCATCGAAATGTCTCCGGCTGCAACGATCTCAACGTACCGGTCAATTTGGCCTCGTCAGGCATGACGTTGCTCACCGTCCCGGCGTGAAACGTCGATATGGTAACCACCACCGAATCTAGCGCGCTCGTTTTCCGACTGACAATAGTTTGCACATCCGTCACAATTTTCGCCCCGCAAACAACCGCGTCGACATTTTTATGCGGCACGGCGGCGTGTCCGCCTCTCCCGGTCACCGTAATCTCAAACGTCCCCGCGCCTGCCATTATCGTTCCTCCTCTCGTTCCAAACGAACCACTCGGCGTTTCCGCGTACGGCCAGTTATGCAAAGCGAACGCGGTACTCGGTCGTATCTTCATATCTCGCATGGTCTTCGACTCTAACATTTTCTTCGCGCCCGCGCCGCCTTCCTCCGCCGGTTGAAACAACAAATACACAACCTTCCCTCGCCTCGCCTCGTCTGGTAGAATCTCTTCGCCGCTCTCGAGAACTTTCTTAATCAATTTTGCCGCGCCTAACAGCATCGTCACGTGCCCATCGTGCCCGCACGCGTGCATCTTCCCCTCATTCTTCGATTTAAACTCCAAATTTGTCTCCTCCGTCACCGGCAGCGCGTCCATATCCGCGCGCAACAACACCGCGATCTTATTCTTCTTAGTAGTAGTACTCTCGCCGCTCCCACTTCCTCCTTCGCCTTCGCCGTCGTCGTCGTCGTCACCATCCAACGGAATCCTCGCCAATATTCCCGGTTCCGCCGCGTCTTCGTACACAATTCCTAGCTTTTCTAACTCTTTCTTGATAAACGAAGCCGTTTCTCGTTCGTTCCACATCAACTCTGGCGTTTCGTGTAAGAAGCGTCTCTGGCGAATTAAGTCGAGCTCGAAATCGGACTCCAGACTGAACCGTTTTATCGAGGCGAGGACCGCATCGAATGTCAACGAAGAAGTAGAAGTTCTTCCATCCACGACAACCGTGACATCATTCTCTTCGTTTTCGTTCGACGTTTTGTTGTTCTTCTTCGACGAGGTCATGCGTTTGATGGTGTTCTTCTCGTTCTCCGGATCGTTCTCTCCTTCCCCGTCGGGAACTGCTTCCGCTTTCCAAGAAGACTTCGGAAAGAAGAAACAAAAGAAGAAGAAAAAGAAGAAAAAGAAGGCGTTGAACAGAGAAAGAGATGTAAAGGAAGCTTTCCTTTTCCTATTCCTCGTTCTGGTCGTCGTCGTCCGAATCCTCGTCGTCATCTCAGCGGAAGAGTAAAGTTGCGATGTGTTTACGATTTTTATACGAGAGAGAACAGTCAAAGCGCTGCTGAATGAAGAAAATGTGGAGATTTTTTGTACTTTTACAACTCTTTCTTTGCGTTTTCCTGCGTCCGAGGAGGAGGAG
>JACLAA010005860.1_pt1 | contig 18195 bp, 18 predicted proteins | sample 8027891 | NCBI WGS metagenome assembly JACLAA01 (sample SAMN15724900, study PRJNA655200) | protist metagenome | isolation source: fluorescence activated cell sorting (FACS) single amplified genomes of... | place: Spain: Blaines Bay Microbial Observatory, Mediterranean Sea | collected 2016-01-19 | reverse complement strand
GAAGACAGGACGGACTGGCCTCTGAGTGGACAAAACAGGTGTAAAAAAGCACTCAACTTATATCATCATCGTCACGGTCTGTTTTATTAGTTCTTCTTCCTTGACTGGAATAATCTAGTTCATTTCTGTCTCGCTGGCGACCTCTCTAACCCTCTCCCCAGCTCCTCTCCCCACTGGCGCTGACTGGTCTCTGACTGGCGGTGACTGGAGTGCCACCTGGCAGTGGATTATGATGATACTCTAGATGCAGCGTGCTGGCATTCTGCTGGTAGTCAGGCGAGTGGCTCAGAAACCAGTGTTGGGATCAGAGAAAAAAGACCCAAATGCGCCGAACAATGATTTAGCGCCAGTTGAAGGGTCACGGCCATCAACTGTAGTGGGCTGATGTGGAGACCTGGTACCGATCGCACCGCCAGGCGCGCGCACTTCTGGCAGCCTTGGTGGACCAGCAGGTGCGGCGAGGCCGGGCCTGGCGGGCCGGCCGAAGAGGCAGCTTAGGCGGGCAGCGATCTCATCAGCGCCGCACTCCTCACCACTGGCCACTGCGTGCACGACATCAGGTTGCGATGGGACCGGCAAGCATGGGACTGGCGCGGGCTGCGTGACCCGCCAGGCGGAAGGAGCAGCCGCGGGTGCACGTTGCCACAGGGCCTGACCGTCGGACGTTCCTGCACCACTATCCTGGACAGGCGATGGCGCACGCAAAGTCAATGGCGATGATGTGGTGACGCGCGTGACTGTCGGCGGCGCACGGGGCCTGCTGGTAGCCGGCATAGCAGGCCGGCCAGCTCGTCCGGCCGGAGGCGATGGACGCGCGGCTGGCAGCGTGGCGCCCCCACGTAATGCCACAGCCGATACGCGACGCTTTCGCGCCACCGCCGATTCAGACGGCGGAGCAGATTCGGCAGGTGGACGCCGCGACGCACGCATAGGGGGCGGCAGCGGTGAGGGCTGAAGCGGCGAGACAGCGGGGACATCGGAGCCCTCAGACTCATCGGACGTGGAATGCCGGTCCGGACTGGGTGGCGTGGACGGCACCGGGGGTGCCGAGGTGCCAGCGTCATCAGGCGCGACCGCACGCCCTGCCGCACGAGCGGCGGCCTCTTTCTTACGGCGCTGCTTTTGGCGCTTCGCCTTCTTTTTCTCGCGTGCTTTGGCCGTCCTCGCCTCGCGCTCAGCTTCCTCAGCCTCTAGCTCTTCGACGAGGCTCCGCCGTGCAGCCTCTGCCGGGCCGTCTGCAGCTACTGGCGCGGCCGCGACGTTAGCGCCAGTTTCGCCTCTCTTTCCACCGTTTCCGTCGCATCGCGCCCGCTCGCGCTGTTTGAGCAGGATCCTGAGGCGTGCGTGGCGTGCGGCCTGCGCAGGATGCACTGGTAGGGGTTGGGACGGAGCTATATGCGCGTGCGTCCCCGCCGCCACGCGCGAGGCTCAAGCAAATTTTGGGAAAGGTACAACGGCGTGCGGCGCTGCAAGCTCGCCTTCCGGTCGCGTGAGCAGTCAGCGAGCGGCGCACGGTAGTCGGCCACAAGACGGGCGGCAGCGTCAACGTCGCCACGCGCGACAAGAAGCGCGACAGCCGTATCTCCTCGTGCGTTGCGCGCGGCAACGAGCTCGGGAAGGCGGTCATCAGCGCGTGCGGCATCCAGGACGGGCCAGAGCACGTCGAGGTGCCCCTTTCGTGCGGCGAGGAGTGCGGCCTCGCCCGACGGCGGCGCTCCAGCGCTGATCAGCGCGCTCGCAAGCTCAGCGCGGCCGGCGCCTGCGGCAAGCGTGAGTGCGTCCTCACGTGGCGTCGCGCCGCGGACGGGTCTTGCAGGGTCCGCACCAGCGCGAAGCAGCGCGCGTGCTGCACGCGATGCGCCCTTGGCGACCTGCGCGCATTCGTGTTGGTGCCACTCGCGCACGATTCCGCTTCGCCGCGCTTTTTTGCTGGTTCGTGGCAGGCGAAGATGAGTGACACGCGCGCCAGCTCTGATCGACGGCGTGCCACCCTCCTCTCACACCGAGTGTGCGCACGAGTTAGGCAACTGTGCTTTGCATTCAACGCCGGGGTGCGGACGGCAAGGTGCAGCGCCGTCTCGCCATGAGCATCCTCAGCGTCGATGTCAGCGCCGGCGGCCGCGAGCACAGGCACAATTGCCGCTGCCGCTGTGTCTGCATCCGCGCGGTGACCGCGCGCGCACGCGAGGTGCAACGGTGTTCGTGCCGAGCCAGCGGCGACGTCGCGGTGCGCTGCGTCGGCGCCTGCACGCAGGCACCGCCGGACCGCGTCCGCGGCGCCCGTACGCGCGGCCGCGAGCAGGCACGCATCGGCGTCGCTGCGCGCGATATCCGTCGACGACACACTGACAGTGACAGTCGCGCGCACGCGTAGCGCGCCGTCGGTTCCGATGAGGTCACGCGCACGCAGCTCTGTGTGCGCAGCAAACTTCGGCCAGCCCCAGTCTTGGACCGCGGGTGGCGGCGCGGCGCGGAAAACCTGTGTTGCCCATTTCGCATATCCACGTGACGCGTCGCCCGACGCATGGTCGACAGACATGGTGAACCTGCGGCGGCGGCGGCGCAGCAGTTGGTACAAGCGTGGGCGCATGTGAGGGCGGCGCAACGCACGTCGCGTGTTTCTGCCAGCCGAACGGGAGCGTGGCGGCGTCGCGAACCGAGAGGTAGAGTGAAACGTGCCCGGCATTGTCTGCACCGTCCCCGTCGAGAAAGTAGTACAAAAGCCATCGGTTGCCCGCCGCGTCAACGAAGCCGGCGTCATGGTACATGCCCTTGTGCGCGCGTGCGGCGTCCGACCTGCGTGCCGTCTCGAAATCGGGCACGACCCAGCGGCATACTACGGTCGTTGGACGTGCCTGCGGCGCCCAGCCGCCGGCAGCTGTCGTACCACCGCCCGCTGCGCCCGCCGCACGCGCGGCTGCCTCGCCGGAGCCGCCGCCGGCCTCAGCCGGGGCCGCCGGCATCGCCGTGCCGCCTGAACTGTTGACGGCGCCCGGCGGCGGCCGCGGAGGTGGCGGCAGCGCTGCGACGAGGTGCGTGATGGCGACTCGCGTGCCACTAGCCTCTGTCGCACCAGCGACCACCGCACGGTTCGCCGCCTCGGCAGCCGCGAAGCGCACGCACGCAGCGCCGCCGCCGGCGACGAGCGCACACGCCTCGACGGCGCCGTGCGGCTCGAGCAGCGTGGCGACATGGGCGCTGGTCGCCGAGACCGCAAGGCCCGACACAACGACGACGTGGCCTGCCGGTCCTGCGCCGCGAGAAAACCGCGCGAACGTCGTCCCCAGAGCGTCGACGGCGGCGGCTCTGACGGTTTTCGCGAGGTGCGCAGGAGACGCAGCGGCAAGCTTGCGCCGCAGCGCACGCGCCGGGGCGTCGTCATCGCCGTCATTGTCCACCGCGCGCGCCACCGCGGCAAGCACGTCTTCCGAAGCGTCGCGCGCAATGACACTCGCGCTACCGGCAACGGCCTGACCGTCGCCGTGGGTCGCAGGTTCCGAAGGGACACCTCCGGGATCTTCCAGGGCGTTCCCTGTCTCGGTGGCAGCGCCCGGCGCAGCCGCGCCTGGCGCGGCGGGGCTCGCTGCCGAACCGGTCTTATGCTGCGCCGCAACGGGGGCGCGAGCGTCGCTGTCCTTTTGCGGGAGTGGGACTCTGTGTGGATATCAACCAGTGAGTTAGGATTATGCGGGGACCTTCGTGAACCTCCACGCCATCGAGCAGACGCGGTGACCGGGACAACGTCGTGTCGATAGCGCGGACCTCCACGCCATGCGTGCGGCGCCTGAAATTTGATTTCCACACAGAGAGCCATACCGTACTCGGCCGGGCTTCTCCTCCGCTACGATGACGTCCTGGTCGCGCAACACAAGAAGTCGCGCCGTGTGCTCTGCGTCGATGACGTCGCCGTCCAGGAGAAAGGAATACGCGAGATTGTCGCGCCTCCTACTGTATTCCCTAAACATCACGCCTAGCTTCTGATCGAGGCGCAGTTTAAAGTGCGTGTTATCTTTTGATTTGACATCGAGGACGCGAATCGTCACGTACTGTGCCATCACCACCGTACCGGGAACGTCGCCGAGGAGTAACAATCTAATTAAGTCTAGCGCCAGCGCACGACGACGATGATATACGTCGTGGGAAAACCCGTTTTTTACACCACACAACGCGCGCACACCCAAACCCATCTGCGGATTTTGGGTTTTTAATTTTTATCTTTAAGCCAACGCCACGCCGCGTGCCCAAAATTTGACAGGGTGGCCTCGGCTACCCTACGCGCCTCTCCACAGCTTTTGGGCCCCAGCGGTGCGGCGCGCGCAGCGCTGCGAGCGGCTAAAAATAGGCCTCTTTTCGACAGCCCCATTCGGCGGCGCGCGCGGCGCGGTTCGGCGCGGCAGCGCTTGTGTAGCACGTTTACGAGGCCGACGGGCCAGGCGTAGCCGCTTTTGCACCGCTACGGGTCGAAAGGCGTCGCCGTGACGGCTCGAAGGTGCCGCGTCGGGACGCGGCCGGCGGATGAATAAGTGCATCCCTGACCGTGCACGTCGCTCCGAGCGGGCGTCGTTACTATATCATCGACGTTGGACCTCTAAATTGGGCGCCGGAGGTAGCTGGTTTAAAAATAATGGATTGGACGCGACGGAGACGGCCGAAAACGCACGTTCGGCGGACCGGTAGCACGTGAAGACAAATAGATAAGTCTGAGGACTTTTCGTATATCAAGGCGGATGTATTGAGGCTACGAAGTCGGCCAAAGTCCCTCACCTTAGCGCGGTCATGACCTGAGATAGAGCCAAAAAAGTGGCCTCGGGAGGCCGCGGCCGACCGAGATCGAATGGCCCTCCTCGGACGAGGGCCAGCCCAGGAGCAGTACTAGCGGTCTCGACGCTCATCATAGGTCATGAGGCGCCTACACGACGCAGAGAGGCGTGTGTACTGGTCCGCAAAGCATCGAACTTGCATTTCGGCGCCTCCTCGAACGACGCCCGGCGGCACGTTTTTGGCACGCTGCGGGTATGCCATGAGTAGTTTACTCTGAGGACTTTTTCGATTTCGGAAGCAAATGGCTCGTCGCTTCGCCTCCGGAGTTCACGTTGCGGCTCGTTTCATCGCCGAAATTCCACGGACGTCTGAAAAAGTTGAGATTTGGGGGGCTCGCCGCGGACGCCACCCCCTCGGCGAAGGCTAGCCATAAGTAGTTTACTCGCTCTAGCGTGGGGTTTAGGTATGGCGTCGTACGTGCGACCCGCGTTGGGCCCGATCAAGGCCGCTACTGCGGCCCTGTGGCCTCCCGGCTGACCAGTCCCCGCTCGGGAAACGAGCCCGCCCCTTCGGCCTCAGGCAGGCGCTCGGCAACCAGGTACCCTGGAGATCGGCGTCGGCATACATAGACCCCAGTCGGCAACGACGAGCATAAATACACGTCGTCTGATCGTCTGTCGAAGCCGTAGGTAATCGAGCCGACCTGCCCCGAGACGGGAGACCAGGTCCGAGCTCTTCTGGGCCAACCGAACGTCGCCGGACCGAGTTCGTGTACCGCACGTGGACCTCAAACAATTGCACTGCCATGTGGCCCCTCCAGGCGTCGATTATACCCTCGTCGAGTGTGCGCCTCGTACGCGCCCGCGGGCCTCTTGCGGACTGTCAGAGGGCGACCACGGACAAGAGAGCATTCCCCACGTCCCACGACATCATGTCCGAGCTCTGGAAAGCGCGCGCGGCTGCAGGACGCGCCCTCGAAATCACTCCAACCCGTGCGCTGCAGACCATCGCAGCTTTGCGGCCACTTTGCGGCGCGGCAACCGCATCACGCGAGACCAGGACTGAATGGGAGCTTGCCTGGGTTCCCTAGGCCACGCTGCAACCGGGCCGGTAGCCTTTGGCGCGTCTGTGCGGCCCTACGAGGCCGCAAAGCCAAAATCAGCAGACAGGACGCCACGGGTTTCGGTGTGCCTCATCAAGGGCATGCGCGAGCACTTCGCGTGAGTGATCTCGGGGCATACTGTGTAAGAAACTGACTACGAGAAAGACCCCATGGGCCCAGGGTCTCGGGCAAGATCGCGGTCTGAGCGCCTTCCAAGCACCCCCTCCCCTTAACTACATTAATCTCCCGGCCTACCGACTAGTCCGACGCCGTCGCCGCGGCCGCGCCGTCGACGAACGGCCCGGGCCTCGGCCTCGTACCGGAAGGAACTGCGTAGGCACGCCGGCTGTAGGCCCCCTCCCCTACCCCTCTATAAGATCCTGAGGTAAATAACCCGTACTAACCGGTAATTCCCCGGGTTATTAACCCCGGGCGGCGCCAGGGGTAAATAACCCCTCAGGTAAATGGCAACCTAGCTCCACTGTTCTTCGGGTGAGGCTTCTCCGGGGGGGCTCTAAGGAAGGGAGGTTAAAACAGCTTACCCGTACCGACTGTCCCGGGCTTACCGACTCCCACGCCTAGGCGCCCCAGATCCACGCCTTGACCGACTCCCAGGACCTAAGAGTCCACGGACTGAGTCTTTTGCGGTTCTTCTCAGCCGTCGGGTTTGCAGCACTCAATGAACTGCATAGAGCCATGCTAAGAGTACCCTTCTCACAGTGCAGTTGTCATATAATTGTAGTTGCGTATCAGTGGAGTAGTATGAGGCCCAAAAAGACAAAGCTGCCACTGCGCGAAGGGTGAAAGTGTGGGCATGAGCTATCCACGTTGCTACACGGTCTACTTTCAGCCAGCACTTGAAGTGTTTGAGGTTTGCTTCTTCACCAGCAAGGCACAGGGGGGGCAGGGCACAAATTCATACTGAAACAGCACTCCCGACGAAATAGCTGGTCCGCGTGAGGTAGGATACCCAGTTACCAAGGTACCGGTACTTTTTGATATCTCTACGGCAGTAGAATATTATAGCAATGTCCATCCCTCCTCCTGCCTGCCCAGACATGTATTTGGCGCGAATTATTTCTACTCTGCCTGCCCCGAAACCTCGGGGCCCAGACTCAATGATTTGCACTTTTATTGACGGACGTATTTCCCGTCGCAAACTTGAATCCCATCAAACATGGGAGAAACTAATTCGTTACTATAGACGACTACACTACGCTGCCGGGGAAGTCCGGAATTACACACTCTATTTCCCCCTGCATCGCATCATGGTGGGCACCACCCTACTTTATTTTGCCCGTCTCTTTGCCTAGTCCTCAGCATTACTACTAATAGTCTATACTACTAGTACTAGCCTGAGGACTCGGAGTCCTGGGGACCTTAGCATAAGCACAGCAGCATTCCGCTAGACTAACTCGTGCTGCCTGAATACAACGCAAACGAACCATACTCTTAGTACGCGAATGTTTGCATAGCGGCACCTGCTAGCAGACAAAGAGCTGCATGTCCGCCCCTGCTCCGAGCCGGCGTTCGGCAGCTCTCGCCTTAGAGCAGTTGACTGCGGAGATACGATCCGAGCTATATCTTCTCTTGGATGATGTGGGTGGTCAAATATGCCTGGTCCTGGATCGCGGCATCGGCGGACAGCTGGATCACGTCGTGCCTGGCGGTGCAGAGGCACTCCGGTCGCACGGCGTCCGTTTCGTGCGCTCGCTGCGGCCAGAGCTCGACGCAGTGCACGAACACCGAGTTGTGTATCTCGTCCGTCCGACGGTTGCTGCGATGATGCTGATTGCTGGCCACGTGATGAACGAAAACATGGCCGAGGTCACACCGCGACGGTTTCACGTCTTTATGGTGCCGCGGACCACTGTCCTCTGCACACACGTGCTTGAGGAAGCGGGCGTTCTGCCGCACGTTCGCGTCGGCGCGTACCGCCTCGATGCCATTGCGCTCGACACCGACGTACTCTCGCTCGAACTCCCAGACAGCCTGCGCGAGGTCGCGGTCGATGGCGACCCGACAGCACTCGAGTGTGTTACTCAATTTCTGCTGCGTTTCGAACAGCTTTACGGGACACCGCGTGAAGTCCGGACGTTCGGCACAGCAGCGCGTGGCGTTGCTGAGCGCCTCGCGCGCGCTGACCTCCGGGCCGAGCGCGCGCGCTGCCGCGCGCGCAGCGGCGGTGATGGGGTTGCTACCGCCGCGGGGCCGCGCGACTTCGGCGGCGTGCTGCCACAGTGCAACCTTAGCGACGCGGCTGATGCGCGCGCGCGCCGCGACGTTGACACGTTGGTGATTATTGACCGACTTGCCGACCTCGTCACGCCCATGGTGACGCCTCTCACCTACGAGGGGCTCGTCGACGAGGTGATGGGTGGCATCCACCACGGCTGTGCGCGCCTACCCCGCGCTGTTGTCGCGGATGATGCCGATGAGACAGCTTCCGCCGCCGCTGCAGACGCCGACGGCGACCGCGTCGCCTACGCGCTCAACTCACGCGATGCGCTCTACGCCGAGGTCCGCGACCTCAACATCGAAGAACTCGGCGCTCGTCTGGGCGATCGCGCCAAGGCGATACGCGCAGCGTGCGACACAGCGTAGATGTCCAAGTTCGGAGATTATCCCCGATTTTTGTGGCTTCAGCGAGATGCCCTGACCCTTAGTCCCAATCGTGTCGAGAGGATTCCCTTAAAGGCCGGTTTTGTACAGGTATGACGCATTCCGCGCCCGCCGCGACGCGTCCATCACAGAGATCCACGACTTCGTGAAGCGCATCCCGGGCCTAGCGGCGGCGTACCGGAGCCTCCAGACGCACATCCGCCTCGCGGAGTGCGTCGCACGCGCGACAGATGCACGCGCCTTCCGCGCACGATGGCATGCCGAGCGGACTTTCCTCGAGGGCGAGCCCGCGTTCGACGTAATCGATGACCTCCTCGCGACGCGAGAGCCGCCATTCTCGCTCCTTCGCCTCGCGTGTCTTGCGTCGCTCACGACGGGCGGCCTTCGCGCCGCGCGGCACGACGCGCTCCGCCGTGGCGTACTGCAGACGTATGGCTTCGAGCTCCTCGGCACGCTCCACCACTTGGAACGCGTCGGCCTGCTCGCACGTGCTCGCGACGCGACGGCGGCAGGCCTCGTCCTCGGTGGTGGCGGCGCCCGCACGCCCTTTGCCGCACTTCGGCGCGCGCTGCGCCTTGTGGTCGCCGACGTTAATTCACGCCAGCCGAGCGACGCCGCATACGCGACACCCCGGCGTGAGGCGCTAGCTGTCTTCACTCAAGTTGCATTCAATTCGTGGTCGGCGCCCCGTGCCGGGCTCCCTGCACTGCGCGTCTATACCTAAGCGGACCCCGGATGGGATATTGCACTGCCCAGACTGAGGGGGACAGGCGGAATTGTCACCGACAGATCGCATTTGCACAGGTTTCCTCGGGCTATGCGCCGATCTCAGTCCGCCTCGTCGAAGCGATCGCCGCGCCGGATGGCGCCGCACTCGCTACGGCGCTCCCGCAAGTTCCCGGCCTCCCGCATCTTGCATATGCACCCCGTGCGTTCTCGCACGAGGAACTTGGATGCGCGTTCGACGACGCCGGGGCGGGCGTGCTCGCCGCCGGCGCGCTGCGCCGTGCTTCACCCGGGTCACCAGCGAGCCCCGGTGCCAAGCCCGTTCTGGTTGTTGTTTTTGTTGGAGGAGTGACGTACGCCGAGATTGCAGCGCTGCGCCTGCTTTCGCGCCGGCCCGACTTTCCATTCACCGTGCTTGTTGCTGCCACCGCCGTGATTAACGGCGCCGGGCTCCTCCAAACTCTCGTGATGAAAATGGAAAATAGCCTGCAGAAAACCCATGCTACAGCCTAGCCTAGCAATCGTCCATTTGAATGAAGGAAGTTAGTTTTAATTTATTAATTAAGCGAGACCTGAGAAAAGGAACAAGCTCCTAAAGCGCCTTCATCCTGCTCGGGGTAGGATGCCCAATCGAGCTTCGACTCGGACACGGCGATAAGGTCACGGTCACGTAACTTGAACCGTCAATGAACGATAGATGATGACAGACACAGACGTAGCATTTTTTACACCTTTCGATATTTTAGAGGTCGATTAAGCCCCGTTTGCTGCGCTCACAGGACAACCGGCCTCTGATCTCCAAAATGATATAAAAAACGACAAGTAGTATATTTATAAACTTGAACGCTCTGAATGTCACGGTGACGAATATATTAATAATGCGCAACCTATATGCATGAGCGCTAACCAGGTGAAGATAAACCTTGGTTCGCACCAACAGTATCTCATCGGCATCGCCATGGCAAAACGACACCCATGAGGAAACGACAGTCATTGAATCATGATGGCCTTCAATTCAACCTGTGCCAGTGACACTCAAACCGCGCGCGGCCCGGGCCGGGTAGGGCGAATTGAACCTAAGCGCTCGCGAACTCGTCACGCACTTTCACGGAGACCTTTAAAGTAGGTTTTGGGGTCTCCTGGGCCGGTGGGCCCGTCGCTGTCGCCCGCCCATTGCTCTCTGATAGTGTACTACCAGTAACTTGAGGTAATTAATAGATAGATAAACAAATAACATGCCAGTGAAATTGAAACTTGAAGTAAAGAAGGACCCGGGCACAGGGACCGTGACGCTTCCCCTCTGGGCAACCCCGCGGCGGCCCCCGATGCACCCCTGACGCTGCCGCGGTATTTCGGTTCAATACGGCCTTACGTCGCACCCTAAAGCTGTATCCTTGCCTCTCCATACATCAGAGATATGAGGTCCGGAAATCGGCATAGCTCCCCCACAGCTGGTAGTATTAGTCTTGTTGGAACCGTGACCCTCTGTATGATCGATAGACCGCCTCCTAAAACTTATTCTGCCGCAGACCGCGTCTCCAGCGGCCTACCATCCACGTTTACTTCAATGATGATTTAACTTACAATTGAAAGCCAGGAGGCACCCAAACACATAGAACAGCCCAATGTGCAGCCTTTGGTACCCGTGACGTCGGTAGCTTATAGTGTAGGTTTGCCCGAACAGTCGCCTGGCGCGGCGCGAAACGCCAATGGCCCCATAACATGGGGGGGGACACCAGACTAGGATGGCTCCATAGCGAATATAACCGAAGCCTAGGGAGGTGGATTTTCCAAAACGAAGGTTAAACAGGTCGATTCCCGTCCCCTAACAAAGTTGGGGATGGGGACGTGGATGGGGTCGTCGGGATTTGGCGTTTTGGCAGACCGATGGGCCGACCGATGAGACGACCGATGAGATGACCGATGTGATTCGGCTCGCTCCTAAGCGGCCTTCTTGTTGAGCTGTATGAAACCGTTGTTGCGGACTGAAATAGAACATTTAGGCAGAGGAGTGGACACAAGCGAGCCAAAGTAATGCGTTAGCCGTCGAGCGGCACGCGGGTTCGTGTCGTTCCGCCTCGAACTTGAAAACGAACTCAGCCTGAGCCTGCCAGTGAGGCGGCTTGAAGGGACTCGGATTTGCTCGGACAAGGGGGAGGTCCGGCCACAGAGTACACGCCTCCTCTTCCTATGCAGCCATTCGGGTGGCCTTGGGCATCAAAACGGAACCCTGGTAATCAAATTTATACCCAACATTATTTTGGCCCTTACTATATTTTGGTTGTATCCGCTGATACCTACGGTACCATGGTACCGCAGTACCAGTATTGCGAGGTATGGAGAGGTATATGTAAGAAAGAATTGCGGCTGTTTTATGCATGCGTTGCGTTCGTAATTAGGCATGGATAAGCGATTGAGTGCAATCTCTGACCTGGGAAAGATATGGGTGACCGAGGCACATGTGATTTCGATGTACTCGATGGTCGAGCATGGCCCAAAAATTCAGTCCCATGCTACCGGATTAGAGCTAGCAATGCTGTCCGGCACAAATTCTATCCAATTCCAGGATCATATCGGCCTACAGACAGAACTTGCTGAAGAGACTATCGCGACCGCAGGGATGGAGGCATTAGTCGTGGAAGGATTAGAACACATTAAGATGTTGTACACATTCAGGAGTGTGGGACGCGCAGTGCCAGTGGTAAACAATTTGAGTATAGAGAATAAGTACAAGTTGGACTTGGAGACGTTTCAAGTGCTGACTCCACAAATCGAGAAGATCAAACGCTTTATGGAATTTCAGGAGAGATGCATCGCAATGCTTTTGCAAAGCATGCAGGACCTTGCGATCAAACAGGTCCGCGGGAATAATACTGACCGCCACTACAATGCAATTACAAAGTTAATGGATCTACTTCAAAAATTAGACAACCTCAAAGACATTAAAGCCTCACTGACAACTGATTTCTCTCGTTACAATCGTGTGTTGCAAGTATTGCGAATGGACCTGCCTAATGGAGATAGTCTTGCCCGGGAGAAGCACAAACTGCAACTATTTTTATCTAACTTCAAATATTCAAACTCGCTTATCCTTAATAATTTAAGAGACGCCTTGAAGCGAATTCCCAATCATGAACTCGTGCTGATAGATATTCTTCAACAAAATGTCGAGTTTATCGAGAATGGCCGCTATGTGCTTCTAGACGAGAAGTACCGGTTAGTACGGTCATTGCCGCGGCTTATGCTGCTAATTGATGGGGACCTGGGTGATAGCGTAAAAAGTGTGAACGTATTTAAGGACAGGCGTATAAGTCTCACTCCGCTCCAGTCTATTTTTAGAGCCTATCCAGTTGTTCCAGAGTGTGGGGACATGTCGATGACCATGCTTATTATCCTTCAGCGATCCCCCCATTGGGATGCTAGTATGGAGATAAGTTGGGGCGGCAACGCTGACCGGAGAATTGTCGCTCATTACTCACTACCGTCTCAGTGGAGCAGAATCAAGTTGCAGCACCAAGAATATATGCCGTACTTGGCGCAAACACTAACTGAGGTAGCAACTTATCTCTTCAAGAAAGACACTGCCACTGCAAAATATGCAGCCTTTGTGTCGAAGATGGTATTCGATGGCTTTAAGCTGTTGCAGTCCTGGACCTGTGCCGTGCTCGAGTCCTACCATTGGAAGCTAACACATCCCTGCGCCGCAGCTATCATTACTAAGTTAGATAAGCAATCAGATCACCCCTATGAGCTTGCAATTCGATACAACTATTCTCCACGGGAACTTGGGGTTCTTGTGGACATAATCTCGATGATCAAATCGCTGACCTCAATGCTGACTCAAGCGGAGGCTCATGTCGCCCCCTACATCCGACTTCATATCCACCACAAAATACAGCAATTTTCAGCAGGAGGGCTAGTACCTCCGTTGCATCGTGCGCATAAGCGAAAACGCGCAATAATCAATCCCCTTCTAAAACTACGACGCTTAGTCAGCGACTGGCCCAAAAATATTGAGCCAATCACGGACTATATATATTACTCCAGACAGGATGGCAGAGTTGAACCTACACACACAGCCCGTGTTGTTGGTCCAACATTTACACAGCTTCGACTTTTGCGGACCATGGTGCGCGCCATGTATGATCCGAGAAATCAGCTCCGTGTTCAATTTTTTTCCAAGAAGGACTTAGAGAAAGAAGATTTGCAGCTTATGGATTATTTCTACTGCGAGTCATTGTGCTTTCAGTATTTACTCAACTATACAGGCACCTTAACCTCAAACTCCGACCTGGGCGACCTTTGGTATCGGGAGTTTTACCTTGAACTATCTGGGGAGGTACAATTTGCAATTGAACTTTCACTTGCATGGATTCTCGCGGAGCATGTAATTACAGACCAGCACAAGTCGATGCCTCTGGTTGAAAATATCTTGTATACACTAGACACCTACAATGACGCAGCTCACCGGAGCATAAGTGTTCTTTCCCAGCGCTTCCTGTACGATGAGATAGAGGCAGAAGTTAATTTAATCTTCGACCAAATTGTCTTTCTGGTGTCCGACCATGTGTACTCCTATTACACAAAAATGGTGGGATTGAGGCACGTTGATGCACCACACCACGAACGTTTGCATCCAACTCTAAAGTGCGCTGATGTGCCTGCTGCTCAGAGGTATCACGTGCCAATATCACAGCGAAATACTCACGTCCTTGGCCGGATTATTGACCTTAACTTTTTAATCGCGCATCACGTCAACGGGAAGTTTTATGATGACCTTGACTACTGTGCGAAGAAACTTGAAGCAAGTGATTTATCTCAAGTGTTGGACTACCAAAAAGCCATTCGTGTCGTGCGTGAGACCCACGAATTACTCGACGAGCATCTTGAACTAGATCCATTCGTTAAAATCATTACCACAGTAGATGAAGCTGTGGGACCAACAGCGTTTGCAGGAAGAGCCTTAATGCGTATTCTCGCATGCCTAGTGACTGACGTCTTCCCAAATTACTCTTACAATGGGTTTACAAGAAGATTTGTGATATCATCACTTGCGGATATTCCCCGACGTAGACACCCAAACCCCAGCTATGATCATTCCACCTTTTGCGCCCCACCCAAGCACGTCTGCGAAAATGCAACTAAGCTTCATAGGAGCTTCATAGGAATGGTTCATATTGAGGCAATTATATGCACTCTCGGGGTTGTTGGGATACCCTTACTTACAAAAAGTCTATTGCAATTCGTCAAAGAACAACTCGAGAATACCCTTACTTATCTTTACGCAATTATCAAAGAATTTCCGCCATGGGACTATAACATGATGTATGGACCCACCACTTGCTTCAGACACTTAGAGGCAGTACTACAAAATTTCGTTCATGCGGGTGTGGACTTGAGACCTGAAGTTTTTCAGGCTTTTAAGGAGGTCGGTAATACAATTTGCTTCATCATGGATCTCTCGAATGTGCTGGATTGGCTAAGTTTGCGTGGGCAATTATGTGCACTTCGGTTTACAACTTTCAAGTTTCCCACCAAAACTACTCTCAACTCCACACTGGACTCGACTCAGCAATTTTACGCTTCATTCGGCCAGCTCTCCTGTGGAGCTCTCGCTCATCTTGGTGAGCTAACTAAGTCACTTCAAACGGCGCATATCCTTGAAAGCCACATTTTTGATTTGAATGCCACGCGCAACTTTTACCATATTTGGTCTTTACTCTCGCTCTCTTTTGGACTTTCTGGGCATGAAGAGAATCATAACGTGCTTGTGCCTGACACAGACCTGGTATCTGACGATGAACAGTTCGGCCACGGATTTTTTGTTGCGGGCGCTGTGCTCATACATTTCCTTGGACAGGTCGAACTATTCTATGCATGTGATTTCTCTAGCCAATTAAGTAGGATCAAAGCTCTAGAAGTTTCTTCTCCCTTGCAAATCACCCAGGGGGCTTTCTCAACCGTCCAGTTTGTCAAAACAAAGTCGAATCATGCAAAGGTTTACAACATGTTTTTTGCCCTATTGAGGGTCCATGCGATCGAGACAATTCATGATCACGATCTGCATTTTCTGCCTCCGACTTCTCATGATTTATCATGCGGGGTATCCAACGTCCACATAAGGCCAACGCCTACAACCTAAAGATCGTCAATCATGTACTTGTTGCCCGTCACCGAGTCACCATATTGTGAATAGAGTAGATTAGATCAGGAGGTTGTGCGCGGCAGGAGACAGAGAGCCGGATTCATAGGTAACTATGGTGGATGGTCAGGAAGCACTTACAGCTTCACCGGCACTTTCGGACTAGAAGTTGTGACTGAAGTAAAATAACCCACCCCACCAGAGCTTGGGTTCTCAGGGATGAGTAGTCCCAGTCTATATAGCGCCAACTGTGATATTCTTCTACTGGCGGGCGCGGCAATGCTATGCTTCCTCCCGCATGGCGCCTAAACTAGATGTCTAAAACCGTCTGCTACAGCCCCAAAACAAGTCGAACTAAGTTTTGTGGTCGTCTGAGGGGAGCTACCTATACACGAATTTACTTTTAACTTTGGACGATGTCAGCTGAGATGTGTTGGCGTCTAGTGTTGGCGGTAGTACATAGAATCTTGCCTCATCCTGACGGGTGGATACAAAGATGTATCTTCTGAGTCCGTCCAAAAAATTAATAGGCGCACTGAGTAGTGGATTTAGCCTGGGGCGGCCAGGGGGTGGCGAGCGGCTTGTACGTGCTCTGCCTTCACCCCTGCCAAACGCCACCGGTCACGCGAAGTGGATTCTTCATCATGAGGCCGTGTGCCGCCCAGTGGAACAGAGGCGGTAGGAGTGACGTGATCATCATTGTCAGTTATGGTGGACTGCCTTCCCTGAGCTCTCAGGAGAGACAACAAAGACGAGAGAACAACCATAAGGCATCTCCCAAGTTGACATTTGCGCTCTACTAGTAGATCATCATGATGCTGTGGCCGCTCCGGGCCCTACTGAAGCCTGCCTGGCTGGCACGGCAGAAGGCTACAGTCCCCGGGTTACCAACTTCGCGTTGCTAGAGCGTGCGCGGACTAGGCGCCGCGCAACTGACCTTAATTTTTGAAAAATACAAAGAGTCCAGGCCAACTCCGATTGGAACTCAAGTTGAACCTCAGTTTACTTCAAAAAAGCAGAGTGCCAGTGCCAGTGCCGGCAGTGGACTCGGATGGCGCCCGACGTCTCTAGATGAAGGGCCGGAACTCACCCGAATCCGCCACTGTAGCACGCATCCCTCCGTATTCTCAGGGCCAGTCTGGTGCTAACCGTGACTGTGACCCCTAGATGTGACCCCCCGGTTATGCACAAGTGGAGTCATAAGTGAGGCACCAGGGTAACCTGAGCTGCATGTAGGCACTGGTGTTTAGAAGGAAGGCGCAGTCATTTGTATCCTAGCATTACGAGTCCACCCCGGGTGGGCGGGGCGTCTTGCATCAATGCTGCGCCCGTGGCAATCCCAAGCCCGGCTAAACATCCGCATTTCGCCAAAAGAGTCTCTGTTGCACGACTCATGCGGGCTGTGCCCCAGCCCCCGCCAGCAGTTCAGCACCATCCTTGTGGAAACTCAACTCGCCCACCGAGATTATTTCGCCAATTTCGGTCTTCTGGCCTCGTCACAGGAATCCATGGTGGCAGAGAGATCCTCTATGTTTTCCTGAAGCAGCGACGATAGACCCTTAGCAGAAGGCGATGGGTAGGGGCGTGAGGACGCGACTTCCCATAGATATCTGAGAAACGGAGGGTGGTAAGGGTCTTTTTCGTCGTCGGCATCGCCCAAGTCAATGCCTTGTGTAGTGTCATTTCCATCGAGCGCGCCTAAACTTTGCATGTCGTTGATACTCAGCGCCCCGGCGCATGCTATCTCGTGCCGCGCGGCGGGCGTGTATGCGTGCAGCGGGTCTCGAACCCAGGAATCTGGTGTTACAACCTGCGCGAGTTGTCGACTACGAGACATCATCCATGGAGCCCTTTCTTTCCCCGAGCAGCCGCCGATGGTGTACCGCCAGCGAGCCCCAGGTGCCAAGCGTCTGATCGATGGTGCGCCGGCTGCGACGGGCGGCGCAAGATGACCATGCCAGACGAGCGCCTCGGAACTTGCGCGGCGCGCAGCTGTCGCGTCGCCGTCGCGAGCGAGCGTATGGAGCCGCTCAACGTCGGCGGCGAGACCTGCGGGATATAGTCGCGGCCGACCATATTAATGGCGCAGGCGGTGGCGATTGCGTGCGATGCGAAGCCTGTGCGCATAATTGATCAAAGCAGATTGCCGCGACGGACGCGAGGGTACGCGAGTGGGTCGCAACAGTCGCTGAAACTCTGGGGACGCGCAAATCGAGGTCGTTCGTCTCGCATCCACGCGGGACTGACTCCGCCTCGGAATCAGTCTCGTCCTCCCAACACCTACATAAGCTCATGACGCCTTACTTCGCATCACGACCGGCGGTTGTTCCCAGGGCCGTTCGAGGACAGATTCTTTTCAACTTCAACACGGCCTGGCGCCGCTCGACGGCGCGCCGTGCGCCCTCTCGGAGTGCCGCTCGCCGCGCGCGCATTTGACAGCACGCGTGCATTGCGATGTCAATGCCGCCGCTGCCTATTGCCGCTACGCTGCTACCGCAAGCCTTGGGTGCACGTAGGCGCCGCCGCGTATTCCCGATAACTGCTAGTGCCTCGCCTACCGTGACGCGGCGGAGGAGCTTCGCCACGTACACCCGAACTTTATTCACTGCGCGTACTCGCAGCGTCGCCGCCTCGACCCGGCGCCGCGCATTCGCGCGACGCGATGCGGTGTGCGGCCGATCTGCACCACCACGGCTCAGCCGCATTGACGCTGAGACTGACATCTTCGGCGCTTTACTGAGCGCAGAAACTTCATGGTCGTGCCCTCTCTCATTACCCCAATTCAACTCGATACTAGACCCGCCCGGGCCCCGCTGGGCTCGGAGATGGTGCAAGACTACCA
>JACLAA010003238.1_pt1 | contig 18202 bp, 13 predicted proteins | sample 8027891 | NCBI WGS metagenome assembly JACLAA01 (sample SAMN15724900, study PRJNA655200) | protist metagenome | isolation source: fluorescence activated cell sorting (FACS) single amplified genomes of... | place: Spain: Blaines Bay Microbial Observatory, Mediterranean Sea | collected 2016-01-19 | reverse complement strand
TTGGGAGCTTGGGCTGTATTTCACCGCCCGTAATCTACATCCCCGTGCTACCCCGGTAAGGCCCGTGCCACTTCTCCTCCCGCCGCAGAGGTGCATCCGTCCCCCGCGTCGCGGCCGCGTTGAGGGTCAGTGTTGATGTTTTTTGGGGTTGACACTGTTCAGCCTGCAGGAAGGCCCGGTCTCGGCCAGGAGCGATCCTCGGGCTGCCTAGGCCGCGCGTGCTTACACATGCGGACGGCCGGCGCGCGTTCCGCGACCGCACATCACCGAATCCAACTCCCAGCCGACGTGCGCCTCTAGACTGCTCCAAAACGCATCATAGTCGCCCGAAACGCGCTGCGCGTCCACTCAAATTAAGAAGCTTCTCACGGGTTCAGAGAGCCAAAAATCGACTGTATCGATACAGGAGCCGTGAAGCGCCAATACCGGCGCAAATTGTTCTGCGTGACGCCGAAAACCAGCCCTCCAACCTCGAGCGCTGCGGCCACGCTGTACGCAAGAACTCCTCATAATAACAAGAGAGGCTGCCAAGAGAGCAGCAAGGACAAATGGCCTTCTTCGCCGCTTTGGACGCCCAGCTCCCCACGCACACGCGCGGTGAGAACAATTCAGTAGAGCTCACGGCCGAGGGCGTCGGCCAGCCGCGCGTCGCCCTCTTCGCCGCGCTCGTGCGCAACTGCCCGAACGACCGCATCACGGCGCTCGTCGACGCCGTTGTAAAAGAACGTTGTGACACAGTGCAAAATCTGGTCGATTTAGTCGTGCTCACGATGCAAACCCGAGACTGCCGGGGCGGCAAGGGCGAGCGCGACTTGTTTCAGCGGCTGTTCTGGGAGCTCCTCGCGCTCTGGCCGGACGTAGCTATCAAGCTCATCCCCTTGCTGCCGGAGTACGGCTCGTATCGAGATTTACCCGCTTTATGGCACGCCGTTACGGAGCCGGCCGCCGAGAAAGCGCCGCCGGCCATAGCGCGCGGCCAGGGGCGCTTGCGGAAGGTCAAAAATGCCCTCGAAGACGTCTATGTAGAACAGCTCCGCAAGGACCTCACGAGCGACCAGCCGTCGCTCGCCGCGAAGTACGCGCCGCGCGAGAAGAAGCAGTTCGCTCCCTTCGGCGCCGCCGTCGCTTCTAAACTTTTTCCCGGCGGCAACGCTAAAGCAGAATACCGCAAGGCGATGGCTCGTTTAACCGCAAAACTCGACGTGCCCGAACAGAAAATGTGCGGCAAGCGCTGGGCGGAGATCGATGTCGCTGCGGTGCCGTCTCGATGCCTCGCGAAGTCGCGGCGAGGTTTTTTGAACGAGAAATTGGGCAGAGATCGACCCTTGACGGTCGAGGAGGATCGAACGGGCGACCGCCACCCTGATGATGAAGATAGAGTGACGTGTCGACAGCATGTGCGCGAGGCGGTCCTCTCCTCCGCTAAGATCAAGGGCAAGCAGTGCTTCCCGCACGAGTTAGTTAAGAAAGTAATCGGCGGGAGACACGCGTCGACGCTCGAAGACGACCTCGTGAACGCGCAGTGGGCGGCGATGAAGCGAGATGTGGTAGAACAGATCGCCGCCACAGGAACGAAGAGGGGCGCGCTCACGGCCCTCGTCGATGTTTCGGGCTCGATGAGCGGTACTCCGATGGAGGTCTCGATCGCCCTTGGGTTGCTCGTGTCTGATTTAGCTGATGAGCCCTTCCGGCACCGCGTGCTCACGTTCGAGTCTCAACCAAGATGGCACAAGATTCCCTCCTCATCCTCACCGGTCGAGCAGATTCGGAATTTACAGAGGGCGCCGTGGGGCGGGTCCACAAATTTTCAGAAGGCCATGGATTTACTTCTAACGGCCTGCGTCGAGGGAAACGTTGCTAGAGAGGACGTGCCCGATTTGATCGTTTTTTCTGATATGCAGTTCGACCAGGCGCATGAGGGGCCGTGGGAGACGCACCATGAAAGACTACAACGTACCTGGGCGGAGAAGGGCTACGAGCTGCCTTCCATAACATACTGGAATTTGAGAGGTGATACGGCGGGAGGGTTTATGGCCGACGCGGCGTGCCCGGGCGTGCGGCTGCTCTCCGGGTTTTCTCCTGCCTTGCTGAAGCTGGTGCTGACGGGCGAGGAGGTTGACGAGGACGAGGAGGTTACGGTGGATGGTGTTTCACGCGCGAAGCCGACGCCGTACCAGACGATGCGAAAGTGTTTAGATGCGCCGCGCTACGACGCCGTCCGGGCCATGCTGTCGGAGTTTGACGGGGCGCCGTTCGCCGATTATACTTTCGAACCGGACTTCGTCGTCGTCGACGCGCCGCCTCCGCCTTCAAGGACTTCTTCCGAGGCGAACGCGCTCCTCGCGCCGGCATACCATTTTCTCTAACCATTTCTCTTTGGTCCATTTGTTTTCGGGGGGGGAGACACCGCGCGTCGCCGATTTGTCGGCGGCGACGCGTCAATCAGGCTCAGGCTAGTTACGTCGCGGGGTCCCGCGTGCCCCTCCCGCTCCCCCCGGGCCCACAGCCGAACTAGGACAGTGATTGCTAGTGTCCTACGCCGCTAGCCATTATTGCTGGCTTTGCAGTCTTGCAGTCGCTGCTACACGGCGCACAGGCACACCTGAGCGCTAGCGTTATCAAAACAGGACGCCGACAGCATAAGAGTGGTCAGACCTTGCAGCTGCTCCACCCTTAAGGCCGCTCGCCGCAGCTTTTGCGCATCTCGCTGACAACAACGCTGTGTGCGCAGCGCGACGTCACGCGCTAACGCAGCCCAGCGCTCGCCGCCGACGACGACGCTAACGCAGCCATGCGGCGCCTCCTCGCCCTCATCACGACAGCACACGCGATACGATTAAAACAGCTCAACCCGCTCTCATACGTATGGAGGGAGGAACCCTACCTCATCGAGTTCCACGCGGCCGGCGCCGACCAGTGCGATGAAATGAAGCCGGCCATGAGCGCCGTCGAGAAAGAGTTAAATACGCGCATCCTGAAGTGGGACGTCTGGTCCGATCCTGCCGCTTATAAATTAATGCAGTTTTTGGACAAGGGTCCGGACGGACGAAGTAAGTGCGGCGGCCTGCCCTTCTTTTATAATAGAAAGACGGGCAAGATCGTCTGCGGCGCGACGACGGAGAAGAATTTGATGAACTGGGCGACCGGTTTGAAGCACGAGATGGTCCTTTCACCTCCTCCCTCTGCCGAGCAAAAGCGCGTCCAGCAGCGCGTGACGGGCCGGGAAGCTAGAATAGCGCGCCAGGCCTTCGAGCGGAAGAAGAAGCTCGTCGAGGAGATGCAGGCTAAAAAAAAGGCGCGGGGGGCACCTGCTGCGCCGAGCGCGGCGGCGCCGACAGCGGCTGCTCAGTAACTAGGAGTTATCTTACCGCCTAGGGAAGGGATCAAAGCCCCATGTCATCAAACCCCGCGACCTGGTGCACCCTCGCTAAATCGGCCTTCAATTCCACCGGAACCAACCACCCGCGCACGCCGCCGCCGCCCGCTTCTAAGAGTGGCACGGGCTTCTCCAGCCGAAGCGCGCCCTGCCCGTCGATCTTGTCGTCCTTGAACCGACCTTCGTAGTTCGCGCCGTTCGGCCACTTGACGGCCCCGCGGCCTTCCCTTTTGCCAGCCCTCCACGTCCCTTCGTACACCGAGCCATCGGGACTGATGCATTCGCCCCTACCCTCAAAGCGGTCCTCGACCCAGGTACCTCTGTAAGAAGTACCTTCCGGTAAGTCTAACGTACCCTTGCCATGCCTGGCGTCGCGCACCCATTCACCATCATACACTGAACCATCGGGCAATTCGAACCTGCCTCGCCCGTGGCGCTTGTTGTCCTTCCAGTCGCCGACGTAGAAGCCGCCTCTCGGTGATCGGTATTCGCCTCGGCCATGGCGCGCGTTCTCCCGGAAGTCGCCTCGGTACGTCGCACCGTTCGGCAAGTAACATATACCTCTGCCATGTAAACGGCCATCGGTAAATTCGCCGTCGTACAAAACCGTGCGATCCTTCGCTAGCAGGACACCTCTCCCGTGCTCCCTGCCATGGCGCCACTCGCCTTCATAAATACGATGCTCGTGTGCTAAGTATACCACAACGCCTAAACCGTGCCTCAGACCCGTCTCGGCGGCCACCTCGCCGCAATAGACCTCATCCGACGCGTGATCATGATAAGCGGCCCGCCACTCGATCGTCTGCTGCGCCGGCTGCGGGCCGCTGTACGCAACATCATCGGAACTGTCAGACTCGTGGCCGCCCTCCGCTCGCCGTTTCGCTCGTCGGATGGCGTCGCGCTCCCTCCTCCGTTTGCGTTTGAGCTCGCGCTCCGCATCACCTTCCTCATCCGAAGAACTTTCCGCGCCTCTTCTGCGAGACGGTTCCGCGGAGTTGTCGAACACATGTGTGCTTTTACGTTCTCGCGTCGACGACCGAGGAGGTGCCACGAGCGGCACGGAGACCATGCGCCGAGGCGCGGCCTGGACTTTACGTTTCGGGGCTGCGGCATACGATCGTTCTAACCGCAAGCGACCGTCGTCAAAAACGGCACCTCTAAGGTGGAACTTGCCGTAGGAATTGATGCCCAAACCTCTTGCGGTGTGTACTGCCGTCGCTTCTTTATCAAAAAACGCGTTGCCGTCCTCGCACGCGGTCCACTCCTCCGATGCTCTCCACAACGCAAACGACTCGGCGACGGGCGCGTCTCTACCATGCCTTCGCAACACAAACGAACCTTCGTAGAAGCCCTCCCAGGGCTCCCGCGGTGACGAGCGACCGGCGTCCGCCGCTTCCAGCGCTTGCTCAACAGCTCTATCGGCATCTGCCTTGAGAGCAGCATTGGCCGCGGATGCCGCCTTCGCCGCATCCGTCGCAGGGTGGCGCTGCGGCGCCTTCTTCTTCTTCTTCTGGTCGGGGACCTTGACGTGGACGTCGGCCGGCGTCGCCGCTCGGGTCCGCTCGTACGAAAAGGGCAGTTCGACGCCCTTTGCTCCCATCGCCGTCGACCGGGCGTAGGCCCAGGTGCCCTTGACTTTTACGGGTGTGGCGTCCGTGTCGAGGTCGCCGGCGAGTTGGACGTGCGCGGCTCGCGGGACGAAGTCCGTGGGTGGTGTGGCCGTGGCGGCGTCCATCTTGAGGGGCGCGGGTCGCTCGGGCAAGACTAGGGCTCGCTGGCGTCCGCGGCGGCTGGCGTGCGGCGCTGGCGTCCGCGGCGGCGACTGGCGACCGCGGCGGTGGCTGGCGTCCGCGGCGCAGGCGACACAGAGGCCGAAACCTCCGATCTGACCAATCGGCCTGTTGCTGTTCCTGGAGCGCGCGACGGCGTGCTCCGCGGCCTCAGTCGACGCAGGGCACAGCTGGTGTAGTACCGGAGCGGCACAAAGTCCAGCAAAGAGCTAAAAGGTGCCTGGCGATGGCACCAAAGAGAGCCTCTCCAGCTGATAATCGAATTTGACCTAGCGTGACATACTAGAAGTTATTAACGCCGTCGACGCGACCCGAAACATCCAGAAAACGAGAACTTACGCGACGATCAGGCGTCCACCGTCGCCTCGTCGTCGTCGTCCCCGGACGACTCGCCGCCGCCGTGGTCGTAGAGCTCGAGATGTTGCAGGAGCTTCTCCAATGCCACCCCTCCGTCATCCGCGAAGTGTCTCAAATACATGTCCAAATCGGAAATGTCGCCGCACCCCAGACCCTTGAAGACCTCGAGGAGCTTTTCGACGGCGACTTGTTTCCCGCCGCCGCACTTCTCGACCAGTAGAGCGCAGAGGTCGCCGACGGTCTCGAGACCTAATGCTTCGGCGTGTGTCAGGAGATCCTGCCTCAGACTACGCCCGGCGGCCAGTGACCGATGCTCCTCTTCGGCACCGGGCCACAGTAGCAATTTCCAGAGCAGCTCGCCGACGTCGACCAACCCATCTTCGCTTACAGAAACGTCGTCATCATCTTCGGCTGAAAGTTCGAAGCACTTGACGAAGGCTAAAACCTCGCTCTCTTCATCATCCTCATCTGACGCGTCGATGGAGACACCGAGGCCTTTCTTCACTACTGCAGAGAATTCGTCGACGGACATCTTCTTCGGGTGTCCCTCGTCGTCCGCAAAGAGCTGACACAAAGCCTCTTTGGTCTTGATGCCCACGCCTGCTGCACCTGAGCATAGGAGACTCCTTAGTTTATCCGCGAGCTCGTGCCAGCGCTCGGCCTCCTCGACGCCCGGCCACAACCGTAGGTCATGGAGTAAGTGAGCCGCATCTACCGAACCGTCGTCGTTCGCGTAGGCCGCCCGGATTAACTCTCGAGCTTGCGGCGCGTTCTCCGCATTTAAGCCCTCATCGAGCAACTCGACAGCACTCCAAAATTCACCAGCATCAACAGCATCACCTTCCGGTGTGACACCGTTCGAGACCATCTCCGCGAGGTTCCTCGCCATCGGAGCTAATTTGGCCAGGTCGACGGAACCGTCGTCGGACGTCGCGTCCCTCGCTCGCACCAACCACGCACAGAGCTCCTCCTTCGTCGCCATGCCTCGTTGCGTCGCGCCTTCACATAACTTATCGTGCAAATGAGCTAAGATCGTCTGCTCCTCGGCCTCTGGTGTCAATTGTAAATAATCTAACAACCCAAGGACATCAATGGGCTCCCCATCGCTGCTCATTTCATTCTCGTTGGCAAAATGCCCGGCGATCCACAGCGTCGAAGGGTCCTTGGCGTCTACTTTCAGAGATGTAAGTAGTTCATCAAAAAACTTCCGAGGCACCACTTTCTCTCCTGAAGTCGACTCTATCGCATGCTTCGTGAACAATTCTACCAATTCGGCCTTCGTCTCGATGTTGAGTGCCGTGGCACCCTCCAGAATAGCGTCTCGGAACTTGTAGACTTTGTCGATGTCCTGCTCGCCCTGCTGCACGGCCTCCTCTTTCACGGTCGTAACACCCGCTGCTGTGATGGCGGCAGCCACTTCGCCCGGCTCGGCGACCTTGGAGGGCGGGGGCGGCGGCGCGTCGGCGTCCGGCGTCACCTTCTGCTTGCCTGGTGGTGGCGGGGGCAGGTTCTCGACTCCCGACATGGGGCTGCCTGGCATGGATGGGCTGCCGCGCCTTCCTTGTCTCGTGGGCGTTCTCTCCCTTCTGCTGCCTCGTGTGGTTTCAAGGTGCGCGGCGGGGCCGCGGGCTGCCAATTTCAGACAAATGAGGCCGATAAACTTTTGAACAAAAATGGGTTCTCGGACGCCTCGGACGCGTCTTCATGGATACGGCGAGGCGCTCCTCGGACCGCGTGGGGGGCGCCGCGAGGGCGCGTTCCTGATCGTGCGGGCTCCTAGTGGCTGCTCAAAAACCGATGCTCTCCCTGCTGCTAGGGCTTGCAAATCAGCCGGGAGGTGGGCAATCAGACCAAGGGCAGCGTGCTCGGATCACCCGACGTCAATTGTGCAAATGACGACCATAGGCTACCCCCTCAGCGCGCCCGCCGGGGCGGCCGAGGTCCTGGCACCGGCTCCCGCGGCCGAGGCGCCGGCGCCCGCCGCCGCCGAGGCGCCCGCGCCCGCCGCCGAGACCCCGCGCACGCCCTCGCGCTTCGACCTTCTCCAAATTGCGCGCTCTTTACGACGGGACCTGCTCGCCCAGAAGCGTCGACTGCGAGATGCATCACAACCTGAGAGAGGCGAATTGGCGGAGACGATTCTGGAGAGAGCCAAGGAACGCGCGGCCGCGAGCGCCTTCGAGGACACCGTCGTGTCGCACACGCCCCAAACTTATAAAGAAATGATCCGAGCGAAGGCACAAAGTGTAAGGGCGGAGCTTGAGTTAGAAAGACTGACGGAGAACGATGCCTTCGACAAGGAGCGCTACGCGAGCTTTTGTATGAGAATAAAGGGGAGCGAGCTCGAGGCCTGGGTCCTCGAGACCTTTGAGGCGATTGATATCGACGAGGACGGCGAGGTGTCGTTGCTGGACTTCGAGCTCCTCGAAGGGAAACCCGACGGCGCTCTATCAAAGCTGTTCACGACGATGACGTCGCAGAAGCATCGCATTTCAGTAGTGGAATGGGTGCAATTCTGTGCAGATCTGTGGCACGTTGGCGGGCAAGATCTAGTAGCTTCCACCCTAAAATCCTTCGAGAACCTCATCAGGATGCGGGAGCGCGAGGAGGTCCAGGAATTACGAGAGATATGTCGGCCAAAGACACCTCCCGAACCTGCTGAATGGCCCCGTTCTACACCAACTCTAGATGAACGGGTCCTGTGCGTCTTCCAGGGCATGGACTTTGACGGCAACGGGACGATCGAAGCGGAGGAGCTCGCTGATCTCATTCAGAACGACGCCGTGACGCCTCTCATATTGCCGTTGCTGGATAACGACGACGGCGACGGGAAGGTGACTCCGGAGGAATTTCGGACGTTCTTCGACGTCTGGGCGGTCATGGGCGACCAGGGCGTCGAGACGGCGCTCGTCACGTTTGAAAGTTTACTTAGGGTGAGAGGCGGCCCGATGCAAGAAGCCTACGAACGGAGGAAGCGCGAGTTGCTGGGCATCGAGCTGCCGGTGAAGTTGCCCACACCTAGATCTGAGGAACCGGACCCGCCGCGCGATCTGTTGAGGAGAGTAAGGGGGCCGTCCCTGCCGCCCCGGGACTTTGTTGCCGAGGCTCCCGAGCCGGTGGTTCGTGAAAGGAGCGACTGGGAGGCCGGCATCGTTCTGAAACCCGACGGCAGCTCGGCGCCAGCGCCGGCGCTGCCGCCTTTAGATATATCCCGGGAGGTTTTGAAAGAAGCACTCGGCTCGGCGCGCGCCTTATTCGAAGAGACGCCTCGGACGCCGCGGTCGTCGCCGCGGCGCCTGTACCGCCGCGACGCCGACGAGTCCATGTACACGCCGTTCAAAGCTAGAAGTAGACCGCGACGCGCGAAGGCTAGCCTGGCCGGCGCGGGTGCTGCACTTATGGCTACAGCGAAGTTCTCTTCGGTCGGTGGGTAACACATCTTCACTTACAGACTAGTAATAGCGGAGCTCGAGCGCTGCCGCGGGCCCCTTGGCACATCGCCGCCACTTCTCGAGGGGGATCGGGCCCGTGTCGCCGTCGCGGTGCTCGGCGAGGCGATAGTCGTCGCCCTCGCGGGCGACGCGGGCGAACCTCAACTGCTTCTCCGGACACTCGTTCAGGCGCTGGTAAAGGAGGTTCCGCACGAGATACTCCTCGTCGTTGGCCCCCTCGCGGAAGAACGGGTCTGCCAATCCTGCGAAAATGGGATACTCCGGGGCTTCGAGCGCCCTCGGGTCAGCAAGCGCCCGCTCGAGGCCGTCCGGTCGCTTCTCCCACAGGTTGACGAGGACGCTCACGCGCTTCCCGCCGTTACGAACATCACGGCGCGGCGTGAGTTCGCTCGGCACGCCGTGCAGGAAATTCCCAAGAAACGCTACATGCCGCGCTTCTCGCGGCGCCACGAGGCAGCCGCGCGTGACGCGGCCGTCACCATCCGACGACGTATTGAAAACCACGAGCGGCGCGCCGCCGTCCGTGAGATACGTCGCAGTGGCGAGCATGGGGTGGCGCCACTCGTCCCGCTCGGCGTGCGCGCGCTCGTCCTTATCAAAATGAAGACCAAGTCCGGGGCCGCCACCATACCGCACCTGCACCCAGTACTCGGCGCCCGCGACTTCTTCCTCGCACCCCGGGACGAGGTGCGACCGCAGCACGCTGAGCGCCAAGCCCTCGAGGTCCGACATCGGCGTCGCGTCTCTGTCGATCCACGCCGACCTGGCCACCGATCGGTCGCCTCCTTGGCGCGCCCAGAACAACCAGGCGCTGTGACGATAAGCGGGCATGAGGTACGCGGGGACGCAGTCGTCCCAGACGCCGATGACCGTCACGTCGGCATCCTTCTGCTCGGCGCGCTTGGTCTCCTCGCCGCGCCGGGGCTTTTGCACTGTCGCGCGGAGCCTTAACAGCCGGCCGCGTCGCCTGCGGCGCCGGCTGGCCCCATGCATTGGTGCAAAGCTCGGGTTGTGGCGGCTGCTTCGAGCCAAAAATTGGCTTGCAGCACCGTCGCAGTAGATGTTGCAATTCCACAGGAATTGGAGCGAAACGCAGCACGAATGCCAACACGGTGCAAGTCAAAGTTGGCTCTGCTTCTAAGCTTGCTAGTGTGTCTTACAGGCCGCTAGCACTCGCAAAGCCTGGGAGGGCCGCGTGTCCCTCCTGCTAGCCATCGCGAGAGCCCTAAGCAACACGTCGATCGTGCGGGTGAGCAGCTCCAGCTCTCCCATCTTGCGCAAAGCCAAGGCACCCAATCCATACGCTGTCGCGGCGCAGCCACACGACAGGGGGGCAGCCTTCATCAATATCGGCGGCTGCGAAGGGCCTGCGCGACCGATGTCCACCTACGACGAGAACGTGAGGAGCTATGAAAGCTTTGCCAGGGGCAGCCTCGAGGGTTCCCCGGGCGCCAACGGCGGCGTCGAGGAGCTGCCTCTGACACGAGAGCCAGAGACACCGCCGGCGACGCCGCCACCGAAATCGTCGGCAAAACCAACACGGTCACCGAACACGCCCGGATTCGGCGAAACGGCGGCGACGCTCGCGTTGCGCCGCGCCGACGCGGCGAGCGCCGCGCCGGCGTTGATCAGGCTCGTCGAGTGCTGTGTGGAAATAAAATTTCGGGCGCCCCGTGAGGGCGTGGAGTTTCAGGCCATCGAAGCGAAGTTGTCGCCGTCACCGCGTCGGTCTGATGGAATGGAGGTTCACGAATGTCCACGCAATAACCTAACTCACTGGTTGATTTCCACACAGGTCGAGGGCACGGACCTGACGTTTGGGAGGGGGCCTCGCGCGGACGTCGCATTAGTTGATGCCGCGAGACGGACGGCCGGTAGAAGGCAGTTCGTCTCGAGACGGCACGCGCGCGTGCGCACGGCGACGCGCTGGGGCGAGGCGGTCGCAGTCTTGAAGGCGTTTCGGAGAAGAGACGGGCGCGCGCGCTGCGGCGTGTTTGTCGACGGCGAGGCCGTGGGGGACGAGCCCGTGCGTCTACGCGCCGGGCACCGCGTGGTCTTCGGGAGCTTGGCCGATGACGACGGCACGCCCTACAGCGAATTCGCGTACGACGTCGTGACCTGCGAGCAGGCGCCGGCGACGCCGGCGCCCGCACCCGACGTGGCGAGCCCCGGCTCGGTCGGCTCGTTCGGCGACGAGGGCGATACACCACAACAGCAGCGCCGCGGTCGCTTGTCGAATCGGAGACGGCGCATCTCCCTGGCCGTGGCGGTGGTAAGGGACGACCGCGACGGTTTAGATGATGAGACGGACGAGGACGAGTACCAGGGCGTCTGCGAGCTCGCGCCGGCGGCGGGCTGCTTCGCGGGGTTATTTGACGGGGAGTCGCTGCTGTTTGGGGGCGGTAGTAAGGAGGATACTTAGTACACGCTTCGGAAGGACTATGTAGGCCATGAGGGGTATTTGGCAGGGCGTGTGAACTCTGATCGTGTAGATCATCGTGAACTCGGGGAATTGTAGAGGGGAATTGTGGAGGGGAATTGGGCGCGCGCCTGGGGATTTCAGGGCATTTCGGGGGCAAGCGTCTCCGTCGCCTTGATCGGTGCCAGGGGAGGCGGTCCCGGGGATGGCGGCGCCTCGGCCATCAGCGCGGCCGTGCGGCGGATGTGCTCCTGAGTCTTGGCAAAGGTTCCGGGCGACATGGGTGGAGGCTCGGCATACTGCGCCACCGCCAAAGGAACCGGTGCCGACGGCTCGGCGACACGCTTCTTTTTGTGCTTTGCGAAGCAAAAGCAGCCTCCGAACGTGTAGATGATTGCCGTAGAGATCGCGAGCAGGCAGCACCCCCCGACCACGCTGCAGACGATGATGATGATGAGCAGCATGGCGTTATCCCGGTTCGACTTCTCGTTTCCCAATGAGCAGCACGCCTTACAGTCTGCCTCCCCCTCGCTCGGCAGACCCCGGTCACAGTGGTCCTCGTCCGAACATTTCTCACAAGATCCGACGTTACCACCGTCGAAGTTGCAAAACTCGTCAGCTGCGCACGGGCTGCCGTCCCAGTCGCACGCCGTCTGTCCCGGGCATGTGCCCGCCGAGCAAGTAAAATCGCACGCTTGGAAGAGTTCTTCTCGGGCCATGTCCTCATAATGGCACTCGACCCATGCATTATACTCAGTCCGGCAGACGGAGGGCCCACGCGCGCACTCTCCTTGCGAGAGCCACTCCTGGACGTCGGCGCAGGTATTCGGCGAAAAGTCGTCATCGTCGCCGTCGTCATCGTCGCTGGCAAAGTAATCGTCGTCGAGGCTTCGTTGCTTGCTGAGGCAGTCTTCGAAAGCCGCCTCTTCCGCCGGGCACGCGGAGATACAAACGTTCGGGAGCGATGCGACGTCGCTCCGCGTGATGAGGTGGATGTCGCCGTCGTCCGCGTCTTCCATGCACTGACAGTCGTCCTGGCAGTAGCACTCCCCGTCAGGAGTCCAATCAATGGCCGTGAGGTCTGATCCATACGTATTCTCGCACATCCTCCAGCAGGCGCTGGCAGTGGACGCGTCACCAATATACTCGTCGAGGTCTGAGGAACACCAGCCGTTGCCGGTTCCCCAGTCGGTCTTGTAGGAGCTCCTTGTCCCGGCTTTGCACCCGGCTTCGTCGTAGTTCTTCGCCTCCACGCATTCATTCGTGCCGCACGAGCCCGAGTCAAAGTTGGGCGGTTCGGCCCCGTACTGGCACACGAAGTAATTGCCGTTCGACGCGCAACCTATTTTGGTTGTCTTCTTCCAGATCATGGCGGTTAAGTGGCCGATCGTGCACGTCGGGCTCTTCCAATCGTTGTCACCGAAGCCCCAGCACTCGTACTCCTCGTACCAGTTGTGCGTGGCGCAGTTCTGGTTGTAGGGGCCCGTGTAGTCGCCGCAAGTGAAGGTGCCCATGCCCATGGCGAGGTTCTCGCCCGCCGGCATGGGCGCGTTATACGAGTCCGAGTGCGCCATGGGAGGCATGGCGTCCGCGACGGCCTGGGCCTGGCTCTCGAGCGTGGAGTCCCAGGTCACCGGGTCCGCGCCGTGCAGGCAGCGGTAGTAGTTGTGGTCGTCGAGCCAGCCGTCCTGCCCGGTCTTTTTGCCGGCCTCCCACGCCGCGACGGTCCAGGCACACCACAGCGCGATGGTGGCGAGGCGCGCCATGGATGGAAACCGGGGCAGCCCCGCCACGCGCGAGATCGATGCGAGAATTGTCGTAGACGAGAATTCGCTGTCCTTACGGCACCGCACGCGCGGTGGTTCCGAGTGATCCGGATCATAGGGATGGCTAGTGTCTTACAGCCCGCTAGCAAGGCGACCCTTCGGGAGAGCTCCCCGGCACGCCCCCGCGACGCCGCCGACGACACGACACACCCTTAGGCACGAAGGACTAGTACTCGTCCCCGAAGGACACCGTGCACCCCCCCGTCGCCGTTTCCGATCGATACAGGCCCTCGGCGTCGCACTCGTCGTCCGACGTGACCACGGCGTCGAAGGGCGGCTGGCCCGTACTAAATAATAAACGCGTCCACATGCGGTCGCGGATCGCCACGATGTTCCTTCTGTTAACAACTAAATCCAAAGGCAGCATCGCGAGGCGCGTGTTGATGTTGCCCACCAAGAAGCGCGTGTAGCCGGCCATCGCACCATGGACAGCGGCATGAGCTAGGGAGGAACAGTAGACCTGATCATACGCATTCGCGGGGACGGCCCGTATGGCATAAGTAGGGTCGACCAAAAAGCACTTGGCTTTTTTCCCTGCAAAGTCCTCATCGCTATCATACCTCTCATGGGCGAAATGATTTGTGATCATACTTTTGAGCCACAATCCGACGTCCTCGTTTAAGGCGTTGCCTGATTGATCATATTTTACGGACGCGCCCATTTGAGCTTGTCCAGCGCCCTCCGCGACTACGACGAGAGCGTGGTTGTTCTCTCGTAGTTTGGCTTCTAAATGAGACATGATCCCCTCGATCTCGAAGGAGGATTCGGGTACCAAGCACAAGTCGACGTCGCCCGACGCTAGCGTAGCGTGTAGAGCAATGAAGCCGCTGTGTCTCCCCATGAGCTTCACGATGCCGATGCCGTTCGGGCAGGCCTCCGCTTCCGTATTGGCGGCTTCGATCATCGGAATGGCCGCTTCGACGGCACTCGTGAAGCCGAACGAGTTGTCGATCAAAGGCACGTCGTTGTCGATCGTTTTTGGGACACAACACACGACGCACTTCTTGCCTCTTCTCGACATTTCTGCGTCTATTTTACAAGCGCCTGAGTGGGAATCAAATTTCGGGCGCCCCACGCCGTTGACGCGACGTGTGCTTCCGTAGCTGCGTCTGCGCGATGGCGTGGCGATTCCACGCCATCGACGCGACGGTGTCCCCGTGACCGCGTCGGCTCGATGGTGTGGAGGCTCACGAAGGTCCACGCGATAACCTAACACACTGGTTGATTTCCACACAGACAAGCGCCCTTCATGGTCCCGTCGCCCCCGATCACAAACAACATATTCACGCCGTTTTCTATCAATGCGTCGCAGATTTTCGAAGTGTCGTGGCCTCCCCTCGAACTTCTGAGGACCGTGCCGCCCTTCCGTTGAATTTCGTACACGAACTTGCCGTCCATCTTGACCGCGTCTCGGCTCCAGTTCTTGAAGCCGGAGTAGCCGTTCTGGACGCCGTAGACCGTCTGCACTCCATATTGCTTCGCTAAGCACAAATATAATTCTCGTACTACCGTGTTGAGACCGGGACAGACGCCGCCACACGTCACGATGCACGCTCGCGCTTCGCCTTTTTCGAATACTACCTCTCGTCGCGGGCCCGCCCTGTGGAAGAACGTCGCGTCCTCGGAAATCATCCTACTTCGCGTCGCGGTGACTTGCGACGCTATGAGGGCGTCGTCGTCCACGAAAATGTCTCCGGAGGGCACAAAATGTATCGCTTCCGTGTGGCCGATCGGCGATGCTACTGTTGTGACTTCTATTCGGTCCGCGAGCTTCGGGACCTCCGCCACGCGGATGTTCGGTGTGCTCAGCGCAGCGGCCGTCGCGACGAGGGCGACGCAGCGCATGTTTCGCTTGCTCGACGGCGTCTTTTGCACGCGATTCGCGCGGTCGACGGCGTCCTGGCTGGCAGGAAGAAAGCCTGGTGGCTGGCTTGTGGTGTGTCTAGCGCCTCTGGAGCGGTTTTGCGCGGCGCAGCTTGGAGTTGGCGATCTATGATGACTGCCGCGGTCCGCGCGTGGGCTGTGAAGTCCACAACACCTCGAAACAAGCTTCAGATCTTCCAGTGTTAAAAGCGGGGCTAGCGGCCTGTAAGACACTAGCAAGCACGGGAGAATGGTGTCCCTGGCCAGCCAGGGATCGCTCGCATCGCCCGGACGACTCCTGCTCGCAGCCGTCGCCCTCGACTGTCTCGCGAAGGCGCCGGTTTGGCCAAGGCACTGCCACTGAAAGCCACACGCTGTGGTACCGGTACGCGCAGCAGCGGGCAGCGGAACGCACCCCGACGGCAAGCTCTCCACGGATTCCGGTCGCCGCGCGCGGGGCAGCCCCTCCGCCGGAGCAGCACTGCGCACCTTGTAAGGAGCTAGGACGCCGCCGCAGCGCAGGACCAGGACGATGGACCCGCTCAGCCTGCTTCTGTCGCCGACGCCACTGGATACGACCACCGCGACCACTGGAACAACTGCTGCGTCGCTGCGGTTGCTGGACAGTCTCATCGACCCCCTCGGCCTCGCGGCGCGACCAATGACAAGGCCGCAATACGTCGCGGAATGTACGGAACAACCCCAACGCACACCTAAAATTGACCGCAAGCTCGCCGTAAGGGCCTGCCGCGTCCTGCGCCTCCAAATCAAGGCCTTCGAGGACGCGTTTGCGGAGACCAGTAAACGACGGCCGCGGGGTTCGGATCGGCGGCCGCTCGCGTCGACGTACCGGCAGTACCGGGACTGGAAGCGCTGCATCCGCCACGACGCCGCCGCGGCGATCCAGGGGTTGTGTCGGAGGCGGCGCGCGAGACCCATGGTCTCACGACCACCGCCGGTACAACAGAGCACGATCGCCCAACTGCGCCTCGACAAGCGCAACATCAAAAAGAAGCTGCGAGCGTATGACGCGCAGTTCATCGCGAAGCATGGGAGAAGCCCAACACGCTTCGAGAAGGAGCCCATCCGGGGCCTCTACGAGCTCTACTACAGCGCCAAAGAGCGGCTGCGGAAGCTAGGCAACGAAAGCGAGGATAACTCTAGTTAATTTTTGGGAGGCGGCGTCACCACACTTCCGTCCGGTTCTCCTTGCAAGGTCGGAGACGAAGCCCGCGTGATGTCATTGGTCGGAGACGCCCGTTGTCTGATGCACTTCCTTTCAAAGGCGCCTCCTTCATCATTCGCGTCGCCGTCGAGCTCCACGAACAGCCACCCTCTTCCCCTTTTCTCAATGACCGTGGCAATCCTCCCTCCCGGAGTTTCGATCGTTTCCACCGGCTTGTTGAAGACCGCCAGGTTCCTTTGCGAGGGAGAACGCAAATATCTCGATCTCTCGGGAGAAGCTCGTTCAGAGACTTTACGTAAATATCTCCAAGAACCAGGCAGGGCCACGTCGCCGTCCGGGTCAAATAAATCTTCCAACCGTAAACCTTGTTGACACACTCTAGACGTCTCGGACCAGGCCACATCATATTGAAATCTTTTCGCGTTCGGTTTATGCTTCGCGATGCGGCCCATCATCCAGTCGCCTGCGCGGACCCAGAATCTCGCCCGAAACGGCCTCAAATTCGAAAACAAAGACAACCACGGCCTCGTCTGATGGAGGCGAGTCGCATCGACGGCGTGAAGGCACCGCACCATCGCGGGACGCCGAGATCGCACCATCGTCGCAGCATATGATGAGGTAGAGGTCGCCTCGTTCTACTGCAGCCTGGCCGAGCAATGCCGGCGGTCTTCCCAACTCCGAGTCTTTGACCGCTCTGAAACCATCTGGTACCGCATAATGTGTGAGGATGATTCTGTCATCCGTGCTACTAGGTGCTTCTGAACTCGATTCAGAAGCGTCGTCCAGCAAAAAGCCGGGCGGCGGCGGCGGCGGTAACGAGGGCGGCTTTTCTAGACCGCGAGCTCGCAGCTTCGACCGCACGGCCTTCTCAAGCTGCGGGAAGCTCTCGTCGCACGTCTGTAGGGCCGTGGCCCGCCGCAATCGAGCCGCGTTCGCCAGCGCTACCGTTTTTTCGGGCTCATCCACATTAAAATTGTAGATGGGCACGCGCCGATCCCGACACCTCCTGAGAGCCTCGCGCGTCACCTGGACACTAAACGACGTCCCAGCAAACACAACAGCATCGGCGTCGTCCAGCCAGCCGTCCCAGGCGTCGGCCTGCGGTCGGGGCGTTGTCCGTGTCTCTCGCTACGTCGCATCGACGGCGTCGCGGCTCTCTCGCGAGGCGCGTAGACTCTCGCGAGACGTGTAGACTCTTGCGGGGCGCGTGGATTCTCGTGCGGCCGCGTCGACGGGGTCGTGGCGACGTGGTCTCATGAAGACGGCGTCGATGCGACGTAGTCTCACGAAGACGCCATCGCCGCGCCACGTTCAAGGTCATTTTCGGCTCCGAGACGTACCTCGAAGAAGAAGTGCGAGTCGTAGTTCTCGTCGAACAAGAGTGATAGTGGTGCGAGAAAAGCGCCGCAGCGCGGGCAGGAGAAGGGCCGCGTGACGGGCTTCCCCTCGTCGCGCCACCACGCCTGCAACGCCTTCCGATCTTTACTGAGCAAATCGTCGACCCCATACCATTCTTTATTGGCCACCGACTCTTCACATCGTGTGCGCCCTTCGGTGGCGTCCCCAATCCCGCAGCATCGAAACAAACCGGCCCTTCCATGGGCTTCGACGAGTTGCGCGTCGGGGACTCCGCCACCCACATGTAAGGCATCCACATTTTGAGTGACCACCTTAATCGCAGGAGATAGCTGCGCGAGTTCGGCTAAAGCGTCGTGGGCCTTGGTGGGTTTCGCGTCTCTCATTCTTTTCGTCTCGAACGTCGGGAGCCTGCGCGAACACGCTCAAAATCGGAAAAGAAACCACCCACGGCCCGCTCTCCGGGAGACGACGCGTCTGAATGACGTGAAACCGCTTTTGAGACGCAAGACGCGGGGCTCTGCCAAAACGCGTTGTGCCACTCAACTGGATCTTTTCTCAAAGATTTTCTTGTCCC
>JACLAA010005736.1_pt1 | contig 18212 bp, 19 predicted proteins | sample 8027891 | NCBI WGS metagenome assembly JACLAA01 (sample SAMN15724900, study PRJNA655200) | protist metagenome | isolation source: fluorescence activated cell sorting (FACS) single amplified genomes of... | place: Spain: Blaines Bay Microbial Observatory, Mediterranean Sea | collected 2016-01-19 | reverse complement strand
TATAGGGAAAAATCGATTAAGGGATATGGCCAATAAATTGGTCAGTCATAAAAAACGTGAAGTAATCAAATCAATTAAAGAAACATCTTATTTGAATAAAAAAAGAGTTCGTTTTAACACGACGGTTTCATTGTTGTCCTATAAATCGTTAAACTCAGTTAACAATATTAATTGTGAGGAAAATCAGTCGAACACTTTTCTTCGTGATTGGTCTCCAGTTACAGTCGTTTCAGATCCAGATAATCATCTTGGAACCTTATTTCGTGATTCTGGTTCAAGAGAACTGAACCATCCAATTTCATTAGAAGAGTATAGTCGTTTGTTGCCAATTCCTAGGGGGAGCTATGGATCTGTGAGTTTGTTAGTACCTAACTTAGCTTCTATGGATCGAGAATGTGTTGCGGAAGCTCCATTAGAAAATAATAATTTTTGTTGTGCTTGTTTAATGGTTTGTTGTCTAGGTCGATCTGTTCGTTATACTGGTTGAGTTATTTAACTTAATTGCATCAATAAACAGGTTATTCTATAAACCAATAGCGTTTTGGGTAGGGTTTTTTAATACGATCGTAGGCAGATTTTAATGCTGGAGAATAGCCCATGCTTGTTCGTAATAAACGAGTAAAGATAGTTCCTTTGACATGACCTAATTGTGTTTGTTTAATGGTTAAAATTTTTTGTATATTTTTTGGTATAGAGTTTGTAGCGGCATCAAATAGCCATCGGTATCCCATTTTTGTTGCAAAATTTATGGGTGGATGAGTTAGAAAATTCATAATGGAGATGGTTGATGGGGTTTGTTCTAATTCGGGATGACTGGCTATCCATTGATGCAATTCATTTTCAGTGTTGATTAGAGGGGTTACATGTAAGAGTTTTCCAAGTTTTGTTTGTTCTTGTACAAATTGATCGGCATCTGTTGTTGATAAAGGCTGGTCTCCATAAAAATGATAAGCGGTTAAAAATGATTGTACTAATGCATAGTGAACCCAGGCGCTAAGTTCGGGTTGGTTTGCTGAATAATGAATTCCACGACTAGATGTGCCAACGACGCGTTCATGCATTTTTTGTATCATGTTAATCATATTGTTAACTTCTGGCATCGCACCAAAAGTTGTTACAGCTACATAGTCGCCGGTTCGTGATATTCGTCCAAGGGGATCTTGGTTGATAGTAGAATGTTGAATAAATCCATCAGCAACTTCTGGATGTGCGCTTTGTATCATTAAGGCGCGTACACCAGCCATAAATCCGGATACATCACTAATAATTTGCCATGTGATAGAATCGGGTCCAAATAATCCGGGGTCGCCGGAATATTGAAGGGTATTTGCCATAGGATTGTTTCCTTTATCAAAAATAGATAAAACGGCAGATCTTAGTCGATTTTTTATATTAAAATTTATCATGGGTTTTTGTTGTAATTAGAAACAATTTAAGAAAAAAATAGAGATTTGGCAATGGTCTTAGTGGGATATGTATAAAACTAATTTTTTGTAACATTTTTTTTTTAATTTATAATATAGTTAATGGGGTTGGATAATTGTGTTTTTCAAAATTATATTTTTATTATTTTTTACATATTTAGAGGATAGTTATTTTTTTTTCGAGGTGTTGCTTTCAATTGTATTGTCCGCGATTATTTTCTATACCTTTAGCTCAATCACAATTTCGTTCATCAGAACATGACTCACAAAAGCCGGGATCTCCGGTATCGGTTATAGAGACTGGTCGGTCTTTTGATGTTATCGCGCCTCTTATTCCAGATTTAAGAGATGATTTGGATAAAACAAATAAACCACATAAAGCATCACGGGAAGAGGCTGCAAATAAAATGTGGAACGATTATTATGGTGGTATTACAAATTGTTTAAGAAATGATTTAAAAGTAGTTCGCTTCGATAAGATTTTAGATACGGTGTATGAAATTCCAAATAATAATACGATTTCTAAAATAGAAATAGCCGAAGAAAAAGCAAATGGAAAGTTTAAAATTTCTCGATCTGAAACAAGTAGCAATTTAGGATCTTTAGTTTAGGCCTGTGTTTAGAAAAATAATTGTTATTGTTTGATGCTGGGATTTCTTGATTTTTTTAGTTAAATTTTTTATAGTATAAGTCCTAATAATGAACGTATAAAATTGTACAAAGGAACGATATATTATGACAACTCAAGTAGCAATCAATGGATTTGGACGAATTGGACGAAATGTTTTTAAATTGGCTTTAGAACGTGATGATTTAGCGGTTGTTGCTATCAATGATTTAACAGACCCAAAAACATTAGCGCAGTTATTAAAATATGATTCGGTACATGGCCGTTTTTCAGGGACAGTAGATGTTGATGAGGATCATTTAATTGTGAATGGGAAACCCATAAAAATTTATGCGATACGCAATCCAAAAGAATTACCTTGGGGAGATTTAAATATTGATGTTGCCATTGAGTCTACGGGTATTTTTACTGCAGCAGAGTCAGATAGAGGCGGATATTTAGATCACATTAGTGCAGGGGCTAAAAAAGTGATTTTAACAGTACCTGCTAAAAGTGATATTACAACGGTTGTTTTAGGCGTCAATGATGAGTCTATTCAATCGGATATCAAGGCTTATTCTAATGCAAGTTGTACGACAAATTGTTTAGCCCCATTAGCAAAAGTGATTCATGAAGCGTTTACTATTAAAAAAGGGTATATGACGACGGTTCATGCGTTTACCAATGATCAAAGCATTTTAGATTTACCACATAAAGATTTGCGTCGTGCTCGAGCGGCATCTCAATCTATTATTCCTACCACAACAGGCGCGGCAAAAGCTGTTGGGCTTGTTTTACCAGATTTAAAAGGAAAGTTAGATGGTATGGCGATGCGTGTTCCTGTTCCGGATGGATCAATTATTGATTTAGTTTGTGATGTTGAAAAAAACACAACAAAAGAAGAGGTTAATCAGGTTGTTAAACAGGCAGCAGAGAATCAGTTGAAAGGTATTTTAGAGTATAGTGAGGATCCATTGGTATCGGTCGATATTATTGGTAATCGCCATTCGTCTATTTTTGATTCGTTGTCGACTATGGTTACAGGCAATTTAGTTAAACTTGTATCGTGGTATGATAATGAGATTGGTTATTCAGCACGTGTTGTTGATCTTATTCAAAAAATTGCTTCATGATGAGTAAGCAATCTGTAACAGATTTAACTGCTTCAGATTTGCATGGAAAAGTTGTTTTGGTTCGTGTGGATTTTAATGTACCAATACAAGATGGTGTTATTGCTGATGATACGCGTATTAAAGCGGCATTGCCGACATTAAGATTTTTACTTGATAACGGAGCACGTTGTGTTCTGATGTCTCATTTAGGGCGACCAAAAGGGGTTGAAGATCATTTGCGATTAGCACCAATTGCAGCATGTTTACAAGCCTTATTGGGTCAGGCTGTTTTAGGCTTGTCAGATTGTATTGGGGATCAGGTTTCACAAACAATTACACAGCGAGATGATATTGCTGTTTTTATGTTAGAAAATGTTCGGTTTTATCAAGAAGAAATCGATAATGATCCAAATTTTTCAAAACAATTGGCATCTTTGGCTGATTTATTTGTGCAAGATGCATTTGGCACTGTTCATCGTGCTCATGCGTCTACCTGTGGCGTTGCTGATTATTTGCCAGCATATAGCGGGTTGTTGGTTCATGATGAATTAAATGCCCTAGATTCTATTTTTAAGCAGCCAAAAAGACCTTTGTTAGCGATTGTTGGAGGGGCTAAAATTTCAACAAAGATTGGAGTGTTAAGTCATTTATTAACAGTTGTAGATACGTTAATTATAGGCGGGGCAATGGCATTTACGTTTTTAAAAGCACAAGGGTATGGTATAGGAAAGTCGTTGGTGGAAGAGGATAAATGTGATTTGGCTTTGTCCTTAATTAAACAAGCAAATCAGTTGGGTAAAAAAATAATTTTGCCTACAGATATTGTGTTAGTGGATCAGGTGTCGGCAGAATCTGACATGACTATTGTTGATTATTCACAGATTTCAGATCATAAAATTGGCGTGGATGTAGGGCCCAATACTTTGGCGATAGTCAAGTCTGAAATAGAGCAAGCAGAATCTATTATTTGGAATGGCCCATTAGGTGTTTTTGAAATTGATTCTTTTGCAAAAGGCACGTATGATGTTGCACGATTTATGGCAGATGCACGTGCAATTACAATTATTGGCGGGGGTGATTCAGTTGCTGCTGTTCATAATACAGGGTTAGCTGATAAAATGGATCATATATCAACAGGTGGTGGTGCATGTTTAGCTTATTTAGAAGGTAAACAATTGCCCGGAGTTGTTTGTATTAAGGAAAAATCATGAGCCAAATTGACGATTTAAAACTAGCCTTAAATAATTTGTCTTCAAAGCCAGATGTGCTTACAAAAGAGGCTCATTTTGCAAAAGCAAAAATGTCACAACCGATTGGAGATAGTCAAAGCCTAAATGATGAAAACAAGCAAAAATTGTTTGAAGAATTTAATACATCAGTCGAATTATTAACAACTGTTTTTAAGCAATCTCGGTTTGATCATATTATGGGGCTTGTTATGGATCCATTACGGTTATTGGTTTTAAACTTTTTAATGGCCTTTATTAAAGGGATGGCGTTTATGTTTGGGGCCATTGTTATTTTGTGGATTTTTTTTAGTATTTATAGTGATTTAATTTTTTAGTTTGTTACAGTTACGACAGTTTTTTTTATTATTTGTACTTGTTGTCATTGATCAGACTACAAAATGGATTGCAGAGTTATCGATGGTGTTTTTTAAGCCGATTCATATTATTCCAAACATATTTTCATTAGAATTGGTGCATAATTATGGGGCAGCTTATGGTATTTTACAGAATCAACGATTGTTTTTGTTGTCGGTGAGTGTGATTGTTATTGTTGGTGCTTTTTATTTTTCTAAGCATATTATTCAATCGGTTTACTCTTTATATGCCTTGGTATTTTTATTGGCTGGAGCGATTGGTAATTTTATAGATCGATTATTTTTGGGGTATGTTATTGATTTTGTTGATATTAAAATTTTTCCAGTTTTTAATTTTGCGGATGTTTTTATTGATATAGCGATTATTTTATTTTTAGCAGAAATTATTATTTATGACCGAAAAAAAACATCGCGTTAATCACGATAATATTCGTTTAGATTCGTATTTGCAAACCTATTATCAGATTTCTCGTGTTGAGGCTAAACAATGGATTGTACATAAGAAAATTTTGGTGAATGGGATTCATAAAAAGCCGAGTTATCTTGTTCGGATTGGCGATGAATTAATTTGTGATTTGACTGTTTCTATTGCTGTTCAGAAGCGGGCTGTATCACAGAATACTTTTTCTTTAGATTATATATATGAAGATCAGGATTTGATTGTTATTAATAAGCCTAATGATTTGGTGGTGCATCGTTCAGATTCTTATACAGATATGACATTGGTTGATAGATTAATGCAGAATAATGTTAATCTTTTTCATTATGGAGATGACTATCGTCAGGGGATTGTTCATCGATTAGATCGTTTTACGGAAGGGTTAATGGTTGTTGTAAAATCTAAATTAGCGTATCAGAGTTTAACAGATCAATTTCGCGAGAAGCAGGTTAAAAAATATTATTATGCAATGCTTAAAGGCAATCTTCTTAATGATGAATTAGACGTGGATCAACCCATTGGACGTCATACTAAACAGCGTCATAAATATTGTGTTCAAGATCATGGTAAGCCTTCTTTATCACGATTTTCTGTGATTAAGCGCTATAATTCCATGACCTTGTGCAACGTGGCACTTATTACAGGACGAACACATCAAATTCGTGTTCATGCACATTATATTGGGCATCCATTAATTGGCGATCATATTTATTCAAAAGGCGATGGGCAATTGTTACAATCTTTCTATTTATCTTTTTTTCATCCCCGATTAAAATTAAGGATGTCTTTTGAAATTCCAATGATGAATAGAATGGTTAAAACATGATTCGTAATTTTATTATATTGATTTTTGTTTTTTGTAGTTTTGTGCAATTTAATTTTGCTGTTGATGTTACCCTTTCTTCCCAAAAGCTTGGATTTGGTGAGCCTATTAAAATTATTGTTCGAACGAAAGATCGTATCAAAAAACAAACAATTTTATTTGCGAATAAATCGTTTAAATGTTTTTTAGTTGGACGTATTGATCAGCGGTTTACCTATGTTGGCTATGTTGCAGGATCGCGTTATCTTGATCCAGGAGATTATTTATTAAAATTAAATTTTCGGTTTTCTCGAAAAAATAAATTTTATCAGCAGTATAAGATTGTCTTAGATTATCCAAAAAAACGAAAATTAGGCAATGTGTCTTTAACAAAAAAGGCAAAAACTGTATCTAAGCGAACAGATGATTATCGAAAAGAATCCCGACTTTTAGCAAAAAATTTTAAGAAATTAACAAATAAACAATATTTTTCAGGGCCATTTATTATGCCAGCCAAGGGGCGTTTATCATCGGGTTTTGGGGTATTGCGTCGTTATAATAATGGTCGTACGAGTTCGCATGCAGGTCTTGATATTGCAAATAAGGTTGGCACGTCTATTTTTTCTCCAGCTAAAGGGGTGGTGATATTAAGTAAAACATTAACGATTCATGGCAATACAATTATGGTTGATCATGGGTATGGAGTAATATCTGTTTTTTGTCATTTAGATAAACGGTTTGTACGTAAAGGAGATTATGTCCAAACGGGAGCGTTTTTAGGAGAAATGGGGATGACAGGGGTGGTGTCTGGTACACATTTGCATTGGGGGATTAGTGTTCAAAATGTTCGGGTTAATCCATTGTATTTTATTAAGGAAGAATCTCATTTTTTTAATTTAGGGGTCTGATTTTTAATCGTTTTTAAAACAATTTTTTAGTAAGAATTAGATTGTTTGAGAATAAATTTATATTGTTTTTAATTTATAAGGTTGATCTTTTTTGCCGCACCGGTAATAATAGGGATATAAAAATAAATTAAATAAGGATTAGGTTATGAGTTCAAAAGTATTTGTGGGGCGTTTAAATTACAATACATCAGAGGAAGCATTAAAAGAATGTTTCGAAAAATGTGGTGAAGTTGCAAGTGTTAAAATTATTAAAGATTATGAAACAGGTCGTTCAAAAGGATTTGGATTTGTTGAGTTTTCATCATCAGATTCTGCACAAGAAGCTATTCAGTCATTAAATAATACTGATTTAGATGAAAGAACAATAGTTGTTTCAGAAGCAAAAGAAAAACCAAGACGTTAATTTTTAGTTTTTTCTAATTAAGTCATGGTTTTACATAAAAAGCCAAGAATCCTTTTAAAGACTCATCCAGATTTAGTATCTGTGCATAAGTTTTTACCAGTTGATTATTTTGAGATTAGTATAAGGCCTGTTATTTTTGGGAAACACGTTTCTTTAGAAGAACAGTTTAGATCTTATGAGGATATTCGGGATCGGGTTATTGGTGTTCATGGTTCAATTTATCGTGAAGGGGTTAACTTTTTAGATCCTGCAGCAGACAATGTTAATAGGCAAGCGCTGGATTATGTTCAGCAAGCCATGACTTATTTTCAACATGCAGAGTATGCCGTGTTTCATCCCGGTCATATTATACCGAACTCTAATGCATCGTTTGATGCTTTTTTTCGGTTTATTCATGCGAATCGGTTTCCAAAATTATCGATAGAATTTGAACCATTTTTTTCTTATGCGGAACGGCTTGTTTTTCCGTTGCATCATGTGACGGATTGGATAGACTTTTATCAACGTGCTGATCTTCCTTGTGTGATGGATACGGCGCATTGTTTTATTACGGCAAATGCCTTGGGCTATGATTTTTATGATTATTTTGGATTACTTGTTGATAAACTTAATCCAGCAGTTATTCATTTAAGTACAACCGATTTATCGGATGGCGGTATCAATGATAAGCATATGCATTTTGATCAGGGGGTTATTGATTTTTCTAAATTAAAAAAATATTTTGTTAATCGATTATTAGTGATTGAAGTTAATGATGTTTCTGTGGATGATATTCACTTTATCGAAAATTTGATGGAAGGTGTTTTGGTTTAGATGACCACATGGCGTAATTGGGCGGGTACTACGGTTTGTAAACCTCAATCTATTGTTTATCCAAAAACGGTTGAAGAGGTACAGGTTATTATACGGCAGGCTGCTGCAGAGCAGCGTTTGGTTAAAGTTGTGGGGCATGGTGATTCGTATAATGATAATTTTCATACGACGGGTATTCTTCTATCGTTAAAATATCTTACCGAGATTTCTATTATAGATCAGGCAAATCATATTGTTAGATGTGGTGCAGGAGTTGGCATTAAACAGTTGGTGGCTGTGTTGGCTAAACATGATATTAGTTTTCCAAGTTTAGGTACCAATGTGTTTGATAATATTGCTGGGATGGCGGTTACGGGTCATCATGGTAGTGGTATTAAATTTGGTATTTTAAGCTCATTTATCGAGTCTTTTGATGTTGTGATGGCTTCAGGAAAGTTGATTCATGTGAAAAAAGGGCAGTGGTTATATGATGCGTTAGGAGTGAATTTGGGTGTAGCTGGTATTGTAACCTCGATTACTTTTAAATTAGAGGCTCGATTTAAGCTTAAACAACAAACATATCCAATTTCGTTGGTTCAATTTGAATCTTCTTTTGATCAGCTGTTGTATGGTCATGATCATCTCAAATTGATTTGGGGGCCTCATACAGATCATTATCAATGTTGGACTGCAGATCGCACATTACAATCTTGTGATTCGTCGATGGTCCAGTGGAAAGCCAATGCTATTGATGGTTTGTTTATTAATAATCTGTGTCATGCTGGGATGTTGTATATTCATAAATTGAAAATGGTATCGATTCAACGTATTAATCATTTTTTATCACGTATTTTTTTAAAAAAACCTGGTTCTCAGGTGGCTTGGTCGGACGAAATCTTTTATTTGCCGCATTTATTAAAACAAGATGCCGTGGAATACGCTGTTCCAATACAAAAAACAGTTGCGTTTTTAGCTGATTTGAAGCAACTTATACAAACATCGGGATTTGATGTGCAGTTTCCTATTGAAGTTCGGTTTGTGAAAAAAGATCAGTTTTGGTTAAGTCCAGCTTATGGGCAAGATATGTGTTATGTGGGTACAAAATGTCATTTATTGCCTGGTATTTCAGCCGATTATGTTGATTATTTCAAAGCTGTTAATCAGTTGGTTGAACGCTATCACGGTCGGCCACATTGGGGAAAACAATTGTATAGTGATCCTGCGTATTATCAGCAATATTTTCCATGTTGGAAATCATTTTGGACATTGTGTCAGTTGTTGGATCCGCAAGGGTTATTTCGCAATGCCTGGTCTGATCGTATCGCTTATCACCCTACGGAAGCGGATATAACATTATTTAAGCAGACGTATAAGTGTGATGAATTATTCTAAGTTTGGGGATACCGATTTAAGGTTATCGGCATTTGGGTTTGGGGCATCGCCTTTTGGTGATATTTATCGTGAATCTGTTACTGTTTCAGAAGCAAAAAAATTGTGTGGATTTGGCTATAGATTCTGGTGTAAATTATTTTGATGTAGCGCCTTATTATGGGCTGGGTGTTGCAGAAGAAACTTTAGGTGCTGCATTGCCACAAGATACATCTAATATTGTAATTTCCACTAAAGTGGGGCGTTATGGACGTGATCATTTTGATTTTTCGTCTAAAAAAATTCATCAGTCTATTCAACTTAGTTTAAAACGATTAAAACGTGATTATCTAGATATTGTGTTTTGTCATGATATCGAATTTGTTGCAATGGATGACGTGTTGGAGGCCGTTGCTGTATTGATTGATTTAAAATCAAAAGGGCTGATTCGAGCTATTGGTATTTCAGGATTTCCGTTAGATTATTTGTATCACGTTTCTTGCCAGGCTGATATTGATGGGATTTTAACATATTGTCATTATACGTTACTCAACCAAGATTTGGATCGTTATATTCAAAGATTTTGTGATTTAAAATTAGGCATTATTAATGCTTCGCCGTTTGCTATGGGGCTATTAACTCAAAACCAATGTCCAGCGTGGCATCCTGAAACAGCAAAAAACAAAGCAGCTATAGCCGATATTATTTGCCATCATATGAATGATATTTCTATCGAACAATTAGCATTTCAATTTGCATATAGCTGTGATGGTGTTAGTTCGACATTAACAGGGGTGATGAATCATGTTCAATTACGCGATTGCCTAAACTGGGCTCAACAGATTGATCTTGGTTATGATTATCAATGGATTATAGAACTGTTTTCAGCAAGAGAAAAAAAATAAATAGTAATTATTTTATGATTGTTTAACTCATTATTCTAATGATTTGCATGGTTTATCTATCATGATTGTCTTCAAATTTGGATATTTTTAGTTTATAGATTTTTAGTAATTGTGGTACTCAAGCCCCTTCATTTAGAAGGGGCTATGATGTTAGAAAAGTCTGCGTGGTAAGACGGGGCTATCATCTGTAGTTCGTTGTTGACTTGGTCGTGGTGCATGTGGTGCTTGTTGTTGTTGCTGTTGTTGTAGTGGGGTGTATTGTGCTGCTGGTTGAGCTGCTGCATTATTGAATGCCTGGAGTAGATTTGTTGCGGCGTTTAAATTTACGGCGTTCATTTTTTTTCTCCTGTTTTATTATTTATTTTTATATAAATTATTATTTATTTTAATTTATTATATTTTATTATCGTTAAATTTAATATAAAAATTTCATAAAAACATATTTAAATTTTATGTTTCTTTTTATTTTTTTATGTTTTTTTTATTTTTTTAATAAATTTTTAAGTTTTGGAGTTTGTTGTGAAGTACATCTAGGCTGATAGGTATTTTAGTGCTAAAATAGCACCTCTATTATGTCTGTAGAATATAAAGCTGATCATATTAAAGTTTTAGAAGGCCTTGAAGCGGTTCGAAAGCGTCCGGGTATGTATATTGGTTCGACTGGAAAACCAGGATTAAATCACCTTGTTTTTGAAGTGGTCGATAACTCTATCGATGAGGCTATGGCCGGTTTTTGTACAGATATTACGGTAACGATTCAGCCAGATAACGTGTTGGTTGTTGAAGATAATGGTCGGGGAATACCGATTGATGAACATAAAGATAAAAAATTACCTGCTGTTGAAGTTGTTTTAACAACATTACACGCTGGGGGTAAATTTGAAGGTGAAGGATATAAGGTATCTGGTGGACTTCATGGTGTGGGTGTGTCTGTTGTTAATGCTTTGGCAGAATGGTTGGAAGTGGATGTTTATCGTGATGGACAAAAATATTCCAATCGATATCAACGGGGTATTCCAGATAATTTAGTAGGAACGTTTGAAGATAATTCAGATAATAAATGTGGAACTGTTATTCGCTTTCGACCTGATGAAACTATTTTTGATGATATTGATTTTACTTTAGATGTTATTGATCATCGTTTACGTGAATTAGCCTACTTAAATCGTGGCGTTAAGATTTTCTTCAATGATTTACGTGGGGAAGAGCCCTATCACAAAGAGTATCAGTTTGAAGGTGGCATTGAATCTTATGTTGAAATGTTGAATGAATCCAAACAAGCTTTGTTTCCAAAAGTTATTTATATGAAAAAGAAGCGGGATGACTACGAAGTGGAAGTTGCCCTGCAATATGTTAATGATTATTACGATGAACATGTTGTCACATTTGCTAATAATATTCGTACCAAAGAAGGTGGTACGCATTTAAGTGGATTTCGAACAGCTCTAACACGTGTAATGAATAGTTTTTCTAAAAAATATGATCTTAAAAAAGAAGTGAAAGTCAATTTTTCAGGTGCTGATTTAAAAGAAGGGCTGACGGCGGTTATTTCAATAAAGTTAAGTAACCCACAATTTGAAGGTCAAACAAAAACCAAGCTTGGTAATTCGGAAGTAAAAGGTATTGTAGATTCGTTGATGGATGAAGGTTTGTCTGATTATATCGAGCAAAACCCAAAAGTTGGAAAGCTCATTGTTATGAAGGCGGTTATGGCTCAACGTGTTCGAGAAGCCGCTCGTAAAGCGCAAGATCTTGTTCGGCGAAAATCAAGTTTAGAAAGCACAACATTGCCAGGGAAGTTGGCGGATTGTTCAGATCGAGATCCTAAAAATTGTGAAGTTTATATTGTTGAGGGTGATTCAGCGGGTGGTTCTGCTAAGCAAGGTCGTGACCGAAATTTTCAGGCTATATTACCTCTTAGAGGTAAAGTATTGAATGTTGAAAAAGCACGTTTAGATAAAATTTTAGCCAATGAAGAAATTCGTACATTAATTACAGCGATTGGTCCATCTGCGGTTTCTGGGCTTTCGGATGTTGAGGTTAAAGCTGAAGAAAACAATGATGCAGATCAAGATGATAAGCCAGAATTAATTTTAGAAAAATTGCGTTATCACAAAATTGTGATCATGACGGATGCTGATGTCGATGGAGCACATATACGTACATTATTACTGACATTCTTTTTTCGTTATGCGCGCGATATTATTCGTACGGGATGTTTGTATATTGCACAACCGCCGTTGTATCTTGTGAAAAAAGGTTCTGCTCGTCATTATGTATATAATGATGAGGAATTAGAGCAAAAACTTGAAGAAGTTGGACGTAAAAATAGTAATATTCAACGGTATAAAGGTTTGGGGGAGATGAATCCAGATCAATTATGGGAAACAACCATGGATCCAGAAAAGCGAACCATGTTACGTGTTGAGATGGAAGATGCAGAAATGGCGGATGAAATATTTTCTGTATTAATGGGAAGTAATGTTGATCCGCGTAAATTATTTATTGAAAAGTATGCGAAAGATGTTCGCTGGATTGATGTGTAGGGAGAGATAATGTCAGACGATAACCAAGATTTATTATTTGATGGAGAAGAACTAAAGCAAGAAGAAGTGGGCATCTCAACCATTGATGTAACTGATGAGATGAAGAAATCGTATTTAGAATATGCGATGAGTGTTATTGTTGGGCGTGCATTGCCCGATGTTAGAGATGGATTAAAACCCGTTCATCGCCGTATTTTGTATTCGATGCATAATGCTGGGTTTGTTGCAGGGAGAGCCTATAAAAAGTGTGCCAGAATTGTGGGGGATGTATTAGGACGTTATCATCCACATGGTGATACGGCTGTTTATGATTCTTTAGTGCGAATGGCACAAGATTTTTCATTGCGTTATCCATTAATTGATGGCCAAGGAAACTATGGATCAGTTGATGGTGATAATGCAGCGGCCATGCGATATACAGAGGCTAGAATGTCGAAAATTAGTATGACATTGCTAGAAGATATCGATAAAGAAACAGTTGATTTTACACCAAACTTTGATGAATCGTTAGAAGAACCAACGGTATTGCCAGCAAAGATTCCAACACTGTTATTAAATGGTGCATCTGGAATTGCTGTTGGTATGGCCACCAATATTCCACCCCATAATTTAAATGAACTTGTTGATGGAATTTGTGCTTTAATTGACCAACCAGAATTAAGTATTGAAGAGTTAATGACTTATGTGAAAGGCCCTGATTTTCCAACAGCTGGAATTATTTGTGGTTCAGAAGGGATTCAAAAAGCATATACGACAGGTCGTGGTAGCGTTATGATTCGTGCCAAAGTATCATTTGAAGAATCAAAGCGAGGACGACAAGCGATTATTGTTGAAGAATTACCTTATCAAGTTAATAAAGCAAATCTTATTATGAAAATAGCAGAATTGGTGAGCGATAAAAAAATTGTTGGTATTAGTGATTTGCGTGATGAATCAGATCGTCGTGGGATGCGAATTTTTATTGAGTTAAAACGCGATGCATCAAAAGATGTTGTCTTAAATTTATTATATAAACATACCCAGTTGCAAAATAGTTTTGGTATCAATATGGTTGCATTGGTTATGGGTATACCAAAATTATTAAATTTAAAAGAAGTGTTGTCACATTATATTATGCATCGAAAAGATGTGATTGTTCGTCGTACAACATATGATTTAAAAAAGGCAAAAGATCGGTTACATATTTTAGAAGGGTTACGAATTGCATTAGAAAATATTGATGCTGTTATCGAATTAATCAAAAAATCACCAGATGCACAAACAGCAAAAAATGGCTTGATGGCGACATACTCATTATCCGAAAAACAAGCGGTTGCTATTTTGGAGATGAGGTTACAGCGATTAACAGGTCTTGAACGTGATAAAATCGAAAATGAATATAAAGAAATTACAGCACTTATTGCCGATTTAGAAGATATTTTAGCGAACGAATCACGTATTTTTAGTATTGTTAAAGAAGAGCAATTAGAGGTAAAAGAAAAGTTTGGTGATGATCGTAGAACGTTTATCGGTGAAGCTGTTCATGAAATGGCTATTGAAGATTTAATTCCAAATAAGAATGTTGCGATATTAATATCCAAAAATGGCTTTATTAAGCGCATGGATATCGAACATTTTAGAAGTCAGAATCGTGGTGGTCGTGGGATTAGTTCAATGACAACGCGTGATGAAGATTCAATAGAGCATTTATTAATTACACAAACTCATGATTTTCTGATGTGTTTTACATCTATTGGAAGGGCTTTCAAAATTAAAGCGCATCAAGTGCCAGAAACATCACGTCAATCAAAAGGGGTGTCTTTAGCTCATTTTTTACATTTTGAAGAAAAAGAAGAGTTAACTAGTGTTATTGATGTTAAATCATTTACAGATAATGAATATTTATTAATGACAACTCAAAGAGGCGTTATTAAAAAAACGGCATTGTCTGCTTTTATTCATTTTAAAAATAAGCCAATCATTGCTATTAATTTGGATGATGGGGATCGGTTACAGTGGGTGAAAAAAACAGATGGTACAAAAGATATTTTATTGGTGACTCAGCAAGGGGTATTGATTCGTTTTGAAGAATCGCAAGTTCGGTCTATGGGGCGTGCATCACGTGGAATTCGTGGTATTAAAATCCGGTCTGAAGATAAATTGATTGCTGCTAATGTTATTAATCATGAAGATGAAGAATCGCGTATTTTAATTATTACTCGTTATGGATATGGAAAAAATATACGTCTATCAGAGTTTCGTTGTCAGAATCGTGGTGGAATTGGTGTGAAATGTTTGTCTTTTCGTAAGAGTATAAAAGATGATCGTGTTCAGGATGCTATCATTGCAAAACGTGATGAAGAAATTTTAATTGTTTCAGAATCTGCTACGATGTGTCGTCAGAATGTTGGTAAAATCTCAACTCAAAAACGAGAAGCGCAAGGTGTTCGTATTATGAAATGTGATTCAGGTGATTTTGTTACTGCAATGAGTGTTGTTCGTAAAGATATAGAGGTTATCGAATAGATTGATCTAGTTTTTGAAATTACTATCATATATAATTTCAACGTGATTCAAAATATTTTTAAATTATTAGTTTTTTCACTTTTATTTATTGTATATTCCTTTACTAGCTTTGCGATTCAGGACCCTGCTTTAATTGGTAAACGTTATTTTTCATTTTCTTATGGATTATCAGGGCATGATGTATCGGATGATTCTGTTGCCATTAGTCGGTTAACCATGAATATGCCATTAGCACGTAAATTAGATTTGGGATTTGGTACATTTCAGGCATGGCATGATTATAAATTAGAGACAGGCTCTTATGAACAACGTGATTATACGTATTTTTTAAATCTTAAATATCATTTTTTACCTAAAAATGTGATTAATCCTTTTTTTGTATTTGAAATAGGTCAAATTGTTTCTGATATTAATGTTGGGTCTGTTGCTGAGATATTAACTTCAGACGAAGAATCAAGTAGCGATGAAGATGAATCTATCGATGATGGTAGCGTGTCGGCATCTAATTTACTGTTTTCAGGAAAACAAGAAGATTTGTCTGCGTCTCATACAGATATCAATTTTTATTTTTCAGGATCTTTAGGACAAGAATTTTTGTTTAATGATAAAACAACATTTACATTATTTTATACCGCAGGATCATTAAAAGAAGATACATTTCAGTATATTGTTGCTGGATTAGGCTATTGGATTTTAGAAGATTTTCATTTAGATATGAGAGTGCGTCCAAATCTGGATACTGATATTACGGCTGTGCATATTGTAGGAAATTTACAGTTTTAGTTTATCCAAAAATTCTTCGTTTGCTGTTTTTTTTGTGATATTGATGAATCCTGATGCCAGTAAATTTGATGTGACCCCAATCATGATGGATTGATTGTCTTCAAATGTATCGGTGGTTGTTAGTAAATAGGTGAGCCAGCAGCCCATCGTTAATGTAAATAGGCCCCCTTTTTTTCGTTTTGATTTGTAGTATTGTTGAAGTTTAGGAATTTGAGTGCTTTTATTGTTTGTTGTTATGGATGTTAGTTTTGATTGATAATAGGGTTGTTTAAAATAGTTTAATAAATTCATACTAAAAAAAAAATCATATTATGTGTGGATAAATCTTTTTTTATTAGAGCTAAGCTAAGATGGCCAAGCCCTTTTATAAGAGTTTTTTGTTGGGTGCGTTTAAAGTTTAAGTGATTATATTCAATAAAGTGTGAAATTTTTTGTTCGATATCTTTAGGGTTATTTAGAGGGGTTGCGATTGAGTAATTTGATAAAAAAAATAAAAGTAAAGTAATTATTTTTAGGAATAAAACATAGTGAATCATATTTTTGTTGGACATTGTTACTTATTATCTTAATTTATTTCTTAAATTATTCAATGTGTTTTAAAAATGTGTATTAAAAAAATGTGGTGGAGGGAGCTGGATTTGAACCAACGTAGAGCTAAGCTCGGCAGATTTACAGTCTGCTGCGATTGACCACTCCGCCATCCCTCCATGATGATGACTTAATAGAATACTAAGTCATTAAGGTTGCTGTCAATTTTCTTTTTTTCTCAATGGTAAAGAAAAACGATGATCCCTTACCAAATTCACTTTCAACATGTATTTTTCCGTTATGTAATTCTACCAGTTCTTTTACGATTGATAGACCAAGACCAATGCCTTCATATTCGCGGGTGGAAGAGTAGTCGATTTGGCGAAATTTTTCAAAAATCACATCTTTTTCGTTTTCTTTTAATCCAATACCTGTATCAGTTACACAAAATTCTATATGTTTTTCTAATTCTTTGCAGCTTGTTTTAATATGTCCGCTATTTGTAAATTTTATTGCATTGGAAATAAGATTTACTAAAATACGACGTAGTTTTTGTTTGTCGGCTTTGATTGTTATATTGGTGGAATCGATATCATTAATTAATTTTAATTTTTTGTCTTTTGTTAGTGGGGATAGGCTATTATTAATTTCTTCTATAAATGAAGCAATGTTAATTTCTGTTGATTTTAATGTAGTTTGTTTTGCTTGAATATGTGATAGGTCTAGTAAATCATTAATGAGTACTTTTAAGGTGCTTGCTTCTTGTAAGGCTGTTTGAAGATACGATATTTGTTCTGGGTTTAATGTTTTTTTGCTGGTTTGTAAGGCTATTTCAATAAATCCAATTACAGATGTTAATGGGGTCCTTAATTCATGAGATACGGTCCGTAAAAATCCTTCTCTAAGATTTTCAATTTCTTTTTCATGGGTGATGTCACGTATTAAGTAAATGATACCTAGAGGTGTGTTTTCGTTACTTTGTACAACAGTTGATTTTACTAGTAATGAATAAGAATTATTTTTATTGATATAACTGGTTTCAGTAGTAAATGACGAATTTTTTTTCAGGTTTTTTTTATGAGATTTAAATATTTTATCTTTAATAAAATCGTTGATATTTTTATTTGTGTTTGAACTTGTTTTAAAATCAAATAAGTTTTCAGCTTTTTTATTTGCGATAATAAGTTCGTTAGACAGATTTGTTACGATGATCCCATCAGGAATACAGGTGATAATGGCTTTTGATTGTTCGTTTTGATTTACAATTGTTTTGGTTGATTCTTTAAGTTTAAAGATCATTTGATTAAATGATTTTGCAAGTTCCCCAATTTCATCTTTAGATTTAATAAATACCTGTGCGCTAAAATCGCCTTTTGAAACTTTTTTTGATACAGACTGTAAAATATCAATGGATGTTTTTAGATTTTTTATAATAATGAGATACATAAAATAAAGAATGGATGTATAAATACTGATTACAACAATTA
>JACLAA010008157.1_pt1 | contig 18236 bp, 21 predicted proteins | sample 8027891 | NCBI WGS metagenome assembly JACLAA01 (sample SAMN15724900, study PRJNA655200) | protist metagenome | isolation source: fluorescence activated cell sorting (FACS) single amplified genomes of... | place: Spain: Blaines Bay Microbial Observatory, Mediterranean Sea | collected 2016-01-19 | reverse complement strand
TGCAGTGCTGCTGCCCGGCTTGCAACCAATCCAGGGCTGCCCGACCCCCACCGATGCAGCAGCACGCGGTCCAAAATGAATTATTCGTCTCGCAGCAGTAACGGCGTCGATTGATGATTGATGCGCCGGCCAATCGTGTAATTTGCGCTCTTGATCTGCTCTTGCAAATGGGAGAGCCAGCCTACAAGCTGTCTTCACCAAGGCGCTCGAAGGCTGTCAGTATTCTTCAATCAACGGAAAACGCGTTCCCTGCACGCATCGCGCGCAAAGAAAACCCGTTTTCTTATTTGGCTGCCGCTTTTGCAAGCCTCTGTAGCCAGCCTGTAGCCAGCAGAAATTGCGGCATAAGACAGCGACAGAGCAGCATCGCTGCCCGCGCACAGTACGCTGCAAGATCATTGCTCAATTGCACTCCTGCGCACTCCTTTGGCACCAGGCGCCAGCCCACCTCGCCGCAGCGCGCGCGCGCGAACGCATCGCAAAAAAGCAATGGACGACCTCGGCGCCATGAACTACTCGCTCACATTACTGGAGCAGGAGGAGTGCGAGTCCGTCTGCGCGCGCTTTTTGATCGACGACTTCGCGACGGTTCCCGCGGCTCAATTAGCGCAGATGCGCCGCGAGGGCTTGCTGGATGAGGAGAACAGACCACGGTTGATGCGGGAGAAGCACGTGCAGTACCTGAGGAAGGGCCTCGCCGGCTTGAGTGGGGGCTTCGTGGCCCTCGACGCAAGTAGACCGTGGCTCGTCTACTGGATCATTCATGCGTTAGATCTGTTGGAGGCGCTGGATGAAGATAATGATATGAAGCAAAGATGCATCTCCACCTTGAGAGCGTGTAAGAGTAGTGGAGCGTTCGGCGGCGGGCCGAGGCAATTGGCGCACCTCGCGCCGACGTACGCCGCGACGCTAGCGCTCTGTTGTATCGGTTCCAAGGAAGCGTTCGAGACGATCGACCGGCCCGCTTTGTATCAATTCTTGCTGTCGATGAAGGACTCCAGCAATGGGTTTAGGATGCATGACGATGGTGAAGTCGACGTGAGGGGTACGTATACGGCCATCGCCGTCGCAGCACTCACAAACGTGCTGACGCCGGAACTAGTAGAAGGCGTCGCGGAGTACGCGGCGTCGTGCCAGACGTACGAAGGGGGCTTCGGCGGCGAGCCCGGCGTCGAGGCGCACGGCGGCTACGGCTTCTGCGCGATCTCCACTTTATGTATTCTGGACGCGTGCCATCTTGTGGATTTGGACGCCCTGGACGCCTGGGTCGCGCGGCGGCAAACCACTATCGAGGGCGGCTACCAGGGGCGAGCCAACAAGCTCGTGGATGCGTGCTACAGCTTCTGGCAGGGCGGCACGGCGCAGTTGTCCGCCCATGCGCGGCGGGGCGACCCCCACCGCGTCGAAGCACCGCAAGGCGTCCGGTGGCGGCCCGGGGCTTCAACTGGAGTTTCTGAGACGACGGCGCCTATCCAAGAAATCGTGGACCCTCTGAAATTACAACGGTACATCCTGTTGTGCGCCCAGGTCTTCCCGGACGGCGGGTTGCGCGACAAGCCGGGCAAGGGCCGCGACTACTACCACACGTGCTACGCGCTGTCGGGCCTGTCGGCGTCGCAGCACCCGGACTGCACCGCCCCGGCAACCGTCGCGGGCTCGCCGGCCAACCTGCTGCCGCGGACGCACCCGGCCTTCAACTGCCGGCCGGAGAAGGTGTCGCGCATGCTCGACCACTTCTCGGGGCTGCCGGACCTTTAACCTTAGTATCTCTGTGAATCGCGGCGACGGCGTGCTGTGTAAATATATCTAGTATGATTATTAGCGGTCTCTGTCTGTCTTGCCCTACATCTCTACAGAGGGGGCGCTCGTTCGCCACGTCTTCGAGACCCTCAAGCGGTCTTTATCGACGCTGGTCACAACCTCCACCGAGCCCATGCGAATGCCGCCGCGGCGCCTGCGCTCGACGCACTCGACCGCGTCACATCAGTCGGGAGATTCGACCGCCCCGGTGCCGCCGCCGGACCGCGCGGGACGACCGCAACTCCTCCGCTCTGTGACCTGGCGCGCGAGCGCGCCGATGCTGCCCGGCCTCGACAAGTCCGACCGACCAGGGCGACGGTATGGACGTGTGAATCATATCGCCCCTTCCTTCCTTTTCCCTTCCCGCTTGATCTCGTCTGCTGTGACTATAGGAGTTCGGCTAGCGGCCTGTAAAGACACTAGCAATATCAACTTGAGCAAAGCTGCTGGAATCGCAAAGCGCCGCCGCCAAGCGCGCGCACCGCCAGCAGACTTCTTAGATATCTCACCGATGCCGACACTTTCCTGATTTTCCTGGAACGATTCAAAACCTAATAATTTAAAACCATGAGGGCTGCATTTGGGTGGTTGGCCGTCCTCGCCTGCGCTACGTCCGACGTGGTGCCAGCGCTGGAGCGTAGCGCTGCCAGCGCGTTCCTGCCAGCCTACCTCGCGCCGCGCACCTTCGCGCCGCCCGTAGACGAGCTTGGGCCGACGAAACCGAGGCCCTCGTTTTACGGCCGACGTCCACGCGGCCAAGACCAACTAGAAAGGCGCGCGGCCAGCGTCCAGCACTCTCGGCTTGTCCGCTCGCAAGCCGCGGACCGCGGCGCTCGCGCGCGCGCCGTCGATGCGCAAATCAACAACCATTCAAAATACGGACCGGCTAAGCGCCGCCGAGGCAGGAGAGAAAGGCCCAGATCACGAACGTACCACGCCCGCAGGTCACACGCCGGCGCCGCGAGCCGCCGCGACGTGCACGTGCGCTCGTCAAACTTTACCGCGTTCGCGCTTGACGACGTAGAAAATGGTCGCGTCGAACACATTATGGGATGTGTTAAGCAACCCCGACGACTCCGACGAGGAGATGGATACTGTCGAGGGCGGGCAGTTGGCGATCCCGAACAAAGACGGGTGGTACAAACGCACACCGAAGCTACTGGAAGCGTTAGAAGAGAGGAAGCAGAAGGATATAGATGTCGTCCGGTACTTTCTAGGGAGCGGCCACTGTCGCGAACGTCTCGCTCGATTCAAGGCCAACCTCGAGGCCGGATTACACGGGCCCATGACTCCGGCGAAGGTCGAAGAAATCTACGATGGATGGGCACACGAATTGACCATTTCCGTCACGGAGGGCTCGTGGTTCCGTCGCAATTATCTCGACAAGCTTCCGAACGACCTCCCAGATGGCTGGTCTACTGTTCCAGGACTTTCATTTGTGGACGACGAAGAGCCCTGGTATGCTCCCGGAGACGAACTTTTACGATTCAATGTTCCAGTGGTCCCTTCATACTTCTTTCCTGTTCCCAAAGACGTCTACTCGCTCGCGCCCTCGGCCTGCACGAACTCGGCGTGCGTGAAACTCCTTCAAATGAGCGTGACGGCCCTTCTCATCGACGCGACGTCGTTCTAGGCGATGGCGTGGCACACGCACAATTCACCCTCGACGTCCGCACAGGTCCTGTCACGCAGACGCCCGGCGAGTTCGATATCTTGCCCCAAAAAGGTTCGAAGGGCGTCGTCGTCCAAGTCCCGGGCAAAGCAGCTCTCGTCCGCGGCATCCTGGCCGGTTCCACCTCGGAGGACGCAGGCAACTCCACGGAGGCGTCTGTGCCGTTCACGCTCGAGGAGCTCAAAGCCAAGGTAACATACAATTTGAGGCAACTGTGCTTCAAGTACAAGTTGGCAAAAGGAAAGATAAGCGATTGCAAGTGGACAAAGAAGGAGTGTTTAGAGGCGCTGAAGAAGAAGTTTGGGCTCGAAGGCTCCGTTCTCAGTGATCAACAGCAGAAAGCCGAAGAATCATCCAATGCCCTAACTACGTTCCTCAAATCAGAAGATGCCGTGGCCATCACATCTAAAATACCTGGCTTCGATCCCAAGAACACAGACGATGCAGAAAGCTTCATGGCGCAGTATCGCAAAAAGCATGGTGAAGGTCCGACTCGGAGCAGAAACATCAACTTGAACGTGACGCGGACGTCGCGACGCGTCGACGCGGTCCTAGGAGCGTCTGCACGCGTCGTGAGACGCGGTCGTCGCGAAGGCCTTCGACCTGGCCGCCGTGACGCCGTCGATGCGGTCGCAAGATTCTTGTGAATCGTGAGACGCCGTCGCAGCGACGCGTCGACGCGGCCGCGAGAGCGTCTGCGCGTCGCCCGAGAGCTGCGGCAGTTCGGAGACGCTTCGTTCCGCGTAGGTCCTGCCGAGCAATTGGATGCAATGACCATCAACGGCGTGGAGTGGCACCTCAAATGTCAAATACGTAGTGGAACCGGCGGTAAAAAGGCTACACTTTTCCTCCATCGGGCCGAGCAGCGACGCCCGGACCTGTCGCCCGAGCAGCAAGAGGAAAAAAGAAAAGGGGACAAGGTTCGTGACGAGACGAGACGTAAGAAGCGGGCCGCTGAGGGCCTGCCTTTGGGCCACGCCGGCAGTAATAGTAAAAAGGCTAGTGCGGCCATGGGCTGGGAGGTCAACAAACTTTGCAAACAGATGTGCAAGGCGGGCCAGGAAGCTTTAGCGTTCGACTTGTACTGGGCGGTCGCTGGCGCGCCGTCGATAGATCTCAAAAAAAGGACCTTCGGTTCCCGTTCGGTTCTTATGGCGGCGATGGCGTTGGTACTCGTTACTGCCTACGTCGCGAACTTGGGTCTGGCCATCGTCGATGGCGAGGGCCCTACTATTGGCGACATCGCTTACTTTTATGAATTTGGCATGTGCATGGGTTCTTTTCAGGAAAGTGTGGACAGCCTCATCACCGATTTATTGTCGGCTCGTCATCTACCGAAGATGCCCCACCTCTTCGACAATGGCTGCACCTACAGCTACCGGACTCCGCTAGATGAATGCGAAACTTCGAAGCTCGGCGCCTTCTTCAAGTCCCTGGGCGCCTACCTCGCCCGGAAGAGCGGCTCCATCCTCGGCTACTGGGGCGGCGGCGATGGTAAATTCATCGACGCTCGTCTTGAATCGCTTCGAGGCGTCACTGTTCTCAATTTATTGCTCGTCATGCGCTACATCCTCGGCCTCGAATTGAGTGGCCATGTCCCACGGGGCCACCCCCTTTACTTATGTCGCGACGGTGTTTGCCTCTCTACCGATTTAATTGGACGCGTCTTCGCCCCCAAGCTCGCCCAGTCCGAAAATTTCAAGCCGCATCGCGGCGATTACGACGCCGTCGTGACGCGCAAATTTGTTTGCGGTATTTTAGCGGCGCGCGAGCGGGCCATCCAAAACCCGTCGCGCAAATTAATCTGGAAAGGAAAGGAGTTGGATGTGGTCGCGTTGCGCGCGGCCTGGACGGCGTCCGAGGACTCGTCCTACAAAAAGGACCTAGCCAAGCGCCGGCGCAAGTGAGCGTCACGGCCTTCGTCTTTTCTGAATTCGCCCGAGTATTTTCATGCGTTGTCATTACATCATTGAAGCTCTCTATATATCATCCGCGACGTGCGTTTCACGTCGCGACGGCCGCTCCGTTCGCGCTGCCGCTCAATAAGTCGGACATCGGCGAGGTTTGATCCGGGACGCTTGGACGCGCCCTCGCGGCGATGGCGTCGCGACGCTGGGCTTGTGAGCCCTGTGCTAAGTATGTTACTTCTTCTATCTACGAGTGCTTTTTCTATCTACGAGGCCTAGGTTTCCTCCGAGCCATGATACAGCGGCCAGGCCGGCAGACTCCGCACTCGGCGTATCAAAACGGGTTTCTCGCCAAAACACAACACACATTAGGCCATCCGCGGCGCCGGCAGCAGGTACTTCGCCGACGGCTCCACGCGGTCCCGCACGCACCCCAGTAATCTATCAGACGTCCGGTCGACCGGCAGGTCCATCAACGCCACGTCGCACGAGAACTTTTTATCGCGCCGGTCGGCGCGCGGCAAGGACCGAGGAGGCGGGTCGCAGGGCGAGATCGCGTCGTGCGCGCACTTCGTCACGTCGAAGGCCTCGACGCCCTTCTGGAGCCAGTCGAACAAGAGTTCGAAACACGCAGCGTTCCACCGACTACCGGAGTTGCCCACGGCACTCTTGTGGCCGACGTGGACGAAGAGGTTGTGGCGGTAGGCGACCAACTTGCCGTTCTGTTCGAGGGCCCACTCCGTGAAGGCCAGGTCGGGCGGTTTCTTTGATGCGCGCTGCTCCACATGTTTGGCTAGTGAGGAGAGGCGTGTTCGCGGCACGAGGATGCCATTCAGGCCGTAGGACACGCGCAACGCCGCGAAGTTCGTCCCATGCACGGCTTCTGCTCTATGAAGCGCCGTAAACAAGTTGCCCAGCAAGTTCGGGCACGCGACCCAGTCGTCCTCGAGCAGGAAGGCGTAGGCGAAGCTCTTTTGTTCTAGAGCTAATGTCATCGCTCTCACCACATCCCGCGCCTGCCGCGCCGTCTTCTGCGGCGAGCCGAGGAGCCGCCTCCTACTAGACGAGGCAAGGCGGACGAAGCTCACGATCGGCGAGCGGCCGTGGTCGCGGCGCGCACTGACGAAGGCGTCCCTTTCGGCGCCGGGCGTCGCGTCGACGACGAGGAGTTTCAGGAGCGCCGTCTCGCGGCACTCCGTCAGGAGCGACGCGAGCGCTCGCCGGAGGTAGTTCTCGGGGCGCTCGACGTGCATGAGGATGCCCTGGATCAAGGTCGGCGGAGCTGGTGGCCGGGCGGTGGCGTTCCGCAGGGCGGCGCGTTCTCGCACGAGCGCCGCGCGGTCGCGTCGCAGGTCGTGTTGTAACTGCTCGAGGCGCTGGCGCGCGTCTTCGAGGGATTGCAGCAGTTTCGTGGCTTCGCTTTTCTGCTGCGTTTGCAACGGGTGCAGGTCGGGGGCGTGCAGCGCAGTCTGCTTATGCATGAGCAGGAGCTGGACACCCAGGATGGCAGCTGTCACCAGGCCTAGCCACGTGGACCAAGGGCTGGTCCGCTGCTTGGCTTGCGGCATGCTGTTGCTAAACGCGATTCATGAGCATTATATTATCCTTGCCCCTGCCCAAGTTTGCTTGCTTGCTTGCTTGCTAGTGTGTTACGGCCGCTAGCTCCGATTTGGAGGGAAGCCTCCTAAAACCCGGCAGCCAACTTTTCCGATACACCAGAGCGCGCCGCGGTGCCGAGGGCGGCCCACCAGGCGCGGCGGGAGACGCCAGCGACATTGGGACGGACGCGCCGGCGTCGACGTGTCCCCGTCTACGCCCCACTCTGGCGGAAGTAGTGGTACCCCTCAAACCAAAAAAATCAGGCCGTTCAGAGCTCTTGAGTCGGTAGAGGGAAGGGTCCTGTCGCGGTGCAGCTCGACCCCCTAGCCCAGTCTGCCAGCAACCGTCGAACACGCTTGTTCCCCCGTGCCGCGCGAGTGGGACGCGTTCGCGGAGGAGTTACGATTGCACGGACCGTTCGGTGATGACTCGTTCAAGGTCAGGCACGTCGACACGTGCAGACTCCCCTGCGCCGGGCGACCGACCGCGTCACGAATTCTCCACGCCGTCGACGCGACGTCTGTATCATCGCCCCGCGCAGGTGCGGGAGTAAACGTATCAAAATGACCGCGGACTTGGCCGTCCTCCGACGGCACTGGATGAAACGCATCATGGCGCGATACAAGGGCGGCGTCTTATATGCGATGCGAAAGAACATGTGGAATTGCCTCGGCCAGTGGGCTCGATCGCAGGACGCCGAAGACTACGACCTCACGGTGAATGTGGGTCTCGACGGGCGATACTGCGTGCGGGCGGGAGGCCGAGCAAATGAAACAAACGCGTAGGATATCTTCGCAAGATTCCCCATGACGCCCTCGTCCTGGAGGCCTGCGCTCTCGAGTCGCAGCCCCCCGGGATAAGCACCTGAAGGTATGATGAGTAGACCATTCTCGCAGGGGCCCGACAATGGATAGTAAACTTAATATTGCGCAACCTCACAAGGACCAGCCAGGCAATCCGGGTGGTCCTCGGCCCACGCCGGCTCGACGGCCTCGAAGCGCGGCGCGCCCTCATCCTCCGAGTCGTCGAAAACCTCGTCGTCCTCGCGACACCAGGGGTCCTCGTCCTCGTCGGGGTAGTCGTTCGCCGGCGCGTCCTCGGCGTTGCTGTCGTAGTCCGGCTCGCCGTCGGAGGACGCCGCCCCGTCGTCCAGTACGTAGCCGTCGCACTCGGTCCACGTCTCGCCGCAGGCCGGGACCACGGCCGCGCCCTGCCCGAGCGCGTCGGCGACGGCCTTCTCGAGCGCGATGCCCGCCTCTGCAGAATCGCCGCGCTTGACCGCGTCCAGGTAGTAGTAGTCGTAGGCCGCGTCGCGGTTCTGCAGCGCGTCCTCTAGCAAGGTAGCGCAGTTCTCCCCGGACCGCTTTTTTGCAAGCGCGTAGGGCGTCAGGCCGTGCGCGTCGGCGAGCGCCGGGTCCGCGCCCAGCGACAACAAGGCGCGGCAGGCCTGGGCGTCACCGACGAAGGCCGCCGCGTGGAGCGGCGTCGCGCCGTCGGCCGGTCTCATAAAATTCGCGCCGGAGCCGTGCGCGTTTTCCGCGACGAGGTTGATCATCGCCTCCAGCGCACCGGGCTGGTACGGGACCCGGCACGCAGCCACGATCGCCTCATCGAGTCGACGGGCCATGGGCGACAGCACCGCATTTCTTTTTGTGGGTGAGGGTGGCGGCGGCGGCGGCGGCAGCTTCGGCTCCGCGTCGTCGAGGACGAGGTCTAAGCACCCGTTCGCGTCGACGGCCCGCAGCGCCGCGCGCTTCGTTTCCTGGGGTTTCGCGTCTTCATTATCTCGGCGCCGCTTCTTCCGATCCTTCAGCGCTTGCAACGCTAATTTACGGGCGGCCGCCTCGGCGTAGCCGCTGACCGGCGCGTTTTCCAGTTTACGGAATCGGTGCAGCACGTTCTGCGGTTGCTCCGTGGACAGGGCCGCCAGCGATTGGTCCAGCGTCCTCCGTTTCGACGGCGGCGCCGCGACGACCAGCGTTTCGGGGGTGGCGTCCTCCTCGCGCGCGCGTTTCACGCGCAGGATCAGTGGCTGAGCCATGAGTGCTGCGCTGCGCCCCCGGATGGCAGTCCTTTTGCGTCTATGCGATCTCTGCGGCCAAAAATGAGGCAGCTTTAAGTGCTTGCTAGTATGTTACAGGACGCTAGCGCGACGGCTTCGAGCCGCGGGCTCTCTCGCTTGTCTGGGCGCCTGGTGACGATTTCTGACGTGCCTCGTGATCGATAATCACGCCGAAGCGGAGTCTCCACCGATTGACAACCCTCATACAAAGTCCTGAACCCTGCCACTGGAGGCTGCCACATCGCGTCGGATCAACACATGCGCATCGACAATGCCGTCAAGGCGTTCTAAAGGAGCCCTCATAATTCTCCTCGTCGGCGCAACCGCGAGTTTTTTAGACAAGTTCGCGTCGCGAGAGGAGTTCACCGTCGGGGAGCTGCGTAAGATACGCCACGAGGGAGAGTCCCTAAGCGGTCGCGGACGCCACGACCACTGCAAGGGACAGATCCACCGCGCGCGGCGGGACGACGTAGCGGCCACCGCGCGAACGTACCTCCCGAAGACGTGGCCACGCGAGCGCTCCTGCGAGCCGGCCGCCATTCAGCGATGGACCTGCATGCTGCCGGCCAAACGGCGGCGCGACACGGCAGATAATACGGTGGCCAAGACCTATCGGAAGCTTCTGCGATGGCAGTACGAGCAGACGCTGGCCACGAAGTCTTCGACCGCGTGCGAGCGACGGGTAAAGACCTCCCCAACCTCGGCAGGGACACCGACTATACAAAAAACTTCATCGAAGCGCGGAACGCGCGGGGCGAGCTCGACACAGCGTTGACCTATGCGTCGATCGTGGCCGACCTCGAGGTGCTCGGTGCCTGCGATGCCATTGTGGGCACGGCGGCGTCGTGGGTTTCGAGATTGATCTTCCTCCTCATCGTCGGAAACACAGGAAGAACCCCGCCCCACGTATTTCTGGATCAGCGGTTCGGTGGGCCCGCCGACGTCTGGTAAAGATACAAGTATAATTACAGTCTAGGGCCTCCGCTTCTTCAGCCGCACGCGCATCGCGCCATCATCACTCCCGACGGGCTCGTAGCCAACAGAAGCGCCCCCCTGGATGAGCTTCATGAAGCTTCTATCGGACATGCCCGCGTAGTCGCGCTTCTTCGACCGCGCGCGCCGCTGGGAAGGATCTCCACTAAAGTCGCCGAAGTCCGACCTAGATTGCGTCTTGGCCTGGGCGCGCTCGAGCGCGGCCGCGTCGGCGCCGTCGCAGCCCGCGCGCACCCATGCCGGGACTTCTTCGTTCGAATACGGCGTCAAAGCTTCTCGTCTCGCGTCCACGGATCTATAGAGAGCGATCTCGTCGCTCGACGCCGCCATCGCCTCACAGAGATCATCTCTTATGTTATCCTTCTTGTCCTCGTCGTTGGACTCGTCCGACGGTTCCTGGTACTCTTTTAGGAGTTCTTCGACCATCTGCCTCCGTTCATCCGCTTTGGAATCTCGGGAAAACTGTCCGGCTTCCACAACTAACGAATTCATATTCAGTTTATCCGTGGCGCGCTGCAGTATTCTCTCCTCGACCGGAGACGTCGAACACAACCGAAAGACCCGCACGTCGTTCTTCTGGCCGATGCGGTGGGCCCGATCTTGGGCCTGCGCGTCCATCATCGGGTTCCAGTCGCTGTCGAAGATGACGACCGTGTCCGCCGACGCGAGGTTCAATCCTAAACCGCCGGCTCTCGTTGATAAGAGAAAGACAAATGCGGGCGACGACGGGTCGTTGAACCGCGCCATCCTTCGTTCTCGCTCGTCCGCCGCGGTACTCCCATCGAGCCGCAGAAACTCGTACGATCTATATCGGAAGAAATCTTCCAATAGATCCATGAGCGCAGTCATCTGGCTGAAGAGTAGTACTCTGTGACCCGCTGCTTTCAGTTTTGGTAACATACTATCTAGGAGTAGAAACTTTCCTGACGAGCGAATGAGACTTTCATCGACGGTCCACGCGTCGCTCCGAAACAAGAAGGGGTGGTTGCACACCTTTCGCAGCTGCATGAGCACATTATTTAAACCTCTTGAAATAGGAGGCGCGGCGACGTCCCCATTCCTAGGAGAATCCCGCTTCTGGACGCCGGTCTGTCGTATCTGCTCGTAGAGGACCTGCTGCCAGGCCGTGAGGTCCACTCGTAAAACTTTTTCGACTTTTTCTGGCAACTGACCAAGAACAGCGCTCTTGACCCGTCGCAACACAAAGGGCCGCAGCACCTCGTGCAACCGGTGAATAACCAACATCCGTTCCTCGTGGGCCAAGCCCACGGCCTCCTCCGCATCCCCGTGGCTCCCGAACTGCGAGAAGGGCTTGTTAAACCAGCCCTCAAACGTATCGACACTGCTGAAGATTGATGGTAGTAGGAAGTTGAGTAAGGCCCACAGCTCCGGCAGCGAGTTCTGTAATGGTGTTCCGGTGAGTAGTAGTCGTCGCTTCGCCGTGTACATGTTACCCAGAGTTTGGGCGAACTTCGAAGAGGCATTTTTCATCCGATGCCCTTCGTCTACGACGATATACTCCCAGCCGACCCTTCTCAATACAGCTCGATCTCTCATGACGTACTCGTAGGTCGTGAGTAATACATTCAACTGTCGCGAGCCTTGCTTTGATTGTTCTCGTGCGGCGGCGGCCGCGGCGACGCCGCCTCTTCTACGTCTGCCGGCGTCGTTCGTGTATAAACTCGCAAGTTCCTTCTGGGCTTCTTTTCTAGCCGACGGCGGGCCCTTGTAGGTTAAAACGGTCATGGCGGGCGCCCTGCGTTCGGATGTGAGGGTGAGACGTCTCCCCGTCGCGTCGATGGCGTCGCGACGCGGTGTGTGTCCACCTCGACGCCGTCGCAGGAACGACGTCGCATCGATGACGTCGCATCAACGGCGTCGATAAGACCACACGTGGCCACCTCGACGCCGTCGAGCCGATCTCTCGAGCGGTTCCCCCGCACGCCGTCGACGCGAAGATGAAAAGGACACTGGTTCAGGACCACTTCGCGAACTCGTGCGACCAGTTTGAGAGCGTAGACAAGGGCGCCACGACCAAAAACGGCCCCGGCACGCCCCGCTCCAAAAGATGCGCCAACAACGCTATGGTCTGGATCGTCTTGCCGAGGCCCATCTCGTCCGCTAGTATACCGTTCAACCGATTGTTGTGCAAGGACACCAACCAGGTTAAACCGGCCAGCTGGTACTCCTTCAAGCGACCGCCTACTAAACACTTCGGTTGCCGGACCTCTTCGCCGATCGCGTGCGTCACCTTGTAGTAGGCCTTCGTCGCGTCGCGGTGGTCGTCCCCGTCGTTGTCGATGGCGAAGCCGTTCTCCTCCTTCTTCTCCTCTGTGTCCATCGCTGTACCTTCCTTAGCAGCTTTACGTTCCTTGGCTCGTCTTTCCAGACCTTCTTCCTCCCTTCTCAAAGAACTGACTTGCGACGTGATCTGCCGGATGTAGCCGTCGGTCTGCTCCAGTAAGAATTTCAAACGGTGGTTCTTGGCCTCTTCTACCAATTTAGCGTAACTAGCCATGTCGTGAGCTCGGAGCGCTTGGAGGCGCTTTCTCGCGGTCCTTGTTTCTTCCGCTTCGCGACCTCGTTCCTCCTGAGCTAGTTTCTGCTTGCAGCCGCGCGCGCACCTCGCCGCATCGGCACGCGTCGCTCGACCTCTTTTCATCACCTCTTCTCGGTGCGCGATGAGTTGCCGCATAAATTTGGCCTGGGTCCGTCGCCGCCAGTCCTCCTGGTCCGTCCGTCGTCGTCTCTCCTCCCTCTCAAGAGCTCGCGTCTCCTTGCACTTGTGCGGGTGGCGCCAGGGCGCGTGATACTGATCCACATCTAGGACATCGTGCGACGGCAACGAAGCGAACCACGGGGGAAAGCGCGCATTTTGAGGATCCGGGAGGGGATACGGCTGGCCTAATTGTGTACGAGAAGCGTTCTGCTGGAGCTGCCTTAGGCCTTGCCGCTGAAACGACGTGAAGTCATTTGGCGTTTCCTGGACGTCGTCTACTCGTTCTATAAGTAGAGGACAGTCCTGGGGCTGCTGCCACTGCTGGTGTCGTCTTGTAACCATGAACAGGGGCTTGGTCGTGAACTCGGAGCCCGAGGCGCGGGTCTGGTCGCCGCCGTTGTTGCTGGCCATGATTGTATTGTTGTTTCCGGCGCGTTCTGTGAAGAGCAGCCTTTGTGTATCGCGGAGCGCTGCTGTTGGACGTTCCGCCGACGCGCAGCGTCTCGCGTGCCCGAATTAGTGGCAGGCTGACTGAGAGAGCAAAATTGAATCCGCAGACTGGCGGCAGTGGTCGGGAACGCTTTCAAATCAAAGCGCGGCACCCTAAGTGCTGCAGCAAGGCTTGGATTTCGCGTTTGCGGCCAGAAGGCTCTTCGCACAAAGCGCACGAGTTTGGTCCTCGAGGCGCCGAGTTGGTGAAGGCTGGAGTAGGGGGTCGAGCGTCCGGGGTGCGGAATCGTCCCAAAACACAGGTTCCAGACGGCAACTGGCCCGCAGCTACGAATAGGGCGATCCCGGCTGGTTTTTGGGGCAGGCGCGGGCGTCCGTCGGCGCGCGCACGCGACCAACAAGACTACGAGGGACAAATCTTGCTTACAAAAGAAGGGGAGGACTAGTCCGTCCGCGTCGGCGTCGGCACGAACTTGCGCATCATGACGGAGTCCGAGTCCTTGGCTAGTTCCGCGTCGACCTCCTCGAAGCCCAGTTTCCTATAGAGGTTGTAGGACGGCTCGTGGTTTTGTACGCACGTCAACAGAAATTCGTTCAAGTTCCACTCCCTGACGATCTCCTCGGCGCGACTGAATAAAGCGGTAGCGACGCCGCGCTTGCGGACGTCGGGCTCGACCATCACATTGGTGCCGAACGCGCGTTCTACCACTGGTTCATTTTTGAGAGGCGCGTGGAGGACGTTGCCGCCCCGACTCCGTAGGACCTCGAACCAGCCCACTTCTCCCCGCGAATCCGTGGCTACAATTTGCGCGTGCTCGCCCTCTTTTTTCCACCTTGTAAGAATGTCGAAGGACCAGCGGTCCTCCCGGACGCCTCTTATTTTTTTGGGGCGACTGGCGCGGGGCGCCATGGCCACGGCACTGGTCACGAGTAGTAGTTTAATCATGCTTCTTCGCCGCTATCTTGCGTTTTGCCGTCTGGGCCGTGTCCACCAAGTTAAAAATGAACACGCCCACAATAAAGGCGCAGAAGGCGTACAAGATAATGTCTCCTAGGCCCATCGGGGGGCTCGCGCCGCGTCGACGGCGTGCTGGGGGCGTTTGCTGTTCCTCTGGCAGTGAGTGATGCCTCACGCCCGGGCAAACGCTCAGCGCAGCAGTGGGCCACTGACTGACGATTTGAACCGCGTCTCTCGCTCCTGCCACCCTTGTGTGAGCCAAACGCAGGGGTTCTGCCCAAATCTGCAATCAGCCCTCCCTAGCGTATCAAAGATACTAGCGCTAAAGAAGAATGATTGCGGCGGGTAGAAGTAAGACAATAACACGTATTACCTCCCCTTCTTCTTCCGCCGCCCCGACGACGGCGGCTTCTTCTCCGAAGACGCGTCCCCGAGGCCGAGGCGCTTCAGCTCCTTGGCGATGGCCTCGTCCGCGCCCCACTCCTTGCTCAAGCACTCTTCCACCGCCTTGCGCCCCCCCAACAACCCCAACAACTCCTTGACCCGCTTCGTGGACCAGCCGCACCCGACCATGAGCACCTCAACCACATACACGTAGCGGTGCAACAGTACCAACGCGAGTCGTCGCCAGTCCTCGCTGTCGTCGAGCAGCCACAGGATGTAGGCCTGCTCGCCGGCGTAGGCCATTCCTAACAAGTGCGTCGTGCTCCACACACCATAATCCGTCGCCTGCGTCGCCGGTTTGAGGTCCGAATGCAACGCATCGCCGCCCCGCGCGTCGAGGACCCGACCGATCGCGGCGATGCCGGCCTCGAGCTCGTCCCTGACCGCAACGGCGCTCGTCGCCAACTCGCTTGAGGAAGGGTTGACCTTGCCCAGGCCGCAGACCGTCGCCGTCACGTAATAAGCAAGGGCCCCGCGCCGCCAATTCAGCGCCTCCCACGTGTCCGTCTGCAGCGCTAAAGCCGCCGGCGCGGGGTCGTCGCCGGCGTAGTCCTCGAACTGCGCCGTGCCCCGTCGCAACGCCTCGTTGACCAACCTTCTTGCCTCCGCCTCGGGCACCGGGTCTGGCCGGGCCTCGCACGAGGGCCGCTGCTCGTCATCATCATTTGTTTTCTTGGTGAGGCCGAGGGCTTTCACTAAATGCGTCTCGGCCCATGTTGATGTGGCGTCGTAGCATTTGTTTAAGGTACTGACCAATTCTCTATCGCCCTGCTGCACGAACCGTCGACTGGACGCCGCCTTCTCCAGAGCATACGTCGCGACGAGCATGCCGCTGACCCACTCGCGCGCCATCGTCTCGAGCGTCTCGGGCTTGTCGCAGCCCTTCGCGGCCATGACGCCGCGCAGCGCGGCGCCGCGCTTCATCTTTTTGAGCGCGTCGGCCTCGCTTTTATCTAACTCGACGCCGTCGAGCGTCGCGATGACGGATGCGAATTCGGTGACAGCTTTGTTGCGCAGCGCTGCTGCGTCGGCGTCGTCGGCTGAGGCGACGTGGGAAGCCATCGTTTTCGCGTCGCCTGGCGTCGGCTGGCTGCGCGATGCTGCACAGGTGTCCAGGCTACCCGGCAGTGGCGATAAATAGGGTTACCCCGCGACGTGCACTTATGTTAGCTGTCGCAAACGCCAATCTGCGCTGGCAATGCTGCACCTCGCGCCGAGCAATCGATGCAAAGCCGCGTCGATCCTAGTGTTCCTATACGCTAGTTCGCTGTTTTGGCTCGACAGCGTTTCGGGGCCGAGTTTAAAAGGCGCGAGCAGCCGGACCTCAAGGCTGCATAGATGCTTCATAGAACCTTATCTTTAGACGCGTTCTCAACAATAAAAACGGTCTGGGCATCCGTTCGCACGGCCGCGCAGCCTAAAAGTTATCCAGCCGCCCGCCGCGGAGGTTTCCATGGGCTACTGCGAGATCTGCTACGCCGCCTGCGAGGCGCGCTACTGCGCGGGCTGCGCGCCGTCCGCCCCCGCGCCGTCGTCGCAGGTCGTGCTCAAGCGCGAATCTAGATTGGACGGCCACAGCGACCGCGTCTACGACGTCGCCTGGGGCTCGAACGACCGCCTCGCGTCGGTGGGCCAGGTCGGCGGCTTCGTCTGGTCCCTTACCGATGAAAAAACTCTAGCACCTTTGGATGGCGACGAGCTCATGCGCGTCGCCTGGCACGGCGATGCTGTCATCACGGGCTCGTCCCTGGGAAAGATGCAGGTCTGCTCACCTATTGATGGGAGACCGAAAGCCACGCTAGATACGAATCAAGAGGACGAGGTCTACGGCCTCGAATCATTAGCATCGAACCTCGCGGTCGGCGCAGGCGACACGCTACAACTGTGGGACGTGGCGAAGGAGACGTGTCTGAAGCGAGAAACGTGCGTCAAGAGCCCTAATGGTATTGTCTTCGGGGGCCACCGGAACCCGGACCAAAAATCCTACATTTTTTCGATGGCCCGCAAGGGGGATATCCTTATAAGTGCGGTGTCGGACGGCACCGTGCGTCTCAATGATGCGCGGACGCTTGAGAGTGTAGACTCCGTGGACCTCCACGCGCGGCGCGGCAATTCAGCGTACGCCGTCGCCGCGTCGGCCACTTCTCCTCTGATCGCGTCGGCGGACCAGCGCGGGTCGGTGTTGCTGTGGGACATGCGGCATATGGAAACGCCGGTCGCCGAGTGCGCGAATCCAGGGGCGGTTCATGCTTTGGCCTTCGTGGACGATTTAGTAGTGAGCGCGGGCGCCGATGGACGGTTAAGGGCGCACGCCTCCAAGGATTTGAGCGTGGAGGCGTCGGCGAGCGTCCTGAACTCCATATTGTGCGTCAAGGCGTCCGGCAGTCGCGTCGCGTCGGCGGGCGGCACGGGCAAGACCATCTCGGACGCGGGCATCCAGCTCTGGCGCGTGGCCGTCGAGGGTGGTCCGGAGGCGGCTGACGGGGTGGCGGAGACGCGCGCGGAGAAGCGGCGGAAGCTCTAGTGTGGTAATTTTATTGTCCATACTTTGCTTTTTATACCTCTCAGCGACGGCGTCCTGGCCGTCGGAAAGCCTGTGATTATTTTCCATACTGAAAACGGCGCTAGGACTAGTGAGCGGAGCCCCTGGGGGGAGACAGTCGTAAGGTAAAAAAAAGCTAGTGCCTTTGTACGCTAGTTAGCTCGCAGGTCAGAGCGCCCGTGCGCGTGTAGGCGCCACTCACAAGCCCTAGAAGGCTGAATCGTGACGCATAGGTCGCCTGCCCAAAGAGATCATGGAGCACTCGCCCGAAGACACCCGCAGGGCGCCGCTCCTGACCGAAGCACCGCCGTCCCCCATGCATGACGCTGAAGAGATGGAAGAGATCGAGTGCGGGCGCGTCGAAGCCGTGTGTCGGTGCTGCGGCGCGTGCCAGGGCGGCCCGCAGCACGACGCTGCCGCCGCGAATAAATGTGTGACCCGTCTTCTCGCCTGGGTCGCCATGAATGTGCTCGTGTACGTGGGCCAGAGACTAGCCGTCGCCGCGGGCCTGCCGTCCGACGGCATCGACCCGGCGGGGCGGCGGGCGACGTTCATCCTGGCAAGCGTCCAGATGCTCGTCCTCCACGCGTGCGGTACAGCTATCTTTGCCCACGTGCTAGCACCGGAGCGGCGGCTGCTGACGCGCTGGACGGCGAATCTCGGGTTCTTCGTCGTCGCGTCAGTCACGGGCATCGTATTTAGCCTGTTGTCAGATCTCACGCAACTGGAAACTTCCCTGTCGTCCCGGGGCGGCCGCAGCGCGGCCTACGTCGTCGTCATGTGCATTGTCGCATTCTTCATTTTGCTCGGACTGTGGTTCCACGTGTGGTACGCGAGGCGGTCGACCACGAAACTCGGCGTCGTACCGTATCTGGCGCCGCGCCTGGCCGTCGTCGGCGCGTACGCGGCGTACATCATCATCCTCGATTTCAACAATGATGCATGGGAGTTGCACCATTACCTCATCGCCTGGATCGGCACGCTCTTCTGCGCGTTCGACCATCCCGCATCCGTGGTCTGCCTAGCCATCACGACGGGGATCTTCGTCCAGGGCCTCTCCGCCTACGGCCCGGCGGAGATCTCGGACCGC
>JACLAA010004530.1_pt1 | contig 18245 bp, 28 predicted proteins | sample 8027891 | NCBI WGS metagenome assembly JACLAA01 (sample SAMN15724900, study PRJNA655200) | protist metagenome | isolation source: fluorescence activated cell sorting (FACS) single amplified genomes of... | place: Spain: Blaines Bay Microbial Observatory, Mediterranean Sea | collected 2016-01-19 | reverse complement strand
ATGATCAATATCATCACTAGTTCCCACTCCCGTTTTTAGATTAACTAAGTAGTTTATTATTTCAATAATATCTTCTAATGTTATATTTTGTACTGAAGGGGAAATTGTTAAGTTGAGTTTATGGTTTAAGTTTAAACGTCCAACAGTATTTAAGTTATATTGATTACCGTCAAAAATTACTGTGCATAGATTTTGTTCATTTGTTAAATACGAACTAAATTGTTTTTTAATAATTCTTAAAAGTTTCGCCTTTTTCATATTTTTATTAAAGGCGGATAATGTTTGCTCTTCTAGCGTATTATTTTTAATATCATTCCATTTATTTAATTTGTTGATTGTTTTTTCATCTTTATGATTGTCGACAGAAGTAAATAATATTTGAGAAAATTTTAAATTATTTATTGCTTTTGCGGTTGTCAAATTAAGACCACGGAAAAATTGATAAAGATTAATGATGTATGTTTTACTAAGTCTTATCCAAATAGTATTTTCGGTATCTAATTCAAATTGAATCCAAGAACCACGATTCGATATTATTACAGCCCGGTATATATAATTTTTTTCATCCGTGAGTTCTCTTTTGTAATATACACCAGCACTTCTAATTAATTGATTAATAATTATACGTTCACATCCGCTAATAACAAAAGTTCCCGCTTGCGTCATTAAGGGTATTTCTCCAAAATAAGCTACGGAACTTGTAATTCGTAAATTGTTTAGTAATTCAATTGTTACATAAACTCTTAAAGCATAAGTAACATCATATTTTTTACACTGAAACTCAGTATATCTTGGATAACAAAAAACGCGTTCATTACCAAATATACGGATTTCGAAATTTTTATTGAGATCTAATATAGAAGAAAATTTATTAAGTTCTTCTCCCAACCCGTATTCTAAGAACCAACAAAAGCTATTTAATTGGATTTCTAAGAAATTTGGGATTGTTGTAATAAATGATTTATTGTTTATTTGTTTGGATTTCATTTTTTGAAATAAAAAATATTTCTCAGATTGGTTTCACTATGTAAACAATATATCAAATAGGATTTAATAAAAAAAGGTTATTTTAAGATTTATATTTTTAATTCTATTCAATTTAATTTTAAATATTTTTTAGGGATTAAATCTTCTGTGAAAAGATTTTATTTTCCGAATATGAAGTTACCTAGTATGTATTCGCCTAAAAAAAGTAATATTAGCGCCCAAACAAAAATATCAAATTGTTTACGGATATTTTTTGGACTTGAAGAGGTACCAGCTACAGACTTTAATAAATCTCGACTAAAGTCTGTTTCATATTGATTTGGAACACGTATTAGTATGAAAAAGATTATACTTACACAAAGTACACTAGTTAAAATCATAATTTGAAGTATTTTTTTAGTAGATTTGCATCTGACTGGGTTCGAACCAGTGATGTTCAGATGAAAACGGATTATGAGTCCGCTGCCTTCGACCACTCGGCCACAGATGCATCAAATATTTAGATGTTAAGCATGAAGGGATTTGAACCCTTGTCGCAAAGAATCGGAATCTAACGCTCTACCTCTGAGCTACATGCTTTATAGATTATAAGTTAGTTTAGTTAATAATTAGTCTACCACTTTAATTCCCATATTATTTGCGGTACCTATAACTGTTTTTGCAGCGCTCTCTAAACTTTGTGTATTTAAGTCAGGTAATTTTATTTTTGCGATTTCTAAGACCTGGTCTGTTGTAACTTCCCCTACGCTTATTTTATTTGGTTCTCCAGATCCTTTTGGAATATTTGCGGCCTTAACTAATAAGACGGAAACGGGTGGGGTTTTCAATATAAAAGAAAAACTACGATCTTCGAATGCAGAAATTTCTACAGGAATAATTAAGTCCCCTTTATCTGCGGTACGCGCATTATATTCTTTACAGAAATTCATAATATTTAGACCATGTTGACCTAAAGCTGGTCCAACAGGCGGTGCGGGTGTTGCCTTACCTGCGGGTAAAGCTAATTTAATCATAGCAATAAGTTTTTTTGGCATTAATCGTATTAAAATTTTTTATACAGGTACTCTATTTTAATTTTATGAACCAATTTTATTTGTTATTTAATTAAAACTGTTCAAAGGAGAAAGAGGGATTTGAACCCTCGGTATAGCGTACTATACAACAGATTAGCAATCTGCCGCTTTCGACCACTCAGCCATTTCTCCAAAATTGGCTCTGGTGGGATTTGAACCTACGACCTTGGGCTTATGAGTCCCCTGCTCTAACCTCTGAGCTACAAAGCCAACTTTCTAATTGTCGCTATTTTTGTTTTAATAAACAAGATTTATTAAAAAAATTGATGATACAATTTTTTTATAAAACTCATATGAGTAGATTATCGGAATAGCAGGATTTGAACCTGCGACATTCTGCTCCCAAAGCAGACGCGCTACCAGACTGCGCTATATTCCGTGACATTAGAATGATATCAAATTATTACTCCCAAATTTATTCGGAAGTAATAATATTTTGTAAGATTTTATTTCTTTCGTATGATCCCTTTGGATAGTTTTATCTAAATCCTACAGATGCTTGCCAAACAAAGGCTAAAAGTAGAAATAAAACGGGAATAACAGGTAATACGTCCACAATTGGACTAAAAACTGCATAAGCCGTAGGAAGTTTTCCTAAAATTAATGTTTGCATATAAAGTTTTATAGTAATTATTAGTTTTTGTAGACCGGAGTTAGCAATAAGAGGCTTTGTGATTAATTTTTTTCATTACCGGTTGGGATAAAAGCACAAACTTTATCATAAAGTAAGTAGTTTTCAACCCTGTTCTTGATAACCATGGTGTACATTTTGTAACATCATGATTATACTCCATTTCCCAAAAAATTATAAGAGTTTTCGAAATTGTTGTTTTAAAAATATTCTTTCTATTTTTTGTAGGTTTATTTAATTGATTGTTATATTGTAAGTAAAATTGGGGGTTTAACCGAAGTTAAACCCCCTAAAATTGTTAACTATTAATTTATTTAAAAATTAACCGTTAACTGCTGGAGCAGAAATTGCTACAGGGAAAGACTCGCCAGCAGCTAAGTCTAATGGGAAGTTGTGTGCGTTACGCTCATGCATAACTTCCATACCTAAGTCAGCACGGTTTACGATATCAGCCCATGTGTTGATTACACGACCTTGGCTATCTACAACTGATTGGTTGAAGTTGAAACCGTTTAAGTTGAATGCCATTGTACTAACACCTAATGCTGTTAACCAAATACCAGCAACTGGCCATGCAGCTAAGAAGAAGTGTAATGCACGAGAGTTGTTGAATGAAGCGTATTGGAAGATTAAACGACCAAAGTAACCGTGTGCAGCTACGATGTTGTAAGTCTCTTCTTCTTGACCAAACTTGTAACCGTTGTTGCTAGACTCAGTCTCGCTTGTCTCACGGATTAAACTAGAAGTTACTAATGAACCGTGCATAGCAGAGAATAAAGAACCACCAAATACACCAGCAACACCACACATATGGAATGGGTGCATTAAGATGTTGTGCTCAGCTTGGAATACTAACATGAAGTTGAAAGTACCAGAAATACCTAAAGGCATACCGTCAGAGAATGAACCTTGACCGATTGGGTAGATGATGAATACTGCAGTTGCAGCAGCTACTGGAGCTGAGAATGCAACGAAGATCCATGGACGCATACCTAAACGGTAGCTTAATTCCCACTCACGACCCATGTATGCACATACACCGATGAAGAAGTGTAATACAACTAATTGGTAAGGACCACCGTTGTATAACCACTCGTCTACAGAAGCAGCTTCCCAGATTGGGTAGAAGTGAACACCGATAGCGTTAGAAGAAGGGATTACAGCACCAGAGATGATGTTGTTACCGTACATTAAAGAACCTGCAACTGGCTCACGGATACCATCGATATCTACTGGAGGTGCAGCGATGAAAGCGATGATGTAGCAGCAAGTAGCTGATAATAATGTAGGGAACATTAAACAACCAAACCAACCAACGTATAAACGGTTCTCAGTAGAAGTGATCCAACCACAGAAACGCTCCCATAAGTTTGTAGCATTTGTTTTTTCTAAAGTAGCAGTCATAATTTTATTTTTTTTAATTTTGTTTTTAAATTTGTTTCTCAGTAACACTGTTAATTTATATTATAAGTCCGTTTTTTATTTTTAGTTAAGTATGCTAGGAGGGATTTGAACCCCCGACACCGTGGTTCGTAGCCACGTGCTCTAATCCCCTGAGCTACAAGCACATTACAATTAAAGCATAGTTATTTTTATAAAACAATTGTTAATAAAAAGTTTCTATGCTTTTTTAAATTAAAAATTAAGAGTTTAGAACTCTTAATTTTTATTTTTATTTCTTTGCTACGGTTGGTGTTTCTCTAAAGAAAATAGCAAAAAAGATTACCATTAGCGTTGTAATTAACAAGAATGTATATACTAAAGCTTCCATAATTTAAATTAAATTTTAATAATTAAACTGCACCTTGTCGACGTGTATTTCGGTCACCTAATTTTTGGAATGCTCCAAATTCAACTTGCTCAGTAACTTCCGCACCAATACCCGTGAATACATCTCGGAATAGAGTACGACCGCCGTGCCATAAATGGCCGAAGAAGAATAATAAAGCAAAGTTTGCATGACCAAAAGTATACCAGCCACGTGGACTACTTCTGAAAACACCATCTGATTCAAGACTAGTTCTATCAAAATCGAATACTTCACCTAGTTGTGCTTTTCTCGCGAATTTTTTAACAGTTGGAGCATCTTTGAATGATTGTCCACTTAACTTACCACCGTAAAAATCTACTGTTACACCAACTTGCTCAATACTATACTTTGATTCAGCTCGTCTGAATGGAATATCAGCTCGAATAATACCGTCGTTATCGATTAAGATTACAGGGAATGTTTCAAAGAAAGCTGGCATTCTACGTACTGTAAGTTCTCGACCTTCTTTATCTTTGAAAATTGGATGACCTAACCAAGCTTCGGCAATACCATCACCCTTGTTCATTGGACCCGAACGGAATAAACCACCTTTTGCTGGGTTATTTCCAATGTAATCGTAGAATGCTAATTTATCTGGAATCTTTGACCAAGCTTCACTTTCTGATAAACCTTCTGCAATTGATTTTTCTACTCTACGTTCGATTTCTTGTTGGAAATATCCACTATCCCATTGGTAACGAGTAGGACCAAATAGTTCAATTGGTGTTGTAGCGTTTCCATACCACATTGTACCTGATGTGATAAATGCTGCAAAGAATACTGCTGAAATACTACTCGATAATACTGTTTCAATATTACCCATTCGTAATGCTCGGTATAATCGTTGTGGTGGTCGAACAGTTAAATGGAATACACCAGCTAAAATTCCTAATGTACCCGCTGCAATATGATGCGAAGCAACACCACCTGGATTGAATGGGTTAAATCCTTCTGGACCCCATGCAGGTGCAACACCACTAACTTTACCCGTAATTCCATAACCATCTGAAATCCAGATACCTGGTCCGAATAAACCCGTTACATGGAATGCGCCAAAACCAAAACATAATAAACCCGATAAAAATAGATGAATTCCAAATACTTTTGGTAAATCGATTGATGGTTCACCTGTTCTTGGTGCACGGAATAGATCTAAATCCCAGTAAACCCAGTGCCAGATAGCTGCTAAGAAACATAAACCTGATAAAATGATGTGTGTTAGAGCCACACCTTCAAAACTCCATAAACCTGGGTTTGAAACACTTTCACCAGTAATACTCCATCCACCCCATGAATCTGTAACACCTAGTCTTGCCATAAATGGCATTACATACATGCCTTGTCTCCACATTGGGTTTAAAATTGGGTCTGACGGATCAAAAATAGCAAGTTCGTATAATGCCATCGAACCGGCCCAACCAGCTACTAATGACGTATGCATAAGATGCACAGCAATTAGTCGACCTGGATCATTTAAAACTACGGTATGAACACGATACCAAGGTAATCCCATTATAGTTTATATCTATATAGTTTGGCTTTCTAACATTTTTGAATTTTTAGAAATTATTTAGCATAGAAAAACTCTATGCAGCAGAATTTCTTAACTCGAGACGAACACCTGATGGAAATCCAGCTTGACATAGATTTGCTCCATATTGGTCTACTTCACTAGTTTCTATCGATATATCTATTATTCTACTATAAGTTGTCGCTTCAAAATGTTCACGTGATTTTTTATTAACGTGAGGAGATTTTAGAAGACACCAACGACGTGTTCGTTTTGGCAATGGAATTGGCCCTTTTATAGAGCCAGGAGCACTAATTTCCTCTACTTTATTACAAGCTTGTTTTAATGTCTCTAAATTATAGGACCATAATTTAATCCTAAAGTTTACTATTTTAAAATCCGGATTTGATAAATTCATAATTTTTAGTTATGCAACAATTTTCGAAACTACACCTGCTCCAATTGTTCGTCCACCTTCTCGAATAGCAAAGCGCATACCTTCCTCGATGGCGATAGCAGAAATTAATTTTGCAGTCATTTTGATACGGTCACCAGGCATTACCATCTCTACAGAAGAACCATCATCACCAGTAAAAGCTGTAATACTACCTGTTACATCTGTTGTTCGAACATAAAATTGTGGTCGATAGCCCGTTAAAAAAGCAGTATGACGGCCACCTTCTTCTTTTTTTAGAATATATACTTCACCTTCAAATTCAGTATGTGGTGTAATCGCACCTTCTTTTGCTAGAACCATACCACGTTCAATTTCATTTTTTTGAACACCACGTAATAGAATTCCAACGTTATCACCTGCGAAACCTTCGTTTAAAGTTTTTTGGAACATTTCAACACCGGTTACAGTAGTTTGGCGTGTTTCACCTAAACCAACAATTTCTATTGTCTCACCTACTTTTATAACACCACGTTCAATACGTCCTGTTGCAACTGTTCCACGTCCTGTAATCGAAAATACATCTTCAACTGCCATTAAAAATGCCTTATCTACATCACGTTCTGGTGCAGGAATATAGTTGTCCACTTGTTCCATTAATGAGAATATTTTGTCAACCCAAGGATTTTCTCCTTTTGTAATATTTTCATTTTCTCTAATTGCTTCGATTGCAAGTAAAGCAGAACCTGCTTGGATTGGAATTTCATCACCTGGGAAATCATATTCTTCTAAAAGTTCTTGAACTTCTAATTTTACTAATTCTAATAATTCTTCGTCATCAATAATTTCTTCTTTATTCAAGAAAACAACTAGATGAGGAACACCAACTTGTTTTGCTAATAAAATATGCTCACGAGTTTGAGGCATTGGGCCATCTGCAGCAGAAACAACAAGAATAGCACCATCCATTTGCGCTGCTCCCGTAATCATATTCTTTACGTAATCAGCGTGACCTGGACAATCCACATGCGCATAATGACGATTTTCTGTTTCGTACTCTACATGTGCAGTGTTAATAGTAATTCCACGTGCACGTTCTTCTGGTGCTGCATCAATATCTTCATAACTTTTTGCTTTTGCTGTTCCACCTAACGAAAGTGTCATTGTGATTGCAGCTGTTAATGTTGTTTTACCATGATCGACATGACCAATTGTACCAATATTTACATGTGGTTTTGTTCTTTCAAATACTTCACGAGCCATCTTGAATTAAATAATAAAAATTTTTACGTTTGACGATTAATTATTCTAGTAACGGAAATGGGCAAAAGCTTTATTTGCTTCGGCCATACGATGTGTTTCCTGTTTCTTCTTGTTTGCCTCTCCTAAGTTATTTGAAGCATCTATTAGTTCATTTGCTAATTTTATAGCCATTGTTTTTCCCGGACGTTTTTTTGCGCCACTAAGTATCCATTTAATAGCTAAGTTTGCTCCTCGAAAGTTATTTACTTCCATTGGAACTTGATATGTTGCTCCACCAAATCGTTTTGCTTTGACTTCAATAATGGGAGTTACATTTTTAACAGCAGTTTCAAAAATCTCTAATGGATTTACATTTAAACGATATTTAATGACATCAAATGTATCATTTACAATATTTTGTGCCAATGTTTTTTTACCGCTTTTTACGATTCTAGAAATTAGAATATTTACTAAATAACTATTGTAAGTACCATCTGGTACCGGAAAATATTTTATTGTAACTTTACGACGTGACATAATGATTATTCCTTTGGTTTTTTAACGCCATATTTTGAGCGACCATGGCTTCGCACTTTTACTGGATCACAATCTAATGCTCCACGAATTATGTGGTATCTAACACCAGGTAAATCTTTAACACGTCCTCCACGAATTAATACTGCTGTATGTTCTTGAAGTTCATGACCAATACCTGGAATATAAGCCGTAACCTCAAAACCTGAAGTTAATCGTACTCGTGCAATTTTTCGTGTTGCAGAGTTAGGTTTCTTTGGTGTCATTGAATAAACGCGTGTACATACTCCGCGTCTTTGTGGACAATTTTTTAATGCCGGTGATTTTGTTTTCCGTTTTGTAGATTTTCGATTGAATCGAATTAGTTGTTGAATAGTAGGCATTTATTTCTTATCAATATTATATTTTTTCATAAATCGTTCAACTCTTCCTTCTGTATCTAAAATTTTTGTTGAACCCGTAAAAAATGGATGATTTCCTGACCAAATATCAATATGCAATTCAGGTCTTGTTGATGCAATAGTCATTACTAATTGACCATCACAATATACTTTAGAATCTTCGAATAATTCAGGGTGAATATTTTTTTTTGGCATAGTAAATAAAAAATTAACGTTTTGAGTATTGAGATGCTTTTCGAGCTTTTTTTAAACCATATTTTTTACTTTCTTTAATTCGTGAATCACGTGTAAGTAAACCATATGTTTTTAGTATAGTACGATTTTCAGATGTTAAATTACATAATGCTCTAGAGATACCTAATTTTATTGCATCCGTTTGACCCATTAAGCCACCGCCTTTTACTTTGATGTCGATTGTAAATCTATTTTTTAAGTCTAAAATTTCTAAGGGTAGGAAAATAGTATTTATCGACTTTGAATTAAATTGTAAATATAATTCTGGCGATATGCCATTAATTAATACATTTGATTCCGTATTTTGTTCTCGTTCACATAATTTAACGAAAGCAACAGCCTGTTTTCGTTTTCCAATGCTTGATGTAATTACTTTTAAATCTTCATTTACCATTATTATTAAAATTCTTAATTTATAAAATTAAAATGGGTTGTTGGGCAGTATGTGGATGTTCATCGTTAGAATAAACTTTCAGTTTTCTGTATAAGTTTTTACCAAGCGAACCTTTCGGTAACATACCTTGAACGGCTTTTTCAATTATACGCTCGGGCATATAACTTTTTAGTTGCTCAAATGTTTTAATTTTCATCCCACCAGGTCGTCCTGAGTGTGAATAATATTTTTTCATTTTATCTTTTTGCCCACTTACAATTATTTTTTCGGCATTAATTACAACTACATAGTCACCTGTATCTAAATGATAACTATAGTCATATTTATGTTTACCTATTAAAATTTGTGATATTTGTGTAGCAACTCGACCTAGTGTTTTATTTTCAGCATCAATTAAATACCAGGTTTTTTCATTTAATAAATTCTTAGTTGGCAAAAATGTATTTTTCATATTTTTTTTTTAATTTTTTAAAATTATGCCATAGTTATTTTTCAAATTATTGATAACTTCAAACATTGATTTTTGTCCAAAGCTTTTAATTTTTTCCAAATCCTTTAGTGAATATTGCATTAAATCTTCAAGCGAATTTATTTGTGCAGCTTTTAGACAGTTATATGCTCGTACCGATAAATTTAGTTCTTCAATAAGAATATTTGTTTTCTTTTCTGGAATTAAATTTTGTTTATTTTCCGGAGGTGGTTCAATAAATACGGAAAAGAGATTAATTAAAATTTCTGATGCGTTTTTTATGGCACATTCGGGGGTAATACTACCATTTGTCCAAATTTCAAAAATTAAATTTTCCTTTAATAAACGTGGTTTTGTATAAATATTTTCAATGTAATAATTAATCCGCTGAATTGGTGTAAAAATAGCATCAATTTCGATAAACTCGGTTTCATTTTGCTTGGCATTAGCATTAGCAAGTTTGTAACCGATACCTGATGAAATCTTTAGTTCCCATTTCAATTCAACATTACTTGAAACAACTGCAATATATTGTTCTGGATTAATAATTTTTATATCGTTTGGTAACAAAATATCATTTGCCGTTATAATTTTTGGTCCTACGACATTTATTGTAACAATTGTTTCGTTTACTAATGTTCCAGTAAATATAATTTGTTTTAAATTTAATAAAATTTCTAACAAATCTTCTCGCACGCCCGGAATAATAGAAAATTCATGTTCTATTCCGCTAATTTTTACACCGGTAATGGCAATTCCTGATAAATCAGATAATAGAGTTCGCCGTAAAGCATTTCCAATAGTTATCCCATGACCTTTTGTAAGGGGTAGAATAGAAAATTTCCCATAAATATTGTTATCTTGACTATTCCGAATAGAATCAAGTTTTTTTAATTTTATCATAATTTTAAACTAAGTTTATACTCGACGTGATTTGGGAGGTCGACAACCATTATAAGGAACAGGTGTGATATCTGTAATATAAAGAATTTCTAAACCTAAAACTTGTAGTGCTTGAAGTGCTGTTTCACGTCCAGCTCCTTGTCCTTTAACAAGTACTTCAACTTTTTTGAGACCAAATGGAATAGCTAAACTTGCTGCTTTTTCCGCAGCAGTTTGAGCTGCAAATGGTGTTCCTTTTCGTGCTCCTTTAAATCCTACACTACCGGCAGATGCCCATGAAATAGTATTTCCTTGTAAATCACTAATTGTGATAATTGTATTATTAAAAGTAGCGTTAATATGGACAATTCCAAAGACAATATTTTTAGTATTTTTCTTGCTAACAGTTTGTTTAACTTTTACTAACATGATAATAAAGTTTAATTTTAATGTTTTTAATTAATTCAATCATTAAATAGGAAACAAAATGTAATTATTTTTTACGACGTGTTCTAGAATTTGTTCTTGTTCTTTGTCCACGAAGTGGTAATCCAGAACGGTGTCGTCTTCCCTTAACACAATTAATTTGTGAAAGGCGTAAAATATTTTGTTTTACTACTCGGCGTAAATCTTCTTCAGTTTTAAAATGTGTATCAATAACTTCTCGTAATGTTACAATTTCGCTATCTTCTAATTCATGAACTCTTTTATTTTTATCAATATTTGCATATTCCAAAATAGTTTGAGAAGCGGTTAATCCAATGCCATAGATTGACATTAATGCGTATTCAATTCGTTTTACTTTTGGCAAGTCAATACCTACAATACGTACCATTTTACTCCTTATATTTCTAACCTTGTCTTTGTTTATGTTTTGGGTTTGTACAAATTACCCGTACAACTCCAAAGCGTTTAATTACTCGGCATTTACTACAAATTTTCTTTACAGAAGGGCGTACTTTCATTTTTAATATTAAATAATTGTTTTATAATATTCCGATAATAATTCGGAACGAATTTGACGATTTATGTCAAACGCTACACTAACAAAAATTATTAGAGATGTTGCTCCAACATTTTTAAAAACACTAAGATCAGGATTAAAATATCCAATTAGTATTGGTAACGTAGCCACAAAAGCTAAAAATAGTCCGCCAATAATTGCTAAACGATTTGTGATTCCTAAAAAATATTCTTCCGTTTGGATACCGGGTCGTATTATTTTACTCGGGTTATCATAGTCACAAACGACTAACCCCATTTTAATTAGCTCTGCACTTAACTCCGTTGTGTTTATAACAAGACCGGAATAAAAGAAATTAAAAATAAGAATTGTACTAAAGTAGACAAGAATATAACTAAGATTTCCAATGCTCGATGGAATTATTTTTGTCCACGAAAAATTTGTTAGGTAGTTAATTGGAATCGTTAAAAATGTTGTAGCAAAGATAATTGGAAATATCCCACTTTGATTTAGCTTAAATGGTATAAAACCATATTGGTAATCTTTTTCTTTTGAGAGTGCATATGAATCTTCAGTTGAAACTTCGTTTAAATCTTTTAAATTAAAAATTTTAACGATTTTTATCGATTTTTGAACAAAAATAATACCAACTATATTAATTAGTAAAAATAATAGAACATAGCTTTTATTCGATGTAACAATGGTTTTAAAAATATCCGGTAAGGATGAAATTATATTAATAAAAATGATTAATGAAGATCCATTACCGATTCCAAATTCGGTTATTAATTCACTAATCCACATTATGATTATGGATCCTGTAGTTAAGACTAATGAAATTTCGATTATTTTGCTCGTATTAAAACCAAAAACAAAGGGTTTAATAAAAAATGTGATTAAAAATCCGTAGTAACCCGCAATTAGAGTGGTTAAATATCTAGTATATTTTGTGATTTTTTTTCGTCCATTTTCACCTTCTTCTTTCTGTAACTTTTTCAAACCTGGAAAAATCGATGTAAACAACTGCATTAATAAAGACGCATTTATATTTGGTAAGACACCTAATGAAAAAATCCCTAAAATAAACTGTTTTCCTTGTGAAAATGTATTTAGTAGAGATAAAATTGAGCTTCCTTTAAGCGATTCATATAAATAAGCTTGATTAATATCTACAATTGGAATAAAATTTCCGATTCTAATAGCAGACAGTAATACAACAGTGTAAAAAATCTTTTTTAATAACATTTCAAGTTAATTTACTTTGTTAAATATATTTTGGTTTTTAATCGATTTTAGTGCGACCACAGTTGCTCGAGCATTATTTAATAAATTGTCACATCCTAACTGTTTTGCCGAAATATTCTGAATTCCTGACAGTTCTAGAACTGTACGAACTGAACCTCCTGCTAAAACGCCCGAACCTGCAACAGCTGGTTTAATAATAACATTTGCAGCACCATATTTACCTGTAACAACATATGGAATACTATAATTCTTTGTTAATGGGATAGAAATTAATTCACGTTTTCCGTCATTTACGGCTTTTTTTACAGCTTCAATGACATCATCTGCTTTACCGACTCCTAAACCAACTTGTCCATTTCCATTACCAATCACAACGACAGCACCAAACCGTAGTTTTTTACCCCCCTTAATTACTTTGGTAATACGTCGAACCTTTACAACACGTTTGGTCCATTTTGGATATTTTTTCCGCGTTTTACGAAAAATTTTATTCGATTTTCCTTCATTGACGATTTCACTACTTACCATGTTATTCCAAATTATTAATTTATATATTATTTTCCAACTTTACCAAGTTTCCGAATAATAACTTCGTCTTTATATAGAACTCCTTTTCCATTGTAAGGTTCAGGCGGTCTAAAACCACGAATTTGCGAGGCAAATAGACCAACTTTTTCTTTTTCAATACCCGTTACTAGAATTGATGTATTATTTTCAACTTTAACATCAATTTGTCCTGGTATCTGCATTTCTATAGGATGGCTATATCCTAAATTTAGAGTAATAATGTTATTTTTTACTTGACATCTATAACCTACTCCTTTTAATTCTAGTCGCTTATCAAATTTATTCGCCACTCCAATAACCATGTTATTAATTAGTGTACGAAATAATCCATGAAATTCTCTTGATAAACGGGATTGAACTTTGGTTTTAATAATTAATCGGTCATCTAAAATTTCAACATCAATAATTGCGGGGATTTCCCGTTCTAAAACTCCATGTGGACCTTTAACAATAATGTTTTCCGAGTCTTTATTTACCGAAACTCCTTCTGGTAATACTATGGGTAATCTACCTATACGTGACATAATTTTTTTTTACCAAACATAACATAAAATTTCACCACCAACACCAAGCTTCTTCGCTTGTATATTTGTCATAACACCTTTTGAAGTGGATACAATAGCAATTCCGAAATTACCAAGAATATTTGGTAAATCGTTTGAACTAGCATAAACTCTTAAACCAGGTTTACTTACGCGTTTTAATGTCGTAATTACAGACTTTCGATTTCGTCCAGTTTCTGAATATTTTAATCCAATTGCGATTATTGGCCAGCTATTTCCCTCATTTGTATTTGTTTTTTCAAATTCTTCATATGATAGGATGTAGCCTTCTTTTTGCAGTACTTTCGTTATCGCTAGACTCATTCGTGTTTTTGGTATAATGACAAAACGATGTTTTACTGCTATTGCATTTCTGATTTGTGTTAACACATCAGAAATCGTATCATTACTCATATTTCTTATTACTCCATATAAAAATTTATTTTTGCATAGGTAATGTAAGCTCTCTTAATAAGGCTAAGCTTTCATTTTTTGTTTTTGCTGTTGTTACTATTGAAATATTAAATCCTAACAGTTGATTAACTTTGTCATATTCTAATTCTGGAAAAATAAGTTGATCTTTTAAACCTAAATTATAGTTTCCATATTGGTCAAAACTAAATGTATTTAAACCTTGAAAATCACGAATACGAGGTAATGTTAAATTAACAAAGCGTTCTAAAAAGTAGTACATTTGTTTATTACGAAGTGTAACGGTTAATCCAAGAGGCATTCCGTCTCGTAATTTAAAACCCGCAATTGATTTTCGAGCTTTCGTAACAATAGGTTGTTGTCCTGTAATTAATCGAAATTCTTCAATGCTATTATTTAATAGGTTAGGGTTTTGAGCAGATGCTCCTAAACAACGATTAAGTTGGATTTTTTTTAGTTTTGGAACTTGATGAACATTCTTATAATCGAATTGTTCAATTAGTTTAGGAATTACCTGTTCTTTATATAATGTTTTTAATTTTGGTTCCATTCTTTAGTCTCATTTTTTCATTTAAAATGTTTATAAACTGCGTTATAAAACTTCTGGGGCAAGCGAAACAACTTTAGTAAAGCTTTTTTCTCGAATTTCACGTGCAATTGGACCAAAAATACGTGTTCCTCTTGGATTGTTTTCCGAGTTAAGAATTACTGCGGCATTATCATCAAAACGAATTAGCATTCCATTTTTACGACGAATAGATTTTTTTGTTCGAACTACAACTGCTCGAACAATATCTGATCTTTTAACGGCCATACGTGGTAATGATTCTTTTACAACACCAATTATTATGTCACCAATATTAGCATATTTTTTGTTACCACCTAAGACACGAATACATAAAATTTTTTTTGCTCCGGTATTATCCGCAATATTTAAAATTGTTTGAGGTTGTATCATTTTATTATTTGTAAATTGATTTTAAAATCCAATATTTATTTAAACTAATGGGACGTGTTTCTTCAATTAAAATTTTATCACCAACGGTGCAAAGATTATTTGGATCATGAACCATATATCGTTTTATTTTGGACATAATTTTTGAATACATCGGATGTTGGTAACGTGTTTGCACATTCGCAATAATTGTTTTGTTTAAACTCGTACTTACGACTAGTCCAGTTCTTTGTTTTCTAGGCATATTTTTAATTAGAAATTTCTCGTGTAATAAATTTTGTTTTTATAGGGAGTTTGTATGCTGCTAAATTCATTGCTCGTTTTGCCGTAGCAAAGTCAACACCTTTCAATTCAAAAATAATTGTATTTGGGCGAATTGCTGCAACCCAGTAATCTAAGGCACCTTTTCCTGATCCCATTCGTGATTCTGCTGCACGAGCAGTTATCGGTTTATCTGGAAAAATTTTTATCCATAGTTTTCCACCACGTTTGGTATAACGTGTAATTACACGTCGTGTAGCTTCAATTTGTTTAGAGGTAATCCAACCTGCTCCTTGTGCTTGAATTGCGTAATCACCAAAGGCGATTAAATTTCCACGCGTAGCTTTTCCTTTTAGTCGACCTCTTTGTTGTTTACGAAATTTTGTTCTCTTCGGACTAAGCATAATCTATTAATAATTATTTCAATTTTTCACCTTTAAAAATCCAAACTTTTACCCCTAATATTCCGTAGGTTGTTTTTGCAATTTTCGAAACATACAAGATGTCGGCGCGTAAAGTTTGTAATGGCATTCTACCATCTTTTATCCATTCGCTTCTAGCAATTTCTGCTCCATTTAAACGGCCAGAAATTTGAACTTTTATACCTTGTACAAATTCATTTTGTTTCGCAATTTCTATAGCTTTTCGTACGGCACGTTTAAAAGAAATTCTCTTTTGTAACATATCTACAATATAATCACCAAGAATTGCTGCATTTGCATCGGGTTCAGAAATTGGATATAGATAAATTCCATATGGTATCGATGTGTTAATTATTTGTTTAATTTTCTTATCGAAATAATCTGATTCAAATAGTTTTAAAGGTAAGATCGGTTTATCTACAAAAACATTAATATTTAACATTTTTGGATAATAATCTTGTTTTATTGTAATTTTTGCGATACTAGTTGCTGGTAATTTTTGTTTTAAAAAAGTTCGTATTTTGTCATCGCGCTCTAAATTTTTCGCATAACCAAACCAACTTTTTTGATACCAACTCGAATAATGTTCTTGAGTTGTATTTAATCGAAAACCACCCGGATGTGTTTTTTGTCCCATAAAATTTTTAATTTATTTCTGTAACTTCTACAATTGCGGTTATGTGGCACAAGGGTTTTCTAATCACAAAGGCACGTCCCTGGGCACGTGGTCTGAATCTCTTCATGACTGGACCTTGATTTACATAAATTTCCTTAATACGTAAATCTTTTTTATCAAATTGATATTTATATTCAGCATTTGCTACGGCTGATCGTAAAACTTGCCAGACAGGACCACAGGCTTTATACGGTAAAAATTCTAACAAAATTAATGCATCTTGATAAGAACAATTTTTAACCAACTTTAAAACCCGTCGAACTTTTACGGGTGACATACGAATACGTTTTACCACAGCTTTTGCTGTAATAAGATTATTAGTGTTGATCATTTATTAAAACTATTAAATTTATCTTTTATTTGTCTTACCTTCTTTGATATGTGAACGGAATGTTCGCGTTGGTGCGAATTCACCGAGTTTATGTCCAATTAATTGATCTGAAATAAATATTGGAACATGTTGACGACCATTATATACTGCAATAGTATGGCCGACCATATCTGGTAAAATCATTGATGCACGTGACCACGTTTTAATAACATCTTTCTTGCCATTTGTGTTCATCGTGTTAATTTTTTTTAACAAATGATAAGCCACAAATGGTCCTTTTTTTATCGATCTTCCCATTATAGTGTTTTTATTTTTTTCTACGAATAATAAAGCTGTCGCTATATTTATTTTTTAAACGTGTTGGAATTCCTAAAGCAGGTTTTCCCCAAGGTGTAACGGGTCTTGCTCGACCAATTGGCGAACGTCCTTCACCACCACCATGTGGATGATCACAAGGATTCATAACAATTCCACGTACATGAGGTCTCTTACCAAGCCATCTTTTTCGACCAGCTTTACCCAGTACTACACTATATGTATCGATATTTCCGACACGTCCAATTGTAGCATAGCATTCTTTAAAAACTAATCGAATTTCTTTCGATGGTAAACGTAATGTTACATAATTTCCAACTTTTGCTACAATAGATGCAGATGTTCCTGCAGCTCGAACAATTTTACCACCTTGGTTTATATTTAATTCAATATTATGTACTTCTGTGGCTAGCGGAATATTTTTTAATGGTAATGAATTTCCAATTTGAATTGGAACCTCGTTTCCTGATTGAACAATACTACCTACAGTTAATTCGTTAGGATGTAATATATATCTTTTTTCTCCATCATAGTATTGTACTAAGGCGATTCGGGCATTTCGATTTGGATCGTAATTAATGGACATTACTTTTCCTTCGACATCGTACTTATTTCTTTTAAAGTCAATTAATCGATATTTCTGTTTGTGTCCACCACCACGATGACGTATTGTTATGACACCTTTATTGTTTCTACCACCTGTTTTCTTTTTTACTTTTAAAAGAGACTTCTCTGGTTTGCCATTATTTAATGAACTAAGATTTGGAGGTACGCGATGACGTGTACCTGGTGTGCAAGCCTTATAAAGACGAATAGCCATAAAATTAAATATCTGAGAATAACTGTATATTATCTTTAGGATCGAGTGTAATAATAACTTTTTTATATTGTGTTTTATATCCTTTGAATTTGCCGAGTCTTCTTTTTTTTCTAGGTAGATTACAAGTATTTATGCTTGTAATTTTTACTTCGAA